>Ga0213869_10000404_pt1 | contig 35826 bp, 36 predicted proteins | sample PICome_10_FD_160083 | JGI IMG/M metagenome (GOLD analysis project Ga0213869, IMG submission 160083) | Coastal seawater microbial communities near Pivers Island, North Carolina, United States - PICO132 | ecosystem: Environmental > Aquatic > Marine > Coastal | place: USA: North Carolina...
AAATTATTTTTTTTTAATTATTTTTTTTTTTTTTTAATTTTCCAGAAATTTTAGCGATTTTATCTTTTTGCTTATTATAGTTAATTATTTCCAGTTCTAATGGCCAATCGTATTCTACATTAAAATCTAAATTTAGTTCATCTTTTTTACTCGTATTTTTTAAATCAAAATTTAAAAGACTGCCCTTATTAAGAGAATATTTTCCTGAGATAAACATATTATTTTTTTTTGAATTAAAACTAGTTTTTATATCTGAATTAAAAATAGATATTTCGCTAATTTGATTTTCAAATAATGGACTTTTTAAAGGTTTTTTAAGATTAAAATTTGCATTTCGTATATTACCGCTGGATTTATAATTATATTCTTTAACTTTATAGGTTTTATCAAAATTTACAAAAAGGCTATTATTCAAATCAGCTTCTAAATAAATTAGATTTTTTGTGAAGTCTAAATCTTTTAATAAATTTAAATTATCTAAAGACTTCGTATCAAGCTTAATATTTGAATTAAAATTTGATTCAAATGTAATTTCAGGAGATAATTTAACTTTCAAGTCACCATCTTTGATTTGCATTGTGTCAATTTCTCCAAATATTTTTTTTATCAAAATATCAGTTTTATCTGCAAAAAATTTAAAGCTAGTTTTATTTAAAACAATATTTTTTATAATTTTTGTTTTTAGGTTTGAAACGGTACCTTTAACAATAAAATTTTCTAATGAGTTATTGCTATCTAAATAAATTTCTATTTCCGTTTTTATTAATCCTTGTTCTATTTTATTCTGAATAAAGCTACTTAAATTTGAAGGTTTTAGTTTAATTGACAATTTTTTAATTTTTTGAACATCAAGTTCTTCTAAAGCAAAATTTATTTTCGTAATTTTTGGTTCTGATCTCAAAAGGGAGATAAAATCTATATATGCTTTTATATGTTTTGCTGAAACAATTGTTTCTTCATAAACTATTTTAGGTTTTATTGTCTCCAAAAATAAGCTTGTTTCTTTAATGTCAATTTTAAATTTTATAGTAGAAAATTCCAAATTGATGCCCTGCTTGTACTGGTTAATTTTTTTGGAAATTAAATTATTAAATCTATCAGTTTCAATTCCGATAGTAGAAAGAATAAGTGTTAAGCTTATAAAGATAAAAATAAAAACTAAAAAAGAATTTAAAATAAATTTTTTCATTACCTATTTTTAATACCTTCCTCGATAAATTGGTCTATATTGCCCTCTAAAACGCTCAAAGGATTTGTGTTTTCAATTTTATTTCTCAAATCTTTTACCAGTTGATAGGGTTGCAAAACATAAGATCTGATTTGATGACCCCATCCTATATCAGTTTTACTATTTACTTCTTTTTGATTTTCTTCTTCTCTTTTTTGAGTCTCATGTTCGTATAATCTTGCTTTTAACATTTTATAACAAGTTTCTTTGTTTTTATGCTGCGACCTCTCATTTTGACACTGAACAACAATTTTAGTTGGCAGATGAGTAATTCTTACGGCACTATCTGTCGTGTTTACATGTTGGCCTCCAGCACCACTTGATCTGTAAGTATCAATTCTTAAATCATTTTCATCTATTTTAATACTGATGTCGTCTTCAACTGCTGGGTAAACCCAGACACTTGCAAAGCTCGTGTGTCTTCTCGAGCCACTATCGAATGGTGAGATTCTAACCAACCTATGTACACCTGACTCTGATCTCATTAGACCATAGAGGTGGTTTCCATTAACTTTAATTATTGAAGATTTAATACCAGCTTCTTCGCCCTTGTGTTCACTAATTATCTCATAATTGTATTTTTTTTTATCAAACCATTTCATATACATCCTTCTAAGCATATTGGCCCAATCTTGGCTTTCGGTTCCACCTGCTCCAGCGTGTATTTCTAGATAAATATCGTAATCATCATTTTCACCTGAAAGAAAGCAATTCACTTCAGTTTGTTTAGTTTCTTTTAATATTTGTTCTATTTTTAGATTACAGTCTTGGAGAGTTTCATCGTCTTTTTCTTCCGTAGCAAGAATAAATAAATCTTTAATATTTTTTATTTCTTTCAATGAGTCTTGAAAGGAATTTAAGATATTCTCAAACGTTTTTTTTTGTTTTACTGTTTTATTTACTAATTTTTTATCTTTCCAAAAATTTTCTTGCGATAAAGTTTTTTCCAACTCTTTAAGTTTAATTTCAACATTATGTTTATCAAAGATACCCCCTAATATTATTAAGTGTTTTTTCAATTACCGATAATTTTGTTTCAAAATTTTGCATTAGTAGAATTGTCTAAATTTTACTAATGTATCACGTTCATTAATTGAAATTAAATCTTTATTATCAATGTTGTTAATATCTTCTATTTTAAGGGCTTCTATTATTATATTTTTTTCTCCAGGAGCAGATTTCAAACCAGTGTCATAATTTAAAGATGTTAAATAGATGTTTTCAGGTATTTTAAAATCCTCAAAATCTTCTTTGAAAAGAGCATTTTCAATAAAATCTTTAAAAATGGGTAGAGCTGCTTTAGATCCTGTTTCAAATTTTCCTAGTGTTTTAGGGTTATCAAAACCAATATAAACACCGATAACTAAATTAGAAGAAAAACCTATAAACCAAGCATCATAGTTATCATTTGTTGTACCTGTCTTTCCAGCTAACGGAACTTTTAAAGATCTTAATTTTTTTGCTGTACCCCTCTGTACCGCACCTCTTAATATCGAAACCATTTGATAAGCTGTCTCTTCACTAAATACTCTTTCGTTAGTGCTTTCAATTATTGGGTATTCATTTGTCTCATTAATAAATTTATCACAACCTAAACACTTTCTATTTTTTACTTGAAAAATAGTTTTACCTCTTCTGTCTTGAATTCTAGAAATTAAATTTGGTTCTACTTTTTTTCCACCATTAACAAAAGGGGCATATGCAGAAGTAAGATTAATTAGAGTGGTTTCTGCAGCTCCTAATGAAACTGATAATAATTCAGGAATTTCTTCATAAATGTTTAATTTTTTCGATAAATTTAAAATTTCATCTAAGCCTAAAATTTTTGCTACCCTGACAGTCATGAGGTTTCTTGAGTATTCAATACCTTTTCTTAAAGTTGAAGGCCCATAAAATTTTTTTCCATAATTTTCTGGTTTCCAGTTTTTAAGTCCAGCTCCTTGGCTTTCAACAAAAGGAGCATCAAGTATTATTGAGTTAGGTGAGAAACCCTTTTCTAATGCCGCGGCATAAACAATTGGTTTAAATGCAGAACCTGGTTGTCTCTTCGCTTGAGTAACCCTATTAAACTCACTTGATTTATAACTAAAACCTCCAACCAGTGCCTTTACATCTCCTGTGTAAGGATCCATAGCAACAATCCCTCCGTTAACTTTTGGATATTGTTTTAGTGACCATTGATTATTGTTTTTTTTTACAAAAATAATATCTCCAATGTTAAATCTTTTAAGAATAGATTTATTGCCAGGTACTGCCCATTTAATTTTTTTTAACAATAAAAATTCTTCAGATTTTTTGTTTTTCTCTTCTATAATTCGAAATTTTATTTGAGATACGTTTAGATCAATAATTTCTGCAAATTTCCAATTTAATGTTGGATCTAATTTAAATTTATCTATTTTTTTTTTCCAATTTTTATCTTTTATCCTATTGGTTATAGGACCTCTCCAACCATGTCTTCTATCATAATCCTCTATTCCTTTTCTAAGGGATTTAATTGCTTGAATTTGGTAGTTAATGTTTAATGGCGTCCTAATACTGAGGCCTTGGGAATACAGTTTTTCAAAACCATAATTTTCATTAACTGATCTTCTTACTTCCTCCGTATAAGAATTTGCCTCATTTATAATTTCAATTTTTCTTTTTTTTAAATTTAGTTCTGATTTTTTTAGTTTGTTCAATTCTTGCTTAGAAATAAAATTATTTTCTTTTAGATTTTGAAGTACAAGATCTCTTCTAAACTTGGCAACCTCCGGATATCTATAAGGGTTGTATTTACTTGGTGCTTTTGGCAACGCAGCCAACAGCGCGGCATCTGAATAAGTTAATTCTTTAATTGGTTTATCAAAATATTCTAAGCTTGCAGCAGCAATACCGTAAGTGCCTTGTCCTAAATATATTTGATTAAGGTACAATTCTAGAATTCTACTTTTTGAATAAGCCCTTTCAATCCTAAAAGCTAAGATAGCCTCTTTTATTTTTCTTTTAATTGAAACTTCATTGCTCAGAAGAAAATTTTTTGCTACTTGCTGGGTGATTGTAGATGCTCCTTCTAATCTTTTATTTTGGGATATATTGTTTATATTTTTAATTACAGCTCTTAATATTCCTTTTGCGTCTATTCCTGGATGATTGAAAAAATTTTTATCTTCGGCTGATAAAAAGGAATTGACTATTTTTTTTGGTATAGACTCAAAAGGCACAAATAGTCTTTTTTCAATGGCGTATTCCGCAATTAACTTACTATCTTCTGAATAAACTCTACTTGAAATTGGTGGTTGGTAGTTAGATAATTTTTTATAATCAGGTAGACCAATAGAAAAATACCACAATGTTGAAAGTGCAAACGACAAAACAATAATAGAAAATATGATTAAGAATTTAAGAGAAAAATTAAGATATTTTAGCATATATGGATCTTATCAATAAAAAATTTGACTTTCTTTAGGCAATAAAAATTTAAATGTGTGTATTTATTCACAAAATTGTATAAAATAATTTTATGTCAAATTTTATAATTGAAAATTTAAACAAATTAAAAGGAATTCAACAAAAATGGAAAAAAATTTATATATTGATGCATCGCATCCTAACGAAACACGTATTGTTCTTAAATCTCAAAATTCAATTGAAGAGTATGAATTTGAAGACAAAAATAATTTAAACTTTAAAAATAATATTTATCTAGCAACAATAAGTAGAGTTGAGCCTTCTTTACAGGCAGCGTTTGTAAATTTTGGAAGGGACAGGCATGGTTTTTTAGCTTTTAACGATATTCAATCAGACTATTATCAAATTCCGTCTGAAGATAAGGAAAAATTAAGGGTCGCTGAAGAGGAAATAAGAGAAAATCTTAAAGATAAAGCTGTTGAAAACGTTCAAGAAAATTTGTCTAATGAAAAATCTAGCTATGAAGATCAAAATAAAATTAAAGAAAATGGAATAGACGAAGATAAGGAAAAGAAGAAAATTGATTATCGAGAAGAAGTAAAATCATCTTATGGTATAAAAAGATATAGGATACAAGAAGTAATTAAACCCGGGCAAGTTATTCTAATACAGGTTATTAAAGAAGAAAGAGGACAGAAAGGTGCTGCGCTAACAACTTTTATATCCTTAGCTGGAAAATTTATAGTTTTAATGCCTAATACACCAAAAGGTGGGGGTATATCCAGAAAAATTTTTAATTCATCAGACCGTAATAAAATTAGAAATATTCTTAATGAGATAAAAATACCAAAGAGTATGGGAGTTATAGTTCGAACAGCTGGTTCAAATAAAACAAAAAATGAAATTGAAAAGGATTTTCAAAATACTTTGAAAACTTGGGAGGAAATAAAAGAAAAAGCTCTCGATTCAAATGCTCCATCATTAGTTTATGAAGAGGGCGACATAATAAAGAGAGCCTTAAGAGACACCTACGACAATGATACTAAAAATGTATACATCGAAGGAAATGAGTCATTTCAAAAAGCAAAAAAATTCATGAAAGAACTAATGCCTAAAAATGTGAAAAATATAAAAAAATATAGAGGCAAAATTCCTCTTTTTCATGATGCAAATATAGAGAAAGAGTTAAATAATATTTATGAACCAACTGTTAAACTAAAATCTGGGGGTTACTTGGTAATTAATCCAACTGAAGCTTTAGTTGCGATTGATATTAACTCTGGACAATCTACAAAACAAACTAATATAGAAAAAACAGCTCTTAATACAAACCTTGAGGCTGCAGAAGAAATTACCCGTCAAATAAAATTAAGAGACTTATCTGGATTAATTGTAATTGATTTCATAGACATGATGAGTTTTTATAATAGACGCTCTGTAGAAAAAAAAATGAGAGAAACCATAAGAAAAGATAGAGCTAGGATTCAAATTGGAAAAATTAGCAACTTTGGTCTTCTTGAAATGACTCGACAACGATTACGTGAAGGTTCTATTAAATGGGAAACTCAACTTTCACTGGAGTCTTTTTCACAAAAAATTTTAAAAAAAATTCAATATTTAGCTTTCACAGATAAGGTAAAAATAATTAAATCTTATGTACCCGAGAAAGTGAAAATCTATATTGAAAAGAATTTATTAGAGGAATTGAAATATTTTCAAAAAAAATATTTATTTTTTGTTGAAATTTTATCAGACAAATCATTACTAATACCTGAGTATAAAATAGATCTATTTAATAAATCAAAAAAAATTATAAATACTATAGAAAATAATCAAAAAATAGTTCAAATAAAAAAATTGCAAAAAAAATCAATTAAAGAGAAAAAAGTTAAAAAAGAATTAAAAAAAATACCAAAAAAGGAATTAAAAAAAGATAAAAAAGAAATTAAAAAAAAGAAAACAAAAAAAAAATTAAGAACTCTTTGGGTAAGAAGAAAGAAAATAAGTTAAATTAATCCTTTAGTAGGGGAACTTTCAGAGGCGAAATAATTTATTTTCATCCTGCCAGCTAAAAATGAATTTCGTCCTGAGACGACAGCATCTTTAAATGCTTTAGCCATTAAGATAGGTTTTTTAGAATTAGCTATAGCGCTATTAATTAAAACACCATCGCAACCTAATTCCATCGCTATTGTTGCATCAGAGGCTGTTCCAATACCAGCATCAACTATAACAGGAATTTTTGATTGCTTAATTATTAACGAAATATTAACTTTATTTTGTAATCCTAGTCCTGATCCAATAGGTGAAGCAAGAGGCATAATTGCTGAGGCACCAGCATCCTCCAATTTTTTTGCCAATAAAGGATCATCTGTACAGTAAACCATAACTTTAAAACCTTCTTTCACTAATACTTTAGTAGAATTAATTGTTTCAATCATATTTGGGTATAAAGTTTTTTTATCACCTAGAACTTCTAACTTGACTAGTTTCCAGCCACCCATTTCTCTTGCTAATCTCAAGGTTCTTAGTGCATCTTCTGAGTTAAAACATCCCGCAGTATTAGGTAATAAAATTATTTTTTTGGGATTTAAATAATCAGTTAATATAGGTTTTTTTTTATCTAAAATATTCACTCTTCTTACAGCAACGGTTACCATATCGGCTCCGGATGCTTTTATTGCTTTAGCGGTTTCAGAAAAGTTTTTATATTTTCCAGTTCCAACAATTAATCTTGATTTAAGAGACTTACCTGCTACTTTAAAAATATCTTTTTTCAAATCAACCTCCTCCTATAAAATGAACGATTTCAATTTTATCGTTATTTTTTAAATATTTTTTTTTGAAATTTATTTTTGGAATAATTATTCCATTATGCTCAATAGCAATTTTTTTATTAATCAAATTATATTTATTTAACAAATCTTGTATTGAAAAGTTTGATTTAATTAAGATTTTTTTTCCATTTAATTGTATTTTTGCCATAATTCAGCTAATCAGTAATAATATTAGATGTTAATGAATAAAATTATAATTCTTAATGGTCCAAATCTCAACCTTTTAGGTGAGAGAGAAAAAAATCAATATGGCAGCTTCACTTTAGAAGATATTAGCTTAAACTGTGAAGAATTTTCTCGTGAAAATAATATAGAGCTTACGATGTTCCAGTCTAATATTGAAGGTGAGCTTATTGAAAAAATTCAAATTTCTAGAAAGGAGCAGCAAGGTCTAATAATAAATGCTGGGGGATACACCCATACTTCTGTGGCAATTCACGATGCTCTAAAAATTCTTAAGCTGCCCATAATTGAATTGCATATAAGTAATATTTATAATAGAGAAGAATTTAGACATAAGTCATTGATAAGCAAAGTAGCAAAAAGTATTATTTGTGGTTTTGGTGCTGATGGTTATATAATGGCGTTGAGAGCAATGAATAAATATTTAAAAAATGAAAATAGATAAAAAATTAATTAAAGAACTTGTTGATAACTTAAAAGAATTTAGTTTAACAGAATTAGAGTACCAAGACGGGCAAACTAGAATTAAAGTTTCAAAAGCTTCAAAAACGATCGAGGCAAACAAAACAAATGCTGTTGTGTCTCAAAATAAAGCAGTTTTAAAATCAACAGATGATGCAGATGGTGTGAGAGTAAAATCACCGATCATTGGTACTGCTTACTTATCCGCAGAACCAGGAGCTAAAAAATTTGTAGAAGTTGGAGATAAAATAAAAAAAGGACAAACTGTAATGATTGTTGAGGCAATGAAGACAATGAATCACGTTCCTTCAACCTCTGACGGTGAAGTTAAAAAAGTATTAGTAGAAGATGGTCAGCCCGTCGAATTTGGCCAAACTTTAGTTCTACTTAAATAAATTAATAATGTTCAAAAAAGTTTTAATAGCTAATAGAGGAGAAATAGCTGTTAGAATAATAAGAGCTTGTAAAGAATGGGGGATAGGAACTGTAGCAGTTCACTCGGATGTGGACTCTGACTCTATGCATGTGAGACTTGCTGATGAAAGTGTATGCATTGGTTCCCATCAACCACAAAATAGTTATTTAAATATTTCTTCAATTATGTCAGCTGTTGACTTAACCGGAGCAGAAGCTATTCACCCAGGTTATGGATTCTTATCAGAAAACGCAAAGTTTTCTGAAGTGGTTAATAAACATGGAATAAAATTTATTGGACCTAGTGCAGACTTAATTTCAAAAATGGGAGACAAAATCGAGGCAAAAAGAATAGCTAAAAAATTTGGTCTACCTGTAATTGAAGGATCTGAGGGTGATATTAAAACAGTTAGTGAGGCAAAATCATTATGTAAAGAAATTGGTTATCCGGTTCTTATAAAAGCTGCAGGTGGTGGTGGTGGTAAAGGTATGAAGATTGTAGAAAATGAAAGTAAATTAGAAAATTTATTTCTGACTGCAAAAACAGAGGCCAAAAAATTTTTTAATAATGATGTTTTATATATAGAAAAATATTTTAAAAACCCAAGACATATAGAAGTTCAAATAATGTCAGGAAAAAATAAAACTGTTCACTTAGGTGAGAGAGACTGCTCGGTGCAAAGAAGACATCAAAAATTAATAGAAGAAACTCCCAGTCCTGTTTTAACTGAAAATCAAAGAAAAGACCTTCTAGAAAAAACAGTAAAAATGGTTGAACAAATTGGTTATGAAGGCGCTGGAACAGTTGAATTTATATACGAAGATGGAAAGTTCTATTTTTTAGAGATGAATACTAGAGTTCAAGTAGAGCACCCCGTAACTGAGGTTCAAACAGGAATAGATATCGTTAAAGAACAATTATGGATAGCTTTTACAGGAAATACTGCACTAGAACAAAGTGATATCGTTCCAAGAGGGCATTCTATTGAATGTAGAATAAATGCAGAAAACCCAGCTTTAGATTTCCAACCTAGTCCAGGCACAATAAATGTTTGTCATCAACCCTCAGGTTTTAGAACTAGGGTTGATGGTGCAATTTTTCAAGGTTGTAAAATAACTCCATACTACGATAGTTTGATTGCCAAAGTAATTTGTAAAGGTAGAAATAGAACTGAAGCAATTCAAAGAACCTTAAGATCACTTGATGAATTTGTAATAGAAGGAATAACTACTACAATTGATTTGCATAAAAAAATATTAAATCACAAAAAATTTAAAAATTCAGACTTTGACACTAATTGGCTTGGAAAAGAGAAATTTTACTAAACGTTATAGCAATTAAGTAACTGCACATCATAAATTGCATGATCAAATGGGCTTAAACCTGGATCAGATGCAAAAGTCCATCCATTAAATATAAAGACTTTTTCATTTTCATTTTTTGTCATATCTTTAACTTGCATATAAGCCACGTTATCAATTTTGTTATTAACTTTTACTTTACCACATTTTAAAATTTTAATTTCTAAAAGACCAAATTTTTTAACTTCGTTTAAGTTGATTACAAGTTGAGATGATTTAGCTGTTATTTTGTCTAGCCCTATAAGAACTGCATGAGAAGATTTATTAGAAATACTTAATTTTTTCTTTATTTTAATATTACGACCAGTCGTCAAATTTTCATTTTGGTTAGTAGACTCTTCAAAACTTGGTTTAATTTCGTCTAAATTAATTAAAGGTGAGCTAATAATTTTTTCGTCAGCAAAACAGAGGCCTTCTAATAAAAAAAGTAAAACCGAAAAAAATTTAATCTTATTTCCAAGTTTCATATTTTTTTTTATTTTGATTTTTTTTTATTTTGATTGGTTTATAGCTATCACTAGACCCTGTTTGATTTTCTAAATGATTCTTTTGCCATAGATATTTTTTTTTTTCTTTTTCTTCTGGAATATTATTAACTGTGTGATGCATCCATAAATACCAGTCAGACGTAATTTTTGTTGCCTCAATAATGTTAGCGTAGATAACCCATCTTTCATTTTTTTTGCTTTTGTAATACTTATTTCCTAACTTGTCTTTTCCAACATAAGTTCCATAAAATAAAGTCTTTAATAAAGTTCCGAAAGTTTGTTTTTGCCACCAGGTAAAAATAATATTCAAATTCATATTTGATACTTTTTTAAATCCACACAATTTATAAGTGTATTATTATAAAATAGACACATGATTAAATTAATATATATCTTAAATATTACAGATTCCATTAATTTATGAAAAAATTTATTGTAGAAACGTATTACACTTGTACTTTTAAGACAGTTCATACTTTAAATGACTTAAATGATAAAGAACTGTCTAAAATAGACCAAAGAACTGATGGCGAAGTTGAAGTTATTGACGTAAAACTAAATAACCGAAAAACGAAAAAAATTGGTGACAAAAAGGACTACAAATCTAATACGCATAAAATAGAAAACTCAATACCTGATAATATTGCTAGTAAATTAACAGGTGCGAGCGAAGATAAAAAAATTAAAAATTCAAACAATATTCAAGTTAAAAACAATGCGCGCTTTAAAATGCCAGATAGAAGAAAGGGTTATATTCAAAAAGCTCAAATAGGCGATCATAAGGTTTATCTTCACACTGGCGAATATGATGACGGCAAAATTGGTGAAATTTTTATAGATACAAATAAAGAAGGTGAATTAGTAAAAGCAATGATGAATAATTTTGCAATAGCTATCTCTCTTGGACTTCAATACGGCGTGCCTTTAGATGAGTATGTTGATGCTTTTATTGATACCAAGTTTGAACCTTCAGGAAAAGTTATTGGAAATGATAGAATTTTAAGTGCATCTTCAATTCTGGATTATGTTTTTCGAGAATTGGCTATTTCTTACTTAGGTAAAGAGGATTTAGCGCACACTCCTTCTATCGCAAGTTCCAAAAATATAGATACAGATAGCGGAGATGATAAATTTCTTAAAATTGTAAAAAATATTACCTCAAAAGGCTTTGTAAGAAGCAATTATGAGGAAAAATTAGTTGATCTTTCCGATGTAAGAATTGATCTAAAAACAAAAAATTAAATTTTTTTAATATCTTTTTTTATTCCTAATTCCTTCAATTGTTTATCATTTACTTCTGACGGCGCTTGCATCATTAAATCTTGTGCATTTTGATTCATTGGAAATAAAGTTACTTCTCTAATATTTTCTTTGTCAGCTAATAACATAACAATTCTATCTATACCTGGAGCAATTCCACCATGTGGTGGTGCTCCGTAACTTAAAGCATTAATCATACCGCTAAATTTATCATCTACATCTTTTTTGTCATAACCTGCTACAGAAAATAATTTATACATCAAATCCGGAATATGGTTTCTTATTGCGCCTGATGAAAGTTCTACTCCATTGCAAACAATATCATATTGAAAGGCTTTAATTTCTAATGGTTTTGATAAATTTAACTCATTAATATCACCTTGAGGCATAGAAAAAGGATTGTGGCTAAAAATTATTTTTTTTGATTTTTCATCAAATTCATACATCGGATAATCAACAATCCAACAAAATGCAAACTTATCTAAATCAATTATTTTTAAATCTTTTGCAATCTTATCTCTTGCTAAAGATAGTATTTTTATAATTTCCTTTTCTTTGCCACATGCCAAAAATATGCTATCTCCAATTTCTGCATTACAAATTCTCATAATTTCTTTTAATGAAGCTTCGCTAAAAAATTTTCCAACAGGTCCTTTTCCTTTTAATTCTTTATCTTGTTCAATTGTAAAGTATGCTAGACCTGATGCACCTTGCTCTTTAGCCCACTTATCTATGTTATCAAAAAAACTTCTTGGCTTATCTTTAGTTTTTTTGGTGGTAATAGCTCTAACAACCGAACCTGATTTTACTAATTTTTTAAAGATATCAAATTTTACGTCCTCTCTAGTAAAAATTTTTGTAATATCCTCAATAAGTAATGGATTTCTTAAGTCTGGTTTATCTGTTCCATACTTCATTATGGATTCATTGTAAGGAATTCTGGGAAATTTTTTATTTAGAATTTCTTTAGAAGAAAATTCTCTAAAAATATTGATCATTAATCGCTCAACTGCTTGAAAAATATCTTCTTGTTCTACAAATGACATCTCTAAATCAAGTTGGTAGAATTCACCTGGACTTCTATCTGCTCTTGCATCTTCATCTCTAAAACAAGGTGCTATTTGAAAATATTTATCAAAACCAGAAACCATTATTAGTTGCTTAAATTGTTGAGGTGCCTGTGGTAAAGCATAAAATTTCCCTGGATTTAATCTGCTGGGGACTAAAAAATCTCTAGCTCCTTCTGGGCTAGAAGATGTTAAAATTGGAGTTTGATATTCTAAAAAACCTAGTTTTATCATTTCAAATCTAATAAAGGAAATTACTTTTGATCTTAAAATAATATTTTTATGCATCTCATCTCTTCTTAAATCTAAAAATCTATATTTTAATCTTATATCTTCTGGATAATCCTGTTCGCCAAAAACAGGAATTGGTAGTTCTTTTGCATTTGATAAAATTTCAATTGAATGAATAGAAACTTCAATTTTACCTGTTTGCAAATCAAGATTTTCTGTGCCGGAGGCTCTCTTAACTACTTTTCCATTAATTTTTAAAACTGACTCTGGTTTTGTTTTTTCTAATATTGGAAAAAATTTACTTTTATTTTCGATTACACATTGTGTTATACCGTAGTGATCTCTTAGATCTATAAATAGTAAATTTCCATGATCTCTTTTACGATGCAACCAGCCAGACAAATATACGCTCTCATCAATTTCATCCTCACTTAATTCTGAGCAATTATGTGTTCTAAATTTATTCATTGATTAATACTTTTTTTATTAGATTAATATTAATAGATTTTCCAGTAGATAAAGACAATTCATCAATATCTTTCATTAATTTAAACATTTTTTCATAAGATCTTTCTACATTTTTGATAATATATTCAGATACTTTAGGATTAAGATTGATTTGTTTTTCAGAAAAAGATTTGGATATAATAACTTGAAGTAAATCATCTGTTGGTAACTCTATTCCGGTAAATATAAAGCTATTTAATCTAGATCTAAGATCTTCAAGTTCATACTCAAATTCTTTTAAAGATAAAATACTATTAATAACAACATAGTTATCTAATTGTTTAGATTGATTTAAAATTGAGTAAAATAATTTTTCATCAATATTATTTTGAAAGTTATCTATAATTAAACATTCTAGATTATTGAGTTCTTCAATAATTTCATTATTTATATTTTCGGAAGAAATTATTTTTATTTTTTTTATTTTTTTTTCTAAAATTTTTGATAAGTGAGTTTTACCTGAACCAGTCGCACCAAAAAAATTTACCCATTTACCCGGCCAACTTGGCCAACTTTCAATTAATTTATAAGAAGAAAAATTATTAGTAGAAACATAAAAATCTTGTTCATAATATTTGATCTTAAATGGAAATTTAAATACTAATTGACTCATTAATTTATATTTATATCCCATTCATTGCTTAAAAATTTTAAAAATACCTTTTGATCTTTTAATTGATTAATTATTTTATCTAATTTTCCTAAATATTTAATTTTTAGATAAACGTAATCAGCATTAAATTCTTTTACATAAATTTTTTCAATTAGATCAATTTTTTTAATTCTTGAATTCAACTCAAATAAATTATTTTTTTTATTAATTTTAAGTTGTGCATTTAAAAATGAAGGAGCTCTTACATCAATTAAATTCTCTGATTTTATTAAATTAACAATTTCTTTTTTTGCGTTTATAATTATTCTTTCATAAAATTGTTGTTTATTCAAATTTGATCTATTTACTTTTATATTTCTCACAATATTTTTTCCAGATATTTCAGCTTTAAAATAAATTATTTCTTCTTTAAGATTATTATCTTCAATTAAAACTAAAGCTAAATTTTTACCTGAATACTCAACAAATAAGTCACTTAATTTTAAATTTAATAGGTTAAGGCTATTTAAATTTACATTTTGAATAATTTCAATATTTTCTAGTGGAAGAATAAATTCTATTAAATTTGTTTCATAAAATTCATTCCACTTATCGTAAAAAAAATTTTGATTATAGATAAAAATTTTATTATCTTTTTTAAGAATAGGTAAAATAAAAAGATCTTTTTTTGTTATTTCTGAATAGAGGATATTTCTCTTAAAAAATAGATCATGCATTTTTTCTTTATCAAATGAAATATCAAAGTTAATTGTTTCTCCATCAATACCCTTGTTCAATTTATTTGAAATTTTATAGTATGTGACTAACTCTTTAATTTCAGAAAATTTTAGATTTGCTAATGTTTTTTCATCTTTTTTTAATAAAATTTTATTTACTAATTGATTGAATCCTTTTTTTATTGCTTTATTGGCTATCGCATCATTGTTAATTTTACCCCTTTTTTCTATCTCAATATTATTAACATCAAATATGTTAGTATCTGATAAAACATTTCCAGTTTTTGTTAAAATAACTAAAATGAATAATATTAACTTGTAAGATTTCATAAAATTTATTTATCACTTATAAATGAAAAAAATAAAAAATAGCTATAAAAAAAGTGGTGTCGATATTGCATTAGCTAATAGATTAGTTAAACACATTTCTAGTGTATCAAAAAAAAAAGCTAAAAAAACAAAAAATAGTTTTGATAAAGAGGTAATTGGTGGATTTGGATCATTATTTGATATAAGCAAAATTAATATTAAAGACCCTGTCATAGTCTCTTGCACCGACGGAGTGGGTACTAAAATTGACCTAGCTAATAAATTAAAAAAATTTGATACAATAGGCATTGATTTGGTGGCGATGTGCGTAAATGATTTAATCGTTCAAGGTGCTAAACCTTTATTTTTTCTTGACTACATTGCTGTTGGAAAACTAAACTTAAATAAAACAAAAAAAATTTTAAAAGGAATTTTTAAAGGGTGTGAATTATCTGATTGCAAATTAATCGGTGGTGAAACAGCTGAAATGCCTGGTATATATTCAAGAGACAAATTTGATCTTGCAGGATTTAGCGTAGGCATAGTATCTAAAAAGAAAATTTTAAATAAAAAAAATGTTAAAAATAACGATGTTATTTTAGCCATACCTTCTAGCGGAATTCATTCAAATGGATATTCTTTAGTAAGATCAATTTTAAAAAAAAATAAGATTCCAAATAATTTAAAAAAAGCAATTATTAAACCTACAAAAATTTATTCGAAAGAAATTTTAAAATTAACAGATAAAAATTTACTTAATTCTTCTGCTCATATTACTGGAGGTGGTTTAGTTGAAAATTTATTAAGATCTGTTCCTGATAACTTAACTTTAAATATTGATTTATCAAAAATTAAAATTACAAAAATATTTAAATGGTTGAAAAGTAAAAATATTTCAGATCAAGAAATGTTGAGTACTTTTAATTGTGGAATAGGTTTTTGCGTCATTGCACCAAAAAAAAACATTTTTAAAATTAAAAAAGTTTTTTCAAAACAATTTATTCCCTACGAAATCGGTTTTATTTCTAAGAATAATAAAAAATTTAATTTGTTTAATTCTATAAGATGGTAAAAAAAAATGCTTGTGTTTTTATCTCTGGTCAAGGGTCTAATCTTAAAAATTTAATCAATAGATCTAGAGATAACAATTTTCCAATCAAAATAAGATTAATTATCTCTGATAAAAAAAATGCACATGGAATAATTTATGCTAAAAAAAATGCAATTCCCTACAAGGTAATTAATACAAATTTGAAATATTACGAAACATTAATTTTACAAATTTTAAAAAAAAATAAAATATCATTTATTTGTCTTGCGGGGTATATGAAAATTATCTCAAGTAATTTTATTAAAAAATTTGGAAAAAAAATTATTAATATTCATCCTTCTTTATTGCCAAAATTTAAAGGTCTTAATACTTTTTCAAGAATTTTAAAGAATAAAGAAAAAAAAACCGGCTGTACCGTTCATTTTGTTACTGATAAACTAGACAGTGGAAAAATTATTACACAAAAAAGTTTTTTTATTAGCTTGAATGACAGCGAACTGACAATTCAAAAAAAAACTCAAAGATTAGAGCATCAAGCTTTTCCTGAATCTATAATTAAAATTTTTAGAAATAATTAATTTTTAAAAAAAAACTCTATCTCTTTTCTTCCATTCTCTTCTGAGTCAGATCCATGAACTGAATTCTTATCGATAGAAATTCCATATAATTTTCTTATTGTATTTTCTTCAGCCTCTTTAGGATTTGTTGCTCCCATTAATTTCCTGTTCGCCAAAACCGCGTTTTCACCTTCTAAAATCATTACAATAATTGGTCCAGAGGATAAGTATGCGCATAAATCGTTATAAAACGGTTTAGATTGATGAACTTTGTAAAACTCTGCTGCTTCATCTTTAGTAATATGTATTTTTTTACTGTCTATAATTTTTAAGTTATTTTTTATAAAAATTTTTTTTATATCATCTGACAAGTTTCTCTCGACAGCATCTGGTTTTATTATAGATAGTGTTTGTTGATTATTCATAATTTTCTTCAATTAGTTGATGTAATAACCTTACTCCAAATCCAGTCGCTCCTCCTGAATTTAAAGCACCTCCATACTTTGAAAAGGCCATACCGGCAATATCTAAGTGGGCCCATGGAGTTTTATTTAAAATAAATCTTTGTAAAAATTGTGCGGCTGTTGTCGACCCTGCACCTCCAACGTAATTTATATTTTGTATATCAGCATTTTTAGAATTCATAAGTTTGTCATAATTTTTATGAAGAGGCATCCTCCACAGTTTTTCCTCAACCTTTTCACCTGCGCTTAATATTTGTTTTGAAAGTTTATCATCATTTGAAAAAAGTCCAGCGTATTCTGATCCCAATGAAACTATTATTGCACCTGTTAAGGTTGCCAAATCAATTATGAATTTTGGTTTAAATTTTTTTTCCGTAAAAGTTAAAGCATCAGCAAGAACTAGTCTACCTTCTGCATCTGTATTTAGCACTTCTATAGTTTTGCCGCTGTAAGATTTAACAATATCGCCAGGTCTCTGAGCGTCTCCACTTACCATATTTTCTACTAGCCCAACAACACCTACGGCATTAATTTTTGCTTTTCTTAATGCCAAACTTTTCATTAGACCAACTACAGCAGCTGACCCAGCCATATCGTATGTCATGTCTTCCATAAATCTTGCTGGTTTCAATGAATAACCACCAGTATCAAAAGTAACGCCCTTTCCAACAAAAGCTACAGGTTTTGAATCTTTTTTTGCACCATTCCATTCTATTGTAACAAGATAAGATCCTCTAGCACTACCCATGCCTACGCCCAGTAGAGCATTCAAGCCTAATTTTTTTAATTTTTTTTCATTATAAATATTAATTTTTAAACCATTTTTTTTAAGAGAATTTAATCTTTTTGCGTATTCATCTGGATGTAAAATATTACCTGGCTCAGAAACTAAATCTCTTGCATAAAAAGTTCCTTCCTCCAAAGCTTTGAATCTTAACTGATTTTGAGTTGATGGTTTATTTTTGTCTCCTAATATATTTAAGGAAATAATTCTTGTCTTTTTTTTCGTTTTATATTTATTAAACTCGTAGGATTTCAACATTAACCCATGAAGAAAATGACCTATAAAATTTTTATGTTTTCCAATTATACTTTCGCAATTTAAAAAATATTCACTACTCTTTCCGTAGTTAATTCTTTTATAAAGTTCGGCTCCTAAATTTTCTACATCAAAATTCTTTAAATCTTTTTTAATTGAAATTAAAATTAATTTTTTTTTTGAGTTTAATTCAAAAACAAAAATATTTTTTTTTAAATCACTTGTTTTTAACAAATCATTTACGTAAGAAAATTCAATTTTAGATATATATTTATATAAATGGCTGATATCGCATTTTTCGTTAGAAAAAAGAATAAGATTTGATGAAGATTTATTGATGATTTTTTTTTTATAATTAATTTTTACAGACATAAAATTTAGAACTCACTAAATATAGAGTTCTGAGTTATATATGGTCAAATATGGTAGATTTCAATGGAAAGTTTAGCACAGTGTACTATCATAGGTTGAGTTTTAACTAAAGATACATTATTTATATACGTCAAATTACAATGCTTCAAAACAAAATTTATCTTAATTATCTATCGGAAATATTTAAGACATTTATTACAATTCTATTAGGGTTATCGTTAATAGCCTTAACTGTTAGGGCTGTAAATTTTTTAGATTTAATTGTGGAAAGTGGGTACAGCGTTACAACTTATTTTCATTACTCTTTGCTTAATCTTTTTGGTATTACACCAAAATTTATTCCTTTCTCATTTCTTTTATGTTTGATGATATTTATTATTAAACATGGTCAAGACAGTGAATTTACAATTTTATGGACTTCTGGAGTAGAAAAAATTCAGCTTGTAAATTTATTTTTTTTAAATGGTATCATAATAATGATTTTATATATTCTTTTATCTGGTTTTATATCTCCATTTGCTTTGAACAAATCTAGACAGTTATTAAGCGAGGATCAATTAAACTCTTTTTTGCCAACTATAAAAACTCAACAATTTAGTGATTCATTCAAAGGCCTTACATTTATAGTAGATAAAAAAAGTGGAAATGAAATAAATAATATATTTTTACACGATAAAAGTAATAATTTAAAAAATTTATCTTCTAACATATCAGATACAAGCTCTACTACAATTATCGCTAGAAATGGAATAGTGGAAAAACAAAATTTATTTTTGATGAACGGTGAAATTATTTCATCAAAAAAAGATAATTCAAAAAATGAAATTATTAAATTTGATCAATTAAAAATTGATTTAACAAACCTAACTACAACAACTATTAAAAAACCAAAATTACAAGAAACGTCTACATTAAAACTTTTCAGTTGTTTTTTAAAAAAAGAAGAAATTGACTCATGTGAAAAAAATTTGAAAAAAGAAATTATTACCACACTCAACAGGAGATTAGTTCTGCCTTTGTATATACCAGTAATTGCATTAATTTGCTCTTTGCTACTAATTAAAAATAAAAAAAAATATTGGAATAAAATCAGTATTTTTAGTATATGTTTTATTCTGCTATTATTTACTGAATTGTCTGTGAGGTATACTGGTATAAATAATTATATCAAAATTTTGTTTATCACATTACCTGGAATTTTAATTATTACATTCTACTTATTTTTAAAACTAAGATTCTCTAATGAATTAAAAAAAATATGAACAAAATTATTTTAAATTACTTATTAAAAAATTTTTTAAAAACTTTTTTTTATTTAGTTTTAATATTTTATTCATTTGGCGTCATTCTTAATTTGTTCGAGGAAGTGGAGTTTTTTAAAAATTTAGATGTAAGTATTTTTACACCTTTAATTCTTACTGGTATTTTTATTCCAAGTTTAATAATACAGCTTTTGCCATTTATAATATTTATTTCGAGCATGTGGTTTATGCTCAAGATTAGAAATAATAAAGATCTTCTGACGCTTAAAGTGTTTGGTTTTTCTAACTTAAAAATTTTTTTTATTTTAGCCTTTACCTCTTTTATCCTAGGTTGGTTAATAATGTTTTTAATTAGCCCAATTACTTCTTCTTTAGTGAAATATTATGAGAAGACAAAATCAAATTATTCTATTGATATTGATCACTTGGTAACTTTTAATAAAAATGGTTTATGGATCAAGGAAAATTTACAAAATGGTCGAAGAATTATATCTGCGGAAAAACCTGATGGTGAAAATTTAATCAATGTTGCAATTTTTCATTTTAATGACGATTACAGTTTAAGTGAAAAAATTATAGCAGAAAGAGTAAACATTAAAAATAATGAATGGGCCTTGGAAAATGTAAAAATCTTTAAACCTGTTGATGATATATTTATATTTAAAAATTATGATTCCTATAAAATATATTCGATATATAATTATGAAAAAATAACGACATTATTTAAAAATTTTGACACAATGTCTTTATACGATCTTTTGGCAAATTATAAAATTTTGATCAAGAATGGTTACAGCAAAACATTTCTTGATCAAAATTTACATATGATGCTTTCTATGCCCTTTTTTTTATTTTTAATGACAGCGTTAGCAGCTGTTTTAACCATGAATACTCTTAAAAAATCTAATAATTTGAAATTAACTATTGCTGGCTTAATTATAGCTGTATTAATATTCTATTTTAAGGACTTGTCATTAGCTCTGGGTCAAACAGATAGAATACCTCTAATTTTATCAGTATGGGCGCCTGTTATAGCTTTATGTTTTTTTACTTTTGTGGGAGTTTTACAAATAAATGAAAAATAAAATCTTAATTATAATTGTTTATTTTTTTTTTTCTCAAACACTCTTTGCAGAAAATTTATCAATACAAGCAAAAAAAATATCTATAGACAAAATAAATAACAAATCTTTATTTGAAGAAGAGGTTATAGTTAAAACAGACTATGGTAGTGTAATTAAAAGTGATTATGCTGAATATGATAAAAAAAATAGTTTACTAATTCTAAAAAAAAATATTATAGCTTTTGATGCTCAAGGTAATAAACTAGAAACAAATTATGCTGAATACAATGAAACTACCAAAATTTTAAAAAGTGTTGGTACATCTAATATTAGAACTTCAGAAAATTATTTTATTAAAAGTGAAAATATAATTCTTGATAGCATTAAAAAAACTATTAAGTCTGACAAATCATCTTTGATTAAAGATGTAGATGATAATGAGATTTACCTGGAAAATTTTGAATATAACTCAAAAAAAAATATTTTTAAATCAATAGGATTTATTAAACTTAAGGATAAATTAAATAATTCATATGAATTTTCGCAAATTTATATCGATACAGAAAAAAAAGAATTATTGGGAACTGACATCAAATCATTTTTAAATGACGAAAGCTTTAAATTTAAAAAAGAAAATAAACCAAGAATTTTTGCTAACACATTAAAATTGAATAAAAATAATAGTGAATTTTATAAGAGTATATTTACATTATGTGATTATAGAAAAAACGACAAATGTCCTCCATGGTCTATTCAATCAACCAAAATGTTTCACGATAGCAAAAAAAAAACAATTTACTATGAAAATGCAGTGGTAAAAGTTTACGATTTTCCAATTTTTTATTTACCAAAATTATCTCATCCTGATCCAACTGTAAAACGTAGGTCTGGTTTTTTGACGCCATCTTTTTCAGATACTAAAAATTTAGGAGCGGGACTATCAGTTCCTTACTTCTGGGCATTAAATAATGATAAAAATTTTACCATAACAAATAAATTATATGCTAGTGAACATCCGCTTTTAATTGGTGAGTATCATCAAGCATTAAATAATTCTAGTCTATTGTTTGATTTTGGTTATACCGCTGGTTATAAAAAAACATCACCAACCAAAAAAAAAGGTGAAAAGTCTCATTTTTTTTCAAAATTTATTAAAAATTTTAACAATAAAAATGACTCCAAAAGCTCTTTGGTACTTACAACACAAGATGTATCAAATGATAAGTATCTGAAGCTTTATAAAATTCAATCAAATCTGGCTGATTATAATAATAGCACTCTTGAAAATTCACTTAATTATAATCATGAATATGAAGACTTGTTTTTTAATTTTAAAATAAGTTCTTATGAAACGCTAAAAGAGGACTACAATGATAAATATGAATATATTTTACCTGAAATTACATTAGATAAAAATTTAATTAATAATGATATTATCGGCAATTTAAATTTGCAAACAAATTTTAAAATTCATAATTATAACACAAACGAATATACTAATTTTTTTGTAAATGATTTTGAATGGAATTATAAGGACATATATTATAACTCAGGCCTTAGAGGAAAAATTTTAGGAAATATTAAAAATATAAATTATGAAACAAGAAATATAGATATATATAAAGATAGCTATACTAGTGAATTATATGGTGCCTTAGGATATTTATCTGAATTAAGTCTTCAAAAAAAGAATAAATTTTCCACTCATTTACTTACACCCAAAATACTATTGAGATACGCCCCGGGTCAAATGAGAAAAGATAAAGATGGTTTCAAGTTAAACCCAACTAATGCTTTCTCAATAGACAGGTTGAACAATATTAATAATTTTGAAACAGGCCTAACAAGCACTGTAGGTTTAGATTATGAAATAAAAAATAAGGATGAAGAAAGTTTCAATTTTTCTGTAGCTCAAATTATTAACGAAAAGGAAAATAAAAAGATGTCTTCTGAGTCAAGTCTTGATGAAAAAATGTCAGATTTGGTTGGTTCTTTAAATTATGACAAAAATGAAAATTTCAATATCAATTATAAATTTGCATTAGATCAAAACTACAGCGATATAAATTATAATGAAATAGGTACCTCTATGAATACTGGTCCATTTGAGATAAACATTGATTTTTTACAAGAAAAAAAACATATTGGAAATCAAGAATACTTGAAGTCAAAAATAAATTATCTTAAAAATGATAATGGAATATTATCAATTGAGGCAAAGAAAAATCTAGTTACAAACTCTTCTGAGTATTACAATTTAAGTTATGAATATATTAACGACTGCTTACGTGCTGGTTTAGTATATAGAAGAGAGTTTTACACAGACTCAGAATTAGAGCCAGAAAATTCTTTAATGTTTAAGATTACACTTACACCATTCGGGAATATTGACACACCATCATTTAATCAATGATTTTTAGAAGAATTAAAATAATAATTTTTTTACTATTTGTATTTCCATCAAATACTTCTTTGGCTGGTTTGGAAAATAAAATAATTGTTAAGATTCAAAATGAAATAATAACAAACTTTGAAATTAAAAATAAAATATTAACTAATATTTTATTATCAAACCTTGAATTCAATCAGCAAAATATTAATAATTTCAAAAAGAATTCTTTAGATACATTGATTAATTTAAAACTGAAAAGAATTGAACTTTCAAAATATAATGTAGTTGCAAACGCCGATGAAGTAAATAATTATTTAAATAAAATATCTTTTAACAATATAGGTGACCTTAAAAAAAAATTTAAAAATAATAATATTGATTTTTCTATTTTTCTGGAAGAAGTTAAGACTGAAATAATATGGAGAAAATTAATTTTTGAAATCTACAATGATAGAATAGATTTTGAAGATAAGGTAATTAATGAAGAGGTAGATAAGATTTTAAGTAATCAAAGTGAAATAGAAGAATATAATATTGCCAAAATAGAAATTTTAGACATTTACAATAAAGATTCAAAAAATTTAATTGATCAGATAAATAAGTCTATTAAAACTATAGGTTTTGAAAAAACTAATACAAAATTTAATCTAAATGTTCTAGGTAGTGATAATGGTAAATTAGGTTGGATTAATAAAAAATCTCTATCAGAGGATATTTTAAATAAAATAAAAAACTTATCAATTGGAGAGACAACCGAGCCAATTATAAAAAATAACGGTGTACTATTTTTAAAATTAATTGATAAGAGAAAGTCTAAGACAAGTATTATGAACAGAGAAGACTTAAAAAAAAGGTTAATATCTCAAAAAAAAAATCAGTTATTTATACTTTATTCTAACAGCTATTTGTCAAAATTAAAAAACACCAATTTAATAGAATTTAAATGAAAAAAAAAATACTTATCTTAAGTGGTGACCCCAACAGTGTAAATTCTGAAATAATTTACAAAACTTGGAAAAAGTTGAATAACTCTATAAAAAAAAAAATATATCTTATCTCAAATTATAATTTACTTAGAAGCCAATTTAAAAAGTTCAATTATTTCATTAAAATGGAAAAAGTAAAAAGCATTTACGATAATTCCAATAGCAATAATTTAAAAATTTTAGATATAAAATTGAAATTTGAAAATCCATTTAAAGTTAAAAAAAAGGAAGCTTCAAAATTTATACTAGACTCTCTCGATTTGGCTCATAATTTAGCTAATAACAAAGTTGTATTAGGTTTTGTTAATTGTGCAATTAATAAAGAACTCTTAATGAAAAATAAAATTGGCGTAACTGAATATTTAGCTAAAAAATGTAATATTAGAAATAATTCAGAAGTGATGTTAATTAGAAATAAAAAATTGGCTGTTTGCCCTGTTACAACGCATGTAGATATTAAACAAGTGTCTAAAATGATTAGTAAAAAAAAAATTATTAATAAAGTAAAAACGATTCATTTTTGGTACCAAAAAAAGTTTAAAATAAATCCTAGAATTGCTGTTTTAGGTCTTAATCCACATAACGCTGAACTTAGGATTAAGTCAGAGGAGAGGAATATAATAACACCATCGATAAAGTTGCTTAAAAAGTTAAAAATAAGTATTGATGGTCCTCTATCTGCTGACTCATTTTTTATACAAAATTACAAAAATTATGATGTTGTTATTGGAATGTTCCACGATCAAATTTTACCACCTTTTAAAGCTATTTTTAAATTTGATGCCATTAACATAACTCTTGGCTTAAATTATTTAAGGGTATCTCCTGACCACGGAACAGCAGTAAACTTAATTGGGAAAAATAAAGCTAATCCTGAAAGTTTATTACAATGTGTAGATTTAATTAATAAATTTGGAAAATGAAATTTTCGAAAAAATCACTTGGTCAAAATTTTTTAAATGATAAAAATATAATAAAAAAAATAATTAGCTCTACATATATTAAAGGCAGACATGTGATAGAAATAGGTCCTGGAGAAGCTGCTCTAACTACAGAAATTTTAAATCAAAAACCTGAGTCTTTAACTGTTATTGAAAAAGATAATAATTTAGCTAAAAAATTAAAAATTAAGTTTTCTAATTATAAGAAAATAAAAGTCTATAATGATGATATACTTAAATTTAATTTAGAAAAAATTTTAAATGAAAACTGTATAATTTTTGGCAACTTACCATACAACATATCATCTCAAATTCTTGTTAAAATCATTAAATTTAAAAACTGGCCTCCTAAATTTACTGACTTAATATTAATGTTCCAAAAAGAATTGGCGGAAAAAATAACAGGCAAACATCTTACAAAAAACTATGGAAGACTCTCAATTTTAACAAATTATAGATTAAATGTATTAAAAAAGTTTACTGTTTCACCAAATTGTTTTTTCCCTAAACCAAAAGTAACTTCAATGGTAATACATTTTAAACCAAAAATTCAAAATTTATACAATATAAAAAAAATAGATATGCTTGAGAAGATTACAAATATTTTTTTTTCAAATAAAAGAAAAATGATTAATAAAAATATTGTAAAATTATTAAAAGAAAAAGAAATAAATAAAATTTCAGATTTAAAAATGAATTTGAGACCTGCCGATTTGAAGCCTGAAACTTATTTTAAAATTACTGAAATTTATGAGAAAAAATAGATAATTTTTTTTTGTTGTTTTTAATAATATTTTCTATTTGCTTAAAGCAAGTTTCAAGATTTTTATTAATTATTATATAATCATAATCTTTCCAGTGCTTAACATCCTCATCGAATGACTTAAATCTTTTTTCTATTTCTTCCTTTGTGTTTTGATTTCTTTTTATTAATCTTTTTTTAAGTTCTTCTTTATTATCGGTAATTAAATATATCTTAATCAAATTTAAATTTTTAAATTTTGACAACTGTTTTGTTCCCTGCCAATCTATATCAAAAATAATATCATTTGTTATAATACTTTCATCAACATTTTTCTTTAAGGTGCCGTAATAGTTTTCGAAAATTTTTGCATGTTCATAAAATTTATTACCTTGGATTAATTCTTCAAATTTTTTATGATTAACAAAATGATAATCAACGCCATCCACTTCATTTGATCTTGGCAATCTAGTTGTATGTGAAACTGATATTTTAAATGACTGATATTTTTGTTGAATTTTTTTAGTTAGAGTAGTTTTACCCACTCCAGATGGAGATGATAGTACAACCATGATATTCTCTTCATCATGAATCATCAAAAATGTACATTTAAATTAACTGGTCTTACTCTCAATAAATTTAATTGCGTCACCTACTGTTAGAATTTTTTCTGCTTCGCTATCAGAAATTTCTGATCCAAACTCTTCCTCGAAAGCCATAACTAATTCGACAGTATCTAAACTGTCGGCTCCTAAGTCATCAATAAAGCTTGCTTCTTCAGTAACTTTTTCTTCTTCTATTCCAAGATGATCTGCAACTATTTTTTTTATTTTTCCTTTTACATCGTCTGACATGAATTCCTTTCGTATTTGTTTAAATTCTTATTAGATTATTCTTTGAAATTGTCAAGCCATATACATTCCACCATTAACATGTATTGTTTCACCATTTATATATTTAGCCATGTCAGAAGCCAGAAAAGCCACACAATTAGAAACATCATCACCTGTGCCAAGGTCTCCTGAGGGAATTTTACTTATTAATATTTTTTTAAACTCTTCATTAATTTTTTCAGTCATCTCTGTTTTTATAAAACCTGGAGAAACACAATTTATGTTAATATTTTTTTTAGCATATTCGATAGCTAAACTTTTTGAGAAAGCAACAATACCTGCTTTAGATGCTGAATAATTTGCTTGGCCTAAATTTCCAGTGTGACCTACTATTGATGTAATGTTAACAATTTTACCGTATTTTTTTTTTAACATTTTTTTTATAGCGTACTTACACATTAAAAAACTTGATGTAAGATTCACGTCTAAAACTTTTTTCCAATTTTCTTCAGTTAATCGTATAGATAAGTTATCTAGAGTTATGCCTGCGTTGTTAACTAATATATCTAAACCATCTAATTTATCTGAGGTCATTTCAATGAATTTTTCAATTTTATCATGTTCATCTAATTTAAATTTTTCAATAAAAATATCAGGAAATTTTTTTTTAAGGTTAGCAAGTTTTTCTTCATTGGTTCCAGTTGCCATTATTTTAGATCCAAGATTGTTAAATTTTTCAATCAAGCAATGACCGATTCCACCAGTGGCTCCTGTAATTAAAACTTTTTTATTTTTAAAATTCATTTTTCAAATTTTTAATATCAGTTATTGTGTTAATTGAAAAGGTGTTTGCATTTTTTATTGTTCTTTTTACCATGCCCGATAAAACTTTTCCTGGTCCTATCTCTATAAATTTTTCTACTCCATCTTCTGACATTTTGAGAATACTCTCACGCCATCTAACAGTAGAAAATATTTGATCAATCAAAAGTTTTTTTATTTTATCAGAGTCGATTTCAACGTTTGCAGTCACATTATTAATAATCTTCAGCAAAGGATTATTAAATTTTGTATTATTAATTTTTTCTTTCATTTTTTCTGCTGCAGGTTTCATTAAATTACAATGAAAAGGTGCGCTTACTTTTAGAGGAATTGATTTTATTTTTTTTTCTTTCAATATTTTTTGAAAGAATTGTACACTATCATTGTCTCCACTAATTATTACTTGTCCATCAGCGTTATCATTAGCAATTTCACAAGTACCGTCTTTACTAATTGTTTCCTTTAACAATTTATTTACTTCTTCAATTTTTAATCCTAAAACAGCAATCATGCTTCCCTTTCCTAAAGGAACAGCTTCTTGCATTGCTTTACCACGTTCATGCAAGAGATAGAGAGCATCACCAAAGTTTATGGCACCAGAACAAACTAAAGCGCTATACTCACCTAATGAATGCCCGGCAAAATAACTAACTGTACTAATATCAAAATCAAACTCATCTTTTAAAACTTTAAAAATTGAGCAACTAACCGTTAAAATTGCCGGTTGTGTATTTTTTGTTTGTTGTAATTGATCGTCGGGCCCCTCCAGAATTATTTTTGAAATTGGATAATTTAGTTTTTCATCAGCTTCTTGAAATAATTTTTTAACGAGATTGAAATTGTTATAAAGCTCTAACCCCATACCTACGGCTTGTGATCCTTGACCTGGAAATAATAAAGCGCTCATTTAGTTAAGTTTATTCAATAATTTTTAGTATTGCTATAATTTTTCATTATAGTATAAAACATTTTTTATAAAGATTAATAATTCTTAATTAACACATTAAATATGGCATTTTACGAAAATACAATAGTTACTAAACAAGATTTAGCTGAAAAGGAAATAAATTCTATTAGAGACAAGTATAATGATATTATAAATAACTCATCTGGTAAAGTTATTCAAATTGAAGAATGGGGTCTTCGAAATTTAGCCAACAAAATAAAGAATTATAAAAAAGGTTTTTATATTCATTTTAAGTTTGAAGGAGTTAGCAAAACTTTAAATGAAATAGAAAAAAAAATTAAATTAGACGGATCAATAATTAGACATCTAACGGTAAAATATAAAAGTTTAGATACTGAAAATAACTTTTTTAAATCAAACAAAAATAATGAAAAGAAGAAATAAAAAATTTCAAAAAAGAAGTTCTAACTCACTTAATAAATTAAGTTTGTTTCAAAAAAGTGACGGAAAATTTTCAAAGAAATGTCCTTTATCTGTTAAAAACGCACCAGTTGTTGATTATAAAAACGTCGAATTATTAAAAAAATACGTATCAGATAACGGTAAAATTATATCTTCTAAAATAACATCTGTGTCATTTAGTAAACAAAGAAAGCTAACAAGAGAAATTAAAAAAGCAAAAATATTAGGTTTAATTTGAAATGGAAGTTATTTTATTAGAAAATATTCTTAACTTGGGAAATATTGGTGATAAAGTTAAGGTAAAAAATGGTTATGGAAGAAATTTCCTTTTAACTCAGGGTAAAGCTTTAAGATTTAGTAAAGAAAATCAAGAATTAGTAAATAAAACAAAAAACGAATTAAATAAAAAAAATTCGGAAATTAAAAGCAAATTCAAAGAAATTGCTAAATCCATAGACAACAAAACTTTTACCTTTGTTAAAGAAAGTAAGGATAATGGTGAACTATATGGATCTATAAAACCTAAAGAAATAACTAATTTAATAAAAGAAAAAATTAAAACCGATGTTGCGCCTTCTCAAATAATATTAAAAGATGAGCTAAATAAATTAGGTTTGTTTAAAGTTGATATTAATTTTCATTCAGAAGTAAAAGCTACGATCTCTGTAAAAATAGACAGAATACAATCAAAATAACTTCTCCACAGTATTAGAAAAAAAGTGTGTAACTTTTAACTTTAACACAATTGACTTTAACATATTATAATCAGGTGAAAGATATTAAGCCTATTCAATCTAAAATAGAAAACAAACAACCGTCAAATTTAGAGGCTGAACAAGCTTTATTAGGATCCATTCTAGTAAATAACGATATAATTGATGAAGTTTCGACAATTGTTAACCCTTCTATATTTTACGATCCTGCGCATGTTAAAATTTACGAGGTTATAGAAAGTTTAAACAGTAAAGGGATGATAGCTAATCCAATAACTTTAAAAAATTTTTTTGAAAAAGATAATATGTTAAATGAAGTTGGTGGAACAGAATACTTAGTAAAGCTCACAAGGTTTTCTGGTTCAGCAAAGCAGGCTATAGACTATTCTAAAATTATTCATGAAATGTACTTAAGAAGAGAGTTGGTGCAAATTTCTGATCAATTATCTTCAGACACTTTGAACGCTAACACTCAAGAAAATAATGCTGAAAATATAATCGAAAACACAGAGAGATCTCTTTTTGATTTAGCGGAGAGAGGTAGTTTTTCACAATCTTTTCTTAAATTTAATGAAGCATTAGATCAAACAATCGAAATGGCTACGTTAGCAATGAAAAGTGATCAAGGAATTGTGGGGGTGCCAACTGGGTTAACCGACTTAGATGAAAAACTAGGTGGTCTACATAAATCTGATTTAGTAATATTAGCAGGTAGACCTGGTATGGGTAAAACTGCGTTAGCAACAAATATAGCTTATCATGCAGCTCAAAAACTTATGAGCAGACAAGAAAAATCCTCTGTAGCTTTTTTTTCTCTTGAAATGTCCTCTGAACAACTCTCGACTAGAATTCTATCTGAACAAGCCCGAATAAAATCTGATGATATAAGGAGAGGAAAAGTAACTGAAAGTGAAATAAATAGATATATTGAAACCTCAAGAAATATTTACAATCTTCCGCTATATATTGATGAGACACCTGCTATTACAATATCTACATTATCTAATAGAGCAAGAAGAATTAAACGATTATTTGGTTTAAATTTAATTGTAGTTGATTATATACAATTGATGAGAGCACCCTCCTTAGCTGGAAAAAACGATAATAGAGTTCAAGAAGTTTCTGAAATTACACAAGGATTGAAAGCGTTAGCAAAAGAACTTAAAGTTCCAGTTTTAGCTCTTTCGCAATTATCAAGAGCTGTAGAGTCAAGAGATGATAAAAAACCTCAATTATCTGATTTGAGAGAATCGGGATCCATTGAACAGGACGCTGATGTAGTTATGTTTGTTTATAGAGAAGCTTATTATTTAGAAAATAAACAACCAAAATTAGGTTCGATAGAACACGCCGAATGGCAGTCAAAAATGAATGATGTTAACGGATTAGCTGATATAATTTTAGGCAAACAAAGACACGGTCCAACAGGTACAGTTAAAGTAGAGTTTGAAGGAATTTACACAAAATTTAAAGATTTAAGTAAAAATTAGCTTCAATTTTTTCTTTAGTTATAAAAAAATTAGGATATATCTGAAATATTCTTATGATTGCTTATATTTATAAAAAATTAGTCATAGATTTTTCTAAAGCAACCCTTTTATTTTTACTTTTTTTAATCGGTTTCTCGCTTTACCAAGCGAAAAACTTTAATTTAGATGCATCATCTGACGCACTATTGCTTGAAGGTGATCCAGATCTAAAATATTTAAGAGAAGTTAATGAAACATATGGTTCAAAAGATTTCTTAGTCTTAACTTACACACCAATTTCAAGTTTTGTTGAAAAAGAAACTATTCTTAATCTTCAATTGCTAAAATCCAAGATTGAAAAATTAACGTGGGTAGACAGCGTAATAACAATTATAGATGTTCCTCTTTTAAAAAGTACTGACGAAGGGTTAATGGAAAGGTTAAAAAACTATAAAACTTTAGCTTATCCAGAAATTGACAGAAAGAGAGGATTTGAAGAAATAGTAAACAGTCCTATTTATAAAAATTATGTAATTAGTGAGGATGGAAAAACATCAGGTATCGTTGTTTATTTAAAGAAAGATGAAAGATTAGCCGAATACATAAAAGTAAAAGATAAATATTTTAATCAATCAACTGAAACTGGTTTATCAAAGGAAGAAAAAGTTAATTATAAAAAATTTCTTAAGGAATACGAAGAATATAAAAACTTATATAATATTAGAAATCATCAGAACATAACTGAAATAAGAGACGTGATCAGTAAATATGGAGAAAGTGCAAAAATTCACTTAGGTGGTATTCCAATGATAGCTAATGACATGATGAGTTATATAAAAAATGACATAATTGTTTTTGGAATTGGCGTGTTTGTTTTTATCATATTCACACTTTGGTTTATTTTTAGGAATCTTAAATGGGTAATAATGCCTTTATTAGGCTGTGCGACTTCGGTAATTTTAATGATTGGTCTGTTAGGTTTAATTGGATGGAAAGTAACAGTCATTTCATCAAACTTTATCGCTTTATTACTTATATTGAACATGGCTATGAATATTCACATAACTGTAAGATTTTTACAGTTAAAAAGAGAACTGCCTCAATTAACAAAAGATGAAGCTGTATTTGAGTCTAGCAAAAAAATGATGTTGCCAATTCTTTATACTGTTTTAACAACCGTATGTGCTTTTTTATCTTTAGTTTTTAGTGGAATAAAACCGATAATAGATTTTGGTTGGATGATGACTCTAGGATTAATAGTTTCATTATTAGTAACATTTTTATTGTTACCATCATTGCTAAGTTTATTTTCAACTGATAAAGAAATAGATGTTCGAGATACTGAAAAATCTTTAATCACATCAGGTTTAAGTACTTTTACAAAAAATAATGAAATTTTAATCTTTGGGTCCACCTTGTTAATTATTATATCAAGTATAATAGGTATTTCAAAACTCGAAGTTGAAAATAGTTTCATTAATTATTTTGATAAAGAAACAGAAATTTATAAAGGAATGAAAAAAATTGATGATGATTTGGGTGGTACTACTCCATTAGATATAATTTTAAAATTTCCAAAAAAACAAAAGGAAAATAAGGAAAATGAAGATGAGTTTGACGAATGGGAGGAAGAAAATGAAGGTGAGGAACAAAAAGCAAAATATTGGTTTACTAGAGATAAAATGGATAAAATTATTAAAGTCCATGATTACTTAGATTCATTGCCGGAAATTGGAAAAGTAATTTCTTTTGGTTCAATTTTAAGAGTCGCAGAGGATTTAAATAATAAAGAATTACAAAGTTTAGAAATAGCGGTTCTTTACAGCAAAATACCCGATACAATAAAAAAAGAAATTGTAACACCATATATATCTGTCGAAAAAGATGAAGCAAGAATTAGTGTAAGGATTAAAGATTCATTAGAAAATTTAAGAAGAAATGATTTGATTAAAAAAATTAATTCGGATTTAAATAAAAAATTAAAATTTAATAAAAATGAATATAAGTTAACTGGTGTTTTAATATTATTTAATAATTTATTACAAAGTTTATTCAAATCTCAGATACTTACATTAGGTATAGTTATGTTTGGAATTTTCTTAATGTTTTTTATTCTTTTTAGAAATCTAATACTGTCATTTATAGGAGTTGTTCCTAATTTTATTGCTGCTTTTTTTATCTTAGGTATAATTGGTTTGATGAATATCCCATTAGATATGATGACCATAACTATCGCTGCAATAACCATTGGTATAGCTGTAGATAATAGTATCCATTATATTTATAGATTTAAAGAAGAATTTGATAAAATAAATAACTATAATAAAACTTTAGACAAATGCCACAGCACTGTTGGTGTTGCAATTTTAAATACTTCTATAACAATTGTGTTTGGTTTTTCTATTTTAGTTCTATCTAATTTTATACCAACTATTTACTTTGGCGTATTTACAGGAATAGCGATGTTGCTTGCAATGATTTCAGTGTTAACTTTGTTGCCGAAATTAATACTTACGCTTAAGCCTTTTGGGGAGGAGGCGAGTAATTAGGTTGGATGATTGAGATGATTGGTAATGTTATTAATAATCTAAACTTATTTGACTTATTTTTTTCAATAATTATTTTTTACAACGTTATTCAGTGTTTTTTGAAAGGCTTTTCTTTAAGTTTATTTTCTTTTATGAAATGGGTTTTATCAGCAATAGTTACAATTATACTAGTCCCGAAATTTCAACCTATCGTAAGTGAGTATATTGAATCTGAATTTATCAACAATTTTGGATTAGGAATAGCAATTTTTATTTTTACACTTTTTATTACAATAATAACAGGAAGGATGTTAAGCAGCGCAATAACATGGACTGGGGTCGGTTCTATAGATAAAGTGTTTGGATTTGTATTTGGTTTTTTCAAAGGATACGTTGTTTCAGTTTGTTTATTTTCAATTTTTAATTGGTTTTATCCTTATCAAAATTGGGGTATATCAGCTGATAACGCTGTTTCATTTGATTTAATTAACAAAGGGAGTAAAATTTTAATCGAAGAATTTCCTTCTAATAAAGATTTTATAGATACAAAAGAAAAAATTGAAAAAATTTAATTCAGATAAATTAAGAGAAGAATGTGGTATCTTTGGTATATCAAATCATAAAGATGCTTCCGCGTTAGTTGCTTTAGGGCTTCATGCGTTGCAACATAGAGGACAAGAAGGTTGTGGGATTGTATCATTTGACGGAAGTAATTATCATTCTGAAAAAAGGCAAGGTTTGGTAGGAGATCATTTTACTGACTCTGAAACTTTGAAAAAACTACCGGGTGAATTTGCTATAGGACACAATAGATATTCAACAACAGGTGAGACTTCGCTTCGAAATATTCAGCCTTTTTTTGCTGATTTACATATGGGAGGATTAAGTGTTGCTCACAATGGAAATTTAACTAATGCATTATTACTTAGAGAGTCTTTGGTAAAAGATGGTGCTATTTTTAGAACCACAAGTGACACTGAAACCATTGTACAACTTATAGCAAAATCAAAAAGAGATAAATTTATTGATAAATTAATAGACACTCTTTTTCAAATACAAGGAGGCTATTCCCTAATATTAATGACAAACAAAAAATTGATTGGAATTAGAGATCCATTTGGTATTAGGCCTTTAGTAATAGGTAAATTAAAAAATTCATATATTTTTGCCTCTGAAACTTGTGCTCTTGATATTGTTGGCGCAAAATTTATAAGAGAAGTTGAAAATGGGGAAATTGTTATTGTTGAAAATGAAGTAATTAAAACAATTAAGCCATTCCCTAAACAAAAAGCTAGGCCTTGTATTTTTGAGTATATTTACTTTGCAAGGCCAGATAGTTTAATTAATAATAAATGTGCATATGAATATAGAAAAAATTTAGGTGCAGAATTAGCAAAAGAAACAGACTTAGACGCAGACTTGGTCGTTCCAGTCCCAGACTCCGGAGTCCCAGCTGCTTTAGGATATGCAGAACATTCAAACAAAAAATTTGATCTAGGTTTAATCAGGAATCATTATGTTGGAAGAACTTTTATAGAGCCTACACAAAATATAAGAAGCTTGGGTGTGAAATTGAAATTAAATCCAACGAAAACAACAATCAATGGTAAATCCATAATATTAATAGATGACTCACTTGTAAGAGGCACAACCTGTCATAAAATTGTTAAAATGCTTTACGATAGCGGCGCAAAAGAGGTTCATGTTAGGATAGCGTGTCCTGAAATAAAACACCCAGATTTTTATGGTGTTGATATGCCTACAAAAGAAGAACTATTAGCCTACAAAAAAAATAATGAACAAATGTGCGATCATATTAAAGCTAAAAGCTTAAAGTTTTTAAGTTTGGATGGCTTATATTATGCTCTCATTAAAAATAAAAGAAATTCTAATTATCCTCAATTTAGTGATCATTATTTTACAGGAGATTATCCCATAAAACCCCAAGACAACCTTCGAGGTCTAGAAATTAAGCAACTATCTCTATTAAGCGTAAAATCTAGCAGTTAATCTATAATTGTTAACTTATTTTTAAAATCTAAAAACATCATAGAATTATTTACAAAAATAGGTTTTGAGTTAGTTTTAGGTTTTAATCTATTAACACTTTTTATTTCACCATTTAAATCAAATTTTAATAAGTGTGAGTCTTTTA
>Ga0213869_10000406_pt1 | contig 35735 bp, 37 predicted proteins | sample PICome_10_FD_160083 | JGI IMG/M metagenome (GOLD analysis project Ga0213869, IMG submission 160083) | Coastal seawater microbial communities near Pivers Island, North Carolina, United States - PICO132 | ecosystem: Environmental > Aquatic > Marine > Coastal | place: USA: North Carolina...
AGAAGAAGCTCCAGCAGAAGAGGAAGCTCCAGCAGAAGAGGAAGCTCCAGCAGCTGAAGAAACACCAGCAGAAGAAGCTCCAGCAGAAGAGGAAGCTCCAGCAGAAGAAGAAGCTCCAGCAGAAGAGGAAGCTCCAGCAGCTGCAGAAACACCAGCAGAAGAAGAAGCTCCAGCAGAAGAGGAAGCTCCAGCAGCTGCAGAAACACCAGCAGAAGAAGAAGCTCCAGCAGAAGAGTCTGAAGAAGAATCTTCAGATGATGAGAAGAAATAGCTCAGTAGATCTTTCACTGTTTCTCCTAATTGCCAAAATAGGCAAAACAAGAGGCCTTAAAGGCGAGTTTTTTCTGAGATCATACGCTCAGAATCCAGAAACCCTCTTTTCCTTCGAAAAATTTTATGCTCTTTCAACATCAGCAATGGAAGAAGTTCATTTTGAATTCATGAGAGAAAGTAATTCAAATATTGTGGCAAAACTTAAATCCATCAATGATATTGATGAAATAAAAGCATATGGTCAAAAGGATATATTTGTACTTAAATCAGAGTTACCCAAATTGGATGAGAATGAAGCCTATTGGTTTGAACTAGAAGGAATGCAGGTAACCAATCTTGAGGGTCAGCATCTTGGCCAGGTTCAAGAGGTAAATAATTTTGGTGCAAGTGATGTACTAGAGGTTAAATCGACCAACAAAAAAATAAAAAACCTCTTAATTCCATTTATCAAAAACAGAGTGATTATCTCAATTGATAAATCAAAAAATTCTATTCTAGTTGATTGGCAGGAAGATTATTAAGCTATATGTATATCAATATTATTACTTTGTTTCCAGAAATTTTTGAAGCATTAAAATATGGCTTGCTTGGTCAAGCCATAGACAGAGAAGATATTAAAATTAATATCTTTAATTTGCGAGATCATCAAATTAACAAGCATGGCCATGTTGATGATAAACCATATGGCGGGGGAGAAGGCATGGTTTTGATGGCAGAACCATTAGAGAAATCACTCAAGGATATTCCAGTCGATACCCTGGGGAGAGTCATTAACTTATCTCCGCAAGGCAGTCTTTTAAATCATAAAAAAGCTAAAGAGCTATCATCTTTAAAAAGCATCACAATTATTGCAGGAAGATACGAGGGAATTGATGAGAGATTTATTTCACAATACGTTGATGAGGAAATTTCAATTGGTGATTTTATTTTAAGCGGCGGAGAATTTGCTGCATTGAATTTAATCGACTCTTTATCAAGATTTATTCCTGGCGTAATTGGTAACAAAAAATCTGTTGAACAGGATTCATTAAGTCAAGGTCTTTTGAAAGGACCAGCATTCACTAGACCAGAAAATTTTAATTCAGAACTAGTCCCAGAGATACTATTGTCAGGAGATCATAAAAAAATACAAGAATGGAAAGAAAATCAAGCTTTGATAAGAACTTTTGAAAGAAGACCTGAATTATTAAAAAGTGTAAAATTAACAAAAAAACAAAAAAAACTCTTGGAAGATTTGGCTTCTAAGCGTATCCTATAGCTCATTTTTTAGGCAAAATCATGGCAGACAAAGAAAACGAAAATTTAGACGCAACAACAGCTGAAAATGTTGACGCAAAAGAAACAGTTTCAGAAGAATCTTCAGCCGAAGAATCTTCAGAAGCTCCCTCTGAAGAGCTAGCAGTAGAAGACACTTCAGCAAACGAAGATGATTCACCAGAAGAGACAGCAGCATCAGAAGAGGTTCCATTAGAAGAAACAACCGCTAAAGGTGAATCAGTTGCTGATGACCAGCCTGAAGAAGTAACCGCTCCAGTAACAACTGATGAGAAATCACCTGCGCAAATCATTGAATCATTTGAGGCAAGCCAATTAAAAGATGGAATCCCGTCATTCAGACCTGGAGATACCGTTGTGGTTTCTGTAAAGGTTAGAGAAGGTGAAAGAACTAGACTTCAAGCTTTTGAGGGAGTGGTAATGAATATCAAAAATGCTGGTTTAAATTCAGCCTTTATAGTTAGAAAAATATCTAGCGGCATTGGTGTTGAAAGAACTTTCCAACTTCATAGCCCAATGATTGATTCAATCACCGTTAAAAGAAAAGGGGACGTTAGGCAAGCTAAGCTTTATTACCTCCGAGAAAGATCTGGAAGATCTGCAAGAATTAAAGAAAGATTAGATTAATCCCATGCCTTCTGACCTAAAAAAGGATCCATTGGTAGATTCTTTTTTATCAAGTCTTCGACTTGAAAAAGGTTTGTCTGAAAACACAATAAAAGCCTATTCAAATGATTGTCAGGCATTTATTAAATGGCTATTTTTAAATAAGAGATGTGAAGTAATTAATACAACTGAAAGAGACATAGAGAATTATTTAAAGTATTTTCAAAGCATCAGTCTATCCAACACATCAATCAATAGAAAACTCTCATCTTTAAAACATTTTTTTAATCATTTAAGTAAAAAAAAACTTTTAAAATCTAACCCCGTTATAAATATTTCAGGACTTAAAAGTGCCAAGGCTTTGCCAAAGTCTTTATCAATTATTGATGTGAAAAGCTTAATTGATGCTCCGGATTGCTCTAATTTTGTTGGATTAAGAGATAGGACCATGATAGAGCTCATGTACGCTACTGGCGTAAGAATTAGCGAACTTATTAACCTAAAATATACAAGTATTGACTTAAATAGATCACTGATAAAGGTAATGGGCAAGGGCGGAAAGGAGAGAATGATTCCTTTTGGGGACGATGCCCTTTCATGGTTAATTAAATATATTGAGTTTAGACGAAAGAATAATTTATCTTTAAACTCGAGAGATTTCTTCATTAGTCAACAAGGTAAGAAGATTACACGACAAGCTTTTTGGCACAGACTTAAGATTTATCTTAAAGCAACAAATCTACCTATGGATATCTCTCCCCATACTCTAAGACACGCATTTGCAACTCATTTATTGAATAATGGTGCAGATCTAAGATCGGTTCAAATGTTGCTGGGTCATAGTGATCTCTCTACAACTCAGATATATACTCATATTGCCAAACAAAGGTTAAGTGATATGGTGAAACAGCATCATCCAAGAGGTTAATTTTTTATGAAAATATTCTTCATTATACTTATTTTAATTTTTGCATTTGATGCAAAATCTGATGAGCTTTTAATTTCATCTAAAATTAATGCAGTGCTTCCTGAAGGAATGTCTGTTCAAAGCGTGAAAGAATCAATGATAGAAAATTTATATGTAGTTGATATTGGAGATTTACAGCCTATTTATGCTTCAAAAAATGGAGAATTCTTTTTTTATGGTGAGTTATATGCGGTGAATGGAAATATGCTGCTAAACACCACCAAAGACGAAATCAATTTAAAACGAAAAAATATTTTAGATGCAGCGCTGACCGAGGATGATTTTATTACCTTTAAGTCTGATAATGAAAAACATAGGGTGATTATTTTCACTGATGTAGATTGCGGGTACTGCAGAAAGTTTCATAATGAAATTAATGATTTCAATGATCTCGGCATAACTGTCAATTATGTTGCATTTCCAAGATCGGGATTAGCCTCTGATTCTTATAATAAAATTGTTACAGCTTGGTGCTCAACAGCCCCTAAAGACACTCTAACAAAAATGAAAGAAGGTGTAGACGTGCAGCTATCGATTTGCCAAAACCACCCTGTTGAAAAACATTTTCTTCTTGGGCAAAAGATTGGCATTACGGGCACTCCAGCTATAATTAAGTCAAATGGAGAGCTGCTTCCGGGATATCTTCCCCCAGAGGAGCTACTTACTAGATTAAATTAAATATGACTAAATTAAAAATAGGTATTTGTGGCTGGGGAAATGTTGCAACTGGGCTGTATGAGCAGTTAGTTAATGGAGATGAAATCTATGCCAATTGGCATATATGTTGTATTGGTGCTCGACGTGACAACCCAAAATGCAATCCAGGCTCAGCAAAAATTTTAAGAGATATTTTCAAAGTAGTTGAAGAAGACATAGATGTTCTTGTGGAATTAATAGGTGGAGTTGAGACTGCAAAAGATTTAATAACAGCAGCTCTGAATTCAGGCAAGCATGTTGTCACTGCAAACAAAGCAGTAATTTTTGAACATGGTGAAGAGCTAATTAATTTAGCAAAAAAAAATAATGTAAAGCTGTTATTTGAATCAGCTGTGTGTGCAGGCACTCCCGCCATCAAGATGCTTTCAAATGATTTAACTGCAAATAAAATTTCTAAGGTTGCAGGCATGCTTAATGGAACAACAAATTTTATTTTAAGCAAAATGGAAGAGGGCGCTTCGTATGAAACTGTGTTACAGGAAGCTCAAGAGAAAGGATATGCAGAGCCTGATCCAAGTCTAGATGTAAATGGAACTGACGCAGCTCATAAAATTGGAATTCTTGCAGCATTAGCCTTTAATAGCGGTCTTCCTGCATCTAACTTTCATATTGAAGGCATAGAAAAGATTCAATCAGAGGACTTTATTTATGCAAATGATTTTGATTTAACGGTTAAGCATTTGGCTGTTGCAAAATTAAATGATCATGGAGTTGAGTTAAGAAGCCACCCTGTAATGCTCAGCAAGAGTTCAAGCTTAGCAGGGTTAAAGGGTGTGAGAAATGGAATTCAGTTCGATACCAGTCTTCTGGGAGAGTTTCATGTTGCTGGCTCTGGAGCTGGAAGAGAGTCTACAGCATCAGGTTTAATTTCTGATTTATATGCGCTTTCAAATTCAAATGATTCTAACCCAATGCAATACCCAGATTTTTCTAAAAAACCTAACCTAGTAAATTTTGAGGATTTAATTTTTAAATATTATGTTTACTTACAGGTCAAAGATGAACCTGGTGTTCTAGCCTTAATTAGTAAAATATTTGCTGGCCAAGGCATAGGTTTTGATAAGGTCATTCAAAAAGATCAGTTGGATAATGGTAATGTGCCTGTAGTAATTTTTACTGATCCAATTATTGAAAAAGGGATGCAAATTGCTTTGCAGGATTTAAAAAATCATCCAGTCATCCTAAATTCTAAAATTATTAGAATTGAGGATTTGTAATGCTTTTTCACTCAAGCAGAGGAAAAGACCCCGATAAAGATTTTGCATCAATTTTAATGCAAGGTCTTGCTGATGATGGCGGTCTTTTTATGCCGGATCACTGGCCGCAAGTAGATTTAGATGAAATCAAGTCCAAAACATCATTTGTGGATATAGCAAAATGCATTGTGCCTTTATTTACCTCCTCATCTTTTTCTCGTGATGAAACAATAAGTATAGTTGAATCAACTTGGCATGATTTTGAACACCAAGATCTCATTGGTATAAAAGATTTTAATTCAGTTTCAATTCTTGAGCTGTTTCATGGGCCTACCGCAGCATTTAAAGATTTTGGGTTACAGCTAGCTGCTGCATTTTTTAATCAGGTCTTAGAGGCTGAAAATAAAACTGCAATCGTACTTGGTGCAACCTCTGGTGATACGGGCTCAGCTGCAATTGATGCATGTAAGAATTATGGTCGAATTAAGAGCTTTATTATGCTTCCAAATGGAAATATGTCTGAAGTTCAGCGCAGGCAAATGAGTACTATCAAGGCTTCAAATGTTTTTGCCCTAAGGATTAACGGCACTTTTGATGATTGCCAAGACTTGGTAAAACTTGCTTTTAAAAAACGTGATTTTTTAAATAATGATCAATATTTATTAGCAGTTAACTCAATTAATTGGACTCGAATAATCGGTCAAATTTGTTATTACTTTTATGCTTATAATCAATTGCATCAAAAAAGCAACTTAAATTTTTCCATCCCTACAGGAAATTTTGGTAATGTGTTTGCTTGTTACTCTGCTCATAAAATGGGATTACCAATTAACAAAATTTCTGTAGCTGTCAATGAAAATGATATATTGCATCGATTTTTTAGTGATAATAATTATTCAAAGCAATTTGTACATGAAACTATTTCTCCAAGCATGGATATAAGCGTTGCTAGCAATTTTGAAAGATTGGTCTATGATCTCTTTTTGGATAGGGATTCTAACAAATGCTCGAAAATGTTTGATAATTTTCCAGCCAATCCTATTGAGCTTGATCCTGCAACTTGGCAAAAGAAAGATCGCCTTTTTTCTTCTAGTAAAGTTAATGATTTGGATACGAAAAAAATAATTCAGGAAACTCATCAATTGTTTGACTATATCTTAGACCCTCATACAGCTGTTGCTGCTATTGAAGCATTTAATAAAAGTGATGAAAATAATCATTATGTTGTTCTATCTACAGCACATCCAGCCAAGTTTCCTAAAGTCTATGAAGAATTAAACATACAAATAAAGTCTTTGCCTGTTGCGTTAAAAGGTTTGTTTAAGAAAGAGGAGTTTCTGCATTCATTTGATGCAGATTACAATCAAATCGTTAGCTTTATTAATCATAACAACTAATTTTTTAATTTATGAATATTCCAAAGATAGTCAAAACTTCAACAGCGGATTTAGAGCGTGTGAAAGGTGTTCTCAAACTAGGTTTTGCTTCAGATGCGTTGCTAAGATGGGTTTTTCCTGACGCCTCATCTTACCTAAAGAGCTTTGATAAATGGATGGAGGAGTTTTCAAAAATTGCCTTTGAAAATAATATTGTTTATTCAGAAAAAAATTTTTTTGGTTCCTCCTTGTGGCATCCTCCAGGCGTTTTATTTGATAGCACAGTCTTAGAGCCCACCTTTGCTTCTATACCTGACGATCGAATTGAGGCGGCAGCTAAGTTTTTTGAAGAATTTGAAAAATATCATCCTGAAGATGCTTGGTATCTAGCATTTATTGCGGTTGATCCAGCTCAGCAAAGAAAAGGAATCGGATCTTTTTTACTCAAAGAAGCTTTGCAAATGATAGATAAAAGAGGTGATAAAGCTTATCTAGAAGCCTCTAATGAGCAAAATAAGGCTTTGTATGAAAGACATGGCTTTGTAGAAATAGGAAGAGTTCAATTTGCAGATTCTCCGCCTGCATTTCCAATGATTCGAGAAGCGAAATAAGAGTGTTTCACATGCTTTGCAGATCTTTATTCTATTAACTGTTTCATAGATTAGCTAAAGATATTAAAATGAAAACCATGGAAACAGGTGAAATTAAATCAAGCCTTACTGATCTCAGAGATCGCATGAATGATCTCCGGGGGCATCTTTGACGTTGCTCATAAACAAAGTTCTCTAGAAGAAATTAATAACAAATTATCTGATGAATCTACATGGTCTAATTTAGAGCTCTCTCAATCCTTGAATAAAGAAAAAGCAGATTTAGAAAAATTTTTAAATTCTTTTTTATCTGTTGATGAGCTTATCAATGACAATATTGATCTCCTGGATATTGCGATTGAGGAATCTGATGATGGCTCAATTAAAGAAATCAATGAAGAAACTCAAGCTCTGATTTCTAAGGTGGAGGATTTAGAATTTAATAGAATGTTTTCTAATAAAATGGATCCCAATTCTGCATTTATTGATATTCAATCTGGTTCTGGCGGGACTGAAGCGCAAGACTGGGCTGATATGCTTCTTAGAATGTATACACGATGGGCAGAAAAGCATGAGTTTTCAGTATCTGTTATTGAGCATTCCCCTGGAGAGGTGGCAGGCATTAAATCAGCATCCTTACTTATCAAGGGGAGTTATGCATATGGATGGCTTAGAACAGAAACTGGGGTTCATCGGCTGGTTAGAAAATCTCCTTTTGATTCGGGCAGTAGACGACATACGTCCTTTGCATCTGTATTTATTTCTCCAGAAATTGATGAATCTATTGAAGTTGAACTAAACCCTGCTGATGTTCGAATAGATACTTATAGAGCCTCAGGGGCGGGTGGTCAGCATGTCAACAAAACAGATTCCGCAGTTCGTTTAACACATATTCCAACAGGGACAGTGGTTCAATGTCAAAGTGATCGCTCTCAACACAAGAACAAAGACAATGCTTTTAAACAACTGAAATCAAAATTATATGAACTGGAATTGCAAAAACAGAAAGATGAGCAGCAGTTATTGGAAGATAGCAAGTCTGATATTGGTTGGGGAAGCCAAATCCGATCATATGTTTTAGATCAATCTCGTATCAAAGACTTAAGAACAAACGTTGAAAGTGGTAATATCTCTTCAATCCTCGATGGAGATATAGATATATTCATTAAAGCCAGTCTAACCCAAGGAGTGTAAATGAGTGATTCAAATATTGGTGGCGAAGCCTCTATCTTAGAGGAAAGACGAAGAAAGCTTGAAGAGCTTAGAGAGGCTAATATTGCTTATGTAAATAACTTTATCCCTTCTAAAAAAGCTAAAGATTTACATGATTTACATGGCCACCTTAGCAAAGAGGAGCTTGAAGAAAAAAAGATTACAAACTTATCTATAGCTGGGAGAATAGTTTTAAAAAGAGTGATGGGTAATGCCAGCTTTGTGACTGTTAGAGATGGCTCAGGGGACATACAGGCTTACATCAGCAAAAATAATATAGACCCAGAGCTATACAAGAACTTTAAATCATGGGATCTTGGAGACATTATTGGCATCAGCGGTAATTTATTTAAGACCAAAACAGAAGAGCTGACAATTGAAGCTCATGCCATCACCTTAATAACAAAATCACTTAGACCTATGCCAGAAAAACATAAAGGCTTGGCTGATATAGAAATTAAATATCGCCAAAGGTACTTGGATTTAATGAGCAACCCTGAATCTCAAGAAGTCTTCAGAAAGCGCTCTCAAATTGTTTCATCTATCAGATCCTCAATGCTTGAAGATGGTTTTCTTGAAGTAGAAACACCCATGATGCATTCAATACCGGGAGGAGCTGTTGCAAAACCTTTTATTACACAGCACAACGCACTAGACAGAGAACTTTTCTTAAGAATTGCACCTGAACTTCATCTCAAAAGGCTATTGGTTGGTGGTTTTGAAAAAGTTTTTGAGATTAATAGAAGCTTTAGAAATGAAGGGTTGTCTACAAGGCATAATCCAGAGTTTACGATGTTGGAGTTTTACGCAGCTTTTGCTACTTTTGATGGAACGATAAATTTCACCAAGAATATTATCCAATCAGCCTCAGTGGCAATTGGTAATAATGATGAAATTGAATGGGACGGTGACAAAATAGATCTTTCCAATTTTTCCATCAAAACTCTTAATAATTTAGTGCTAGAGCATAACTCTGAGCTAGGCATTGAGGATTTAACAAATTTAGACAAGCTTAGAAGTTATTCTAAATCACTCAAAGTACCACTCAAGGAATCTTGGGGGCCTGGAAAAGTATTGTTAGAAATTTTTGAAAAATCTGTTGAGATTAACCTGATTCAACCGACTTTTGTTACAGAGTATCCGGTAGAGGTTTCACCTCTATCCAGAAGAAATAATGATAATCCATCTATTGCAGACAGATTTGAATTATTTATTGGCGGCAAAGAAATTGCCAACGGTTTCTGTGAATTAAATGATCCTGATGATCAGGCTGAACGCTTCCAGGAGCAGGTTAAAGCTAAAGCGGATGGAGATGATGAGGCTATGGGGTTTGATGAAGACTATATAACTGCTTTGGAGCATGGCATGCCACCTGCGGTGGGAGTTGGTGTTGGAATAGATAGATTGGTTATGATGCTCACTAACCAAAGCTCAATTAGAGATGTAATTCTTTTTCCTCAATTAAAATCCTAACCCTTCAAACATGACTCTTACTTTACTCATTACTGTTGGAGTGCCGCTATTTATTGTCTTTGCAATAATCTATTCAGATAAATTTAGAGAGCCTACTGACTTAGTTATAAAAACTTTCTTTGCAGGAGTCATCATATGTTTTCCAGCTGCAGAGTTAAATTATCTGCTAATTCCATCATATGAATATTCATATCGAGCTGGATTTACAGAAGAAACGTTAAAGTTTTTAGTGCTATATTTTTATATCAGGCCAAAAAGTGCATTTAATGAGCCCATGGATGCAATTGTCTATGGCGTTATCGTTTCACTTGGTTTTGCAACTTTTGAAAATATTTCATACGTATATTCAGGAAATTTTGAAGTAGATTCTTTTTCTCTTGCAATTATGAGAGCGGTAAGCGCAATTCCAATGCATGCAACTTGCGGCATTATCATGGGTTATTTTTTTGGCTTATATGCTTTTACTCACTCAAAACAATTTTTAATTAAAAGCATAATCTTTCCAATAGGAATCCATGCAACCTATAACTTTTTAACTGGCTATGATTTCTTTTTTCTATATTTCTTGGTCGCAGTGATGGTCTATGCAAGAGGTCTTCATACAGAGTTCGCTGAGCTTCAATTAAAGAAAGTTAGAGAGGACGAAACTAAGGTAATTTAAGGGAATCACCATCTAAATTTTTCAAAATTTTCTGGATTAGCCCAACCCTCTGGATTATTCCAGCCTCGTTTGCTGTTGTATGTTTTTAGGTTGTATGAATAGATTCTGACTTGAGTAATTTCAATGTCGTGAGTAAAGCCTAGTTCCAAGAATTTTTGATGATCACTATCATCTTTATTCTTTTTAACGATTAATATTTTTTGTGCAAGTGTATTCTTTATCAGGCCAATTTGAGTTTTTGAGATCGGCATATCATCAAAGATGATACACAAATCATTGGGCTCAGCGATATTAGAGTCTATATGGTCAAGATTAATGATTGATAGTTTTTCAAGAGAATCTTCACAAAGCTCAACAAAGGGACTTAAGTCTTTTTTGGTGATTGCAAGAACTGATGAAACTGCTTCATTGTGGATGACCCCAACTAAGAAATCATTTAATCCACTTTTAGGCATTTATTTTAATAAATCCTCAACTGCAGCTCTTTCATCAATTAACTCATCTGTTGAAATTTTTATTTTTTCTTTTGCGAAATCAGATAATGCAATATCTCTTACAATTTCAATTTTACCTTCTGGAGTGGTCATTAGAGGCATGCCACATATAATACCCTCTGGTAGATCATAGCTACCATCAGTTATTATCGCTGCACTGAAGCAATCTCCAGACTCTGTAGGGTTTTCACAAGCAACAACTGTGTCTAAAGCAGCTTTTGCTGCTGAGGTTGCAGAGGACGCTCCACGCGAATCAATCACAGCTTTACCACGTTGCTGCACAACCGGTAGAAATTCATTTTGAACCCAGTCCATATCTTTAATTAGATCCTTTCCGTGGACACCATTTAAGACAACATTTTCAAAATCTGGGTACATGGTTGGGCTATGATTTCCCCAAATAATCATTTTGCTTATTTCTCCAATTCCAGTATTAAGTTTTTTAGATAACACTGATCTTGCTCTACTTGAATCCAGCATTGTCATGGCCATCCATAGCTGAGAATCATTATTAGCAGAATGTCTTCCAATTAAAGCATTGGTATTGGCTGGATTTCCAACGACCAAAATTTTTGCATTTGATTTTCCAAACTTACCAATTGCCTGGCCCTGCCCAACAAAAATACCGCCATTAATTTGGAGGAGGTCAGCTCGCTCTTCAATCTTTTTGCCATTAAACACAATGCCTCTGGGGATACTACCGACTAAAAGAAACCAGTCAGCGTCTTGAGCAGCTTCTTCGAAATTTGATGTGTAATTCACATTTCCCATTTTTGGAAAATTAGAATCTTCTAGTTCCATTACTAGGCCTTCTAATTTATCAACTACTTGAGGGATTTCTACTAACTCTAAGTCTACAATTCTATCTCCAAAGGTATGACCATCCACTAATCTCGGTATTAAAGAGTAACTTATCTGACCGGCCGCACCAGTAACAACAACCTTGACTCTATCTTTCATAAAAATCCTTATAAATTATTTGTGATTATTATATTCCTAAACGTCAAATTAATTCGCGGCCCAATGATTTTTTGTGTCTTTTTTATAGAATGTTGCCAATTTTTTTGTGTTTTGCCATCGATTAATATTAAACAACCATTGGTCTGAGGTATTGAAAGGATTTCTTTGTTAATTCTATTTCGAAACACCAAGTCTCTCTCGCTGCCAAAAGAGATTGAGGCTATGGTTGGATCAGGGCCAAGCTCTTTTTCATCATCAGAATGCCATCCCATTGAATCTTTTCCATCTCTGTAATAATTTACAAGCACAGAGTTAAAATCAATCTTTAATTGTTTAAAAATCCTCCCTCTGATCATAGTTAAATCTTTAGTCCAATTCTGCCGATTTAATTTCTTGCCTGAATATTTGTAGTCACATCCTTCATCACCTATCCAGCATTGCAATCTGGGAATTTTGGTATTTTTACCAAACATTTTGATTATCATTGATTCCCAAGGAAGGTTTGCTATTAGTTTTTTTAGCAATATATTAGATTCATTTGAATTAAAAAAATCTTTATCGATTCGAATTTTTAGATCGTTGTGAGCTACAATTTCATTCTTCATAAGAGATTAGTATAGATATGTTTTCATTAAATCCAATCAGCCCAAGCAATGAGTAAAGTATTAATTGTTGGAGGAGGGCATGCTGGCGCTAATACAGCATTTGCGCTGAGAAAAGATGGTTTTGATGGAGAGATTGCAATTATAAGTGATGAGGGCTATCTGCCTTATCACAGACCTCCACTATCAAAAGACTTTCTTAAGCACAATCTTGCAATCGAAAAGATGGGCTTCAAATCTGCTGACTTTTATGAAGAGCAAAAGATCTCCATTAATCTGAATACTCAAATTAATTCCATTGATCTTGCGTCGAACCTTGCCATAACAGAAGATGCTTCATTTAATTTTGATTATTTGGTTTTTGCAACAGGAGCGTCCCCAAGGTTGTTGCCAATGGAAAATGCTGATTCAAAAAATTTATTTTATTTAAGGCAAATAACAGATGTTTTATCTATGCATCAACAAATCACTCCCCATAAAGAGATAGTTTTGATTGGCGGTGGATACATAGGATTAGAAGTAGCCTCAGCAATGATAGAGCTTGGGTTGAAAGTTACAATCTTAGAAGCAGAAGAGCGAATTCTTCAAAGAGTAACCAGTCCAGAGGTTTCACAATTTTATAATGATTTTCATTCCAAAAAAGGAGTTAGGATTATTTGTAATGCAAAAGTAACTAATTTAAATTCTGAAAATCAAATGATCAATTCGGTTTCTTTAGAATCTGGTGAAAGTCTAGCGGCCGATATAGTTCTAGTAGGCATAGGAGCAGTTCCTAATACTCAACTCGCAGATTCAATTGGCTTGGACTGTAACAATGGAATCAAGGTTGATCAGTATTGCAGAACCTCTATACCTAACATCCTAGCAATAGGCGACTGCGCCTCCTCATTTAATGCTCTGTTTAGTAAGGAATTAAGGCTTGAAAGTGTTCCAAATGCGTTAGCGCAATCAAAAGTGGCGTCTTCATCAATTCTTGGTAATGATCTTTTCAACAATGAGATGCCTTGGTTCTGGTCAGATCAATATGATCTAAAATTACAAATGGCCGGTTTATCAAGTGGCTATGATGAATGTTACATTATCGGCGATACTGATTCTGCAGAATTTATAGCTTGTTATGGAAAAGATGGACACTTAATTGCTGTTGACAGCGTAAATCAACCCAGACAATTTATGCTATTTAAAAAAGCTCTAGGCAATGGTTTTAAGTTAGAGATGAGTCTTATAAAAGATAAAAATTTTCAGCCTGAGTCCATTTTTTCAGGCTCAAATTAGTTAGAATACACTTACAAATACGGAGATAATCATGGCCATAAGATTTGATGACAAAGTAGTAATCGTAACGGGTGCAGGTGGAGGCTTAGGAAAGCAACATGCGCTTGAATTTGCTAGAAGAGGAGCAAAAGTTGTTGTTAATGATTTAGGAGGAGCTGTTGATGGCTCTGGTGGCGCAAGTGATGCGGCCAATGCCGTTGTTGAGGAAATTAAGGCGGAGGGAGGAGAAGCTATCGCAAATGGCTCTAGTGTTGCAGACAAAGAGGGCGTTTCAAAAATGATTGCTGAAACTATGGAAAAATGGGGCCGCATAGATATTTTGGTTAACAATGCTGGAATTTTGAGAGATAAAAGTTTTCATAAAATTACAACCGAAGAATTTGATCAAGTAATGGATGTTCACTTTCAAGGTAGTTTTTATGCTTCTCATGCTGTTTATCCAATCATGCGAGAACAAAATTTTGGTAGAATAATCTTTACCACTTCCTCAGGCGGTCTATGTGGTAATTTTGGTCAAGCAAATTACGGCGCAGCAAAAATGGGTATGATCGGCTTGATGAATTGCCTGAAGATAGAAGGTCAAAAATACAATGTCTTCTCAAGCGCTGTTGCTCCAGTTGCTTTATCAAGAATGACAGATTCTTTGTTCCCAGAAGGTATTGGCGAGAGGTTTATGCCTGAGTATGTTACGCCAGCCGTTATCTACTTAGCTAGTGAAGAAAGTCAAAATGGAGCCATTATTGGAGCTGGAGCAGGAGTATTTACAAGATTTAGGATCATGGAAACAATGGGCCTTGCTCTTGGTACAGGTGATGAGATGACTCCTGAGAACATAGCAGCTGGCTGGGATTCTGTTTCTAATATGGAAGATGCAAGAGAGCTATTTAGCGGGCCTGAGCAAACCATTAAAATTCTTGAACAGGCTGATAAAGCTTAAGCAGAAAAACTTTCACGCTGGGATATCAGATCAGTATGCCTTTCAATTTCTGGATAATCTTTAATATCTAATCGATTTAGACCAATAAAGAAATCAGTGGTTGTGATCATCTGAATGTCAGCAAATGTATATCTTTCACCTGCAACAAATTTAGATTCCGACAAAACACCATTAAAATATTTAAGTGATTTGATCCCAATGTTTTTTTGTGTCTCGCCATATTCTTTATTTTGTGTTTCCAAGCCTGACATTGCTGGATGCAAATGCCTAAAACCCATTGCCAAAGGTATCATTAGCTCGTTATATATTCTTGCCTGCCACATTTCAATTGAAGCAATTTCCATTGGGCTTTCACCAAACAAGTTTGGCTCTGGGTATAAAGATTCTAAATATCTACATATAGCAGTTGATTCCATGATGACTGTTCCATCATCAAGTTGAAGGGCTGGAATTCTTGAGTTAGGGGCTATAGCTCTGTATTCAGGAGTTTTATGCTCTCCTTTCATCATATCAATCTCAATCATCTCAATATCATCAATATTTTTTTCAGCCATAAACATTCTTACTTTTCTTGGGCTATTAGCCATTTTGTTGTCATACAATTTCATTTTTTATCCTCGCCAGTTTTTTTATTATTACGGTAACCCTGAAAAGCTATATAAGTTTGTATTAAATTTGCAATGACAAATGCAGGCAAATCTACAAATACAAAAACTAAAGCACCAGCAAATCTGCTAATTCCAGTCAAAATATAGCCATTTAATCTTGTCTCATGCTTTACTGAGCTTACTAAAGCTAAACTGAGGATACTCAGCACCAATATTATCCATTGCCCATATTGCAAAAAACTCTCAATCATGAGGGTTCACTTTTTGCTAATTCAAGATTATTTTTTTCAGCAGTTGCCCAATCTTCGGGTAGTTTACGTGCAACAACTAAAAAGCTAATAATTGATGGGATAAATACAAGTGAAGTTACAGTCATAGCATATCTAATGGATTCAACTTCACCATTATTTGTTTTAAAGATATCAATCATCCACCCTGAAATACTTGGTCCAAGGCCCAAACCAATCATATTCAAAATAAAAAAGAAAAGAGCCGTAGACATGGCGCGCATATGGATAGGGGCTAAAGTTTGTGCAATTGCAAAACTTGGACCTAGGTATATGCCCATGAAGATTAAAAATAACGATGTGAATGCTAGATTCATCTCAACAGACGTCGACCACCAAGCAGCAATACCTAAAGGCAGACAAAGTGCTATCGAGATGGCTGGGAGCCATCCATAAGCTCTTATATCTTTTTTACCCCAGCTATCAGCCAGCCTTGCTCCAAAGAATGCCCCGCCTGCATATGTAAGTCCGTTCACAAAACCTAGAATAATAACTAGGGTTTGGAAATCAAAACTTGGATCTAAAGTAACTAGATATTTGGTATGGAAAGCAGACTTAGAATATGAAACAAAGGACCCAAAAGCAATGCCAAAGCACATTGCCCACCATGCTGGAATCTTAAGAAGGGTTTTCAGGGATTCTAAAAAGGGAGGTTTTGCAATTTCTCTTTGATCATCAAACTCCATCGCCCCGCGAATAGGTTCACGTATTGTTAATTTCACAACTACTGCTAAAAGAATTCCTGTAACACCCAAGAAGACAAATATTTCCCTCCAATTCACATCCTCGCTGGATGCTCCTATAAGAGCTGCAGTAACAAAGTAAGCAGCCATAATACCAAGTGGTATACCCATGGCATACACTCCAAGAGCACTCGCTCGCTCTTCTTTTGGATACATGTCAGAGATAATTGAGTGAGATGGAGGGCTCCCACCAGCCTCACCAATGCCAACGCCCATTCGAGCAAGACCGATCTGGATAAAATTTGTTGCTAGGCCAGTTAACGCTGTAAACCCACTCCATGTTGCAAGAGCCAACGATAGTATATTAACTCTGTTATATCTATCTGCTAACCATGCGATTGGTATCGCAACGGTTGTATAGAATATTGCAAATGCCAAACCTATTAACAATCCTAATTCTGTATTAGTTAGATTTAAATCTTCTTGGATAAAGGGGGCAAGTATCCCTACAATTTGTCGATCAATAAAGTTAAATCCGTAGACAACGGTTAGTAGTATTAGAACAAAAGTGCGATAACCTTTTGTTGGCTGATGAGTATCAGTCATGCGAATCTTCCCCTAGTTTAATTTTTTTAATTATAGCTTAGGGATAAGAATTATATCGATCTAATCAACCAGTTGATGGCTTATTCCCAGTTTAAAGCACCACCTGTTTGATATTCAATTACTCTGGTCTCAAAGAAGTTCTTCTCTTTCCTAAGATCCATGATCTCTGACATCCAAGGGAAGGGATTAGTTGCACCCTTGAACTCTTCATCTAACCCAATTTGAGTTAGCCTTCTGTTGGCGATGAATTGTAAGTATTCCTCCATCATAGAAGCATTCATTCCAAGGACACCTCTTGGCATGGTGTCTCTTGCGTACTGAATCTCAAGCTCAGTTCCTTCAAGAATCATCTGCGCTGCTTCACTTTTCATCTCTTCGTCCCAAAGATGTGGATTTTCAATCTTAATTTGATTAATAACATCAATTCCAAAATTTACATGCATAGATTCATCTCTCAAAATGTATTGAAATTGTTCAGCAGTTCCTGTCATTTTATTTCGTCTTCCCATGGATAAGATTTGGGTAAAACCACAATAAAAGAATATGCCTTCAAGTACACAATAGAAAGCTATTAGGTTTCTTAAGAGCTGCTTATCAGTTTCAGTTGTTCCTGTTTGGAAGGTTGGATCAGAAATTTGTTGAGTATACTTCAATCCCCAGGCTGCTTTTTTAGCAACACTTGGGATTTCTCTATACATATTAAATATCTCTCCCTCATCCATGCCAAGTGATTCGATGCAGTATTGATATGCATGAGTGTGTATAGCTTCTTCTAAGCTTTGTCTTAAAATATATTGTCGGCATTCAGGGTTTGTTACCAATCTGTAAAGAGCAAGAACCAGATTATTTGCGACTAGGGAGTCTGCAGTTGAAAAGAATCCAAGATTTCTTTTAACTATTGTTCTCTCATCATCTGTTAAACCATCTTCCGATTTCCATAGAGCTATATCTGCAGTCATGTTAACTTCTTGCGGCATCCAGTGATTAGCACTGCCGTCTAGATACTTTTGCCAAGCCCAGTCATATTTGAATGGAACCAATTGATTAAGGTCAGCTTTACAATTGATCATAGCTTTATCATCAACTTGAACTCTGCCATTATGCATTTCATCTAGCTCTTTTACACCTTCTGATGCATCGAAGGTCTCCATGGCTTTTCTTGCTGCCTCTGCTCTAGATCCTGCTTCAATATTTGCAGGAGAGGCTTCAGCTACAGGCTCGGGTTGAGCTAAAGGCTCAACATGTTTAGGTGCCTCTGGCACTGTGTTTTTGATTGCAGGAGCTACCTGATTCTCCTCTTTATTATATTCATCCCAATTTAACATCTCTTTCTCCGTATTTACTGACAGGCTTCGCAGTCAGGATCATCCAAGGAGCATGCTTCTGGCACAGGGGCTGGTGCGCCAAGCTCATGAGGAACTTCTGGCGCTGATTCAGCCTGAGCGCTTACTGCATTTAAGCTGCCTTGGTTGATGGTTGATTTTTCAGTTGTGGTTGCTGCGATAGATCTTAGATAGTAGGTTGTTTTTAAGCCAGAATACCAAGCCATTCTATATGTGAGGTCTAGCTTTTTACCATTAGCATTACCGATATATAAGTTTAATGATTGAGCTTGGTCTATCCATTTTTGTCTTCTGCTTGCAGATTCAACAATGTACTGGGGCTCAACTTCAAATGCTGTAGAGAAAAGCTTTTTGATATCATCCGGAATTCTTGATATTTCACTTAGACTGCCTTCAAAGTATTTTAGATCATTGATCATAACGTCATCCCACAAATCTATCGCTTTGAGTTTTCTGACAAGGTGAGGGTTCACAATAGTGAATTCACCCGAAAGGTTAGATTTGACGTATAGATTTTGATAAGTAGGCTCAATTGATTGAGTTACACCAGTAATATTAGAAATTGTCGCTGTCGGAGCTATTGCCATCACATTAGAGTTTCTCATGCCATCCTTTTTGACTTTTGCGCGCAACTGATCCCAATCTAGCGTTTCAGATCTATCAACTTTAATGAATTCGCTACCACGGTTTTTTTCTAAAATATCTATTGAATCTTTCGGAAAGATTCCTTGGCTCCATAATGATCCATCATATGATGGGTATGTCCCTCTTTCTTTTGCAAGCTCGCTGGACGCGTGAATTGCATAGTAACTTATAACTTCCATGCTTCGATCTGCAAACTCAATAGCTTCCTCAGAACAGTAGGGCGCATCTTGCATGTATAGGGCATCTTGGAAACCCATTAGCCCCATCCCTACCGGACGATGTTTCAGGTTTGAGTTTTTGGCTGTATCTACTGAGTAATAATTGATATCAATAACATTATCAAGCATACGTAGAGCAGTGGTTACTGTACGTTTTACTTTTTCTTGATCCAAGACACCGTCTTTCATATGCTGAGGAAGATTCACTGATCCAAGATTGCAAACAGCTATCTCATCGTTGCTTGTGTTTAGGGTTATCTCAGTACATAGGTTGGACGAATGAATGACTCCAACATGCTGTTGCGGCGAGCGTAAATTGCATGAATCTTTGAAAGTGATCCATGGATGACCCGTCTCAAACAACATGGTCAGCATTTTCCTCCATAGATCTTTAGCTGGGATAGTTTTGTGTTGATCCATCTTTCCTTCAGCAGCTAATGCTTCATATTCTTCGTATCTTTTTTCGAATGCGAGGCCGGTAAGGTCATGCAAATCTGGAGTTTCACCTGGAGAGAAAAGCGTCCAATTTTTATCCAATTCAACTCTTTTCATAAACAGATCAGGTACCCAGTTTGCAGTATTCATGTCGTGAGTTCTTCTTCTATCATCACCAGTATTTTTTCTGAGATCTAGGAACTCTTCTATGTCTAGATGCCATGTTTCTAAATAAGCACACATAGCGCCTTTTCTTTTGCCGCCTTGGTTAACCGCAACAGCCGTATCGTTAGCAACTTTCAAGAAAGGCACAACGCCCTGGCTTTTACCATTTGTTCCTTTGATGTAAGACCCCAACGCTCTAACTGGTGACCAGTCATTACCAAGCCCTCCTGCCCATTTGGACAGTAAAGCATTATCTTTCATTGCTCCAAATATCCCATCTAGATCATCTGGAATAGTTGTTAGATAGCATGAGGAAAGTTGAGGACGCAAAGTTCCAGAATTAAAAAGGGTTGGTGTTGAGCTCATATAATCAAAACTTGAAAGCAATCTGTAGAATTCAATTGCTCTTTCCTCTTTTTTGTCTTCCTCTACAGCCAGTCCCATAGCAACTCTCATAAAAAAGATTTGAGGGAGCTCATATCGAGTATCCTGATAATGAATAAAGTACCTGTCATACAATGTCTGAAGCCCTAGATATGTGAATTGGTAATCTCTATCGTGATCGATGGCTTCTCCTAGTTTTTGGAGATCAAAGTCTTTCAAGACCGGATCGATCATTTCAAGTTCTATGCCTTTTTGTATGTATGCTTTAAAAGCTTTTGGGTAATAATCTTTCATTTCGGGATGTGAGCTTTCTTCAGCTATATCAAGAAAGGATAGAGCCTCGCTCCTCAGCTCATCTAGCAATATTCTTGCTGTTACATAGCTATAGTTTGGCTCTTGCTCCACTTTAGTTCTTGCTGACATAACAAGAGCAGATTTCATATCACTTATCGAAACACCGTCGTATAGATTTTTAATTGATTCTTCTAGGATTGCATTAGCATCAACATCTTCCAGTCCTTCACATGCATGATTGACTACTGAAGCTAACCTATCAATATCAAGAGGGACTTGAGAACCATCTTTTTTTGTAACAGAGATTTTTGGCGCATCTATGTTGGTTGGCTTTGGTGTATCTTTTGTTCTTTCTGTAGCTCTTTCTTCTCTGTAGAGAATATATTTTCTGGCTACAACATACTCCTCATTGCGCATGAGCTGAAGCTCTACTTGGTCTTGTATCTCTTCGATATGCAAAGTACCACCTGAGGGCATTCTTCTTTTAAAGATCTCTTGTACTTCAGCTGTAATTTCTTCAACTTTTCTATGTATTCTTTCGCTTGCTGCTGCGTTTCCAGATTCATTAGCCAGAAAAGCCTTAGTAACAGCAACTTTTATCTTATCTTCCTCGAACGGAACAACTTTGCCATTACGCTTTATTATCCTGAGCTTTCCAGGCGCTGTGATGTTTAAATCATCTGACGGGATTGACCCGATTGCATCTTGCCCAGCACCTTCTTGAGTCTTTTCTAACTCCTGTATTGTCATTTTTTTCCTCTATGTTTGTTTCTTTCGTTGGCCAATTTTCTAAAAATTTACCAATGGGTGGGGTCAAAACGTCTTTTTTTGAAATCTCTTTAACCAATGTCAATATTCTTACATTGTGGATAAATAATCAAGTAAAAAACACAATATATTGTGAATTCTTTTAAATTTTTCACAATATGCTGTATAAATGGTGTTTATTGATTGTGAAGATAAAGTGAGTAAATTGTGGATAACTTAAGAATATTGGTGTTTATATGACTGTATTAATAGCTATTGATCAAGGCACAACCAGCACAAGAACTGTGGCGTATGATAAGGATTTAAATATCATCCACTCTGAGCAAAAAGAATACCCTCTGCTTTACCCCAATGATGGCTGGGTAGAGATTGAACCCAAGGAATTAATGAACTCTGTTTATACAACCATCGATCCAGTTATTGATATTTGTCCAGATATTGTGGCTGCTGGAATAACCAATCAGCGCGAAACAACTTTGATATGGGATGCGGATTCCGGCATACCTATTTATAACGCAATTGTCTGGCAGGATAGAAGAACAGCAGATCAATGTATGCAACTTAAACAAGCTGGCTATGAAGAGGCCATAAAGAATAAAACAGGTCTTCTGCTGGATCCATATTTTTCATCAACGAAAATATCGTGGATTTTAGATAACATTGATGGCGCAAGAGCAAAAGCAGAAGCAGGCAAATTAAGGTTTGGAACGGTGGATACATATCTGCTGTGGCAATTAAGCAAAGGAGATATCTTCAAAACTGATGTCACGAATGCTTCTAGAACCAATTTATATAACATACATACAAGAAATTGGGACGATGAGCTACTTGAGATTTTTAAGGTTCCAGCGTCAATGCTTCCGGAGGTTCATCCCTCTGATAGTAATTTTGGAGCATTCATAAGGGGCGATAAGACGATTCAAATTACAGGTGTGATTGGAGATCAGCAAAGTGCACTTGTAGGTCAAAGATGTTTTCAGCCTGGTCAAATGAAAGCAACATTCGGTACAGGGTGTTTCTTAATGGTAAATACCGGTAATGAATCATTAAAGTCGACCTCGGGGCTTCTGAATACAATAGGATATGGCCTTTCGGGTGAAACATCTTACGCGTTAGAAGGAAGTATTTTTTCTGCTGGAACAATTATTCAATGGCTGCGAGATAACATGGAATTTTTTTCAGATTCTCAAAAAAGCATAAAATTTCTTGATGCGACAGGTAAATCCAATGATGTTTTGTTTATTCCTGGTTTTACAGGGATCGGAGCTCCACACTGGAACTCAGAAATAAGAGCAGCATTTTACGGTATTACCAGGGACTCAACAAAAACAGATATAGTTACAGCCGCATTTAAAGCACTAATTTACCAAGTAATTGATATTAAAGATGCTTTAAAAATTGATGGGATAGAAATTAATAATCTATCTATTGATGGGGGCATGGCTTCTAATTCTAACTTTTGTCAGTTACTAGCAGATTTTTTGGGTCAAGAGGTGCAAGTTCCCTCGAGCCTGGAGTCCACTGCCACAGGGGCCGCAATAACCGCTGGATTAGGATCTAATTTCTTCTCTATTGCTGATTTGAATGCGGAAAAATCAACTGATTCAACCACTTACAAACCCAGAGATGAAATTTTTGATCCCAAGGATCTGGCTGAATGGAGGAAATTTCTGAGCGTGCTTCTGAACGCATACAACTAAAAAGATATACTGCATTCAATGCAATAAAAAATTTGTCTGGAACGATTTCAATGCATCCTAGGCGAGTTATTTTTAAATTTGTTGTATTAAATGGTTTAAGATGTTTTTGTTTGATATTTAATGTAATAAACTAATTGCAATTTTACTAAATCCCCCTGACTAACAGCATGTTTAATTTTAAAACTTTCAATAATATTGCCGAAGATGGTATTGATATTCTTCGCAATAACAAATTTAAAGAAGTATCTGAGAAGCCTGACGGAATATTGCTCAGAAGCTACAATATCTCAGATAAAGATCTTGAGGACAGTCTTTTGTGCATAGCACGAGCAGGCGCAGGAACCAACAATATACCCATAGAAGATGCAACCAAAAAAGGAATTGTTGTGTTTAACACGCCAGGCGCAAATGCAAATGCAGTAAAAGAGCTTGTCATATGCGGAATGTTACTTTCTTCTCGAGGCATTATTGAGGGAATAGAGTTTGCTAAAAAACTTGAACTTGAAGATGTTGAAGGTCTAAATAAGGCAATGGAAGCGCAAAAAAAAGCATTTGCTGGCAATGAGCTTGCTGGAAAAACACTAGGAATCATTGGACTTGGATCAATTGGATCAATGCTTGCTCAAGCAGCGCATACTCTTGGGATGAAACTGGTTGGATACGATCCTTATATTTCAATCGAAGGTGCATGGAGGCTTCCAGCAGAGGTTGAGAAGGCTGAGACCATGGAAGCTCTCTTGCGCCAATCAGACTTTGTTTCCCTGCATGTTCCCCTTGTTGAGGACACAAAAAATCTTATCAATAAGTCAAACCTAAAAAAGTTTAAAAAAGGAGCCAAGCTTATTAATCTATCAAGAGGCGGCATAGTCAATACTAATGATGTAATAGCAGAGCTTGAAAATGGAAGTTTGGGAAGATTTGTTACAGATTTTCCAACTCCAGAACTAATCAAGCGCTCTGCAAGCAAGAATGATGTCGTGCTTTTACCTCACTTGGGCGCAAGCACAAAAGAGGCTGAAGTAAACTGTGCTGTGATGGCTGCAAATCAGATGGTTAATTATCTTCAAGATGGCACAATTTTGAATTCAGTAAATTTTCCAAGAATATCCCTTTCTAGAGGTACCAATCACCGCTTGGTAATCATCAATCACAATGAGCCAGGAATGATTAGTAAAATTGCTGATTCGATTGCGGCTTGTGATATAAATATCGCTGAAATGACCAATAAAAGTAGAGATGAGATTGCTATAAACTTAATTGACCTAGAATGTAAAGCTAGCAATCAACTTATTGAGCAACTGCGATCAGTTGAGCATGTAATGAGTGTCAGGCCTTTAGATATAGGTAGCTAAGAGCCCTAAACATAATTTTCAACAAAGCTTTTATCAAAAGGTACAATTTGATCCTCTTTTCCTTCTTGCACTTTGTTTGCCCAATCAGGGTCAGATAGGAGCGCTCTTCCGACTGCAATTAGATCAAACTCAGATTTATTTAGCTTTTCGTGAAGAACATCCAAATCAGCGGTTTGAGTTTTATGATCTCCAGAATAAAGCTTGATAAAATCTTTGTCTAAACCAACGCTACCAACACTTATAGTTGGGAGTCCGGTAGCCTCTTTTGCCACTCCGGCCAAATTTTTACCCTTGGGATTCAATTCTCCTTCCCAAAACCTACGATTACTGCAATGAATAAAATCAGCTCCAGCATTTTTAAGGATATTAAAAAATTGATTTAACTCTTCTGCATCTGATGTAATTTTTGCTTCATAATCTTGCTGCTTCCATTGTGAAACTCTTATCCCGACCTGAAAACTATCTGAGGTTTTCTTTTGTGATGCTTCAAGAATTTCTTTGGCAAATCTTGATCTATTTTCTATTGAGCCACCATATTCATCTGTCCTAAGATTAATTTTATCCCAGAAAAACTGATCAATTAAATATCCATGGGCACCATGAATTTCCACACCATCAAATCCAATCTCCTCACAAATTTTTGCGTCCTGAGCGTAAACCTCAATCAATTCTTTGATTTCATCATGCGACATTTCATGAGCTACTTTTTTACCAGGAACTACATATCCAGACGGGGTGAATCCAGGAACTTCTGGGATAGGGGGCATCCCTGGTTTTCTAATTCCACCCACATGCCAGAGTTGGCAAAATATCGATGAATTATTTTTATGAACTTCATTAACAACTTTTTCCCACATTTTTTTTGCTTCGTCTGTTTCCAGATTTGGGCAGTTTGGGTATCCACTTGCAGCTCGATGGCTAACTTCAACTCCCTCAGTAAGTATCAACCCAACTCCTCCTTGAGCCCTTCGAGCGTAGTAGGTTGGGGCATAATCTTTAGGAATCCCATTTGGCGAAAAATTCCTTGTCATTGGAGCCATTACAACTCTATTTTTAAGATTCAAACCATTCATGTTGTATTCAGAAAAAAGAGTGTTTTTTTGGTCATTCATATCAATTATTTATGGTGGCTATAAGGAGCATCTATTCTAATTTAATTTTTTTAAAAAAAATACTTGCCCACAGAACAAAATGATGGTATTGGAATCTCTATTTTGGCTAGCAAAAAACGTATTGAATAGACCTTAAAATAGTATAAAACACTGATTTGCGGTTATTTTATTATAAATTGATTAGTTTTTGATCAATTTACATGAAACCTTATGAAATCAGTCTAAAATATAAGAATACTAAGTTATCCCAAGCTTTATCCACAGATTTTGTGGATAAAATTTAAGCAGTTTTTAAGAGTAATTTTTTGAATATTTTAAATTTTCCTGATACATGGTTAGAGCCACTTGGTAAGGGGTTTTGCCAAGATTTTTTAGATGAGATGGAGTCAAAATTTTTAAAATTACAGGCTCAAAATGTAAGTATATTTCCACCCAATCCTTCTATATTTCGTGCCCTAGAATTAGTTCATTTTTTAGAGGCCAAAGTATTAATTTTGGGGCAAGATCCTTATCATGGTTTTGGTCAAGCAAACGGATTGTCATTTTCTGTAAATAAAGAAATTAGTATCCCGCCTTCATTAAAAAATATTTTTCATGAATTGCAAAATGATCTCAATATTCCAATTTCTAGTCATGGTGACTTGACTTTATGGGCTGAACAAAAAATCTTATTATTGAATTCTGTTCTAACTGTTGAGGAGGGCATGCCAAACTCTCACCAAGAAATGGGATGGGAAAAACTAACCGATAAAATTATTACTCAATTAAGTCAAAGGGGAAATATGATTTTTGTTTTATGGGGCAAATCTGCTCAGAAAAAATATAATTTAATCGACAAAACACAAAATAATATTTTGATTGCTCCACATCCATCACCTCTATCTGCCTATCGAGGTTTTTTTGGCTGTAAGCATTTTTCAAGTATTAATAAAATCCTGAAAGAAAATGGCTTTGCTAAAATTAACTGGAAGCTTGAATAGTTCTTATTAGGAAAAACTGCCTATTTTTCCAAGACAGGACGAAAAAATTTTTTCATTATCACGGTAGCTTTTGCCAATAATTATAAATTTAGATACTTCGTCTATGTTTGAATGGATCATTAATTTTGTTTCTTTTTTTAATTTACCAAGATACTCCATGCGCGCAATTATTTCTTGACCTTTGAAACAGCCCTTATTAAAACTAACCCTATTAATGTGCTGACCTATTTCATGGGGTCGGTATTTACCTATTTCTTCAGGCTTGATTAGGTGATCATTCATAATTTTTCGATTTATTGCCCAGTTTTCTTTGCTGAGACCATCCAAATCGCATTGAAATTCATTATTTTGATCAATTAACAAAGATAGAGATACTTCTTCTGAGCTCAAGATCAAATGTTCATGCTGAAGTATTGACTGATTGTTTTTTCTTGAGAAACCTATAACTCTGCAGCTCAGCAGTTCAGCTGAGACTTTGTAAAATGGTAAAAATTTGGCTATTTCATCTAAAAATATATCTTTTGCATCTTTTTCAATAACGATTAACCACTTATTTTGATCAACAATGATTTCGAAGTTGCATAGAATAAAGCCTTTTTCATTGCACAAAGAGGATATTTGACCCATTTGCTCTGATATTAGGGTGCAATCCGACGTTACTTGTCCTTGTAAAAGGTTCAAGACAGAGTCAAAATCACCGTTTAAATGAATAGCTGTAATGTCTTCAAGGTCCACAGCCCCATATTTTATAAATTCAGAATTTACCAAGTTATTTAATTAAAAAGTTTAAATAAGGATATTATATTAGCCCAGAAAATGAATACAGACATCAATAAAACGAAATGGAAGTGCAGAAGAGGTCTTCGAGAGTTAGACCTTCTATTCAGGCGATACAGTGAACTAAAACTGGATTCTCTTTCTAGGGAGGAGTTTGAGATGTTTAATAGTATCTTAGATCTTGAAGATCAAGCCCTTTATGACTTCATTTTTAAGAATGAATCCTTAGGCAGTCCTGAAAAAGAGAGTTTTATATTAAATAACTTAAAAAAATATACAGATACGTGAAACTATTCCATCACACCTTTGTCCAAGTTAGCGAGGAAATTCATGGGAGTTAACAAGGGAGATGAGGTGCTTGTAAATGAAATAAAAGCTGGAAATGCAGCAGCTTTCGAGGCCATGGTTTTAAAATATCAGCCAAAACTAATGTCATCTTTGGTCGGATATACTAAATCAAAAGATCAAGCTGAGGAGTTATGTCAAAAAACATTTATCAGGGTTTGGCAAAAAATTAATACTTTTAGGGGAGATAGCGCACTTTTTACATGGATTTATAGAATTGGAATAAATCTTGCAAAAAATGATTTTGCTAGCAGTTTTTCTAGAAGCTCAAAGATTACAGACTCCCTTGATCAAAATGAGCATGATGTCCCTGAGTACCTGTCTCCAGAAACTGAGCTTATAGCAGTTGAATCAGAAGAAAAGATTATGCAGTTTATACAAACCCTGGATACTGATACCAAAACTGCTTTTACATTGAGAGAAATTGATGGAAGAACCTATGATGAAATAGCTGAAATTCTGAAATGCCCAATAGGCACTGTAAGATCAAGAATATTTCGAGCTAGACAGTTAATATTAGAATTTATAAATCAGGAGAATATTATTAATGGATAAAGATTTAGAAAAACTATCTGCATTATATGATGGAGAGCTCTCATATGCGGAAATCCAAGAAGGTCTGGACAAGATGCATGAAGATCCTGGTTTAAAAGAGACTTTCCACAAGTTTGGGCTTATCTCTGAGTTGGTTCAAAGAGAGGCTGAGCAAAAAAATTCAAAGATTATTTCGTTTAAAGATTACTTGAGTAGAGTTAACCCTTTATTAAGCAATTTGGTAACAGCGGCAGCAACAGTCGTAATCACATTGGCTGTCTTGTATCAGTTTGGTGACGATCGATTTCAGGTTGATAGAGAGAGTTCTTTGCAACTTTCATCTGCAATTTCTAGTGATGAGGCAAAAAGCCAATTGCTTAATGCCGATCAGAACATAATGGAGCACATGATTCATATTATGCAATCTAATGAATCTCATAATTCTCAACAGATCTCAAAAAATTGGATTCCAGTAGGTTTTTCTGTCAATCCAAATAATCCCAATCAATACTCAAATGGAAGAAATAATTTATTTTTTCATCTTGAAAATAAACAACTTGGCATTAAAAAGGTAAAATATTTTAAAGCAAATAATAACTGGATTTATTTGATTCCATTGCAAGATGGAAGACTGTTAACTGCTTATGGTGATGTTCCCCCATCAGTAGCTAACCCGATGATCCAATCAATTTATCAAAGGAAATAATATGAATCTTCACAAAAATAAGATTGCTCTTTTGCTCGTTCTAGGACTTTCATCCTTTATCAATGCCGCATTGCCATCTAATATTTCAGAGTTAGTTGAAACATCTGCTCCTGCTGTAGTGAATATCACTTCTCGTAAAGAGGTAAAAATGCAAAATTCATTGAGAGGCTTTGATGAATTTGAGAGGTTTTTTGGCATCCCTAGAGGAAGGGGCTTCCCTCAACCTCAACAGCCTGAAACAAGAGAGGCAGTTGCATACGGCTCTGGTTTTATTTTTAAGGATGGTTATTTATTGACTAACTTTCATGTGGTTGATGAAGCTGAAGAAATTACAGTTTCTTTAAATGATAGAAGAGAATTTTCTGCTGAAGTAGTGGGCATTGATCCTCTTTCAGATTTAGCTGTTTTAAAGATTAGAGGTAAAAATTTACCAAAAGTCTCTATTGGTGATAGTGAAAATCTTAAGGTTGGAGATTGGGTTGTCGCAATTGGCTCCCCATTTTCTTTCGATTTTTCAGTTACTGCTGGAATTGTGAGCGCAAAAGGAAGAAGCATTCAGAATCAAAATATTGGAAACTATGTCCCATTTATTCAGACCGATGTTGCTATTAACCCAGGCAACTCTGGTGGACCATTATTTGATCTAGACGGAAAAGTTGTGGGTATTAATTCTCAAATTTATTCAAGAAGTGGAGGTTATCAAGGCCTTGCATTTGCAATACCTATAGATGTAGCTATGGAGGTAGCCAGTCAGATCATTGAAGACGGTGGTGTATCTCGAGGATATCTTGGGGTCAGAGTGGGTGAAGTTGATAATGACCTTGCTGAAGCGCTGAGCATGGATAAACCTTACGGAGCACTTATCACTGATGTTGAAAAAGGTGAATCGGGTGCTGATGCAGGACTTCAAGCAGGAGATGTAATTATTGAATTTAATGGTAAAGAGATTAAATTTGGATCAGATTTACCTCATGTTGTTGGGAGAATTCAACCCGAAACAAAGGCTAGCGCAAAAGTTATTCGTGATGGAAAAAATATTAACTTAAAGTTTGTTTTAGGTGAACTGCCTGCTGATGAAAGAACATTCATTCCTGCCAAAACTGAGGTGTCTAGTGATCCGCTGGGATTAAAGATCGAAGATCTTTCTGAAGAGAATTCTAGACCCAATGATCCTGAAAATGGAGTGTTAGTTTTAAGAGTTAATAATGGCTCCCCGGCATATGGAAAATTAACAAGGGGCGATATTATTACCGAAGTTATTTCTCAAGGTAAGCGTTATGAGATTGAGGATGCTGAGTTCTTTGAGAGCTTGATTGAAGATTTTGATGAAGGCGATAAATTAGCAATTGTAGGGCGTAGAAACAATAACAGGTTCTTTGTTGCTGTAACCGTAGATTAAATTCATCTTAAATGCATAAGAAAAGCTGATAACAGATCAGCTTTTCTTATAGAATAGTCATGCATTTACTAGAAGATGAAAAATATTAGAAATTTCTCCATCATTGCCCATATTGATCATGGGAAATCAACTCTGTCTGATAGATTAATAGAATATTGCGGCGGCCTCTCTCAAAGAGAAATGTCAGAGCAGATTCTTGACTCGATGGATATAGAAAGAGAGCGAGGAATTACCATTAAGGCTCAAGCTGTAACACTTGATTATGAAAGAGATGGTGAAACATACCAACTTAATTTTATCGATACCCCAGGGCATGTAGACTTCTCTTATGAAGTTTCTCGCTCATTGTCTGCATGTGAGGGTGCGTTGTTGGTGGTTGATGGATCACAAGGTGTGGAAGCTCAAACTCTAGCTAACTGTTATACCGCAGTAGATCAAAACCTTGAGGTACTAGCTGTAATAAATAAAATTGATTTGCCTCAGTCAGAGCCAGATAGAGTAAAGCAAGAAATCGAAGACATGATTGGGATTGATGCAACTTCGGCTCCATTGGTAAGCGCCAAAACCGGTCAAGGAATAGAGGAGCTATTAGATCTATTGGTGGATAATATTCCGCCGCCTGAAGGAGATCCAAGTGCGGACTTTGAGGCGCTGATCATTGATTCATGGTTTGATGCTTACTTAGGAGTCGTCTCTTTGATTAAGGTAATAAATGGATCTATCAAAGAAGGCCAAAAAATTAAGGTATATTCAACGCAGCAATCATATTTAGCAGATCAAATCGGAATTTTTTCTCCCAAGAAAATTGCAAAAAAAGAATTGAATGTTGGCCAGGTTGGCTACATGGTTGCTGGCATCAAAAACATTCAGGGAGCGCCGGTTGGCGATACTATTTTAGATTCAAAAAATGACACATCTAAGCCCTTACCTGGATTTCAAAAAGTGCTGCCAAAAGTTTTTGCATCTTTATTTACGGTTGACTCTGATGAATATGAAAAATTTCGAGATGCTCTTTCTAAACTAGTATTAAATGATTCTGCTCTTATTTATGAGCCTGAGGTATCTGACGCGCTGGGTTTTGGTTTTAGATGCGGTTTTTTAGGAACACTGCATTTAGAGGTTGTCAGAGAGAGGCTTGAAAGAGAGTACGACTTAAATCTTATTTCTACTGCTCCATCTGTTCAATACCAAGTGGTGAAGACTGATGGTGAGATTATAGATTGTGATAGTCCCTCCCAACTTCCAGCTTTAAGCAATGTTAATGAAATCAGAGAGCCATACGTTTTGGCAACGATCTTGACCCCAAAAGATTATGTTGGAAATGTAATCACATTGTGTACTCAGAAAAGAGGTACTCAAAAGGAAATGACATATTTTGGCAACCAAGTCTCTATAGTTTTTGAGATGCCACTTGCTGAGGTAATCATTGATTTTTTTGATAGGTTAAAATCTACTACAAAAGGTTATGCCTCGATTGAGTACAACATCACTGAATTTAAAGCTTCAAATTTAATTAAATTGGATGTGCTCCTAAACAACGATGTTGTTGATGCCTTGTCTATCATTATCCATAAAGATTTTGCTATGAGTCGAGGCAGAGAAGTAGCAAAAAATTTACAGAAACTTATTCCCCGCCAAATGTTTGACATACCTATACAGGTTGCTTTGGGCTCCAAAATAATTTCTCGTGAGACCGTTAAAGCTCTTAGAAAGAATGTTACTGCAAAATGTTATGGTGGAGATATCACGCGTAAAAAGAAATTGCTTGAAAAACAAAAAGAGGGCAAAAAGAAAATGAAACAATTTGGCAGAGTATCTATACCTCAAGAAGCCTTTCTTAATTACTTCAATTCAGGAGAGAAATAATGTTTGGAGATCCCATCTTCCTATTGTCTTTATTCGCAGTTTTTTGCCTGATAGGAGTTTGGATTTATCAAGTCCTGCAGGACACATTAACCGATCAATCACAGCAAATTTTATACCTTGCAGGTCTTTCATCATCTCTTGTCGGTATCTATAGAATTTTTGTTAATGCAGGAGATTTGGGGTCCGTTTTACTGATCGGCTCAATCATTTGTTTGATTATTTTATTAGTTGGCATCTTCAGCAAAAATGCTTTGTTAAAAACAACAGGAAGAGGTTGGCTTGTTCCAGTTTTTCTAATTTTTATCCTTCGTACTTTTGTTTATGAGCCTTACCAAATACCTTCTGGATCAATGATCCCCGGACTCAAGGTTGGAGATTTTATTTTGGTCAATAAGCACAGTTATGGCCTTAAGGTTAACAGGATAGGCGAAGCTTTTGCTTTATCAGCAGATCCTGAATATGGTGATGTGGTTGTTTTTATTCCACCTCATGTCAATGTTCCTTATATAAAACGTTTAATTGGCAAGCCTGGAGACACCATTGGCTATTTAAATAAAAAGATTTATGTCAATGGCAAAGCCATACAGCAGGAGTTTATTTCCTCAACTGAAGAAGAGATATTTTTAAAAGAGACACTTGGCAGCGCAGATCGAATCATTAGAATTGTTGGAGGGAGCGCATCATATCCTGAGGAATTTATTGTGCCAGCAAATCATTATTTTGTTATGGGAGATAACAGAGATAATTCTAGCGATTCTAGATATTGGGGCTTTGTTCCAAGAGAAAATTTTATGGGCACAGGCGAACTGATTTGGATGACATGGGAGTGCTGGACCTGCATACCATCCTTTGAAAGAGCGGGCTTCATTCAATAAGCCCCATGAGTAAAAATTTTTTATCAGTGAACACAGCATATTTAGAGCTGCCCTTATTCAAACAAGCGTTCATACACAAAAGCTTTTCTTCGAATCAAAACAACGAAAGGTTGGAGTTTTTGGGAGATGCAGTCCTGGAAATTATAGTATCTGAGTATCTTTTTAATCGATTTGAAGGGCTTGATGAGGGCAGATTGACGCAAATGAGAGCATCCATTGTCAATACTCAATCACTTGCTAACATTTTTCTAAAATTGGATTGCAAAGATCTGCTGCAAACCTCTAAGGGAACCAATAAATTAAATGAATCACACAAGCAGTCAATTTATGCTGGCACTCTAGAGGCTTGCATAGGGGCAATTTTTATTGAATTAGGGTTTGAGGAAAGTAAAAATTTTATTTTGCATCTTTTTCATAATAGTTTGTTACTTTTAAATGAGACCAAAGAACTCAAAGATGCAAAATCAAGACTACAGGAAGCATTGCAAGCCAATGGCTCTGAACCACCTTCATACTTAGTTGTGTCTAATAAAGAGGGTAATCATTTTAATTGCAGTGTTACCTTTAATGGGAAAACATTCCAAGCCTCAGCTGCACTAAAAAAAGAATCTGAGCAGAGGGTTGCTGAATTAATTTTACTGGAATTGGATCAATCATGAAGAAGCAGTTTTGTGGTTATATTTCTATCGTTGGCAAGCCGAATGTAGGCAAATCTACTTTGCTGAATACCATTTTAGAAAAAAAAATATCTATTACCTCTCGTAAATCACAAACCACCAGGAATAACATTTTGGGGGTCAAAACTGATGAAGCACATCAGATGATATTTCTGGATACTCCTGGAATTCACATCAAGGCAACCAAAACACTCAACAAGGTATTAAACCATTCAGCCTTAAGCGTTATTGAGGACTCTGACCTAGTTTTGTTTGTTTTACAGAGAACCTCATTGCAGGATCAAGATCGACAGGTTTTAAAAAAAATTAAAGAAACTAACGTGCCATCTATATGCGTTTTAAATAAAATCGATCAAGTGCAAAATAAAAATGATCTTCTGCCTTTAATCCAGGAGATTGATGCAATGTACTCTTTTGGTGATTACGTTCCTATTTCAGCATTAAACCATGATGGTGTTGATGATCTGTTGGAATCTATTAAAAAATACCTTCCTGAAAATGATCATTTGTACCCAGCTGAGCCTGAGGAAAAAGAAATACCAGATAATTTTTTCATTAGCGAGCTTGTAAGGGAAAAAATCATCCGTTCGCTCGGAGACGAGCTGCCTCATGAAACTTATGTTGCAGTAGAAACAAAAGCTATGGAAGGCAAGATGTTATCAATTGGTGTCATCATTTATGTTGCTCGAGACAGCCAAAAAAGCATTGTTATTGGCCATCAAGGCTCTAATCTAAAAAGAATAGGGCAGCAAACAAGAGTTGAGCTTGAAAAAATGATTCATAAAAAAGTTTTGTTAAAAACTTTTGTGAAAGTAAATAAGAATTGGAATAATGATGCTCAGTATTTGAGCAGCCTTGGAGTGGGCAGCAATCAAGATGCCACATAACTGGGAGTCTTGCTTTCTTTTGCATGCTAGGTCTTTTGGAGATACATCAATCATTGCGGATGTTTTTACAGAATCTTCTGGAAAACTTTCGATCATGGCCAAGGGCGCAAAAAATCCTCGCTCAAAGTTTTTTGGGCATTTGCTCCCTTTCTCAGCTTTGCGAATCATTGTCACTGGAAAATCAGAAATGAAGACCTTGACGCAGATAGATTCTAATTTTGTTTCTCAGTCAGCTAAGGGGCCGCATGATCTATATACCTATCTCTATGTTAATGAATTGATGATGCGCCTCTTGCCTAAAGGACTGCCCAATCAAGAGTTATATGATCTTTATCAAAATTTTGTTGAGCTTGCCAGAGCTGATGCAATTTCTGAGCTTGATCTAAGAGTATTTGAGCTTGATCTTCTCGATGTGCTTGGTTATGGGATCAATTTTGATACAGACACCAAAGACAATTCACAATTTAAAGATTCAATTATCTATTCATACATCCCAGAAAAGGGATTTCATCATGCTGGTGATGCTGAGGGTTTCTCTGCAAAAGAAATTACAGCAATTAAAAATAGAGCCCTGGAAGGAATTGATAAGTTAAAATTAAAACAGTTATCACAAGTTGCTATTAGCGCATGCTTGGATGGCAGAGAATTAAGTAGTAGAGAATTTTTTAAAAAAATTAGAATATGATTTATGGAATAGGTACAGATCTGGTTGATCTTGAAAGAATCAAAAAAATGAAATCACCGTCTGCGTTTGCCAATAAAATTTTAGGCGATCAAGAGCTTAAAAAATTTACTGAAATGAAAGAAGGGTGCAATCACTCATATCTTGGTAAACAATTTGCAGCTAAAGAAGCATTTGTTAAGGCTCTTGGGACGGGATTTAAAGATCCAGTATTTCCCAAAGATATACAAATACTAAGGAATTCACTGGGTAAACCAGAGGTTTTATTGTCTGGTGGAGCAAAATCTTTTGTAGATATCTTGGGCATCACTAAATCCCATGTTAGTCTAGCCGATGAAAGCAACCACCTACTTGCATTTGCAGTATTAGAAAATGAATAAAATACTTCTCTTAGGGCCACCAGGTGCTGGAAAAGGCACCCAGGCAGACATCATTTGCAAATCTCTCAACATTCCTAAAATTAGTACCGGGGATATGTTGCGATCAGCCATTGCATCAGGGAGTGAGTTAGGTAAAAAAGTTACAGATATTATGAATTCTGGTGGCTTAGTTTCTGATCAGATTATTATCGAATTAATTCTAGATCGCATTGCTCAGTCTGACTGTGTGAATGGATTTTTATTTGATGGTGGAATAAGAACGGTCGGCCAAGCGGATTTGTGTGTTGAAAATAGCATTGAGTTTACTCATGTAATTGAGATTAAGGTTGATGATGATGTAATCATAGACAGGATGTCTGGCAGAAGGGTGCATCCAGGCTCAGGAAGAAACTATCATCTAGTTTATCAACCGC
>Ga0213869_10000410_pt1 | contig 35592 bp, 33 predicted proteins | sample PICome_10_FD_160083 | JGI IMG/M metagenome (GOLD analysis project Ga0213869, IMG submission 160083) | Coastal seawater microbial communities near Pivers Island, North Carolina, United States - PICO132 | ecosystem: Environmental > Aquatic > Marine > Coastal | place: USA: North Carolina...
GATAATTCTTCCTCAAAATCTTGGAGCGATTTAAATAAATTTACTACAGGGGTAATCTCAGAAAATTCTTTATTCAGTTGAGTGAATTTAGCCATATTATCAGTCGCCCCTTCTGCTGAGAGGTCAACCTTAATCTCTTCTGATCTAGCGCAAAGACTTTCTAATTTTAAAATAATAGAATTATCGAGCACTGTTAATCTCCTTCAGCATAGACAGAATTTCATGAGAATTTAATTTGGATAGATATTGTAGCTGATCATCTGTTTGATCAAGCATATGTTGGATTTTTCTTAACGGATCATCTGCTTTCAAAATAGTCTGAATCTCACTTTGATCAAGATTGCTGCACATCTTTTGCAAATCTAGATACATATTACTCTTTTTCTTTTTAACCTCTAAGCGACTAACAATCTGAACAACCTTATTTTTAATCAAATCAATAGCTTTTTGGGCTTCTTCAGTCCTTTCTTCTAAGTTTTCTTGGGTGACTTGCTCTATATCTTCAATGCTAAAAAGATAGGCATTTTCTAAGTCTCTTACTTGATCTTCTATGTTTCTCGGCACACCCAAATCAATTAATAGCATTGGCTTATTTTGTCTATTGCGAAAGGCATCTTCAATGAGGCCCTTCCCGATTATTGGTAATGGGGTACTAATAGAGGCAATCAGTATGTCTGTTGATTGAATGATAGAAGCTAGCTGACTTAAGTTAAAGGTCTCAAATCTTATAGAATCAGAAATATCTAGAGTCTTTTTGGTTCTATTAACAGCCTGGATATTTCTAATACCATTATCATAAAAATGTTCTATAACGCCCAAAGCCATTTGCCCTGCCCCAACAACAGTTACTTGTTGCTGTTCAGGATCCTCAAATATCTCTTTTACAATCTTCAAAGATAAGCCAGAAATTGACAGTGGGTTCACTCCAATATTTGTTTCAGTTCTTGCTGCTTTTGCGATGGAAATTACTTCATCTGTTATTTGCTGCAATCTGCCATGAAGAGTTTTAATGTTTGCAAATGACTGAATGGCTTTTTTAAACTGCCCAAAGATCTCTTGCTCTCCTAAAACCTGAGAATCTAAACCGCTTGCAACACAACACATATGCTCTAAGGCCTTATTATTATCCAAAATATATGAATCCTGGGCTATGGAATCACTGCAGCCAAGAAATTCTGCTGTTTTATGCATGACTGACGAAGCAATAGATTCATTAGCAAAAAGATACACTTCTGTTCTATTGCAAGTAGAAAGAGCAACAAAGGACTCTACTTGATCTCCAAAGCTCAATTCCATAAAGTTTTTGAACTCTTCTTGATTGGACTCATTTATAATAAAAAGCTCTCTTTCTGAAAGCTTTGTAGTTTTATGATTTATGCCAAACAGTTGTAATTCCATAACAAAAAATCTTTGTATTGCCCTATTAGTTAGTTCTTGTGCATCAACCCAAAACTATCAAGCTGGGATAAGTTTAAATGGTAAATTCTTAGCCAGTAACGGAAGTAATACTTTTCCCTTTAATGTTTCACTTCAAAGCAACTCAGATGTAGATATTATACAGATTAAAAAACCCTTTTATGGCAATGTATTAAGAGCTGAAGTAGATAAAAATACAGCTGAAATTTTAACAATAAGAACAATTGATGATTTGCAACAATTTGAGATGGGCGATATGAAAATACTTTCTTCTAAAATAATCAAAATATTCTATCGATGCCTTACTGCTATAAGTAAAACTCAAAATTGGAACGATGGATCTTTTAAAATTCAGTGCAACAACTCTGAAGAAAAAATTTTATTAAAAATGGAAGCAGATATATGGACAATATCAGGATTTTTTAAGCTATGAGTGAAGGCTTGATTCTTCGTTGCCCCTCTAAACTCAACCTTACTCTCGAGGTTCTTAAAAAGAAAGATAATGGTATGCATGAAATTAAAAGTCATTTTCAGCTAATAGACCTTTGCGATGTGATGCATATTGAGAAAAGTAATGCGCAACAAAGTTCAATTCGTACAAATGCAAGCATTGACATAGATAGTAAAAAAAATCTTGCATATCAAGCCATAGAAACCCTTAGTAAGCATGTTTCACAAGAACTTCATTGCAATATTATTATTGAAAAAAATATTCCCATTGGGGGAGGTTTAGGTGGGGGGAGCTCTAATGCGGCTGCAGCACTTATTGGAATTAACAAACTTTTTTCTCTTCAGCTTGATATTTCTGAGCTCATGAAAATAGGATTAACACTTGGTGCAGATGTTCCTTTCTTTGTTTTAGGCAAAAATGCAATTGCATCAGGTATTGGAGAGCAACTCTCTGAAATAAATAGTGAAACTAATAAATTTTTAGTTGTTTCTCCCCAAATACATAGCTCTACCCAAGAGATGTTCCAAATATGGGATGAATGGCATGAGCAGAATATGCTTCAATTATCCGCAGAAGATAAAAATCCTTTTCTACAAATTTTTCTTCAAAAGCATCCAGAGGTAAGAGCAATTTTTAAAGAATTAGAAGTTGATGCACCCTTTAAGTTGTCAGGAACTGGTTCAACAATATTTTGCACTGTTGAAAATGATGAAAGTATAAAAAAAACTTTAAAAAAAATTCCAACTAAATGGAGACACTTTTTTTGCGAACCATTACAATGTTCTCCATTATTGAAATACTTAACATAATGGGGTGTAGCCAAGCGGTAAGGCAACGGGTTTTGATCCCGTCATGCGCTGGTTCGAATCCAGCCACCCCAGCCATTTTGAACAACTATGATAAATAAGCCAACAGTTGGAATATTTGCGGGCTCAGCTTCTCAGCAACTAACAGCAGAGATAGTTGAAATTCTTGGAGCCAAGCTTGGCAAAATTGAATTGGGTAAATTTTCCGATGGTGAAATTAAGGTTGAAATTTTAGAAAATGTTCGCGGACATGAAACCTATATTGTTCAATCTACCTGCGCTCCTTCAAACGCTAATTTAATGGAGTTAATGTTGATTACAGATGCTCTCAAGCGATCATCAGCCTCTAAGATTACTGCGATTATTCCTTATTATGGATATGCACGGCAAGATCGAAGAGTTAGATCTGCCCGAGTACCTATTAGTGCAAAAGTAATAGCAGATATGATGAATACAGTTGGTGTAGATAGAGTTCTGACTGTAGATCTTCATTCTGAATCAATTCAAGGTTTTTTTGATATGCCAGCTGATAACGTTTATGCAACTAAAATAATGCACGATGACATCAAATCCAGATCATCAAATGATGAGCCAATTTTAGTTGTATCTCCAGACGCTGGTGGTGTAGTGAGAGCAAGAGCATTGGCAAAATTCCTAGGCCAGTCTGATCTAGCAATTATCGACAAAAGAAGAGCAACAGCAAACGAATCGGAAGTGATGAATATAATTGGTGATGTTGCAGGAAAATGCTGCATTGTGCCCGATGATATGATCGATACAGCTGGGACACTTTGCAATGCAGCTCAGGCCCTAAAAGATGCTGGAGCTGCTAAAGTGAAAGCATATATCACTCATCCGGTCTTATCAGGACCAGCAATTGAAAGAATCTCAAACTCTTCCATTGATGAGTTAGTTGTAACGAATTCGATTCCATTGTCCCCAGAAGCAGAAAAATGCAGTAAAATACGCGTCATTTCTCTGGCACCTACAATTGCTGAATGTGTTAGAAGATTAAACAATGAAGAGTCGCTTAGTGCGCTTTTCTTGTAACAATTTAATAAGGTAAGAACTATGTCAAATGAAATTATATTAAATGCTGATCTAAGGATTAGAACTGGCACAAATAAAACTCGTGAAATTAGGCGAGAGGATTCTATGGTCCCAGCAATAATCTATGGAAATGAGGAAGAATCTAAAAATATAAAGCTTAGGCTCAATGAGCTGACCAAGGCTTCTGAAAGTGAGTTATTTTATACACAGGTGTTAAAAATTCTTCTTGAAGGGCAAGAGGAAAAAGTTGTATTGAAGGAGCTTCAAAGAGAACCTGTTAAAGGAAAATTTTTACATGCAGATTTTCAAAGGGTTTCTAGAAAAACAAAACTAAAAGTTGTTGTGCCATTTAGATTTCTTGGTGAAGAAGAGTGCGAAGGTGTTAAAACAGATGGTGGCGTGATCGCTAAGATAATCTCAGAAATTGAAATAGCATGTTTGGCAGGAAATATTCCAGAAGCAATTGAGATTGATATTACTAATTTAATGCTTAATGAAGCAATTCGCCTCTCAGAGCTTACACTTCCTGAGGGAGCTGAGATACCTGGGTTTGATGAAGAAAACGATCAAATGGTTGTTTCAGTGAACGCGCCAAGAGCTGAAGAAGAAGAAGTTGAAATTGAAGCGGAAGAAGCTGATGGCGAAACATCTAGTGAAGGTGATGCAGAAGTGCCTGATGATTCTGAAGGCTCAGATGAGTCTGATGAAAATAGCTAAAGTGCTCAGTTCCTGTGCCTAAAATATGTATTCTTGGCCTAGGTAATCCTGGTCAAAAATATAATGGAACTAGGCACAATATTGGTAAAGATTGGGTCATTCAGTATTGTCTAGAAAATCAAATAGACCTTACAATCAAAAATAAATTAGATGCATCAATCGCAATGTCTGTTGATGAAAAAGTATGGTGGGGGTTCCCGAATTTATATGTCAATGAATCTGGTCAATCTGTAAAAAAAATTATTAGAAATAATTCTCTAGAGCTCCCTAATACAATTGTTATCCATGATGACCTAGATCTTCCGGCTGGAACACTGAGACTAAAGGTTGAGGGTGGTCACGGAGGCCACAATGGCCTGAGAAGCATTATTAGCTTAGTTGGTAACAACTTTATTAGATTAAGAGTTGGTATAGGTCACCCAGGCGATAAAGCAGATGTAACAAATTGGGTTTTAGGGAAATTTAAGCCCAATGAAAAAGTATTGTTAGATAACAGCTATATAGAATTTTTGAATATTATAGATTTTTTAGCAGATCTTCAGATTGAAAAAGCGCAACTGAGACTGCATACGGAGTAAATATGGGTTTTAAATGTGGGATTCTTGGCTTACCCAATGTTGGTAAATCTACGCTGTTTAATGCGATTACCAAATCTGCCATACCTGCTGAAAATTTTCCATTTTGTACTATTGAGCCTAATCTTGGGATTGTGAATGTCCCAGATAATAGACTTCAAATGATCGATAACATTGCTCAGTCCAAAAAAGTTATACCAACCACAATGAGTTTTGTTGATATTGCTGGATTAGTTAAGGGAGCATCTCAGGGAGAGGGTCTTGGAAATGCGTTCTTATCTAATATCAGGGAAATGAATGCCCTACTTCATGTGATTAGATGTTTCGATGATGAGAATGTGATTCATGTAGACGGAAAAGTAGAGCCGCTCAACGATCTAGAAACGATAAATTTAGAATTAATCTTTGCTGATATTGAAGTGCTAGATAAGCGATTGCTAAAATTAGAAAAATTAATTAGATCAGGTGATGTTCAAGCTCAAAAAGATCAAACCATCATACATTCATTAAAAAACATGATGGAGAGTGGTACTCTGCCGAATCTAGATAGCTTTGATAATGAAGAAAAAGAATTTATAAAGAACTTAAATTTGCTCTCTACCAAACCAATGCTGCTAATTGCAAACTTATCAGATGATCAATCAAAAAATAAATTAGAAGATCTACAAAATTATGCAGCAGCTAACTCTGTGAATATAATTCCTGCTGTAGTAAAAATAGAGCATGAATTAGCTAACTTAGAAGAAGAAGAGCAAAGTGAGTACTTGGAATTACTGGGAATGGATGAACCTGTTTTAAATAAAATTATTTTAGCTGGTTATAAACTTTTAAATCTTGAAACATATTTCACCTCAGGACCAGAAGAATCTAGAGCCTGGACAATACATAAAAATTCGTTAGCTCCCCAAGCAGCGGGAGTTATTCATACGGATTTTGAGAGAGGTTTCATTAAAGCTGAGATAATTTCATTTGATGATTTTATTAGTTGTGAGGGAGAGGCAGGGGCCAAAAGAGACGGCAAACTTAGGTTAGAAGGAAAAGAATATACTGTTCAAGATGGCGATGTAATTCACTTTAAATTTAACGTTTGACATATAATTGGAGTTCTTTATCATTCTCAAGCTTGGCTATGTAGCTCAGACGGTTAGAGCACAGCACTCATAACGCTGGGGTCGGTGGTTCAATTCCACCCATAGCCACCATCTTATAATTAACTAAAAAATATTGTTGATTGAGATCAATCAGATAGCCTTAAAGAAGTTTTTTACTTCTTTAGGTAGGCTAGAATAATAATAACTGATATAAGTGCTAGCAAGCCATCCTCGCCCAGCATCTTAATTATCGTCGCGACATTTGAATATACATCACCAATAAAGGGTGTGTCCGACCCAAAAATTATTCCAAGCAAAAGAGATACTGAAACCAGAGGAACTAGTAAATCAGTAAGTTTTGTTAAAAACTTTGTTATTCCCTTTAATGTTAAGTCAAAGTCCATATTAAATTTAAATAATAATAGCTAAGAAGGGCATTGCCCTTCTTAGCTAAATGCTTAAGTATTACTTAAGAAGACTCATTAAGATTGCCAAAACAAGCAGTCCAACAACTCCACCGTTAGCTAAAGAATCAACTAAAGCAGTGATGTTATCAACTACATTGAGGCCTAAGAAATCGCCGAAAAGCAAAGCTCCGACAACACCTAATCCTAACAACCCAGTAACAACACTAGTTAGATTTCCAACTAGTTCGTTTATCATTCTCCATGCATTATCCATAATTTCCCCCTATGGTTTGTATGGTGTTAACTTACATATAAGACCATAAAGAACAACAGTGGTGCAAATGTAAAGCAACAAAAAGTGTTGCTTTACTTGACTTTATAAATAATAGTGATATATAAGTTTTTATACATCATTCTCGATGATTAATCTTCGATAGCTTTTTTAGAAAGTTTCATCTTTCCACGATCAAATCCAATAAGTTTTACTTTAATAATATCGCCTTCCGTAAGAACATCTGAGACATTTTCAACCCTTTCAGCTGAAATTTCAGATACATGAAGCAACCCATCCTTTCCAGGAAGAATATTAACAAAAGCACCAAAATCTACAATTTTAACTACCTTACCTTCATAAATTTTATCTAGCTCGGGATCTTCGATAATACCTTCAATGATTTCTAATGCTGCCAACATAATAGATTGTGTTTCACCAAAGATAGTAACAACGCCATCATCATTGACATCAACAGATGCACCAGTATCAGCCTGCATACCTTTAATGACAGCACCGCCCTTACCGATGATTTCTTTAATCTTATCTTGGTGCACAGTGATCTTCTTCATTGCTGGAGTGCTATCAGACAATTCTTTTGGTCCAGAAATAACCGCATTCATCTTCTCAAGAATATGTAATCTTGCGTTTTTTGCTTTTTCTAGAGCTGATTCCATAATATCTGCTGTAATACCCTGCACTTTAATGTCCATTTGCAAGGCGGTAACACCATCTTTTGTTCCTGCAACTTTAAAGTCCATATCACCAAGATGATCTTCATCTCCCAATATATCTGTTAACACTGCAAAGTTATCTTCTTCTTTTATAAGTCCCATTGCTATTCCAGCAACTGGATTTGTAATTGGTACGCCAGCATCCATTAATGATAATGAAGTTCCGCAAACTGAAGCCATTGAGCTTGAGCCATTAGATTCAGTAATTTCTGATACCACTCTTAAAGTGTAGCCAAACTCTTCAGGGTCAGGTAGGACTGCTTTAATAGCTCTCTTAGCTAGATTTCCATGTCCAATTTCTCGTCTCTTTGGCCCAAGTGGCATGCCAATTTCACCAACACTGTATGCAGGAAAATTATAATGCAGCATAAACTGATTATGCTGCTCACCATTTAAGCTTTCAATTCTTTGCGCGTCTCGTGTGGAGCCAAGGGTTGCTACTACCAATGCTTGAGTTTCACCTCTAGTGAAAAGAGAAGAGCCGTGAGCGCTAGGAAGAACTCCTGTTTCTACAAAGATAGATCTAACAGTATCGCGATCTCTACCATCTATTCTAGGTTCGTTCGCAAGAATACTTTTTCTAACAACGTCTTTTTCTACAGCTTTAAAAGCATTCATTAGCTTGCCTTTTTCTAGGTCATCTAAATCAGCGCCGTACTTTTCAGAAATTTGATCTTTAATCGCATGAAGAGCATCTCCTCTCTCTGCTTTGTCAGCTATTTTAAATGCGCCAGCAATTTCAGCCGTGAAAGATTCTGCAACATTAGATGTAAACTCAGCTGTAACAGTATCTTCAGAGAATTCCCAAGGAGTAGGATTAACCTTGGCTCGAAGTTCTGAGCAAGCTTTAATGACTTTTTGCATCTCTTGATGTCCAAAAAGCACTGAGCCCAACATAATGTCTTCGCTTAATTCACTTGCTTCTGATTCAACCATTAAAACAGCATCCTCTGTTCCAGCTACCACCATATCCAACATAGAATTCTCAAGCTCTGCTGGTGATGGGTTTAACACAAAGTTACTATCAATAAATCCAACTCTGGCTGCTCCAAGTGGCCCTTGAAATGGGACGCCTGAAATAGAAAGAGCTGCTGAAGCTCCAATTAAAGATGCTATATCTGGATTGATATTTTTATCAGCTGATAATACTGTACAAAAAATCTGAATCTCATTCTTAAAATCTTCAGGAAATAAAGGTCTTATTGGCCTATCAATAAGTCTTGAAGTTAAAGTTTCTTGCTCTGTAGGTCGAGCTTCTCTTTTGAAATAGCCTCCAGGAATTTTACCTGCAGCATAAAATTTTTCTTGATAGAAAACAGCCAGCGGAAAGAAATCTTTCCTTGGATCAGCTTCCTTTCTTGCAACCATTGTAGTTAACAGCACAAGATTATCTATAGTTACTATGATGCTTGATGTAGCCTGTCTTGCAACTTTACCAGTTTCAATTTTTACAGTTTTATTTCCGTATTCAAACTCTACGGACTGAGTATTTAATGTATTTTCTTCCACGATTTTCCTTTGTTTATCCTCTTAAATTAAGAGATTTGATTATTTCTTGATAGCTTTCTAGATTTTTTCTTTTTAGATAAGCTAATAGTTTTCGTCTTAAGTTAACCATTCTTATAAGACCTGTTCTAGAGTGGTGATCTTTTTTATGAATTTTAAAATGAGATTGGAGTTTGTTGATATTCTCCGTCAAAAGTGCAATTTGTACCTCTGAGGAACCAGTATCAGCATCGCTGTTCTGGAATTCTTTAACAATTTTATTCTTTTCTTCTTTTAATAAAGCCATGTTTTTCTCCTTGGATATGCTCTAAAAATGTCTCAAACCTTGCATATCTAAAGTCTGAGATGCTGTAGCTTATTACTAATTACCCTTTTAAACAAGGTATTCATGCTTAAATCCTTCTGATGAATTTCTGCCCAATGCAATGAATACACCTGCTGCATTATATGCTCTTAAAAGACCGCTCTCAGAAAGCCCTAAATCAACAGTAGAGCCGTTGATAAATTTTTTTAACTTCTCTTCGGGAAGATTTACAGAGCCTAGATGGCTAAAAGCCTGTTCAAGAGGAATTATATCTAGCTCAGTAATTTCATCTATTTTTTTTGCATCATTAACTAAAAATTCTTGTTGCGTAAGCCTTTTGAGAGCTGATAAATGTCCACCGCAATCTAAAAGTTCTCCAAGATCTCGAGCGATTGAACGAATGTATGTCCCTTTCGAGCAACTTATCTCAAATGAGATCTTTGGTAAGTTTATGGATATATTTTCTATAGCTTTAATTTCTATAGCTCGAGGGGCCTTCTCTACTTTCACACCTTCGCGGGCATATTTGTACATTGGCTTTCCCTGTACTTTCAATGCCGAATATATTGGTGGTTGCTGCATGCTGCTACCCAAGAAAGATAATAGCTTTTTACATGCTTCTTCATCGCTACAAGTAATTACCTTGGAAAGTATATGCTCTCCCTCGGCATCATCTGTATCTGTCTGTATACCAAGAGTGACTTCCGCTGCGTAAGTCTTATGGCTTTCAAGTAATAGAGAAGAGAATTTTGTGCCGCGATTAATTGCAAGAATCAGTAATCCTGTTGCCATTGGATCCAATGTGCCAAGATGGCCAACTTTTTTAAATTGAAATTTTTTTTTAACGGCCTGAACAACCCTGGATGAGGTAGCTCCCGACTCCTTATCTATTAATAAAAATCCGTTAGTCACTTAGAGAATTTAAAATTGAATCGATATTATTATATCTTTCTAGACTTTCATCATATTTAAAAATTAGTTTTGGAACTCTTCTAATTTTCATGAACTTTGACAGCTTGGATCGAATCATAGAGGCAAACTTATCTAATGATTTCTTTTCAGGAGCTTGGCTTTTATCTCCATTGATAATAGTAAAGAAAACGGTTGCAACACCAAGGTCAGCTGACGCTTTCACGTCCACTATATTCAAGAGTTTGAATCGCTGATCCTGAACTTGTACTGAAATAATTTGAGAGATCTCTTTCTTTAAAAAATCTTCTACTTTTGGAATTCTGGATGATGACATATAGTCAGATAGTTTGAGCTTCTTCTTTCCTATCAAAGACTTCAACCTTATCACCGGCGCGAATATCCTTATAATTTTTAATTCCTATGCCGCACTCTGTTCCACTTTTTACTTCACTGACGTCATCTTTAAATCTTCTCAATGAATCTAATTCACCTTGATGAATTACTACGTCATCCCTAAGAACGCGAACAGGTTTGCTAATAAGAATTGAGCCATCAATCACCATTGATCCAGCAACTTGTCCAAATTTTGGAGAAGTAAATACCTCTAGCACCTCAGCGGTTCCAAGGATTTCTTCTCTAATAATAGGATCAAGCAACCCACTAAGTCGAGCCTTTACCTCATCGATTAGCTCGTAAATTATGCTGTGGTAAGACAAAATTATTTCTTCACTTTCAACAATTTTTTTAGCAGCATTATCGGATCGAACATTAAAACCTAAAATCATTGATTCAGTTGCAACCGCAAGATTCACATCAGATTCAGTGATGCCACCAACACCAGAAGCGACAACCTTGATGGATGCATCAACATTGCCAACATCATTCAATGCTGCAACAATAGCTTCAGAAGTACCTGCGACATCTGTTTTTAAAATAACATTAAGAATTTTTTTATTGGATTGACCCATGGATTCAAAAATGTTTCCAAGACTTTCATCTCTTTGCTTTAAAACTTTTCTATCTTTCAGTTTATTCTCTCTGAATTCTGCAATTTCTCGAGCCTCTTTATCATTTTTAACAACCTGAAAAGTTTCACCAGCATTAGGAACGCTATTTAAGCCTAATATCTCAACTGCAAAAGATGGTTCAGCTATTTTAAGCTTTGAAGCATCAGACCCTATAATGCTTTTAACTTTTCCAGTTGAAGCACCACATACAACCATATCTCCAAGCTTTAAAGTTCCACTTTGAATTAATAGAGTGGCAACTGGGCCTCTAAATTTATCTAACTCTGATTCAATGACTACTCCTTGCGCCTGTCCTTCATGATGAGCCTTAAGCTCTAATAACTCTGATTCTAAGACGACGGCTTCTAAAAGCTTATCTACACCATCTCCTTTTAAAGCAGACACCGGAATCATTTGAATATTTCCACCCCAGTCTTCTGGTGTTAGGTCCTTGGCTGCTAGGTCACCTTTGATTCTTTCTACATCTGCACCTTGTAAGTCCATCTTATTGATAGCAACAACAATCGAAACTCCTGCTGCTTTTGCATGATTGATAGCTTCTTCTGTTTGGGGCATCACTCCATCATTTGCTGCAACAACTAAAATTACTACATCGGTAGTATTTGCTCCTCTTGCTCTCATGGATGAAAAAGCCGCGTGGCCAGGTGTATCTATAAATGTTATTACCGCATCACCCACTGGAACTTGATAAGCCCCTATGTGTTGGGTTATTCCGCCAGCCTCGCCATCAACAACCTTAGTTTTTCTAATGAAATCAAGTAAAGTTGTTTTTCCATGGTCTACATGACCCATTACTGTTATGACTGGCGCTCTTGTCTTAGGAGTATCTGAGTAAGTGATATTTCCAAGAATTTCATCTTCAACCGAAGAATCATTGAACGCAATGCCGTTATGCCCAAGCTCCTCTACCACCAAGATACCTGTTTCCTGGTCAATTGAATCATTGATAGTGGCAGCAACACCTAAGCTCATCAAAGTCTTAACAATCTCTCCACCTTTGATTGTCATAAGCTTCGCAAGCTCTCCAACTTGAATCATCTCAGGAATTTCTATATCTCTTTGAATAAATTCAACTGGCTTCGCAAATTGATGCTCAGAATGATCATTAAAGCTTTTCTCTCTTCGCGAATATTCGTTAGCTGCCCTAGAAAGCTGATCTTTAACATTTACTCTTGGCTGAGCTTTTATTGGAGTCTGAAATTTTTGTTGAGTTTTTTTCGCCGCTTGTTGTTGCTCTTGCTTTAAACGAATTGCCTCTTTAATTTGATCTTCTCGTTTTTGCTGCTGCTCTTTTAAATTTTCAGCGGCTGCTTGTCTTTTAGCTTCAATATTATCGGTCAGTCCATCAGATTGAGTTGGTGCAGTATTCGTTGGTTGAGACAAAGTCCCTTTAGATTTAACGGTAACACCTCCGCTACTAGAGGATGAGGTAACAGCCTGAGCTCCGCCTCCCTTTCGATCTTTCAAAGATTTTAAAATAGCTAACTTATCAGCTGGCGTAATTTCATCTGATGCTTTCTCATGAGGAAGGCCAGCAGCCTTCATTCTCTCTAATAGAGCTTCATCCTTAATCTTTAAGACTTTCGCAAAATCTTTAACTGTTAATGCCAATGTACTATCCTGTTTTAGTTAAACCAACTTTCTCGAGCTTTCATAATAATATCTGCAGCTTTTTTATCAGATATCTCAATAATATCTTGCAACTCATCTACCGCTAGCTCTGCAATATCATCCATGCTTTTTAATGCTTTGGATACCAAGATATCAACTTCTTCTTCACTAAAACCAAGTTCGGTTAAAGATTCTAGATTTGATTCTTCTTGGGTAATCTCGCCCATCGCCTCCATTAATGCAGCATCTGCTGCTGCGGCTTTGATCTCTTCTACACGAGATTCTTCCAGCTTTAGTGCAGTTAATAGCTTTGAATCTTCTGCATAAGCTATATCATCAAAATTTAGAAATCCGCCTCTTATTAATGACTCTGCTTCTGATTCATTGATACTAAGATTATCCATTAGTTTTGCTTGAAACTCAGCTTCAACAACCCTTTCTTTTGCCTCTGCTTCATTGCTACTAATAATATTTAATTCCCAACCTACCAATCTTGAAGCTAGGCGGATATTTTGACCCCTAGAACCAATTGCAAGCGCTAAGTTTTCTTCATTAACCGCTAATTCCATTGATCTTGAATCTTCATCCATGACTATTGATTCGACTTTAGCTGGAGCCAATGCATTGATAACCATTTGAGCGGGATTATCATCATAGATAATAATATCTATTCTTTCATTGCCAAGTTCGCCGGAAACAGATTGAACTCTTGAGCCTCTCATTCCAACGCAAGCTCCAACTGGATCGATCCTACCATCGTTTGTCTTAACCGTAATTTTAGATCTTGAGCCTGCATCCCTAGCTATCCCTCTAATTTCAATAATATCTTCATTGATCTCTGGAACTTCTATTCTAAATAGCTCTGTAACCATTTCAGGACAACTTCTACTAAGCATTAATTGAGAACCTCTGCCTTCAATTTCTTTAATTTGCAGTATTGCTCTCATACGGTCTTTGATTTTATAAATTTCTCCTGGGAGCAACTGATCTCTCGGCAGGACTGCTTCGATATCATTGCCTATGTCTACTATAATATTGTCTCTCGTAACCCTCTTTACGGTTCCATTCATCAAAGAATTATTTTGAGAAGTAAACATTGCAACAATAGTATCTCTTTCAGCTTCCCTGACCCTTTGCATCATAACTTGGCGAGCTGCCTGAGCTTCGATTCTGCCAAAGACTACGTTATCTACGTCTATAGAATATGTATCACCAAGACTTAACTTGGAATCATTCTCAGTGACATGTGTTTCTTTATGAAAATCTTCTATAGTCTCTTCCGATACGATCCAATGTCTGTGAGTCGAGTACTCACCAGAAACCCTATCAATCGATACGGTAATTTCTGCATCTTCGTGAAAATGGCGTAATGAAGCAGTGGCAATAGCCGTCTCCAATGCACCAAAAATAATTCCTTCTTCAATTCCTTTCTCATTAGAAACAGATTCTACAACTGCTAATATTTCAATACTTTCCATTATTTACTCACCCTCATAAGTTCATCAAAATTTGGTTTTAGTCTACATAAATCTAAATCTAAAAAATTTAAATTAAGCTTTTCATTGCCACAATTAAATACAATTTCATTGTCCTGCACATTAACTAATTTTCCAGTCAAAGTTTTTTTTCCATCAACACTTTCTCTTAACTTTAAAGTAAACTCTTCCGCAATAAATAGCCCTAGTTGCTCTGCTTTAAAGAACTTTCTATCTATGCCCGGTGTTGATACCTCTAATACATAATCTTGATCGATAAATGAATCATTTATTGCAAGCTCATAATTAAGGTCCTGCGCCACTTTCTCGCAATCCTCGATTGTCGCACCAGCTATAGCATCAATATACGCTCTAATGGTAGGTCTTCTTTTGCCTCTTAACAATTCAACACCCCAAAGAATACATCCATGGCTTTCCACTACTGGTGTGATTGTGTTCTCTATTTGTTCTATTCTCATTACTATATAAATAAAAAAAGGGGCTAATGCCCCAGTACGTTTCTCTTTAACTGGTAGCGGGGGCTGGATTTGAACCAACGACCTTCGGGTTATGAGCCCGACGAGCTACCAGACTGCTCCACCCCGCATCGCAGAGAAATAGAGTGTATAGAAAGCATGCACTTAAGGTCAAGTTTATTTATATTTATTTCAGTATTAAAAAATATATCTTGATATAATCTTTGCTCTTTGCCGAAGTGGTGGAATTGGTAGACACGCTAGCTTGAGGGGTTAGTGAGCGAAAGCTCGTGCGGGTTCAAGTCCCGCTTTCGGCACCATTCAAATTATTTAAAAAAATTGATATGTTATAATGTAACAATGGGTAAACTTTCAATTATTTTAAATACAGCTGGAATGGCTGTATCCTTTTTTTGTTTTTTGCACTGTGTATTGGTGATATTAATATTTGCTGGGGTTTTAACCGCTCAATTAGTCATTATTCAAATATTTAATGACTCATATAATCATGCTTGGCTAATTATTACTGGATTCTCACTGGCAGCTCTTTCTTTAATAAAGTTTCGCCTAGTTAATTTAGAGGGAGAGAAGTTAATAGATTTTAAAGGTCTTCAGTCTCAACCATTGTTGATTGGCGGATCTATGCTTGGGCTATCTTTTTTTTTTAATGGGATCTATTCCGAGTTACTAGTGATAGCAGGGGCACTAACTCTTTTAAGCATGCATGCAAAAAAGTTGCTAAAAATTATCTGAACTACTCTACCGGGATTTCAACTACCTTTGTAGCTTCTTGAATCTCATCTTCACTAAACAAAACTTCTGTATTTTCATTTTTTAACAATACGGCTTGAGCTAAGTTAAGAATTAAAAATAATGCAGCAATTACAGCGGTAAGCTTTCCAAGAAAGTTAGATGGACCAACTGCGCCGAACATAGAATTAGAGGATCCCCCGCCAAACGCTGAGCCTAAATCAGAGCCTTTGCCTTGCTGTAAAATAACCAGAACTATTAAAATAATGGCGAGGATAATGCAGATAATTTTAATGCTTGTAATAATCATGTTCTTATAATTCCTTTAATTCCTTTAATTCATTTAATTCATTTAAGATATTTGCTATTTTTGCAAACTCTTCTCCATTTAGTGATGCTCCACCTATAAGAGCCCCATCAACCTCTTCCTCTTTTAAAATTTGGGATGCATTTTCTATATTAACACTTCCACCGTAAATAACCCCATGGAGGTCTAATGAAGAAAAACGTGATTGTACTATATCTTTAATCAATTTATGAATTGAATTTATTTCTTCAGGCTGAGCAGAGTTACCAGATCCAATAGCCCATATTGGCTCATATGCAATTATTAGATTTCGTAATTTTAAACAAGCGCCCAATGCCTCGATAATCTGTTGCTCTAAAATAATTTCAGTTTTATCTTGCCGTTTTTGATCTATAGACTCTCCAATACATAAAATTGGTGTCAGTAAACTTTCACTAATTAAATCTAATTTTAATGCGATATCAGCATTAGTTTCTTGAAAAAATATTCTTCTTTCAGAATGTCCAACAAGTGAAAATTGCCCTCCTACACCTAAAACCATCTCTGCTGATATTTCTCCAGTTCTTGCGCCAGAGGAAAAATGATCTACATTTTGAGACCCTATTGAAATACCTGGGTTGTCTATGTGTTTTGCAAGATCATCTATTAATATAGAAGGGGGTGTAATTCCAATAGATGAATGAGTGGTACCTTGATAAAAATCATTAAAACTTTTTAACCATTCTAGAGAAAAGGGCTTGGAGCCATGAAGCTTCCAGTTAGCAATTAATGTTAATGACATATTTAACTAACAAACATTTTTGCTATATCTTCTGCATATTTTTTTGCGGTAGGCTCGTCATCTGATTCAACCATTACTCGAATTTTATTTTCAGTACCAGATGGCCTTACTAGAACTCTTCCAACAGTAAGATCTGATTCAATTTCTTTGATAGATTGTTGAATACTGGCATCAGAAAGAATATCTTTATTTTGGACATCTACATTAATATTGATTTGAGGCATTTTTGTATAATTTCTTAAAATATCAGCTGGTTCTTTCTCCAGCATAAGAAGTGATGAGATTACTTTTAACGCTGCAATTGTTCCATCACCAGTACTCACTAAATCTCGACAGATAATATGCCCTGATGGCTCGCCACCAAGCAACCAACCTTCTTTTTGAAGCATCTGACTAACATACTTATCTCCAACATCCGCTCGTTTAAACTTATACCCTAATTTTTTTATGCCATCTTCAAAGCCTAAATTACTCATAGTGGTTCCAACAATTCCGGACCATGGACCTGTTCTGTTGGGATTAGCATAAGCCAAGATATACATAATATCATCGCCATCAAGTATGTTTCCCTTGTTGTCTATTAGCACTACCCTATCGCCATCGCCATCTAGAGCAATGCCAAAATCTGCTCTTTGCTTGATCACCTCTTCTTGAGCTTTTTCAGGATTTGTTGAGCCGCACTCATGATTGATATTGTACCCATCAGGAGTATCTCCCAAGGAAATGACTTCTGCACCTAATTCTTCAAGAACAGAAGGACTCACTTTGTAGCAAGCACCGTGAGCACAATCTAATACTATGCGCAGTGACTCAAATGAAACTTCATCCGGAACTGTAGATTTACAAAATTCAATATACCTATCTCCTGATTCATCAAATCTTCTGGCCTTACCAAGTTGCGCCGTAGGCACAGGTTTAAGCTCGCCAGCAAGAAGTTTTTCAATCTTTTTTTCAGCTTCACGAGAAATTTTTTCCCCACTGCCTGAAAAAAGTTTTATTCCATTGTCGAGATAATCATTGTGAGAGGCACTTATAACTAATCCAAATTGATTTCTTAATGATTTAGTTAGATATGCAACGCCAGGAGTAGGAAGTGGTCCAAGCAATCTTACGTTAACTCCAGCAGCAATGAAGCCAGCTTGTAATGCAGATTCCAACATGTAACCTGAAACCCTGGTATCTTTTCCAATCAAGACAGTTTCCCAGCCCATCTCTTTTAGAACTATTCCAGCTGCATGCCCTATTCTCAGACATACTTCTGGAGTAATTTTAGATTCTACTGGTCCACGAATACCATCGGTACCAAATTTAATAGTCATAAAAGAATTATAGCTCTTCTGCAGGGCCCTTAATTGAAGTTTTTTTAGTCCTTTTTGCTTTAGGAGTCTTTGGTTCATCCCAGTCTTTTGGAGCTCTAGGCGTTGCACCTGCCATGATGTCATCAATCTGATCTGCATCAATGGTTTCATAGGTAAGCAATGTTTCTGCCATTACGTGAAGTTTATCTAAATTATCTTTAAGGATTTTATAAGCCTTTTTATAATCAGTATCTATAATTTTTCTAACTTCAGTATCAATCCTATTAGAGGTTTCACCACCTATGCCCTTAGGTGCTTGAGATGCGGAGCGACCTAAGAATGGGCTAGAATCATCCTCGCCATATTTAAGAGGTCCTAAATCGGATAATCCCCATTTTGTAACCATATTAGAAGCAATGCCAGTAGCAACTTCAATATCATTGGATGCACCTGTTGTTATGCCATCTTTGCCATTGATAATTTCTTCTGCAATCCTTCCTCCAAACAACGCAGCTATTCTGCTATGAAGATACTGCTTACTTTGCATGTATCGATCTTCTTCTGGGAGAAACATAGTGACTCCCAAAGCTCTTCCTCGAGGAATAATCGTCACTTTATATACAGGATCATGCTCTGGCATCATGCGGCCCACAATTGCATGACCGGACTCGTGATACGCAGTAATTCTTTTTTGATCTTCAGTCATGATCATAGACTTGCGCTCAGGACCCATCATAATTTTATCTTTTGCAAGATCTAAGTGATTTTGGTCAACTTTTTTATCACCATAACGAGCAGCAAACAGTGCAGCTTCATTAATTAAATTTGCTAGGTCTGCACCAGAAAATCCTGGGGTTCCTCTTGCAATAACAAGCGCATCTACATCTTTTGAAAGAGGGACTTTTTTCATGTGTACTTTTAAGATTTGCTCTCTGCCCCTAAGATCGGGCAAGTCAACTACCACCTGCCTATCAAATCTTCCTGGACGAAGTAATGCTGGATCTAATACATCTGGTCTATTGGTAGCGGCAACAACAATTACTCCATCATTACCGTCAAACCCATCCATCTCAACAAGTAATTGATTTAATGTTTGCTCTCTCTCATCATGTCCGCCGCCCATGCCGGCTCCTCTGTGTCGGCCTACCGCATCTATTTCATCGATAAAAATAATACATGGGGAATTTTTTTGAGCTTGCTCAAACATATCTCTCACTCGAGACGCTCCAACACCGACAAACATCTCAACAAAATCTGATCCTGAGATTGAGAAAAATGGAACCTTTGCTTCGCCAGCAATTGCTCGAGCAAGTAAAGTTTTACCAGTGCCCGGAGGACCAACCATTAAAACTCCTCGTGGTATTTTGCCACCAAGCTTTTGAAATTTTGTAGGATCTCTAAGAAAATCAACTAGTTCCTGAACATCTTGTTTTGCCTCTTCACAGCCTGCAACATCCTCAAAAGTAGTAGTTACCTTCCCACCTTCCATTAGTTTTGCTTTACTCTTTCCAAACGACATTGGCCCGCCCTTACCGGACATGCCTCCTTGCATTTGCCTCATAAAGAAAAAGAATATTCCTAATAGTAATAAGATAGGGAATGCACCAACAAGAAGCTGAGACCAGATAGATGGTTGCTCAACGGTTTCAAAGATAGTCACAACGCCATGCTCCTCAATAGCTAAATCAACAGATTCATCTCTCTTGTAGATTGGGTGACGAGTTTCAAATCTAGATCCATCTAGACGTTCTCCAAAGATGGTCATTTGATCACCTTTGTAGGTAATTGATGCGATATTATCTGATAAAACCTCTTGCTTAAACTGGCTATAGGAAACCATTTCACGTTTAGCTGTGGTGCTATTATCAATATTGTTAAAAATGAATATTAAGACTGATCCCAGAACTACCCAAACTAAGGCATTTTTTAAAACTGAATTCATAATGGTTTTGCTCCATAAAGATATATTTCACCAGACTTGCTTTTTGAAGCAGCTGGCTTGTAAGTTTGAACTAATTGAAAAGACTTTTCCATTGTTAACCTGAGTTTTTTTAATGAACTATTCTGAAATGTTTTCATAATAAAATAGCCATCATCTTTTTTTAAATAACTGGAAGCTGTCTCCAGTGTAAGAAGGTTTAACTCAAAAATATTTTCTTCATCAACTGCTCTTATACCACTTAAATTGGGGGCTAAATCTGAAATAACAAGATCAAATTTATTTTTAAATAAGAATATTTCATTTATGGAATTAATATTTTCAATGTCCTCCTGAAAAAAATTTACTCCGCCTATAGGCTCCATTTCCAAGAGATCAATTGCAAAGATTTGTGCTTGAGGTGATAAAGATTTTATAAGTTCTGACCAACCACCTGGAGCCGATCCAATATCAAGAACAATATTCGAACCTTGTTTTAAAACTTTTGTTTTTTGTAAGATCTCTTCTAATTTAAAAACTGCCCTAGATCTTAAGCCCAGTTGTTTAGCTTTAATAGCCCAAGAATCAGCATGCATAGATTAATTACAAATGTTTAACTTTTTCTATTTCCAATAAAATATCGCCAGATGGGGTTGATATTGTTACCTCATCGCCTTCATTTTTTCCCAGCAGACCCATTGCAATTGGAGTTTGAATTGAAATAAGCCCTAGAGATGGATCAGATTCAAGGTTGCCAACAATTTTATAAGTTAAAGATTTTTCATTCTTAATATCATATAAATCTATGGTGGAGCCAAATACAACTCTGCCAGTTTCGGGAATGTCTTTAACATCTATTACCTGGGCATTTGCTAAAGCATGTTCAATCTCTTGAATTTTTGCCTCGATAAATCCTTGCTCCTCTTTGGCTGCATGATATTCAGCGTTCTCTTTAAGATCTCCATGAGCTCGTGCATCCGCAATAGCTTGTGAAATTTCCACCCTATCTTTAGTTTTGAGTTGATGTAGTTGCTTAGAAATTTTTAATTCGCCAGCTTTTGTAATAGGTAATTTATCCATGATAAGAAGATTGTATCAAATGGGGAGGTTTAATTTATTTCTTGCAATGAATTATATGTCCAACTGGTAGGATCCTTGCTTAATGCCTCAACCAATGCAAAAGCACCAAAGATTGTTGTGACACAAAAAAGCTTATTCTGAAGAGCAGTGCGGCGAATTGATGCAGAGTCTTTAATTGACTGACGACCTTCAGTTGTATTGATCAATAAATCAATTGAGTCATTTAAAAGCTCATCAACAATATGAGGTCTACCCTCAGATACTTTATTAATGGTAGATACAGGATATCCAAGATCACTAATGACCTTGGCTGTTCCTTTGGTAGCTATTAATAAATAGCCTTGGTCAATTATTAAGGGAATGAGTTCAGGTAAATATTTTCTATCAGATGTTTTTACACTAATAAATGCAAGTCCTGAAGTGGGAATATTTTTATTGGCTGCTTTTTGAGCTTTTGCATATGCCTCTCCAAATGAGGATCCTATCCCCATTACCTCTCCAGTAGATTTCATTTCTGGACCAAGAATTGGATCTACTGATGGAAATTTATCAAATGGTAAAACAGCTTCTTTCACAAAAAAATAACCGTCTGGTAATTTATTTGAAAACCCAATCTCTTTTAATGTTTTGCCAACCATAGCTTTGGTTGCTGATTTTACTAAAGACTGACCCAAGCATTTTGAGATAAAGGGAACAGTCCTCGAGGCCCTTGGATTTACCTCAATAATAAAGACTGATTCTCCCTGAACTGCAAATTGAATATTCATTAAACCCACAACATTTAGTTCCTTTGCAATCCTTATAGATTGGGTTTCAATTTCTGTAATTACAAAATCAGATAGGCTATATGGTGGCAAAGAACATGCAGAATCACCAGAATGGATGCCAGCTTGCTCGATATGCTGCAAGATGCCTCCAATTTCGATAACGTCTCCATCAGAAATAACATCTACATCAACTTCTACCGCATCGGTTAGGTATCCATCCAAGAGAATGGGTTTTTGATCTGATACTTCTACAGCTTCTTTTAGATACTTTTCAAGCTCTAATGTATTGTGAACAAGCTCCATAGCCCTTCCGCCCAATACATAAGAAGGTCTTACAACAATAGGAAAACCAATTTTTTTTGAAGCAATTAAAGCCTCGTCGAAATTTTTTACAGTTTTATTTGATGGCTGTTTTAGCTGAAGTTTTTCGGCCAGTAACTGAAAACGTTCCCTGTCCTCTGATCGATCAATTGCATCCACATCTGTTCCAAGTATTTTCACTCCATGCTCCAACAGTGTCTCTGAAAGCTTTAATGGGGTTTGCCCACCAAACTGGATAATCACTCCCTCTGGCTTCTCTAAATCAATGATATCTAATACCTTTTCTTCTGTAATAGGTTCAAAATATAATCTATTGGAAGTGTCGTAATCTGTTGAAACGGTCTCAGGATTGCAATTAATCATAATTGATTCATAGCCTTCTTCTTGCAATGCAAATGATGCATGAACACAACAATAATCAAACTCAATGCCCTGACCAATTCTATTGGGGCCGCTACCAAGGACAATAACTTTTTTATTATTTGAAGGTCTTGATTCACACACTCCTTCATAGCTTGAATACATGTAAGCTGTTTCTGTTGCAAATTCAGCAGCACACGTGTCTACTCTTTTAAAGGAAGGGAATATTTCAAGCTTCTGTCTTAATGAGCGAACTTCTTTGTCTGATGCTCCGATTAAATATGCAATCCTATGATCAGCAAAACCTCTTTGCTTTAAATCAAGCATTGTCTCGAAGGAAATATCTGCAAGTTTTATATCTTTTAGTAATTGCTCTTTGTCTACAAGCTCCTTAAGTTGATATAGAAACCAGTGATCTATTCCAGTCAACTCATAAATTTTGTCTAGGGCCCATCCAAGCCTCATCGCATCTGTGACATATAAAATACGTCTAGGGCCTGGAAATGTAAGTTCATAATGCAAGATTTCACTTTTATCTTCGGGATCTTCAAGAATACTTTCAATGCCCATTAAATCTTCCTCAAGACTTTGAAGTGCTTTTTGGAAAGATTCTTGGAAAGTTCTTCCAATGCCCATAACCTCTCCTACTGACTTCATTTGAGTAGTTAATCTTGCATTGGCTTGTGGGAATTTTTCAAAAGCAAACTTAGGAATTTTAGTAACGATGTAATCAATGGAAGGTTCAAATGATGCAGGAGTTAAGCCTCCAGTAATATCATTCTGCAATTCATCTAAGGTAAATCCAACAGATAACAGCGCAGCTACTTTAGCGATGGGAAATCCCGTGGCTTTAGAAGCTAATGCTGAAGATCGACTTACACGGGGGTTCATCTCAATAACAACCACCCTTCCATCCACTGGATTAATTCCGAACTGAACATTGCTGCCACCAGTTTCAACTCCTATTTCTCGTAAGATTTGAAATGATTGATCTCGAAGAATTTGATACTCTTTATCAGTGAGTGTTTGCGCTGGTGCAACTGTAATAGAATCTCCTGTGTGCACACCCATAGGGTCAAGATTCTCAATTGAGCAAATGATAATGCAGTTGTCATTTTTATCTCTAACAACTTCTAACTCATATTCTTTCCAGCCCAAAAGTGACTCATCAATCAGAAGTTCCGTGGTCGGAGATAAATCTAATCCTTTTTCGCAGATCTCTTTAAATTCCTGGATATTGTATGCAATGCCTCCACCTGAACCACCCAAGGTAAATGACGGTCTAATAATACATGGGAAACCAAGACTTGCCTGGACTTCAATTGCTTCTTCCATTGAATGGGCTATGCCTGAATTGGGTGTATTGATACCAATGCCTTTCATGGTTTTATCAAACAATTCTCGATCTTCAGCCTTATCAATGGCCTCTCTGGAGGCGCCAATCAGCTCAACATTATATTTTTTTAGCACTCCCTCTTTGGCTAATGTGAGCGCTGTATTGAGTCCTGTTTGGCCTCCCATGGTGGGCAAAAGAGCATCAGGTCTTTCTTTCTCAATAATTTTTTCAATCGATTCCCAGTGAATAGGTTCTATGTATGTTGCATCAGCTAACAATGGGTCTGTCATAATTGTAGCGGGGTTAGAGTTAACAAGAATTACCCTAAACCCCTCTGCCTTGAGAGCCTTGCAAGCTTGAGCGCCAGAGTAATCAAACTCACATGCTTGACCAATAATAATAGGCCCTGCTCCTATTATTAGGACAGATTTAATATCAGTTCTTTTTGGCATGCGCTTGAATTAAAGATTTAAATTTTAGAAAAAGCTCTTCTAGCTCATGTGGACCCGGGCTAGCTTCTGGGTGACCTTGAAAACTAAAAGCCGGCTTATCAGTAAACTCTATGCCTTGAAGGCTTTGGTCAAAAAGAGAGATATGCGTGGCTTTAATATTATTGGGAAGACTTGATGGATCCACTGCAAAGCCATGATTCTGACTGGTGATAAAAACAGTTTTTGATTCAATATCTTGAACAGGATGATTGCCGCCATGATGGCCAAATTTCATTTTATAAGTATTGCAGCCGCCAGATAAAGCTAAAATTTGATGCCCTAAACAGATACCAAAGATTGGCATATTAATTTGCAATAGTTTCTCAATAAGATTGATAGCATAGTCACATGGCTCAGGATCACCAGGTCCGTTAGATAAAAAGACTCCATCAGGATTTAACGCCAAGAGCTCGTCAAAGCTAATTTGAGCATTCACAACCGTTACATTGCCAACATGTTGTTTTAAGAGCCTGAGGATATTCTTCTTAATTCCAAAATCTATGGCTACGATTTGTCTTTCGCTTCTGACATCTTGGTAGTTAGGCCACGTGCCCTCATCCCACTGATAAGAATTTTTAGTGGTAACTTCTTTTGCAAGATCCAAGCCTTCCAAACCACTAAATTGCTCTATGGCTTTCTTTGCTGACTCCAAAGCATCATGACTATCTGGAACAATGCAGGCTTTTAAGGAGCCATGATCTCTTAACTTTGCGGTTAATTGGCGGGTATCTACGTTTGCAATTCCAATGGCTTTTTTGCTCTCAAGAAAACTTTCAAGAGATTCTGTTGCCCTCCAATTACTATAGTGTGAGGGCAAATCCTTGATCACAACACCTGAAGCATAAATATTTTCTGATTCACTGTCTTCAGGATTAGTTCCGGTATTCCCAATGTGAGGATGAGTAAATGCAATAATTTGTTTTGCGTAAGAGGGATCTGTAATTATCTCTTGATAGCCTGACATCGAGGTATTAAAGACAATCTCACCAACAGACAATGATTGATTGCCAAAACCTAAACCTTTGCAAACCGTTCCATCTTCTAAAAGTAAAATTGCAGGAAATGTCATAAGACCCTCTCCTCAAAAAATAAGGAAAAGAAAGCAATAAATTGTAATATGTGGAGATTTAATGAGCTAAAATTGTGCGCTGGCATTAAAACAATACTTTATATTTATAAAGTCTATACGTCCATCAAAATATAGAAAAAATGAAAATAAATTTAAAAACTAACGACCAAATTGCTCACATGAGAATTGCAGGCAAGTTGGCTGCAGAAGTTTTGGAGATGATCACGCCTTTAGTTGTCCCGGGAGTTAGTACTGAGGAGTTAGATCGCATCTGTCATGACTATATTGTTGATAATCAGCAATCAATTCCAGCAAACGTTGGATACAACGGTTTTGAAAAAACAATCTGCTCAAGTGTTAATCAAGTTATATGCCATGGGATTCCATCAGAAAAGAAAATTCTTAAAGATGGAGATATTCTTAACATCGATGTAACTGTTATTAGGAATGGGTGGCATGGAGATACCTCAAAAATGTTTCTGGTAGGTAAAACTCAGCCCCACAACGAAAGATTGGTGAAAGTAACTCAGGAATGTCTATACAAGGCAATTGAAGTTGTGAAACCTGGTGCTTATTTAGGGGATATTGGAGCTGTAATTCAAGAGCATGCTCAAAAAAATCATTACTCAGTGGTTGAAGATTATTGCGGGCATGGCATTGGACAGGTTTATCATGAAGATCCTCAAGTTTTGCATTACGGAAAAAAGGGTACAGGTCTTAGGCTAGAAGAAGGCCTCACCTTCACAATAGAGCCAATGATCAATCAAGGCACTAAGTACACAAAAGTTTTAAGAGATGGGTGGACGGTAGAAACCGAGGATGGAAGAAATTCTGCTCAGTGGGAACATACTCTGGCTGTGACCTCAAACGGTGTGGAGGTTTTAACTCAACGCAGTGAAGAATCCTTTTGAGTAATAAGCTAGAAGCTATTAATCAAGATTTTGAGAAAAAATTTCACTTTTTTTTTCAGGAACCTGCTTTAATTCAAGGGTCTCTTAACCAGAGATCTGAAGAATTTGACCTAATAATTACCAAGCAATTTAAAAAATTAAGATTGGATGATGATTTTGCAATTGTTGCATTGGGTGGTTATGGAAGAAATGAACTCTTCCCTGGCTCAGATATTGACTTATCCATAATTCAGCTTGTAAAAAATACAACTAAACTTGAAGAGGTTAGCAATTTTATTGCATGGCTATGGACCTTAAATGTAAAAATAGGTCATTCTGTTCGCACAATCAAAGATATAGAAAAAATAACTAAATCCGATCTTAAAGAATTTACATCCCATCTTTCCAATAGAATTATTTTTTGCCATCCAGATCAAAAATCTAATCTAACTAAAGCACTTTCTGGACTATCTCGCGGATGGAGTAAATCAAAATTCTATAAAGCAAAAAAATTAGAGCAGCTCCAAAGATTTGCATCATTTAATTCAACGGAATTCAGCCTTGAGCCTGACTTAAAAGAATCTCCTGGATGTCTAAGAGATTTTCAGACAGCATTATGGATTTTAGAACACTGCTTTGATGTCAAAAACTTAATGGATTGCTCAAAATTAAATCTATTCAGTGGGAAATATCTTCACAGCATCAATGAGTCATATTGCCATATTAAATGTTTACGATTTTTATTGAACTTGAATGCTAATTCAAATCGAATTAGCTTTGAGAATCAGCTCTTGCTTGCTAAAAAATCTAAGTTAAAAGACTCAAAAAAATCTTCTGCTGTTGAAAATTTTATGCGTATTTTTTTTCTTCATGCTGCCAACCTCTCAGATTTTAATGAGATGGTTTTTCAAGCCTATGAAGATCAAGGCATAATTTTAAAGCGGCCTTATGCAAATAATTTTTATATCTTTAGAGATAGGATAGGTATTCAAAGCAGCGTTGACCTTTGCGCAAAACCTGAATTAGTTCTTGAGGGCTTTCTGCAAATAGGCAGATTAAAAAATATCAATGGTTTTGATTTTGAGTCTATGAAAAAAATTCGCGAGTCAGTCTCAACAATCGATCCAAAATTTTTTCTAAGCCAAGAAGCAGGAAATCAATTTATTAATATTTTAAAATCTCAAAGCAGTCTTTCGACTATTTTAAAAAAGATGAAGCAGTTAGGCATTTTAAAACTTTTGATTCCTGAGTTTGGTGTCATAGAAGGTCAAATGCAATTTGATATGTTTCATATTTATTCTGTTGACGAGCATACGTTTAAAGTTGTTCGCAACATGCGTCAAATGCAAATAGGCAAAACAGATGGCTCTATGAAAATAGAGCAAGAATTAATTAATAAGCTTCCCAAAATAGAGCTTTTATACCTAGCAGGCATATTTCATGACCTAGGCAAAGGAAAAGGTGGGGACCATTCTGAGATTGGAGAAAGGATAGTCACTAAGTTTTGCAAGCGCCTCTCTTTTTCTATTCATGACACAGAGCTCTTAGGGTGGTTGGTGAGAAATCATCTAATCATGTCATCCATCTCCCAAAAAACAGATGTGCATGACCCTCAAACAATTAGAGATTTTACAAAAATAGTAAATAGCATAGAAAAGTTAAACTATATTTATATTCTTACCATCAATGATATTCGTGGAACAAATCCTACCTTGTGGAATTCTTGGAAACATGACCTCCTCAAGGAATTATTTTTATCTTCCAGAAGAAAGCTAAATTTTGAGGATCAAGAAAGTCATAAATTAGTTATTGCAGAAAGAAAAAATATCTCATTAAAAGGTATTGAGGAGACAGCCCTGCCGGATGCTAAAGCTATTTGGGCACAACTGCCAAATACTTATTTTTCAAAATATCAAATTGAACAACTTCAAAATCAAGCCTTGGTGGTGACTAACGCAAATTTTCAAACCACTGCAAGCGTCATAAAAAGAAAAAATTTGTTAGAGATCTTTATATTTACACCAAACCAGGAAGGCTTATTTTTTAAAACAGCCAAAGCTCTTGAAAGTCTTTCGCTTGAAACAATTGATGCAAATATTCATACAACAAATGACGGGGTGTTCGCTTTAAATACTTTTATTTGTAAACATAAAGTTCTTGGAAGCAATCTAACTAAAAGGGATGAATTGGGAATACAGCAGAAAATTATTTCTAAATTGACCTCTAAAACTAAGCCAAATGAAAAACAATCAATTGCTAAATTAAAAAAAGTTTTTGAACATACGACAAGAGTAGAGATCACAGAATTATCAAATCCTTCTTCTAATTTGGTGACCCTCGAAACACTAGATCAGCCCACCCTTCTATCCAAGGTTGCTTACATTTTTTATGAAAATGGAATAAATGTAATCTCATCTCGCATAACAACCTTGGGTGAAAAAGTTGAAGATAACTTCTTGGTGGTAGATGCAAAACAAAATATGCAGATAAGTAAGAGCAAAGAAGAGAAAGTAATCACGAAACTAAAAAATCTCTAAGGACTATAATTAATCCTTTGACTACATATAATAAGTAAATGAATCAATTTCCACTGATAGGTCTCGGTTTGGTAACTACCAATAAAGCTGGTGAGACCCTTGATGCATATTTTCCTAAAATTGCTTTTAAGAATGCGATTGATGGAGATGGAGATTTATTTGAAGCATGGAGTAATTTGTTAGATCAAGATATATGTGAAATTACTGATCTATCAACTCTACAGCTATCGGAAAAATCCTTTCTTTCTTCCCTGGGCAAGCCTAATGAGAATAGTAAATTAATACTTTGTAGAATCAGCGAAGATCATTCACTTCAAAGCGTTGAAGAAGCATACTTAAAGCTACATTTGCTTTCATATAAATTTTTTCAACCCAACACCTTAAATTTAGAAAATATGTTCAATATTCTTCCAAATATTGCGTGGACTAATAGAGGTCCTATAGATTTAAATGAAATTGATCAAAAGATTCTTGAGTCAAAAGCTCAGAACATAAGCCTTGAGATCAAGTCAATTGATAAGTTTCCAAGGCTGGTCGATTATATCGTCCCTGCCGGAGTTCGAATTGCAGATACAAGTAGAGTAAGACTTGGGGCTTATTTAAGTGAAGGTACAACTGTGATGCATGAAGGATTTGTAAATTTTAATGCGGGCACGCTTGGCGCAGCAATGATTGAGGGTAGAATTTCTGCAGGCGTGATAATAGGCAAAGATTCTGACTTAGGTGGTGGTGCCAGTACTATGGGCACATTGTCTGGTGGCAACGCAGTAAAAATTTCTATTGGTGAGAATTGTTTGATGGGTGCAAATTCAGGTTTAGGAATTCCATTGGGTAATAATTGCATTGTAGAGGCTGGGCTATATATTACTGGTGGCTCAAAAGTAGAAATGTTTGATCAAAATATGCAGTCAAAAGGTGTAATAAAGGCAACAGAACTTTCCAATGTAGATAATTTACTTTTTATTCGTAACTCACAATCAGGTGCGATTGAAGCAAGAGTAAATGAAAAATCAGTTGAACTTAATAATACCCTACATCTTAATCAATAAATCGTGTCTGCTCTAAACCTTGCCCAATCCCTTATCAGAATTAAATCCATCTCTCCAAATGATGCTGGTTGTTTTGAAGTGATCGAGCCTGAGCTTGCTTCTCTTGGCTTTAAGGTAGAAAAAATTAGGGAATTAAATTCTGAAACTCTGCTTGCAAAATTTGGGAACAAAGGAAAAATCTTTTGCTACCTAGGTCATACAGATGTCGTTCCCTCTGGGCCAATTGAGGAGTGGTCTTCGCACCCCTTTGAAGCTAATGTTGTGAATGATGAATTAATTGGAAGAGGTGCTGCAGATATGAAGGCCAGTGTTGCAGCCTTCATCGAAGCCTTAAAAAATTTTTTAGCAACATGCTCTAAACCAAATTTTCAAATATGGGTAATGCTTGCAAGCAATGAAGAAGGAGAACCGCAAGACGGTAAAATTAATACGCTAATAGAATCCTTAGCTGCTAACAATGAGATCATTGACTATTGCTTGGTGGGAGAGGCAAGCTCTACCTCAATGGTTGGAGATGTGTTGAGAGTGGGCAGAAGAGGCTCTCTAAGTGGGCACCTGAAGCTCATTGGAAAGCAAGGTCATGTTGCCTATCCCACAAAAGTACTAAGCCCAATCTTAGAGGTGGGGCCTATTATCTCTGACCTTCAGGCAGTGTCCTGGGACCAGGGAAATGAATATTTTGATCCAACTTCATTTCAAATATCCAATATTGATTCTGGAACAGGTGCAACAAATGTTGTTCCTGGCCATCTAAATATGTTGTTTAATTTTAGATTCTCACCTGAATCATCGCATGAGTCTCTCAAAGAGAGGTTTGTTGAGATCATAGAAAAATCTAAATGTGAATTTGAGATCAAATGGACTCTTAATGCAGTTCCATACTTAACCAAAAAAACTAATTTACTCAATATAATTCAGAGCGCTTTAAAGAAAGTTAATAGCAAAGAAGCTGTCATAGACAATGGTGGTGGTACCTCAGATGGAAGATGGGTTTCGCCCTCTGGAGCAGAAGTAATTGAGCTCGGTCCTATCAATAAAACTATTCACCAGATTGATGAAAAAATTTCTCTATCTGACTTAGATCTTCTAACCAGAATTTACAATCAAATCCTGGTTGAGACCAATTCAGATTCTAGCTAATTAGATTCCTTTGTCCCTTTAATAACAAAAGATAAGCCAATAAGCACTGCAGCAATAACAAGATAGTATTGAATCATAAAGCTAAAGACCGGTGAGATTGTTTCCAACCCACCATCCAATGCTTCTCCGCCAAGCAGACCAGCCATAACACCGCCGATTGCACTAGCAAGGAACCATAGTCCAAACATTTGCCCCATGTATCTCTTGGGACCATAGCGTGAAAAAGCTGATAAACCAATTGGTGAAAGCGCAAGCTCTCCCCATGTTTGAAACAAATATGTAAGAACAAGCCACTGCATGCCTACAGGAGATGATTCAAGCGCAATATCTACTGCAACGATCATCACAAGAAAGCTCAAAGCCATGAACAATAAACCAATTGCAAATTTAATTGGAAGATTCGGGTTTAAATTAATTCTAGCGAGGTATGCCCAGATTCCAGCAAAAATAGGGGCGAACATGACAACAAACATTGGATTAGCAAATTGAAGCCAGCCAACAGGTATTATAAAACTTGCAATGGATAGGTCTGTGTAATCTCTAGCAAAGATATTTAATGAGCCAGCAGACTGATCAAAGCCTGCCCAAAATGCTGCTGCTCCTATAAATAGTAAAAATAGTAAAATTAGATTCTTTCTTTCAGAAGCATCCAGGCCTGCAAATAAAAATAAATACACAAAATAAACACCAGCAACTATTGTTAAAAAGTATGCAAAGTTTTCAGCAAATACTCGAGGATCGATCGTAATGAGACCCATGAGGCCTGCACCGATAATTACAAACATTCCAACCAATGATGCATACATATATTTTGAAAGCTTAGAGCGCTTTTCATCGGACATCGCATTTGGATGCATCCCAGCATCGCCAAGCAAATCTTTACTTCTAAGGAACTGAATCACACCAAAAGCCATGCCTATTCCAGCAGCCCCAAAACCCCAATGCCATCCAATTTTTTCTCCGAGGTATGCACAGACTAAAAAACCTAGCGTAGATCCAATGTTGATCGACATGTAAAAAATTGTATAGCCTGAGTCTCTTTTCTCATCTAAATTTTTATACAACTCTCCAACAATTGTAGAGATATTACCTTTAAGCAATCCTGTGCCAAGAACCACAAATGTTAGTCCAAGAAAAAAAGATTGCTCAATTGGGATTGCCAACGTGAAATGCCCAAGCGCAATAATAAAGGCTCCAATTAAAACAGCTTTTTGATGCCCTAAAATATTGTCAGCAATCCATCCCCCTGGAACAACCATAAAATAAACCATTCCAACATATATTCCATAAATGGCTTGAGCATCTACCTGTGACCAACCCAGCCCTGGGTTAAAACCAGTGACAGCGCCAGTCATATAAAGAACCAATAAAGCTCTCATGCCGTAGTAAGACATTCGCTCCCACATCTCCGTTAGAAATAAAGTCTTTAATCCAATTGGATGCCCAAAAAAAGTATTGCTTGTATTCATGTGTATTGAGTTATGATTTGTAGGAAATACTATATCAGAATGATGCAAAAAACTCCCTACGTTGGCCCATTTCTTAGAACCATTGCTTCAATCTATGATCTTTTTTTATTGCTTGGAGTCTGGTTTGCTGTTGGCTCTTGTGCACTCTGGTTAAATGGAGGTCAAGTTCTCCATCCTGCCCTAGGATCAATCTTGGTATTTGTGAGTGGTTGGATTTTTTTTGCATTTTTTTGGATCAAGAGCGGACAAACACTAGGAATGCAGGCATGGCGGATTAAGCTAATTTCTTCAGACTCAAGCTCTCAAAAAATTACTTTAATGCAAACTTTTCTCAGGTATTCAGTTAACTGCGGGATTCTTGCTTTACTAGGCATGCCTCTGTTTTTAATTTATGTAGATCAAAAGAGGTTGGCTGTGAATGATGTCTTATCTAAGACTAAACTGGTTAGGTTGGAAAGTTAGATTCTTCTGTACCCTACCCAGCCACCAGTAATCAAGCATAAAAGTGGGATCAAATAAGCTATTAATATGGGCCATTGATAGGTTAGAAAAGAGGCAACGAATAAGTCCTTGGTTAAATCAAAGAGAAGGCCAAAGAAAATTCCAAACACTATCTGTCTACCAATCCCTCCAGAACGAACTAAACCAAACATTAAACTGCCAGCAAAATAAATAATTCCCAAAACAAAAATAGGTAAGAATATTTTCGAATAGATTGCAGATTGAATAAGCCTTAAGTCCTTTTGAGGCGCTAAAGATGAATATTTTTTTTGAAGAGTTGTTAGGGATCTAAGGGAGCTTCTTTCTAAAGTTTTTTGATCAAGAGACGGCTGCAACAAAAAAGTAAAAATCTCAGGTTGCAAGGAAGGATCTCTAGGGTTACTTATTTTTAATTCATTATCCTTTAAGGCACCTGAGTTAAATTTTTGAGCGCGAGATACTTCGCCGGTTTCATTGAATTGAATTAACTGGATATCTGAAATCTTATTTGGACCCAGGACCTGAACTCCTATTAAGCTTTGATCAGTTAGTTGCCACGAATAAGCGCCTTGATCAGAATAGTTTTCATCAACGGCAATGGTTTGCACAATTTTATATTCATCGCTTATCTCAACAAAAATAAACTCATCAAGAGTTAGTAATATGAGTGACAAAAACAGAGGCCCGATACCGGTAATCAAGATAATTTTTGATGGAGAAAATCCAAGAGATCTCAGGAAAACTAAATTGCCCTGTTGATTAAATATAGTTAAAGCAATTAATGCGCCAATAAGCATAGAGCTTTCAAGGTACTGCAGGCCTTTGTGTGGCTGCTCAACTAATGTGGCAAAGAGTATTGAGATAAAACTATTGGTGCTTGAAAGATTCTCTAACTCCGTGACAAAAGAGACTGAAAAATCAAGGCAGACCATCGTTAACCAAACAAATAAAGAGGTCAAAAAACTTTTTAAAATGAGGTGTTTAGCGTATATATTCATAGCGTTAAATTATGCACTTAACCAAACTAGCAATGAAAAAATCATAAAAATAATGGCAATGGTTTTAAATCGCTGGCGCAGCATAAAAATTGCTATTTGCTTTCGACCCTCAAGCCTATAAAGCAAAATTCCTAACATTAGAACGGCCACATGAACTGGCCAGAAACCTAAGTACAAGAAATCCCATGAACCTGAATAGCTTTCCCTAAAACCCACCAGAAAGCTCAAATATAAAATATAAATTAATACCCCTGTAACTAAACTGCCCTCTCTTCCTGCTCTGGGGCTAGATCGTCCAAACACAAAGCCAAGCACCAAGAGTGCTATCAGCATCAATGGAATGCTTGCGTTCCATTGATTCTCTATAAAATTAGAAGATTTTTTATAATCTAATAATTTATTCAGGCTAAATTCATTGGATGAGGCTCCACCAATATCAATAGAATGCGAAAGCTCATTAAAAGTGATATCCATTTTATTCGAACTATTAAGGTCTGGATGAATGGTGCCGTTTCTAAAACTTAAGAACATTTGATTGCTCAAGTTAGATATCTCAAGCTCATCTGCTTTGATTAAGGAAAAAGAAGTATCCTTGGAAACAAAAAATGTGACATCTCTCATCAAAGATTCACTTATAGCATCAAAATAAAGATAGCTAACACCATTATCTAGATTAATTAGGCTGCCAGGTTTTAAACTAGCTAACCTGTCTTCAAAAGACTGCTCGGCAATGAGATTTTTAGATAGTACTTTGGTATATGGTCCAATAAATACACTGAGAATCGAGCATGCAATCAGAGTGCATAAGAAAAATGGTGCTAGATACTTCATTAATTGAAGGCGTGAAACTCCAGCAGAAAAATACGCATAAATAGCATTGGATTGATATAGCTCAGATACAACCAATAAAAGACTTAAGAAAAATGCAAAAGGAATAAGAAGTGATAAAAAGTCTGGCAAACGTAACAAGAGAATTATGAAAATAATATCTGGGTTAAGGCTTCCATCTAAGGCTTGCTCAAAATATCCAACCAGACGAGAGGAGAAAATGAGCCCAAGCAAGATCAATAAAATAGCGCTAAATCCTTTAAAGATTTGAGAATTTAGATGAATTGCAAGAATATTCTTTTTATACATGCCTTTAGCTATCTTGATGCATTACAATAATTATCTTATCAGTAATTTTTATTAGGAGATGGATTTATGACTTACAAAGTCTTATCAAGCTTAACAGCAAACAACGTTAATTCAGCAGACATATTGAAGGTTAAAACCGATCTATTAATCATAGGTGTCAATAAAAAAACAAGTTCAGCCTCTGAGCTTAAAGACCTCAAATCATCATCAAATTCCATGATTGGTGAATCTATGAATGAGATTAATAACGGCACCAGAAAATCTATTTTTTTACCGGCTCCAGCAAAAATTGGCGCAAAAAATATTCTTTTAATTAAAGAGCCAGAAGTTGATGCGGCAAGTTTTTTAGTAATACGTCATTTTGAAGAGATCATGGGAATGATCAAATCTTCAAAATCCAAGGATTTTGCTTTTTTAATGAGCTCAGCTACACCAAAAAAAGTAGATTTAAACTGGATGGCTGAAGTTGCAGCAAGAACCTTTGAAGCAGCGGCCTATACATTCAATGCTACTAAAAATAAAACAGCAAAACCAGTTACAGTTAAGAAAGGTGCTATGTTATTTTCCGGATTAACACCTGCAAA
>Ga0213869_10000412_pt1 | contig 35502 bp, 16 predicted proteins | sample PICome_10_FD_160083 | JGI IMG/M metagenome (GOLD analysis project Ga0213869, IMG submission 160083) | Coastal seawater microbial communities near Pivers Island, North Carolina, United States - PICO132 | ecosystem: Environmental > Aquatic > Marine > Coastal | place: USA: North Carolina...
CTTTGCAGCATCTTTAAGCCCCATGGCCCGAATAGCCTCAGCGGGCGGTCCGACCCAGATCAGGCCTGCCTCTTGCACCGCTTGGGCAAATTCAGGGTCCTCTGACAAAAAGCCATAGCCCGGGTGAACCGCATCCGCACCATGCTCTAGAGCCGCAGAAATAATCGCATCGCGGCGCAAATAGCTCTCGGCCGGATTGTGACCACCCAAATGCACCACCTCATCACAAGACTGCACATGCAGCGCCTCTTCGTCTGCCGCCGAGGCAATCGCCAGAGTGGCAATTCCCATTTCACGGGCAGAGCGGGCAATGCGGCAAGCGATTTCGCCACGGTTGGCAATGAGCAGCTTTTTTATCATTTCTGCGAGCTCTCAGCCCGATAGCTGCGGTAGCGCCGCCGGAAAATGAAATTGGGGCGATCCCCCTCAAATAGGTAGAAACATCCCCCCACAACCCCCAAAGCGTTACACAGGTCGTAATATTGCGCTGGCCCGCTCAAAAGCCCTCCATATCCTGAGGCTTGGCTAAAAAAGCGGATGAGAAAAATCATCGGCACAAATAAGGCCGCCAGATAGGCCTGACGGCTGCGCAGCACCAAGCCCGCGCCCGTCAGAAATAAAACCACCCCAAAGACCAAACGCGGCAAAGAGCTGCTGCTGCCCAAGACGATTTCAAGACCACCAACCGCAACAAACCAAAGACAGATCAACCAAATAACCAGACCAAAACGCCCTTTGGTATGGCCGCGCACTTGCGCCTCGGTAACATAGACCCAATGGCGGCCAAAACTGTCCGGCTGGGTCATAACGGTCGTTTCATCACTCATGTCACTACATCCTGAAGACGCCAAATTTTGTCTCGTTGATCGGGGCATTGAGCGCGGCGCGCAAAGACAAAGCCAAGACCTTGCGGCTGTCTCTCGGATCAATCACCCCATCATCCCACAATCGTGCGCTGGCGTAGAGCGGATCGGATTGAGTCTCAAACATCTCAAGCGTCGGCTGTTTGAAGGCCGCTTCTTGCTCATCACTCCAGCTGCCCCCCGCTCGCTCTATCGCATCGCGTTTGACGGTGGCCAAGACGCCGGCCGCTTGCGCGCCCCCCATTACGGCCGTGCGCGATGTGGGCCAGCTCCATAGAAACCGCGGTTGAAAAGCGCGGCCCGCCATACCGTAGTTGCCAGCCCCATAGCTGCCACCCACAATCATGGTAATTTTCGGCACAGAGGTGCAGGCGACTGCTGTGACCATTTTCGCCCCATGGCGCGCAATTCCCTCGTTCTCATATTTCTGCCCCACCATAAATCCGGTGATGTTTTGCAAGAAAATCAACGGTGTTTTGCGCTGGGAGCAAAGTTCAACAAAATGCGCGCCCTTTTGAGCCGCCTCCGAAAACAATACGCCATTATTGGCAACAATACCCACTGGCATGCCCTCAATAAGCGCAAACCCCGTGACCAAAGTGGTGCCAAACCGCGCTTTAAACTCGTCGAATGCGCCGCCATCCGTCAAGCGGCAGATCACATCGCGAATATCATAAGGCGTGGTCAAATCACTCGGGATCACGTCAAAAATATCATCCATGCAGGGAACTGGCACATCGTCCGCCTGAAAAATAGCGGCTTGCGGCGCATCAGCCGGCAGGTGGCGCACCGCCTCCCGCGCCAACGCCAGAGCATGGGTGTCATCCTCCGCCAAGTAATCAGCCACGCCAGACAGGCGCGTGTGCACGTCTCCACCGCCCAAGTCTTCCGCCGAAACCACCTCACCTGTGGCCGCTTTGACCAAGGGCGGACCCGCAAGAAAAATCGTGCCTTGTTCTCTGACGATAATCGACACATCCGCCATGCCCGGCACATAGGCGCCCCCAGCCGTACAAGACCCCATCACCACGGCGATCTGCGCCAAGCCTTTGGCGGACATCTGGGCTTGATTGTAAAAGATCCGGCCAAAATGGTCTCTGTCTGGGAAGACCTCATCTTGGTTGGGCAAATTGGCCCCACCGCTATCGACCAAGGAGACCACAGGCAGATGGCACTCCTGCGCGATTTCTTGGGCGCGCAGATGTTTTTTCACAGTCATCGGATGGTAGGTACCGCCTTTGACCGTGGCATCATTGCAAATTACCATCACGTCGCGCCCATGCACTTTTCCGATACCGGTGATGAGCCCAGCGCAGGGCGCCGCGCCATCATACATACCATGGGCTGCGGTTGCACCGATTTCTAAAAAGGCGCTGCCAGGATCCAAAAGATTGGCAACCCGGTCTCGCGGCAACATTTTTCCGCGCGCAACGTGACGGGCCCGCGCCGCGTCTCCGCCGCCCCGTGCGGCCACCGCTGCGGCCTGCTCAACCCGCGCCAAGGCTTCCAGATGCATCTGTTTGGCATTTAAGGCGTTCGTCTGTGTCACCGCAGCCTGCCTCTAATATTTCAATACACAATAGTCTGCGGTGGAGCGCCCTTCGAGGCAGGCTGCATATTCACCGCTCAAACCGGCAAGTTCTGTGATCTGACAGCCAAGCTGTTTGGCCGCCAAAGGTAGGTTGCCCTCAGGATCCCCATCGGCCTGGCATTTCTGCGAGACATAGTTGATCCAGCCACTCAAAATACTCGCTAAATCTTCGGCAGATTTTACTGTGATAGCCTTCGTCACATCCCCCTGCAATAGCCGCATAGACGCGGTCCAACCTTCGCGTTCGCTTTGCAGGCAAGCCACATGCGCCGTTGATGCCACCTCAAAGCTGGCACAGGGTTCAAAAATCAAGCTCAGACATTGACCCCAACTGGTGCTTTGCCCCATGTTCTCCAAACAGGCCATTGAATTCACGTGCGATTGCGGCAATTTCGTATCCGCCTGAGCCGCCGTGGCCAATACCGCCAAGCCCACACTCAATAAAAAATTTTTCATACCATTTTCCCCATCAATTCACGTCCAACCAACATGCGACGAATTTCGCTGGTCCCCGCTCCGATTTCCATCAATTTTGCATCCCGAAACAAACGCGCCACGGGTGCATCGTTCAAAAATCCTGCCCCGCCCAGCGCTTGTACGGCTTGATGGGCCTGCTTCATTGCCTCTTCACTGGCAAAAAGACAGCAGGCCGCCGCGTCTTGGCGTGTCACCTCACCGCGATCACAGGCTTTGGCCACCTCATAGACATAGGCCCGCGCGGCGTTCATTGCTGTATACATATCGGCAATTTTGCCCTGCATCAGTTGAAAGTTGCCAATCGGTTGGCCAAATTGCTTGCGCTCCGCCATATAGGGCATGACCTCATCCAAACAGGCCGCCATGATGCCGAGGCCAATGCCGGCCAGAACCACACGCTCATAGTCGAGGCCAGACATAAGAACCTTTGCCCCGGCGCCTTCCTTTTGCAGCACATTTTCGAAGGGAACTTCCACATTTTCAAAGATCAACTCCGCAGTATTTGATCCGCGCATGCCAAGCTTGTCGAAATGACTGCTGGTCGAAAAACCCACCATATCACGCTCGATCAAAAAAGTGGTCAAACCGCGCGATCCCACCTCAGGATCGGTTTTGGCATAAACGACCAAGACATCAGCATCTGGCCCATTGGTGATCCAGAACTTATTGCCATTGAGCCTATAGTATCCATTACGCTTCTCGGCTTTCAGGCTCATCGAGATCACATCAGAGCCCGAGCCCGCCTCACTCATCGCCAACGCCCCAACATGATCTCCCGAGATCAATTTGGGCAGGTATTTGTTTTTTTGCTCTGGGGTTCCATTGAGACTTATTTGATTGACGCAGAGATTCGAATGCGCCCCATAAGACAGGCTAACACTGGCCGATGCTCGGGCAATCTCTTCAATCACCACCGTATGGGCCAAATAGCCCAAACCTACGCCGCCGAATTCTTCATCTACAGTGATCCCAAGAACTCCAAGATCCCCAAGCTGTTTCCACAATTGAGCAGGAAATTGATTGTCGCGATCTACAGCTCCAGCCAAGGGTTTAATTTCGTCCTGGGCAAAACGATGCACCACTGTCTGAAGCGCGTGGATGTCCTCTCCAAGATCGAAACGCATACTGGCTGTAAACATAGAAACTCCATTTATTGAACGGTTGTTCAATTTAAGCAAAGTTTTGTTGCCCTGTCCAGCCTATGCACCCTACCTGTCGCAAATAAGCTCAAAGAGGCCAGACAGGAACTCACCCTGCCGAAGCCTCTTCAGCCACTTCCTGGGCGATAATGCGGGCCACAGTGGCGCAATCATCCAAAGAGAAGGTCAAAGGCAAACGCATATCAATAATACCGTGCAAGATTCGATCGCTTTTTGGCATGGCGCTGCTCGGCGCATAGGTCCAGCTGTCATAACGGCTGGTGAATCCAACCGGATCTGGAGCCCCAAACCATTTTAGCTCCACCCCACGGGCCAAACAGCGGGCCAGTACAGATCGAATCGCCTCTGCTGGCCAATCGAGCAATAGAAATTGATAGGAGGAGGCAACAAATTTTTCTTGCTGCGGCCGCTTGATACGCGTGAGGCCTGCAACCTCAGCGAGCCCCTGGTCCACCACGCGATAGCGATCATTCCAAGCGGTGCATTGCGCCTCAAGCTGGCGCAGCTGTGGTCGCAAAATCGCGGCGCGCAGATTGTCCATCCGCCCGGAGATATTGGGGGTGACCAGCCGCACCGCCTCATAAGCCTCGCTCGGCGGCCCTGCTCGGTGTTTTCCATAAAGCATATAGCTGCCCGACAATATGATGGCCCGCGCCATAAGCTCATCATCATCACAGATCAAAAGACCGCCTTCGCCAGAGTTCACATGCTTGTAGGTTTGGCAGGAATAACACCCAATGATCCCGGCGCGCCCCGACCAAGTGTCGCCCCATTTCGCGCCCATTGTATGGGCGCAGTCTTCAATCACTTTGAGATTATGCGCCTGCGCCAAAGCCATCAAAGCATCCATGTCGGCAATATGCCCGCGCATGTGAGACAACATCAAAATATCGGCTTGATCGGCCTTGGCCGCCAGATCCTCAAGATCAATTACCAAACCTTCCGTTACACCCACAAAGACCGGTACAGCGCCAACAGAGGCAATGGCCCCGGGCACAGGCGCCAGAGTGAAAGCATTGGTCAAAACCCGATCGCCAGGCTTCACGCCCAGCGCGCGCAGAGCAGTCGCAAGCGCATAGCCACCCGAGGCCACGGCAAGGCAATAGCGCGCGCCCATTTGCGCGGCAAACTCCTGCTCCAAAAGTGCGGTTTGCGCCACTTCACCCGCCGCCTCGTTGTAGCGATGCAACCGCCCGTGCCGCATGACTGCCACGGCCGCCTCGATCGCTTCGTCCAAAATGGGTTCTTGCTGGGTGAAGTTACCCGTGAATATCTCTGTCATGCGGCAGGTTTTGGTCTTGCAGCCAGCAAAGTCAATCCACTTTTACCTGCCATGTCGCAAACAGATCAGAATTTGCATGCTTGCAGGGCAAGATTGAGACTGCCGGAGAAGCCGATATGACGACACCAAACGGAATTTTAGACTTCATCGCTGAGATCACCTGGGACGACCTGCCACCGCAGGTCCGCCTGCAAAGCAAATTGTGCCTGTTGGATCTCATTGGCGTTGGAGCCGGTGGCGCCAGCACAAAATTGTCTGGCATTATCCGCGATTATTGCGCTCTGGATATAAGCGGTACGCTGCCCATGATGTTCGATGGGCGTGGCGCCTCGGCCTCGGGTGTGGCACTTGCGGGCGGGATGACCATTGATGCGCTCGATGGCCATGATGGCTTTAACCCGGCCAAAGGGCATGCGGGCTGCGGCGTGCTGCCGGCGCTATACGGGCTCACGCAAGAATTAAACGATGTGACGGGGAAAGAATTTTTGCTCTGCCTCACGCTTGGCTATGAGCTGGCCTGCCGCACTGCTTTGGCGCAGCACGCCAGCGTTCCAGATTATCACACCTCCGGGGCTTGGGTGGCAGTGGCTGTCGCGGGCATGGCCGCACGCCTGATGCGGCTGGACCATGCGCAAACTGCGCATGCCATGGGGATTGCAGAGTATCACGGACCCCGGAGCCAAATGATGCGCTGCATAGATCATCCGACCATGCTCAAGGATGGCTCAGGTTGGGGTGCAATGTGCGGGGTCGCGGCGGCACGGTTGGCCGCGGCAGGATTTACCGGCGCCCCTGCACTCACGCTTGGCACAGACCATTGGCAAGATTTGGGAGACCGCTGGCTCATCTGCCAACAATATTTCAAGCCTTATCCAGTCTGCCGATGGGCACAGGCTCCGATTGCAGCGGTGCTGGACCTGCAACAGCGCCACGGCTTTGCCAGCCAAGATATCACGGGTCTGCACATCGTATCCTTTCATGAATCAGTGCGATTAGGGACGAAACAGGTGACAACAACCGAAGAGGCTCAGTATTCAACCTCTTTCCCTTGCGCCCTGGCCTTAGTGCATGGAACCATTTTGCCCGAACATGTCGCAGATGCAGCGCTGAACCACCCGGAGGTTCAGCGTCTGTCATCAATTTTAACCATGGGCGAAGACGCGTCTGCCAATTCGGCATTTCCAAACCGGCGAATGGCGCGCGCTGAGATTACTTTGGCGTCAGGAGGTCACCTGAAATCTGATTGGTTCGAACCAGAATGGGACCCAACGGCCCCACCAAGCCAAGAGGATTTGAAGCAAAAATATTTCAGCTATGCCGGCCCCGCTCTAGGCCTCGCGCGCAGCCAAGCGATCCACCACGCTGTTGAAACCCTTGATCACGGCTCCAACGCGCAGCCCTTGCTTGATCTTCTGGCTCAACCAATCAGCTGAGCCACGACATCTGGCAAATCGTCAAAGTGATGCAGCAAAGCTGCAGGCGCCAAGGCCTCCATATCCCCCCCGCCGGGCCCAAAGGTCACCAGCACCGATGGGATATCAGCATTCGCAGCGGTTGAGCGATCCGTCACCGTATCACCAATCAAACAGACCCGCGTGCGATCTCCGCCAGCACGGTCGACCGCTTCCCACAGCGGCGCCGGGTCTGGTTTGCGTTGCGCCAAAGTATCGGAGCCCACCAAAGCGTCAAAATAGGCGCTGGCATTTAAAGCCTGCATCAATTGGATCGCCAGAGCTTCGGGCTTATTGGTGCAAATCGCCACCGCATATCCAGACGCCCGCAGCCGAGCCACAGCATTCAGAGCACCGGGATAGAAGATCGTCCATTCCGAGATATCAGCGCCATAGGCCTCGAGTAAGATTGGATATTGCCGATCTATTTCGGACATATCCGTCCAGCCGGCTCGTTCAAACCCCGCCAAGAGCATGGCCCGACCGCCGCGCAAAGCTGTACCGCTGTCCCTTGGCGCCTGCAGCACGTCTCCCAGCCCAAGGCCTCGAAAACAACTGTTGGCCGCTTTCAGCAAATCGCCACTGGTATCGGCAAGCGTGCCATCCAGATCAAAGACCACACAGGGTTTGAGCATATTCTTGCCTCCTTGGTTGCGCCAATTGCAAAAAGCGGCGTTTGTGCAAAACAGCTTGTCGATTTCCACTATACCCTTAAAAGGGCTCCACTGATTTATAAAGGACTTTGATCCGCAAATGAATATCGCACTCATCATTCTGGCCGCAGGAAAAGGCACTCGGATGCAATCGGAGCTGCCGAAAGTTTTGCACAAAGTGGCCGGTGCACCCATGTTGGTCCACGCCATGCGCGCCGGGCGGGCTTTAGAGCCTAAACGGACCATTATTGTCGCAGGCCATGGCTTTGAGGCTGTAAGCGCCGCCGCGCGCACCGAAGATCCCAACGTGGAATTTGCCTTGCAAGAGACGCAATTGGGCACAGGCCATGCCGTTGATCAAGCCCGCGCCGTATTGGGTGATTTTGATGGAACGGTCCTTGTGCTGTACGGCGATTGCCCCTTCATCCAAACCCGCACCCTCGAAGAGTTGATTGCCACCCTCAACGACTCGGCGGTATCCGTTCTCGGATTTGAAGCAAAAGATCCGGCCCGATATGGCCGCTTGATCACGGATGGTGACAAATTGAAGCGAATTGTTGAATTCAAAGACGCAAGCCCAGCAGAAAGAGCGGTGACGCTTTGCAACAGCGGCGTCATAACCGCGCCCGCGCACCTCCTTTTCGACCTTCTATCTGAAATTGATACGGACAACGCCTCAGGTGAGCTCTATTTGACCGATGTCGTTGGCAAGGCCGTGGCGCGGGGGTTGCATTGTGCTGCAGTCCGCTGCGCAGAACGCGAAACTCTGGGCGTCAACAGCCGGGTTGAATTGATGCAAGCTGAAAAAGAGTTCCAAAATCTGCGCCGCGCGGTTGCTTTGGAAGATGGCGTCTCCATGCCGGCACCCGAAACCGTGCATTTTTCCTACGATACCGTCATCGGCCGGGATGCGATCATTGAACAGAACGTGGTGTTCGGCCCAGGTGTCACGGTCGAAAGTGGCGCCCAGATTCGCGCCTTTTCACATTTGGAAGGTGCGCATGTCTCGCGCGGTTGCATCATTGGCCCGTATGCCCGCCTGCGCCCTGGCGCTGAACTGGCGGAGGATGTGAAAATTGGTAATTTTGTCGAAATCAAAGCCAGCGCGCTCGACGAAGGCGCCAAAGTCAACCACCTGTCCTACATTGGCGATGCGCATATTGGCGCCCGGGCCAATATTGGCGCCGGCACGATAACATGCAACTATGATGGGGTGATGAAGCATCACACGTATATCGGCGAAGAGGCCTTTATCGGCTCAAACACCATGCTGGTTGCACCGGTCACAGTCGGGCAAGACGCTATGACGGCCAGCGGATCGGTGATCACCCGAGATGTGCCCGCCGGAGATCTAGCGATTGCCCGGTGCAAACAGGATAACAAACCCAGATTTGCTAAAAAATTGATGAAAAGATTGCGCGCGCTCAAGGCCGCAAAACAAAACTAAAACTAAGGATTGAACCCATGTGCGGAATTGTTGGCGTATTAGGAAACCACCAAGTCGCTCCGATCTTGGTCGAAGCACTCAAGCGCTTGGAATACCGCGGCTATGATAGCGCCGGTATTGCCACGGTAAACGCAGGCCATCTCGAACGCCGCCGGGCCGTTGGCAAGCTCGTCAACCTGTCTGACCGTTTGGTTGCAGAACCTTTGTCGGGGAAATCGGGCATAGGCCACACCCGCTGGGCGACCCATGGCACGCCCACAATCGTGAACGCCCACCCCCATCAAGCCGGTGCTGTGGCTGTGGTGCACAATGGCATTGTGGAAAATTTCAAAGAATTACGCGCAGAATTAAGCGCTCTTGGCCTGAGCCATGAAACCGACACAGACACGGAGACCGTCGCGCTGTTGACCCATCACTACATGGCCCAAGGCCACATCCCCCAAGAGGCCGCGCAAAAAACTATAGCCCGCCTAGAGGGTGCCTTCGCTCTCGCGTTTCTCTTTCAGGGAGAAGATGATTTGTTGATTGCTGCGCGCAAGGGCTCCCCATTGGCGATCGGCCACGGCGACGGCGAAGCCTATGTGGGCTCGGATGCCATTGCGCTCGCCACTATGACCAATAAAATTACATATATGGAAGAGGGTGATTTTGCCATGATAACCCGAAAATCCGTTAAAATTTACGACGACAACGGTGCTCTGGCAAATCGCGAAATGCGCACAATCAACATCGATGCCGCACGTGTGAACAAAGGCGGCTATAAGCATTTTATGGCCAAAGAGATTGCCGAACAGCCGTCTGTGCTCAAAAAAAGTTTAAGCCACTATCAAAACGCGGATGCGTCAGAGGTTGAATTGCCAACGCATGATATAGATTTAGCCAATATTGATCGGCTGACCATGGTGGCCTGTGGCACTGCCTTTTACGCTGCACTGACAGCAAAATATTGGTTTGAGAAAATTGCGCGCTTGCCGGTCGATGTCGATGTCGCCTCAGAGTTTCGCTACCGCGAACCCCCGGTCCGCCCAGGAACCTGCGCCCTCTTTGTCAGCCAATCGGGTGAGACCGCCGATACGCTGGCGGCGCTACGCTATATGGCCTCGAAAAATGCGACTATCCTGTCAGTGGTGAACGTAACGGAAAGTTCCATTGCGCGGGAAAGTGATCTGGTGTTGCCATTGCATGCAGGGGTCGAAATTGGTGTAGCCTCGACCAAGGCGTTCACCGCGCAGCTGACGGTGCTGGCCCTGCTGGCTATCAAAATCGCCTATGCCAAGGGTACAATTGATGCCGCGCAATATCGTGCCCATATCGCAGAGCTGAACCGCTTGCCGGGTCTGATCAGTCAAGCGCTGGGCATTGATAGCGCTATACAATATATTTCAAAAAAATTAGCGGCGGCGCAGGATATTATCTTCTTAGGGCGGGGTGCACTCTATCCTCTTGCCATGGAGGGCGCTCTTAAATTAAAAGAAATCAGCTATATACATGCGGAAGGTTATCCATCAGGCGAGTTGAAGCACGGACCCATCGCCCTTATCGATAAAAACGTGCCTGTGGTGGTCATGGCCCCTATGGATCCACTTTTCGAAAAATCTGTCTCCAATATGCAAGAAGTCATGGCCCGATCTGGCCAAGTGCTGCTGATCTCGTGCAAGCAAGGACTAAAGACAGCGGCAGAGGGCACCTGGGCACAAATCTCGATGCCCACAACCCCAGATCTTTTGACCCCCATCGTCTACGCCATCCCAGCGCAGCTGCTCGCCTATCATACGGCTCAGGCCAAGGGTACCGATGCGGATCAGCCACGCAACCTAGCAAAGTCAGTCACAGTGGAGTAGACTTCAAATAACCTGCCTAGTATTTGATTTAACTATAAAAATTAGTACCAGTTTACTCAGTTTGGTCAACTCAAATGAGAGGAGGACTAAACGGCTCGAGTGGTTGCTTAATTTAAGAGAAAACGGTTACTCCAATAAAGAGATATCAGACTACCTCAATGACAGAGGCATTCGCTCCCCTAGCGGAAAGGTATAGTCACCAAAGCTAATTTGGATAACTCTTAAAAAATAACAAAACAGACTTAAGAGATCGAAAGAATATCAAATAACCAATGTGGTTGAGAGACTAATTATTAGATGAGATCGACGACCCTATTTTAGTCTCTTAGTGTAACTCAATATATCGCTGGGTGGTTTTGTAAGACAAAGTCTAACACATCCTAAAGCAACACGATCATTCAAATGTATGAAACGCAGACTTGAAACCAATCAATGAGAGCGGCACTGCAATTTTCTTATAAGGCTGTCTGTTTTGAAGATGTCTTTCATGTTTAGAGTGGGTGTATATTTGAGCGTGATAACTGGTAAATTTTGGAGCATTGTACAACTTTTAAACTTCTGCATCGCCCTTTCTTGTCGTCGAAATTGCGGATGCAAATTTTCACACTAATTGTTGGATCAGCCACCACATAATTGAAGATCTACAATGCCAATCTTACGAAAAGCCGCGCCGTCGGATGGCAACTTGTCTGTCGTGATGATCTTGGGTGATCCTTGCTTTCGCATTATTTTTATAAGGAACTTCTTCGCTGCAGCCTTGTTGCGTCGTTTTATAACAAAGCATTCAAGAACCTCACCGTCGTGATCAACGGCGCGCCAAAAGTAAGAGCGTTCTCCATTTATTTTCACAAAGACTTCATCCAGGTGTCACTACCAGTTCGAATGTTGCCCTGCCCTTTTCTTACTAATTTCTTCCGCAAACTTTGACACAAAACGTTCAACCTATAACCGAACTGTTTCGTGACAGATATCTATTCGACGTTTGAAATTGGGATCTAACGTGCGACTTATTACCAAGACTTGCAGCCCCATGCACCGTACCAGAAGACGAAATACCAGGCTGTAATCCTCCAAGTCAGCTCTTATCATCCATACAAAAGAGCAATTAAATCAATACATAGCCCACAACACCTCGATGCTCACAAAAATTAGTACCAAAATAACAAACGTAAATAATCTACCAAACTTCGGGAAGCTATCCACCATATAGGTCGGTTTCCAGCAGAAATCTTCACCACACCAGTCATACCAGGCAACCACCACTTGGTCTCGGTCTCGGGGGTAGTCATACGAACTGGAAAGACATTGTCTGCATCCTGAACCTCCGGCGCCGGAATGGCACGATCTACGGTCATCTCAAATGAATCCTCTGGACGGGCCAGCAAAGTCAATTCAACCGCTTGCCCATACTTAAGAAAGCTTAAATCACGTTCAGAAACAGCAGCCTCAACATAGAAGGGACTAAGGGCTGCGATAGTTATTTGACTTTCTCCACGGCGAACGCCCTCTCCTATTTTTTTTGCCGGTTCACCTTCTACAACTACACCAGAAATAGGAGCTTTGGCCTCTGCAGATAGCAATTTATGATCCACTTTTAGTAGTTTTGCACGAAGCTCATCAGCCTTAGAAAGTGCAACTTGCATTTCAGACAATTGGTTCAAGGCCCTACGTATTTCGGCGTCTCGATTTGACTGTGCCAATTCCGCAATCAGGGCATTACGTTCAAGGGTCAACTCTACGGTGTTCAAGGTAAACATAATGTCACCTTTGTTTACTGTTGATCCGAGAATTATATCACTACTTTCGATAAACCCATCATACGAAGCACCGACGTAAGCAGTCGCATCAGTTTTAAGAACAGCTGTTGCTGACAACCGAAATGGAACCGGAACAAATATAACCCCGATAATTGATAAAATTATCACACTAAAAAGTATCCGCCCAGCAATACTGCGTGGCTTAAGCGCAATCGGAATAGACCGCGCTATCTCACGCCCCAACCGGACAATAAACCACTTTGAATTTTGTGCATGCCAAAAAAGCGGGCCGATGGCCATTTCACAATACAGCCTAAGTGCCCACTGCTCAGCTGTGCTGAATTGCTTGCGTTGGCGTTCGAGAATGACCACTCCAAGCTCTACTTCACTGTTTTTTCCATCTTTATTAAACATTGGCAACGAAAACATATGACCAGGCATAACCATTTTATCATAATTTTCATGAGCGTTATTCCTTAGATTTTGTTCACTGGGGGGGGTCATCACCTCTTTACCTAGCGTCAGCGCCTCTTGCCCGGCTTCTTCTAAAAGCGAAGTTGCCTCAGAGCGACGATCAATTTTATCGGAATGGCTTGTCGCACGCAAACGCAAACCATCGAATCCTCGCCAGCTGAGTGACACAGCCTCGCATGCAAACCGCTCCGATAGGTCGTTCACGAACGTTAGTGCAGCTTGATCAAAATGTTTAGAATCAAGAACACGGCCCATAGATTCTAGCGTTTGAGCAAGCCGTTTTGCGTCATGAGCTCCAGATTTTGCTTGCCGCATCGCATCAAAGCTTTGAGGAACGCAAACGTATCCCATGAGTTTTGTTAATATTTTTTCATGGTTTGGCGACCGTGAGATATCTGCGATCAGGATTACCTGTTGACGCTGATCCGCGGTTTGTAGTTGTACAATGCCATGCGTTTGCCCTGATCCGGTAAGTTTGACGATCGCACCCCCATCCCGGTACATCTGACTTAAAACGGTCAAAGACAAGTTGTCAGCCAAAACTGGCTGAGCAGATAAAGGTGCCTGTGCGAGAGGTTTCCAAGGCTCTGTATCATCACTCTGAGGCCGCCATACCAGCCAAATAGAGACAGCATCAGTTTGCAACCGTATGGTTTCTGCCAACGACATCCAAAATGCGTTTGGAGACCCTTGAAAAGTGGTAAGAGCAGACAACGATCCGATGTAATCTAGGTCTGACGATACATAATTTGACGTCATATCATATCCTTTTCGGTCTCAATCTCGCTTTCAAACGCCACTTTGCGCTGTTTGTAGGCCAAAATTTCCGCACGTTTTTGTGACAAATATAACATGAGGCGCGCTATATGCTGACGAAACAAACCGAGCCGATAGGTAATCATCCAAAGTTTTTGCAAAATTTTTGGTAAAAATCTCACAACAACATCTTCATTCAGCGCAACATATCGGATGCAGGTTCCAGGGTCACCCTGTCGCGCACAACGTCCGATAAGCTGCCTGTCAATTCTAGAAAAGTCATTAGTTTCTGCGATGATGACATGCAAACCTCCTGTATCTCGCACGCTCTGGGATATTTTGATGTCCGTCCCCCGGCCGGCCATGTTTGTTGCCACGGTTACCGCACCGCATTGACCCGCGCGAGCAACGATGGAGTTTTCCTCAGCGTTATTCACAGCATTCAAGATTTCTATTGGCAAATCTTCAGCATATTTATCAAAAGCGCTAGCGACCTCTTGGCTTGTTAGAACGCTTTTTAGACCTATCAAAATTGCATGCCCGTTCAACGACAGTTTCTTCACATCTTCAACAATGACTCGTAACTTTTCATCTTTGTTTTCAAACACCCGGCAACCCAAGTTTTTACGTCTTGTAATTTGGTGGGTGGGTACTCGAGTAATTCCCAACCCATAGACTTTTCCAAGCTCTAGCCTGGCTTCATGTGCAGTTCCTGTCATACCGCCAATGCGCGGCAATCTCTGGAAGTAACTTTGAAAACTGAGCCTGGCTCTTACTTCACTTGGGTCAGATATTTCAACATCCAACGATGCCTCAAGGACCTGTTGAACGCCCAGTGAAAGTGTGCGCTCGCGTGCAAGGCGCCCTGTGAGTTCATCAACAAGTACCACTTTTCCTTCTTCAAGAATATAATGTTTATCGATTACCATCATGTGAATCGCATAAAGCGCCGTGTTTACAAGCTCTTCGGCTCGATCTCTACGCTGCCAAAAAGCACCAGCATCAAGCACCATATCGGCAACTTTCTCTCGACCCGTTTTTGTTAGTTCAACATTTCTCATCTCATGATCAACCGAATAATGAGTGCTGTCCTCTAGTCCGCGGGCTAGCGTTACGGCCTGTATGGCAGCAGCAGAAAGTAAGTCATCAGGCTTAGGAGACGAAATGATAAGTGGTGTAACCGCTTCATCTATAAGAACACTATCGGCCTCATCAACGATCACTTGATAGACCCCCCGCATTACTATTCCGGCTGAATCAACCTTGCCACTATTACGGGCCGGTGCAAGTGCATGTTTTACGCGTCCAATCTTTCCCGAAAGTGCCAAATCATCACGCAAATGATCAGCCAACATATCTCTAGCAGTGGTGTAAACGATTTCGTGGGCATACCCTGCGCTCCGTGCATCGGCTGGAGTGTCACCAGTTATTGACGCTGCTGTTACGCCACATCTTGCAAACAGATCCTGTCCCAATTCACAATCACGAGCGGCTAAATAGTCATTAGCCGTGATGACGTGCACTGGCATCCCTCTCCAGGCTGCAACAATCGCTGAAAGATTAGCAGTTAGCGTTTTACCCTCGCCGGTTGCCATCTCGGCGATAGAGCCTTCTAGGATAGCAAAGGCTCCAATGACTTGCTCTCTGTGCGGGCGGAATCCCAAAACTCTTCGTACAGCTTCGCAGACACCTGCCATCGCAACTATGTCAACAGACCGAATATTTATGATCTGATCCGAACGCTCAAATTTCGATGAATGCTGCCAGTCATAAATTTTTGATGCAAAGGCACTCTCGGACAAATCTTCCAGGGCCTCCCTATTTTTTAAAACTAGATCTGCATATTTATCTAACCGTGAAATGCCCGGCTTTAGAGCAAATATTCTCGTCTTCAAAAGAATCGCTGTCTTGTCTAGCCAAAGTGGGACAATAGGGCTTTCATGCGTCGCTAATACTTGCAACTTTTCGCTTGGCACTACACTATTTTTCTCGCCTTGTGCCCAATCGCTTGTATCAAAATGACGAAATTCCTCATACTTTTTCAGAATTTTAGATAGTGCTGCCCGCTCCATCATAATTTATATCGTTTCTGAAAAAACTGGCGGGTTTGATTATAGGCGCTCCACCCAAGCGATCTCGGCGGTAGCTTGATACGCATCCACCCACTACGCCCATCCAATACATTGTCATTAACAGCATCGGTAGAAATTGAACCAATGATCAGAAAAAATCGCTCTACTGCTTGCGGCTTTTCGCGGCTTTGCATGTCCGTCGCTACATCGCCACCGGCCAACGGAGATACTGCAACAGATGGTAAATCCTTTTGCGAAAACGGAATAATATCGAGAGACGTGACTTCGAGCGTATGATTTCGTAGTCCCTCGATTTTAACAGAGGCGTCAGAAGCATTCATTAACGCTATTTCACTTGCGTCTTCCTGTTTTAAAACCGCACGAAATTGAAATCTATTAGGGTATGATATGAGACCAACCTCAGTCCCTCTCGACAGCCACTGTTCTTTGTAACCCATTATATTGGATGAAGTCCAAAATCCAGAATGCGGCGCGTGGACTACTAATTTGGAGAGTTCTCCAACTAAATATTCTCGCGTTGTCTTCATCGTATCATATTCTTGTTCAATAGCCGCAAGTGTTGCTCCGCCGAATGTCACTGATTGTTTCAACCGAGCCATCACACCCCGTATTTTTGCCTCAAGACCTTTCAGTTCGATGACTAGTTCAGGATTGGTCATATCGAGAATGATCTGCCCATGATCAACCCATTCCCCTGACTTCAGGTGTAATTCTGTGACAATCCCATTCACCGGCACAAACACTCGCGTGCGTTCTTTGGCTTCTACAACGCCATCTAGTTTGCGGGAGTACGGAAGCGGTAGAAATGCCAACAAGCAGATGAGTACCACCGAAATAGTACCAGCGCTAAAGACTTTCTTGCGATGTTTAGCCACAAACCTTGGATCTCCTAACGGTTTCAAGAACTTTGCTATTGGGGCAAGAAAAGTCGAATATGCAAGGGCCGCAGCAACAGCCAAACCAAGACCAAAGTATTGGTCTGCAACAAATTTAACTATGCTTAATATAATTAAAATTCGATAGATGTTCGACATACAAAAAAAACAAACCAGAAATGCTTTGCGCCGCCCACTAACCCTATCCAAATGGGTTTCAGCACCACCTAAAACCAGGGTTTTAAAGAGACTGTGAGCTTGTTTTCTTGCGGCAGCGTGTAAATTTGGAATCTCAACAAGATCTGACAAAATGTAATAGCCGTCAAAACGCATGAGTGGGTTTGCATTGAAAAGTACCGTGTACGCGGCTGTCACAAACATCAAATTCATTGCTACTTCGTTCAGCATACCTGGCGGAGAGTATGCCCATAGGATAGTTGCTATCGAACAAAACAGGATGTCCGAATACATTCCAGCGGCACCAACAGCAGCACGATGCCACTTATTTCGAAACGCCCAACTCGATGAAACGTCGGCGTAAGGAAGTGGGGTAAACATCAACAACATCACCCCCATAGTTCTCACATTACCACCATAGAACTTACAAAGTGCAGCATGACTAAATTCATGCGCAATATGCGAAAGCACCATGGCGATATAGAGGGGTAACAAATTACCTAACTGTAAAATGTTACCGCTTTCTTCAAATGCGCGATCGGCTCCTAGGATAAATTCATAGCTAGCCCAAAGGCACAGCAGCGATACAAAAATAATCGAAGGTATACCATAAATATGACGGATGAACGGTACAATCCGTTTCAGAGTAGGCTCTGGGTCAAGCAACGGAATTCGAAAGAATAATAATTCAGATACGCGAGACGCAAACGGTTTTTTCTTTTTTTGAATGGTCCTATCGAGCAGACGATCCTCGCTTACACCACCCTCCACATATAGTAAGTTTGACTTATAGAGTGACACAATCAGATCAAAAAAATCTTTCTGTCCCGGAGCCGTTTTTGGCGAAATATCAATAAACTTACGCCAAATCTCATGCAATGTTTGGTTTGGCTTTATGCTTTGTACTAGCGCATGTGTTTCGGGCCCTGCTCGAAAAAATCCCGAGTGGATCACTTCATGGTATACGTAATGAACTTCGCCACGGTACCGATGCTGACGCACAGTTACCGAAGGCCGAAGTCCAATTCGCAACTCTGCAATCCGATGCCATTGGTCATAAAACGTTTGCTTCCCCATGAAAGTCGCACCTCAAGCTAAGGATTAATGACCAAATTTGCGTTCATCCCGGGCCTTAACCAATCAGCTGTGTCATCGATCACTACTTTAATCTGCTGCAAACCGGAGGCTGAATCTACAACAGGAGATACAAACTTAATTTTACCTTTAACTTTAGTATTTTGAGAAACAATTTCGATTTGTACTGCCATTCCTTTAATTAATTTGTCCGCATAGCCAACGGGGATATTTGAAATAAATTCCAGCTGACTAAGGTCACATAAAATCATAACCGGCTCATTGTTTTTAGCACTTTCACCAGTCTGTATTTCAATTTTACTGATTATACCGTTGCTTGGAGCAGTCAGGGTGCGTCGGGCTAAATTTTCATGGGCAGTTTCATAGTCAAAAAAATTCAACCTTGCTTGAGCCTGAAGACGAGAAATTTCAATTTCAGCTAACTTGAATGCAAGTGTTCTATTTTGAACTTCTTCCAAGCTAATTCCGCCTGTTTTTGAATAGATACGTTCGGCTGATTGCATCTGTTGAGATGCAATGTTCATGCGCGCAACTGCAGACCGTAATTCAGCATCGTCCTCCGTGATAGCTTGCCGTCGTTGAACATCAATCCGTTCTATTTCCTGATCTAAAGTCATTAAAGTTTCACCAGACTTTACGACTTGACCTTCGCTTACAAAAGTTTTTCTGACCAAACCAGAAACAGCAAATGCTAGTTCCAACTCAGCCCGGCAAGTAGTAAATCCGCTCAATACAGGTGTCACTGAAGCAAGTCCGACTGTCAAATAATCAACTGAATCGTCTTGTTCCGACTGCGCCGCCAATCCAGTCACATAAAAAACAAAAAAAGCTGTAGAAATCAATTGCAACTTACGTTTCATTCGATACCCATCCGAGAAAGCAATGTTCCACTAATTTGAGAGGCGAGATAACTTGACAGGTTTTGCTGAGCAATAGCATCCCTCTGTCCTTCTTTTGCCAGATAATATACCAATTCTCGGTTGAAAACTTCAATATTAGAACTTTGACCGTTTTCTGACTTATTCTCTTCTGCTTTGTACAAATCCCAATAGGCATCAACCAATTTATTTTGTTCACGTACCAAATCATTCGTACGCGCCAGTATCGCCTTAATTCCGTTCATTTCGCTTGCAATCCGTTGACGAAAGGCGCTCATAGTTAGCTCAGCCTGCTTTTCACGCAATGTAGCGGACTCCAGTTCTTGCTTCTTTACGGTATCCCCCATAATACCTCGGCGGTATTCAAACCCAACGCGCCAAGAGTGGTTTGGGTTTTCGTTGCCAAACACTTCCCGAAACGGAACATAATCATCAGACAAAAGGGTCTTTTTGGCATCTAACTTTATATTAAACTCTGGTTTAATTTGATTTTCTGCGATTAGAATATTAACTTCCTCTCGCTCGATACGAAGTGCATTGATACGCGTTTCAGGTCTTAAATTCATAGCCTCATCAAATGATTTCAAACTTTTAAAGTTAATGTATTTCTTAGCTGGAGAACTCAAATCATCGGAGGGCACCCACTGTTGTTGTTGCAATCCCTCCTCCAACGCGAGAAAGAAAATTTGGAATGCACCTATTTGTTCATTCAAATTTTGGCGCGCTTCCGTCACGATACTCAGCTGCTCAGATACTTTGGCGGAGGCCTCAGTCAACTCGGCAGAGTTACGCAACCCAACGGTGACCTGAGCAGATATTTCCTTTTCAATAGCGATAGCAGTCTCATAGGCTTTATTTCGCCAATACACTCGCGACTGCGCTCGCTGGACCATTAAGTAAGTCTTTATACCATCAAAAGCTCGTTGCGATTTCACTAGGCGGCTAGTTTCTTTTGCAATTTCTTCGTTGATCCGACTTATCTCAATCGGCGCTTTATTATAATTTGATCCTGCATTTCGTAAAATTGGGAGAGTGATGGACGCCCCTAAAACAGAGAGTATTTCTGGGCTAGGTCGACCCGCTGTCTCTTGTAAAGTATTCTGTATTCTTTCAACCTCGTAAAACAAATCAAGCTGAGCACCAGATGGGTTTTTCCCGTCAACTCCAATACGCGCTTTTGTGGAAGATTCAGAATACGGGAACGCATCACCCGTGGAACCAGAACCACCCGTACCGCGCGCACCAGCTTGTTCAGCACTGGTTTGGGAAAGTTCATACGTTTTATCCAGACTGCTGTAAGCTTCTGGCTCAAAAATCCCCCACGCACCAATTGACTCTTGTTTCGCAAGAGCAATTTCCACATCTTGTGCTCGTATCGATTCATCAGAGACGGACAACAGTCTAACAAAATCTCGCATCCCCATTTTTCCAGTTGATAGATCTATATCAACAGGGATCCGGGCCCTGACCGACTCTTCTGAAAAGGCTTGGACTACTGACGGTGGCGTTTGGCGTCGCTCACAACCGACCAAAGAATTTGCAATAACAGTTCCTAACAACAGAATTTGGAATAGCTTCATGGGTGCTTCCTTATGCTATTTTTCCAACCTGCTTTTCGTATTCGTTTAAAACTCTCTGAAGCGTTTCAGCAAAACTTTTCGCGACAGATGGCGTCAATATGATCCGAGATGAAAGCTCAATGACAACCTCATCTTTAACCGCGCCCCAGGTTTTATTAGTACCGAAAAGCAGTGTAACTTCATCTTTGCTCATACCAACGTTTGCCACATTGGCATAATTAGACGACATGTTAGTATCGTCGAAGCGTACGCGCACATCGCGTGTAGTTGTCTCTGCTGTTGCCTCAACCGTTTCCTGAATTTTTTGATCAACTTCTTTAGTTTTATCTTTAGCCATGGGTGCGTCCTTTATAGTTTATATTCTTAAAACTGCATTATTTTAGTGTTATTCTGCAGCAATGAGTGATGCGTACAAATTGTCGTCTGCTAACTCGATAGCAGACGACAATACTGGTCGTTCACTTGTATTTTCGTCATTGTTGATATTTTGTGAAAACAAATCAACCTCATTCGGAATAAGCGGAGCGTCCAGGTCTGCATCCTCGGTTTGCTCCTCTTCGATTTGATTCATTTGCTCAAGTTTTACACCTTGAGAATCGACTATTAATGGGCCCGATGCAATGTTCAATAAATCCTGGGACTTGACGATCGAACGAGTATCATCACTAAATTGTTGAACATTTAGTCTTGATTCCAGAGCTTTGAACGCATCACCATCTGTTCCAAAATTGTTCAGTTCTGTAAGATCAAGAACTTTCGCCACATCAAAAGTTACTCGTTGAGTTTGTTCAGATTCTTCCGTACCTCGAATATCTGGAGCACGGGTCTGGGCAGAGAGGCGTTGGCTGGTAGTGTTACCCCAGTGGTCATTAAAGAAAGTTACGCTCAAGTTGTGGATTACGAAGATTTTCTGCCTCAGTAAGTTCGAAACTGAACCATCACTATATGGATCACCATAGCCATAGCTTGTCAGTTCAGTTTTGATTTCACCCAATGATATGAGAATTAAATCACCGTCGCCAGTGTTTACAATACCAGTTGGAGAACCAAGCAATGCGCTGTCATTCCCAACGGCAAACCCACTACGGTTTTGGATATTGATTCCACCCGAGCGACTATTAACAGCACTAATAAAATCTGCATTTGTATCGAGATCATCCTCCCAATCTATGCCGATACCATCACTTGCCTCCATTGAAAGAACATGCGCATCGATTATGTCGATATCTTCAGACACAGTATTATCCAAAATTGCGCCGTCAAATGCTTGTAACCAGGCAGTCCCTTCTGCCTCGATCCTATCAATAGATATTGAGCCTTCACCTTTGGTGAGGCCGTAGTTTACTGTAATCTTTACATTATGGGCTTTGATCAGTGTCTCAGCATCTTCCATCACCATTAAGCCATTATCAATAAATATAGAAAGGTCAGAAGCTGCAGCAAAAAGGGTGCTATCATTTAGCGTGATTGCGCCATCTGTTGTTGACACTTGAACATTTTCACCACGCAAGTGGGAGAGCTCGCTACCGCTAAAACCGTCATACGCATTAATAACAACATTGCGCACCGCATCCAAAACCGTCTTATCACTAAGATTGGCAAAGCCATCTTCCAAAGTAATAAGAATATCGCGCTCAGCATTCAGTGTTGTTGCCGACACCGTCGTAAGATCACCAATATTTGAACTCAAAACTGTATCGTTCCCAGACGTGAATGTGGTCTTGTCACTAAATGAAAGATCACCAACATCAGTTGATATGGCAACATTTCCCTCCTGCGCCGTTACGTTAGTAACGCCGCTCATTCGGATGAGACCACTATTCGTTATATCAACGAGCACATCCAATGCTGCAAGAACGGTTGTGACCCCACTAATAGTCATGTCACCATCAGAGAGCTGGACATTTACGCTACCCGTATCGCCAATAATTTCAGTATTACCGGTAAATGTTACGGAACGATCCTGCGTATCTAAAGATATATCAACGGAATTACCTTGGAGTGATGAGGTGCCGTTCAAGCGAAGTTCACCATTGTGTAATATAATATCTAAAGCGCCATCGTCTGCCAAAGAACTGGTTGCATCACTGGCAATCAGATTACCAACAGCAAGTTCAATATGCGTGGATTTTCCACTATCAAGATTTGTGACCCCAGACATAACAAGGTCTCCACCAATCATACTGATTAAAGATAGTTTGCCACTTACTGCACTAACTGTGGTTGCTCCATTCATCGTAATTGCATTATCCGCCGTAATGTCGATCGAGCCACCAGCCGTAACACTTGTCACACCCTGTAAATCCACATTCCCGATAACAGCTGTATCGATATCTTTTCCAACGGTGATAGTGCTTGAACTTATGGCAACCCAGTCACCATTAAATACATCGGCAGTTAAATTACCTTCCACATTTGTTACATGATTTTCACCAAATATTAGGCTACCAGTAGAAACAGATATCACTGCATCCCCACCAACCGTAATAGATGTATCATCCTGTAATGAGATTTGTTTGGCCGTCGTTAGAGATAAATTTCCAACCGCATTGATATTGAAAACTTTTAAATTGGAGATGTCACGCGCTGACAAATTCTTGGAACTATCGACACTCAATTCATCAAAGTCATTCGTTGCAGAAACAAGTATAATGTCACCACCGGAACTAAGCTCGGTAACAGATCCAAGAGAGTTCGCTATTATGTCTGTATTTTCAATCTGAGTAATATTACCAACAGCAGAGCTTAAGGCGAGGTTCCCGCCAGCACGTGCCGTGCCAACGAGTAAAGAGTCCTGACCATTTTCACCCGCTGCTTTAAGGGATAAGTTGTCACTAGCGTTTGCATTATTAACTTGGAGCATTCCTGCGCCCGAAGTAATCAAAACATCAGACTGTTCCGCAATTGCTGTAAGCGTATCAATGGTGGTCAACGCCTCATCCCGACCTGTCAATCCAATAAAGATACCGCCTTCAGAAGCCGTTATGCTATTAATATCAAGAGCGTCGATATTAATATCACCACCCTCATAATGCGTACCAATTTGAGTGGCAGACATTTCGACCAGTTGGCCATTGTGAATGACTAAATTTTCGAGCGACGCTGTATCCGCTAGTGTTCCATCTAGCACACTACCCAGCTCTGAAACTAAAGTAACATTACCACTGTTCACCAACATTGTGGAAAATGTCACATCGCGCATAACATTAATATCCAAATCACCGGAGTTAGCGCTTCCAGACACACCCGTTGTTTCTAAAGTCGTACCCGAAACCTGCCTAAGGCTACCCTGCTTAACTTCTAGTGAGGCGCTTACTACAGTTTGGTCACTACTGAAGATTAGATCACCAGACGTTATGCGAACATCTAGATCTCCAGATGTAACTACATCTCCAACATCCAGGGTGCGTGCCGAGTCTAAATAGATACCTCCACTACCCGCAATCATACTACCTATCTTCGAAATACTCAGATCGATGTCACTGACGTTCTCACCGTCAACTATATCTTTTTCGCCAATAGAGATGCCGAAGATGTTGACGACTGCTTCGTCGGACAGGACCGTGATGTTAGAAATTTCGGCATTTGTATTGTCCAAAACACGCCCAGCTTTGGCATCAATAGTAATCACCCCATCGCTGGTTTGAATTGAGGATAAGTTAATATCCCCCTGCGCGATCAAATCCATGTCGTTATACGCCACAACACTGATACCATCAGTTAATGTAAGAGACCCACTATCAACAATTACGCTGACCGCCTTCGCCTCAATTGAACCTGTGATAATTAAATTTTCGCTCAACATATTTAGGTCGAACACACCATCCGTTGCAAATCCACCACCCAAAGACACGTCACCAGAACCCATTCCAGCACCAGCTATAAATACCTCCCCAGTCGCTAAAATATTAGATATATCAGCAGAACGTATATTCACACGCTGAGACAATTGCCCAATATTGTCAGCAGAAAGACTGAGTATGCCGTTGGCGCTTACATTCCAACCGTCAACATCACTGAGCGAAGGACCATCAATCCACGGGTTCACATCCAGTATGTTACCACTAGCAGACATGCTGCTAATTGCAGTATCGGGTCCAGTCCCCGTGACCAAAACAGACGTAAGTTCTAAATCACCTTCCATTGCTAATAGGTTTGCACCATCTCTCGCTGTGATCGATGAAAATGTACCCATTTTCAAGTTACCAGCTGCAGAAATTGTGACATCGCCAGCAGTCGAAACTACTTGGTCAGTCAACATCAGATCACCACGCGTCTGTTTAAATACCATGTCACCAAAGACGGAGGTCTTTCCTAAATCAGCAGATAACATCACCTCAACATATGCACCGCCAGACGTTGCTATAATCTCGTTTACATTGTTGGAACTAATTTCGATTTCGCCAATTTCACTAGCTGTTCCTATGTTTGTTGCACTTATAGAAACAGTTGCATCACTATTATTTGTGGTGATTAATGCCGTCTCTCTTGTAGGCGAGGCGTCGAGAAGTGCTCCTCCAGAAACCAGTGCTATACTTCCATTTTGGCTAGTAATAGAAGACAGAGCCATATCACTCGAAGAGACTAAATTAAAATCATTACCAACAGTTAGCGACGCACTCTCCTGTTGAGAAAGGCTTCCCGCCAAAACATCTATATCCAGATTATCAACAAAAACCGTACCCGTTAAATTAAGGTTTCCTTGGGTTTGCTGAAATACAACACCACCCGTAGCAAAAATATCCCCTAAATTAGTAGCGGAACCAATCGAATTAACTGTAATCGTTGTAGAGGTTTCATCGGTTGAAGTACTACTTAACGATTTGATATTTGATACGTCCACATCAAGGTCAATACTAGCCGCGTCTATTGATAATTCTCCTGAGCCCATTGTAATATTTGGTGTTTCACCCACTGATTTGTCAGTTACGCTCCCACCAGCTATAATTGACAAATTCCCTGTGGCAATATTGATATCACTAATCAATACATCACCAGTAGTAAGTATAGTCGCAGCGCCAAGTGACGAAAGAGACACGCCATCGTTGACAATTAAATCGCGAAGCTCTGAACCAGCTGAGCTATCTGCCAGATTAAACATAATTCCGCCTGCAGATAGATCACCTGATAAAGTAAGGTCGCCCTGATCTACGGTTAGGGTTAACACCCCAGTCACCGAGCTCCCTTCCACTAGGGTAGAACTAGATAAGGACTCAATGTTTGCAACGCCCGCTTTATTTGACGTTGTTGCTATATCCATTCTCCCAACGTTGACGTCTAAGTCACCCGAGCCAAAAACACCGATACTCTGACCGATCAGCCGTAACTCACCTGCAGTTAAGATGTTTGCATTTTCGGTCGATGTGTTTTCTGAAATATTGCCGAGGTTACTACTCAGTACAATGGTTTGATCAGCACCAGAAGTCGTATTTGTATCCCCAACGATATTACTAACAGCCAAGCCAGCAGACCCACTCAGAGTGATGGTGCCATCTGAAGCTATAGTTTTGGCCTCTGCCATGGATATGGCGCCTCTGTTGGCGATGATGGAAATATCTGATGCCGTGATGTTTCCTAATATGCTCAAATCAACATCAGTCGCTGTGACGTTTAGAGAAGAACCTATTATCCAGTCTTGGGAAGCGGTGCCAAGCTCGACAGTTTGCCGATCACTACCAACATCTTGAGTCACAACACTCACAAAGGCGTCACTTGAAGTGGAAATTACTTCAATTGCACCATTCGTGGATTGATCCTTGGTCTGGGCATCCATTGTGACAACTTGCGAACTGGTTCCAATTGATCCAATAACATCCAAACGGATTTTTGATCCAGATAGGTTCGCAGTTCCATCTGCATTAACCTGTCCAACCAAATCTCCCCCTATATTCACGTTGATTTTTTTACCGTCATCAGCAGTCAATTTAGACAAGGTCATAGAACCATCGGTGGTAATATTAATATCACTGGATGCAGAAATTTTAGTGTTTTCAGCCATTACAAGATCTGCAGAACCCAAGTTGAAGTTTACCTCTTTCAGCGCGGTAACATCACCCAGAAAGCTGACTTCAGCGACATTTGCATCCACAGTCATCTCTATATTATCAGGGGCCTTTAATCGATCAATCAAGACTGCTACAATATCAATTACATCTACTGACGTGTCCGCTGTTTCTGCATTTCCAGTGTAAGCAGATGAATGAAGTGCTAGGTTTAAGTCACCAGCATTCGCAAGAATAGAAACTGTTCCAGATGTTTTTATGTTCCATAAAGTATTTGTGGCGAGACCCGCAGTCAGTAGTCCATCAGATACAGAGCCAGACTTACTCTCAATGAAAATATTACCACTTTGCTGACTGGACACCCGCCCTAACTTTATGTCGCCTTCCGCGATAACATTTATGGATCCGGTGCTACCAGCACCTGTCGCTGTAATCGCGTATCCGTTCATGTTGAGATAGCTGTCCGAATAAAAATCAACGAACTCAGCAACAATGTCCCCAGACAGATCAAAGTTACCAGCAGCATTTAGTGTGCCAGTAATATTGGTACCAAGCAAATAGAGTTTATCATCAGCAAACACGTCGACATTTCCTGACGAATTTACAGCAAGGCTCAAAGTTCCAATAGCCCGAACCTTTACTTCAGCAGCAGCTGAAATATTCACACTCCCAACAAATTCGTTTAGTGAAACCGTGTTGCTTACACGATTATCAAACAACACTTTATAATCGGTTGTCCCATCGCTAGCGGCTACGTTAGTGTCACCGACAACTTTAAGCGTTGCACCATTTATTTGCCTAATATCACCAGCGGCCGTGACATTAAGATCATCAGAAACAGTTAATGTTCCTAATGATGTACCGCCACCACTATTAAGGGTTAGGGCGCCAACAACGGCACCGTCCGAAAGCAGTGTGTTTGTATCAGTGAGAGATGCATCACCGCCAACACTAAACTTTACGTTGCCAGAAAAGTCGTTGGATACATTATTCAAAACGACAGTTCCAGTCGCTTTCAATTTCGTCGTATCAGCAAAAGAAAGCGCACCAGATTGATCCACATCACCCACGGCGTCCACCACCACAGCGCCCATGACCGAAGTTGCGCCAAACGACACGAGGCCGCCTGCTGCTATCTCAAGTCCACCGTCACCGATAGACCCATCTATTTTAAAACCATCCATATCGACAATACTTACAGATTTGGTAGCTGCAAAATTGACTGAATCCTGAAAATTATTATTAGATTCAGTTAAAATCACACTCGAACTACTGTTAGTTCTTATGTCGGCTGTACCAACCACACCGACCACAGAATTAGTTTTCTGAGTGATCGATCCGTCAGCTTGTAGTACTAAACTCCCCGAAATATCCACTCTGGAAAATAGTAGAGCATTTGTATCACGCAATGAGACGTCACCCGTCGCCTTAACGTCGACAGCACCACCAAAGCTATGCAAGTTATCAAGCGTTATCGAGCCACCAGCTTCAAGCGTGGAGGTACTTTCTACATCAACAATAAAACTACCACTATCGGTTATTGAGCCAGCGGCAACTGTGAGATCATCTCCTACCTCCAAAGCACCAACCGTCAGTGCGCCTGAAACGGCGAGGGTCCAATCACGTGAAACTGAGCCAGTAATGCTGAGGTTGTTCTCATCAGAAATCGTTAAATCACGACTATCCAAAATTGTGACAATTTCCTGGAAATCATTATTTACATGACTTAAAGTAATGTCTGCATCATAAGAAGTCGCGTTCAGGGACGTAGTGCCCGTGACTGACAGAGCGCCCGTTTGGGTAATGCTCTTGGCCGATGATACAATTAAGTTGCCCCCAACTGTGGCTCCTGCAAATGCAATTGCTCCTTCAGCGTTTAGATTTACATTACCCGTCGACGATACCAAAACATTGCCATTAAAGGCATTTACGTGATCAAGCGTAATTGCATCGGCGGTTATGTTTGAGGCGCCAGAAATTCGCAAAATACTATCATGCTGGATGCCGTCGAGTGTTTGCTGACGCTGGGTTATGGCTCCGCCTCCACCAGTCGCATTAACAACCAGATCTCCCCCCACAGTGCTTTGACCAAAGCTAATTCCGTTTGCAACTAACGTAATGTCATCTACTGATGAGACGCCATGGCTTAGTTCCAGCGCACCACCCGCAGTCAGGATTAAATCAGATCCTATCCCAGCCGCATTCCCGCTAAAGGCCAAGGCGTTTTTATCAACAATCGTAATATTTTTTGCCTGTTCTAGCGTTAGCAGTCCAACAAAATCATTCTGCGTGTTGCCCAGATTAATGTCATTACCACCTGCATTTACCAAAGACGCCAAATCAACCTCAATTACAGAGGTCCCAGTGACCGTTCCTTGAGCATAAAGTGTCATTGCCCCACTTAGATCTACACTGCCAAGTGTCAGAGCGTTACCATCTCGTAGCGTACTATTAGCGCCTGTCATTGATACTGCGCCAACAAAATCATGTCCCGCAGCGTTTAGTGAAATATTTGTACCCGCCACAATTTCCGTTGTGCCTGTAACATTGATTGCTGCGCTGTCAGATACCACACCGCTAACGGCAGTAGCAGATAGATTTCCACTAATCGCCTGCTGACCCAGTACCATAGAATTTTTGTCTTTTAACGATACATCGCGGACATTGCTAACGCTAACAGACCCAATGAAATCATTGTTAACATTATTAAATACAATATCAGAGCTACTGCCACCAGCAATTAACTCCGTGCGCCCATCAACCTTAACTGTGCCAGTAGCCGTTATGCTCCCCGCCGCTGTCACTTTTAGATTGCCAGTTAAGGTGATGCTGTCAAAGACGATATCGTTCACGTCGTTAATCGTTAGGCTTCGCGCCGTGATGCTTACTGAATTTTTAAAGTCATGGGCTGCTGTTAGGACAACGTCTTGGCCTGCCGCGTTAATAACAGTGGTGCCGGCAACATCCCAGCCATTTGCATTATATAGGCGCCCTTCAGAATTCAATATAAGATTATTTGCAACCTCAGCTTCGACGATGTGCAATGCAGTTTTGGTTGTAATCGAAACCTGGTCAGCTCCAAGAATGGTCATATCACCATCAATCGAGTTCCCAGCATTTAAAAGGCTTAGATCATCACCGGATCCAGCTCCATCCCCAAGATCAACTGTGAAGTCACCTCCAATTGCAAGGCCTTTGCCAGCGACAATTGATTGATCAAGTGTTCCAGATACTCCTATTGAGACATCGCCACTCACTGACGTAGCACCTAAGTTCAAGTCATTTGCATCCGTAATCTCTAAAGTTTTTCCGTTTTCAACGGTTAAGCTTCCAGTAAAGTCATTTCCCGAGTTTTTCAGTACGACATCATTTTCAAGGCTATCAATGGTGACTTTGCCGTGGGCAACAAAAGAGGTAGAATTTGTCTGTGAAATTTTGCCACCAGCGGAAATGGTTTGTGCGATGGTTGACGTGTTATCTCGCCCCAAGGCAAGCGCACCAAAAATCAATTCAGCACCCGTATTTAATATTAATTGATCAGAAACAGTACCACCAAAGATCATTGAATTTTTATCAGAAATAGTCAGGTTATTTGCGGCAGTAATTGTAACCGCTCCCACAAAATCATTTTCCGCATTATTCAAAGTAACCGTTTGGCCGGAAGCAGATATAGTAGAAGTCGAACCAACTTCTAATTTGCCAGATGATGTGATTGCACCCGTTGACGTGAAGTCAATTGAACCAGAAATAACGTTGTTACCAACATCAGCCCCCACAGCATCAGCAGTCAGGTTTCCGTCAATATTTGAGTTAAAAAGATTTAACCCTCCTGAGGCAACATCGACACTTACATCGTTACTTGCCTGTGCACTCAAGCCAACGTTTCCATCTGCAGTCAGAGTAATATCTTTTGCAGTTGCAGTAACATTCCCAAAGAACCTGTGTCGGGCTGTATCCAGCTTGATATCGCTAGCCGTCCCAGCCGTTACCATGCCCACAGTATCTACATTTGGCGTTATGCTTGTGACAGTTAAAAAAGTCTCTGTGGTCGCTACAGTTCCAATTGCTGCACCAGTTAAAGTTGCTGTTTGAGATGCTCCGGCAGCATTAGTTCCAACGATTGTAAATGTTACTGCCGTATCATTCCCTGTCGATGTAACACTTACTTGCTGAGCGACTGTATTAGTTACAGATCCACCTGTCGCCAGGTCGCCATTGATAGACAAAGCTATATTCGCTGTGCCACTCTGAATTTTGGTGATCCCATCGGCATCCTGACCAGCAGATAAGTTAGATGCTCCATAGATTGTTATTGCGCCAGTAACATCACTTATTCCTGCAATAGTCTTAACGCTTAAATCAGCCGCTTGACCACTTGTTCCTACAGTTATCGCACCGACCGCAACCGCTCCACCAACGTCCAAACTCAGAGCACTTGCGTTCGTACCCGCAATTTTCAATGAGTTAACATCGTTAAGTGTCGTGATGCCACCTCCAGACAACGTCACAGTGTCAGAAAAATCATTATTTCCAGTTAAAGAAATGTTGTGACCAGTACCGGTTCCTAGCACGGAGGTCCCAGTCACTTTAACGGTTTCTCCACCAGTAATGGCACCACCACTGCTTGAAATAGCTAAATTGGCGCCAATATCAATATCACCCAATGTCATTGTGGTACCTGCAGAAACTGTCAGACCTTGGCTCACATCACCTGAGACAGTTATCGCATTCACATCGTTAATTAGGACATTTGCGGATGAATCAATCGCCACAACATTGAAGTTATTTGCAGTATTTTCTAAAATAGTATCAGCAGCCATGTCTAGCGTTACAGTACCTGCAGACGCTATAGCAGCATTTTGTGTAAGCGTTCCAGACTCAAGCGCGATCGCCAAATCACCAGATACTGTCATACCCGCACTACTAGAGCTCGATCCGATTACGATTGCAGTTTTTGCAGAGAGGTCAACATCATGCGCAGAGATTTCATTGATAGTGATATTGCTACCAGACAATTTCTGTAAATCGACAGAAATATTTCCAGAGCCCGAAACAAGACTATTAATAGTGTTGGATTTTATAACAAAACTGTCTGATGTGGTTCCAATGCCACCTCCAGCTGTAAGCGAGATAGACCCTAGAGTTTCTATATTTGCGGTCTCAACCGAGGCTACAGAACGACTTTCCCCATCTGTGATTTTTCCTGCAGTGGAGACTGTTACTCCACCAGAAGTAGTAACAAGACTATTGCCGTCATAATCCAAGGAAGGATCAGCAGAAACAATGCGACTAAGTGAGATATTCCCAGTATCGGACGTTATCGCAACATTGCCAGTAGTTTTAACCGTAGATCCAGCACCCATAACTATGTCTGAGCCATTGGCGGTTGCGATCGAGACCGCTTGTCCGCCTTCAGATGCGATGTAGGCACCCTCTTTAATTATCACACCGTCCGCACCACCAGTAACAGAAACGGCGCCCTGGCTTCTAACTGTGCCCGCAATTGTTACTTCTTTAGCGTTAAGAGTTACCGAACCTCCCGTACTTCCGCCCGTATTTGTATAGAGACCAACAATGTCGATTGTGCCATTAAGCAACTGAACATCAACCGCAGTGCTAAAATATCCAGCCACAGCGTAAACATTATCTCTAAAACCTGACGTATTACTATCGACAACCAATTGGCTATTCATCGTTGCCCACTCGAGAGAGATTTTTGAAGCGTCACTATTTTGTGCCGATAAAAGTGCATCAGAAAATTCAAGTTGAGAAACTGCAACGATATTGGCCACAACACTGCTGCCTGCGCGATTTCGACCATTCGCAACAAAGCTACCGGCGATAACATCGATAGCATCTGTTCGATCATAACTGGAGGATGGACCAAGAGCTCCACCAGGCGCGTATGCCGCTAAGTCAAACAGAATATCTACGCCGTCATCTTTGAGGACCTCGCGCACATCACCCGAGGTTTTGACAATTACATCGCCCAGAGACCCGGCATTAATACGATCGATTAAAACGCCACCAGTTAGACCTTGACCGTTATTATCCAAAATAAAGTTGTGACGTGCGACCTGAGTATCTATCTGCGTTGCGTTCAAGCCAACATTGCCCAGTCGTTTTCGTAATGCATCCTCCTCACCAGCCCATAGCCCTGAATCACCCGACATAAACTCCATTAAATTGCCGTTGGTATCTGTTACGAACGATGCGTCATGAATAACCATCGTACCACCAGCACGAATAGCCATCTCACCAGAATTCAGCTGTGCATTAAGTTCAAGAGCACCTGCGTTAGAGAGGAACATGTCAGTCCCACTAGCTATAAGTGTGGCAGTTGTGACATTTGAACGTACGTCAATATCCTTCGCAGACTGTATTACCAGGGCGTTAGCGTTAATCTGTCCTTTGCCAGACACCGAGCCTGCCTGTCCCGCACTCGTAACAATATTGCCACCACTTATTGTTGGACTAGTTGGGATCGCCGCCTGCTCTGTCCGAAAGTTAACTGTCTGCTGCGCCACTGTTGCATTGCCAGATGGGCTCAGCGCAGTCGCCCTGATGATTACGTTATCTGCTATACCTACAGCTTTGCGATCATCATCAGTGATTTGATAAGACCATCTGCCGTTACTATCAATTGTTGCTGAGCGATCATTTGCAGCAATACGAACAGAAACACTGGACCCAGGCTCCGCATACCCAGATACAAATGCCCCATTTGCCACATCAGTGAGAGTAACTACGTTATCACCAGCAACCCGGCTAATAGACAAATTAGGGGTTGCTGCCTGTATAGCTAATGTTTCTTGACCAGAAGCGACACTTTGATTTCCAGCATTATCAATCGCGCGCGCAATCACAATATTATTGCCATCTGGTAAACTACTGGTTGGAGTAATACGCCAAGACCCACCAGCGCCGTAGGCTGTGTCAGCAACTGCGACAGCTTCACCCAGTAAACTCTCAACACTGCCAACCAGTCGATATAATCTTACGACCGTACCAGCTTCGGCGCCCCCAGAAATAACGGGTTGGGGATTCGCATATGAAGTTTCTGGATCGTCAATGCTCGGCGCAGAAACAGCATCATCAATATTAATTACAAAATTAGATGATGCTGCAGACGTCACGCTATTTAGGACAGCAACTGCAGAAATTTCATGTGCACCCGCTGCTTTTGTTGCAAGGGTGTGTGTCCATTGTCCTAATTCATTCACAGTTGCGGTTGATGCCTCGGCCACACCGCCAACACTAACCTGGATAATAGCACCAGCATCAGCAAAACCCCGAATAACCGGTTCAGTCGCAGATGTAATATTATCATCTGGCCGCCCTGTATTGTTGTCAATTCCGACTAGGGTTGGTGCCGTTACACCACCCAAAGAAATTGTAACTGCTAGTTTATTTCCGTCCGGAGCCGAACCATAATTTCCATATTCATCCACTGAAATGGCAACAAGATCGAAGCTGCCTTCCGAAAGTGCTTTGACATAATCACTGGAGGAAATTGACCACGTACCATCACTGCCAGCTGTGGTTGACGCAATTAAATCGTATGTAGTTTTATTGTAAACGTTAACTGTGGAATTAGGCAACGCGGCATTACCTGACAAACTTGGTTGTACTTCGGTCACCGCTAGTGTTGTGATTTTAACTGCGCCACTGTCCAAAAACACTGGCGTCGAGACTGGCTGCGTTATGGCGAACCGAACAGCCCGCTGCAATGTTGTTGTTTCAGTGTCGTTTGAGACTGTATATGTTAATGTCTGATTAACATTATTAAGGTCAGGCAGCGCAGATTTAGGGATTTTTAGGCGCCACTCCATTGAGCCATCGCCTGCAACAATTTCGCCGTGTACTGACTGCGATGGACTTATTGTAATTGTGCCTTTCACACCAACGGTAACCTCTGAAGTAATCGCATCTGGCGTGATGCTTGTGACAGTTAAAAAGGTCTCCGAGCTGATTGCTGTTCCAGTTGCCGCACCAGTTAGAGTTGCAGTTTGGGAGCCACCGTCAGCATTGGTCCCAACGATTGTAAACTCTACTCCTGTATCATCCCCTGTCGATGTAATAATTATTTGCTGAGCAACTGTATTAGTTACGGATCCACCCGTCTCCAAGTCGCCATTGATAGACAAAGCATCATTTGCTGTACCCGACTGTGTTTCTGAAATTCCGTCAGCATCTTCCAATCCCGCAAAATCAAGGGATATGGTTTCCACACCAAAGCCTGCCGTTCCTCGTAATTCTAAGATTCGGTCGATTTCAGAAACAGTAACCACGTCATCAGCCGCCACAGCTTCAACACTAAATTCCGGTGCAGCAGGATCGTAAACGATATTCTCGGAAACACTATTATCAAGACCAATAGTAACAGTTCCCGTAGCAGCATTCGCAGTTACGCTTGTGATCGTCAAAAACTTTTCTGCACTAGTAGCAGTGCCATCGTGTTTACCAATTAACGTCGCAGTTTGATCAGCGCCTGATGCGTCAGTACCATTTATTCTAAATGTTACGCCTGTATCGTTACTCACCGAGGTAATGGTCACGCGTTTCGCAACCGAATTTGTTACAGTGCCACTCACAGCCAGGGCACCATTAACCGCTATCGCTTGGCTGCTGGAACCATTACCAACAACAGCTCCATCGTTAGTGCTCGTAACATATAGTTTAGAACCAGCATTTAAATTAAGGCCGTCAAGAACGAAGTTAAATTGCCCACCTGCATTAATAGTAGTAGCCGCTAGAGTGCTAATTGACCCATCACTTTCTTCTAGCTTCAGAGCAAGCGTATCAAAAGGAACTCCATTCCCAGTCAATTGTGCCGCTGAACTTATGCCACTTTTTGTAATGCTGGAAACAGTCAACGGGGTAGTACTTGAACTATCAAAAGTCCCAGCGGAGCTCGTGTCCCAAGTCACAACTCTTGAAATAGCAGAAGAGGATGTACCCGCCGCTTCCTCAGTAACCGCAACGGTGGCATTCGTAAGGCTGGCATTCAATTGCAGCAAATCAACATTACGGTCCTTCAGGCTACCTTT
>Ga0213869_10000419_pt1 | contig 35286 bp, 36 predicted proteins | sample PICome_10_FD_160083 | JGI IMG/M metagenome (GOLD analysis project Ga0213869, IMG submission 160083) | Coastal seawater microbial communities near Pivers Island, North Carolina, United States - PICO132 | ecosystem: Environmental > Aquatic > Marine > Coastal | place: USA: North Carolina...
GGCTATTCCGACGAAGAGGTCGAGCGGGTCGAGGCGCTCGAAGCAGAATATCAGGGTCTGACCGAGCGCCCGCCGGTTCTGGGTGCCGACCAGAAGGCTACGTCCCTGGCCTATCTCTTGATCGGCGATGACGGCACTCCGCGGCTTCACGAACAAATCTATGCAATCCCGCAGCCTGAACCCGAGTTCGATGAAGAAGCCGATACCGAATCCCAAGAGGGGGATGAAAGCGCCGATGGGCCGGTCGATGAGGCTTCCGGACGGTCACCGATCAGTCAGAAGCTTGCGGAAGAACTGGCTCTCATGAAGACGGAAATTCTCCGGGTCCATGTCGCGAGCGATCCCCATTTTGCCCTCGATCTCGGCGCGTTCATCATGGCCGACGCGGCGGTCGCCTATCGTTACGACATGCCGAGCGATCTGCGCGCCACCGTGCCCAGTTCGCGCGTCGGCAATTTCGAGAGCGACACGCCCGCAGCGGAAAGCTGGGACGAATTGCAGGCGGGCCTCGACCGCAGCTGGATCGATGCAGGCGGGATCTGCGAACGCTACGATGCCTTCTGCGCCCTCGCTGATACGGCGCGGGCGGCCTGGCTTGGCTGGGCGGTCGCCAGAACCCTCCACGCGGTGCCCGCAGGTGAGCGTTCGGCCATGCTCATCGACCACCTCGGGACCAAGCTCGACATCGATGTTGCGCAATGGTGGCGTCCGACCGCGCGACGCTATTTCGATCGCGTAGCCAAGCCAACGATCCTGGACCATTTCCACGAGGTTGGCGGAGCCGAACTGCGCAGCAGGTACAGCGGTTCGAAGAAGCATGATCTCTCGCTTTCTGCCGAAAAGCTCTTTAGCGGCCAGATCATCGTCGAGGCCGATATCAAGGATCGGGCGATGCAGTGGCTACCGGACGCGATGCGCTTTGGTCCGCCTGAGGATCCCGCGTCCCTGGATGGCGAGGCGCAGTCCCCCAGCGGCGAGCCGGTGTCTGCTGATCAGGAGAGCGACTTGCCCGAAGCGGCCTGGACGACACGGGGCGGGGCTGCATGCGCGCCTCGCCCAAATTTCCAACCGTTGAAGTCAGGTAGCCTCAGGCGCCCGACGACGTCCCCTTCGGCCGCTTGGCTGCGGGCATCTGGAGCTTGCCATGACCTCTGATCTCTTTGACGCCATTACCGCTGGCACCGGGCCGCACGATCAAAAAATCTGGACCCTCGCTTCGGTCGCCAGGGACCTTTGCGAACTCATAGCGAGCGGCCAGCCCGTCAACCGTCACCGTCTCACTCGTCTGATGACTTCCCATTTTGGTGCTGGCGACGCGACGGGCGCTTGGTCGCTGCGCGAGGCGTTTGACGCGCTGGAGACGGCTCAGGCCTTGGCGCTTAGACATGTCCACTGTGCTGAGCCCAGCGGAGATGATCGCTGGCGCCAGAGGGCGGCAAGGGATCCCGATCGTCGGAATGGATGCTGCACGACTGATGTAGGTCCATGTGAACAACGCGCGTCGCCTCGAAATTCGCGATTTCCCCGTTGCGCGACGGGATTGGCTGAAGTCGATCGGCTGTTTCGCCGAGATCATCGATTACAAGACGAGGCTGCTCGTGCCCACCGACCGTGCCGAGGCCATCCTCGACCAGATCATGCGCACGGGCGAGCAATGGAGCCGGCTTGCCGGCTGAGGCATCGCCGACCCGTCAGGCGATTAGAAGGAAAGGGGGGGAGGGCGGCGGCGAAGCGCGGTTGGAAGCTGCGCTGGATCGCCAAATCTCCCACCTTCGGAGGCTTCCATGAACGCACTATCTCCTGCCTCGCGCCCGCAGGCGCAACCCTATCGCGTTGATACATCCCGCGGAACCAATGTTTCTCGCGTCTCGTCCGAATGGTTCAATCGCCCCCAAGATGAACGCTATCTCTCGCTGGACGATCTTTATGCCAGCGTGCGCTCGCGCGCCGAGCGGGCGACGACGCGGATCATCGAGAGCAGGATGGTGCGGGTCGAGGCCCGTAGCGACGAGCCCGAACGGCTTTCGCTCGTTGTTCCCGGTGACAGCGCGCCGGTTGCACCCACCAACTGGTCGTTCGGGCAGCTGTGCAGTCTGGTGGGCGCCCCGGCCTCCTATCTGCGACAACTTCCCGCCGCGCTTGCCGGCATCAACCTCCAGCATGGCCTCATCCGCCATCCCGCCGAGCATGTGAAGCTACTCCAGACGCACGATGGCCGGGCCGAACTGCGAGCGGTCACCGGACCGGACTATGGTCGCATCTGGGATCATGAACTGGTCGCCGCGGTGATGAAGATCGCGGGCAATGGCACGGGCGACACAAGATGGAAGGTGCCGGGCGTGCTCGATTGGGGTTCGATGACCTACAACCCCTGTGTCGATGTGACGAGCGACACGACAACGCTTTATGCTTCGGACAGGGATGTGTTCCTATTCCTGGTTGACGATCTCAACCCGATCGAGGCCGGCCGATTGCCCAATGGCGAGCCGGATCTCTATTTTCGCGGATTTTATTGCTGGAACTCAGAGGTCGGCTCCAAGTCACTGGGTATAGCCACTTTCTACCTCCGGGCAGTCTGTCAGAACCGCAATTTGTGGGGCGTCGAAAACTTCCACGAAGTGAATATCCGGCACTCCAAGTTCGCCGCGAACCGCTTCGCGCATGAGGCGGCGCCAGCACTCGCGCACTTCGCCGATAGTTCGCCTCGCTCGTTCATCCACGGGATATCGGCGGCGCGATCAGCCATCGTCGCGCGCAGGGACGAGGATCGGGAAAGCTTCCTGCGCAAGGAAGGCTTTTCCAAGGCCGAGACCGCCAAGGTCATCGCGACGGTCTTGGCTGAAGAGGGGCATCCTCCAGCCTCGGTCTACGACTTTGTTCAGGGCATCACCGCGCTTGCACGCAGCCGCCCGCATCAGGACGGACGCCTGGAGCTCGAAGGCAAGGCCCGCAAGCTGATCGAACGCGCTCGCTAAGCGAGCCGGCACCACCCGACCAAAATTCAAGGGGATTTGTCATGGCTCACATGACCACGACGACGCGCGCCTACCGGATCGATGTTGAATTCTTCAGCGGAGGCGACCTGTTCGCCTCCGACACAATTTCTTTTCATGTTGAGGACGGAGCGGACGTCTGGACCGCTGCTTATCTCGCCGCCGAGGCCTCGACCTATTTCGACCTGCGGATCCCTGATCTTTCCTACAGCTTCAGTTTCGTTCCGAGTTTTCCCGACGATCCCGATCCGACATCGCCCGCCGGCGGCCTCAAACCTGTCTGCAGGGACTGCGGTTGCGACATGCTCGCGCGCGACGCCAGCGCGCGATAGAACGTCCAGCGGCAGGCTTGGGCGATCTCCGGCGTCTATGATTGCACCTTCCGCGACCTCTGCAACGCGGAGAGCGATGATCTGGCTCGGTGGGTCCTGGAGCTGAGGGACAACGAGGAGAATTTCCTCGATCTCATCCCGGGCGATGCCTCCCCTGACATGGCTGCGATCGCGTTCGGGCTCTACGCCCGTGGCTTTAGCCTCGGTGTCCGCGGCGGCGAAGAGGCAGCCTTCGCAAAGCTGCGACAAGGAATATCTATGCGAGGACGATCTGTATGAGACTGCCAGGGAGCCGATCGACCACGAGGCGTTCCTCGCGGCGTGGACCGACGAGGCCGAAGAGGCGGCCAATACCGTCGATACCGAGACGATCCGGCTGGCGACCGCGCTGCTGCTCCCGATCTGGTCGTCGCTGCCCGCCAACCATCTTTCGGTCAACCGAATCGTCGACGGCGCCGGCAACTCCTGGCTCGGCCGTCTCGTCTATGACGAGCATGTCGTGCCGCTCTTCACTAAGCTCGGCGTCGATCGCGCCGAGGCGCTGCCGCCGGGCAATCTCGCCAAGGCAATTATGGCCGGCAGCAGCATCGACCTCGCGCGGCCATTTTCGATGACGTTCAAGCGGGCGATGGTGAACGGCAAACACCGGATCGAGATTGGCGGGGCGCCCTATAACCGGCTGGAATGGCTGAAATCGCTCGGCTACTTCGCCGAGACCATCCAGTACATGACCCGTCTGTTCGTACCGATCGACGATGCCCCGGCCATTCTTGCCTGGCTGACCGGGTGAGGGGCGCGGGCCAGTTCAGCGTCGCTGCCACTCCAGGGGGTGGAATGTTAAGCTATAATCGCTATATTGATTCCAAGCGTTAGCGAAACTAGGATTGCACTATGAGTGTCACTGCCAGCGAGTCGGGTCGCCGGACTGCCAGTCGCGCAGGCAAGGCGGCCCGCGCCTTCTACACCTCGCCCGATTCCGCGATTGTAGCGGAGAGCGCGGGGCTTGTCGCGGTCAACGTGACGATCCGCGAAGGGCATGACGGGGACATCGTGCAGGAGGTCGCCCGGCTCGGGGGGAAGGCGGGTGCGACCAAGGCGGCGCTGCTCGCGGTAGCCGCAGCGGCCGAGCGGGTCTTCGAGCGTAAGTTTGCCGGCGAGATCGAGCAGGTCGTTGATGCCTATCGGCTCATGCTGCGCGAGAGCCTGGCCAAGCAGGAGGATCCCGCCCTGCGCTCGGCGCTCAACCGGGCCCGGCTCCAGGAGCGGGTTCTTGCGAGCACCACGATGGTCGACCAGACGCAGGCGTGCGAGCTGCTCGGCTTGTCGACCGCCAACCCGTCGGCGACGATGAAGCGCAAGGAGGAGCGCGGCGAGCTACTGCGCTTCACCGCGGATGGTCGAGCTGCCTATCCGTTCTTCCAGTTCGACGTGGAGGGGCGGCGGGTCTTCCCGGCGATCTCCCGACTGATCGACATGAAGCCCCAGGGCTGGAGTGACTTCCGGCTGCTCTACTGGCTCACGCGTCCCCACCTCGATTTCGACAGCGCTCCCGAGGCCGCACTTGGGACGAATGAAGCGGGCGTGCTGGCCGCCTTCGAGCGTGAGATCGAGCCGGCGGTCCACGGCTAGTGTCGATCACGATCGAAATCCCCGATCCCGACACGATGCGTGTCGGGAAGGAGCGGTATGTCACGCTACCCGCAGACACGCTGCTCCACCGGCTGCATCCGGCGACCTACGAGCCCGACCAGTTCAACCCTACCGACAAGGGCAATGCGCGCTTCTCGCCCGTCCGCGATGCAGGCAGCGCGGTCATTCCCACGATCTATGCAGCGGAGACGTTTGAATGCGCCGCGTGCGAAATCATCCTGCGCTCGCCCGACACGCCCGCGACGGATCCCAAGACCAACACTCCCACGCTTCAGATCGTCAGCCCCGACGATTTCAAGGATTATGCCCATAGCGAACTGCGTTCGACGCAGGCGCTCAAGCTGGTGGACCTGACGATCAAGGGCCAGCGTCGACTCGGCGTCGACCACAATGCGCTGCTCGCCGGTCCGAAGAGCACCTATCCCAAGACAAGAGCCTGGGCGGAGAAGATCCACGCCACCTGCCCCGAGGCGCAGGGGATCATCTATTCGTCGTTCCAATATGGCGTCGATGGCGCCCTCGTCCTGTTCGGCGACCGGGTGGCGGACGGCGCGCTTGCCCCGGTCGCGACCCGGCGTGTCGCCGATGCGCCCTGCCACGATGAGCTCCGCGCACTCGCCGAGGAACTTTCGATCGACTACGAGACGATTTAGCGGTGGGGCACGCGAAGTACCCGGTAACCGCTCTGGGTCTGGGCGTCGAACCCGCTATGGTTAGGGCATGACGAACACCGTTCTCGCGCTCTTAGCCCTAGCGTGGCCGCCGGCTGCGGCATGGCTTGTCCTCAAGCTCTTCCCGAATGCGATGACCGGCTTCGTTGAAAAGGAAATCGATCGGCGTAGCGACGCGAAGCTGGAGCGGAGGCGGATCTCCAAGGGGCTTATTCTACCCTGAAGACGTCGGTCGACGTTCTCTCCACGACCAATTCGGCGATGCGGCCGCACATCGTCGAATCCGTGACCGCGCTGTGGGCGCAGATGCTGCTGATGCGGACCAAGTTCGCAATGTTGGTCGCGTTCGACGGCATCTTTCTGGCTGATGAGGCACAGCAGGCTTTCTCGGGTCAGGGCTTGCCGAACCTGCTCGAATATGTCCGGCCGTTCGCCGGAGAGCTCCACACGAACCCCTTGATGAGGGAGTTCAACGAGGCCTCGCTCGACCAGCACCGGCTCTTCATTGGCGACCGGCTTTGGCTGCTCTTCTACATCTACCGGGCGTTCCTCATGCGGAACGGGCTGCTGATTTCGCAATCGTGGGAGCGACGCACATTCGTCGACTGGCGCAAGGATTCTGGCGTTTCGCAGCTTTTAGGCGCACTGCTCACCTCCGATGAGGTGGCGCAACTAAAGGCGAAGAATGCGGGCGGACTGGCGGCGGCACTGGCGCGCATTGAGGCCGCCTTCCTCCACGAGGCGACGCGGGTCATGTCCGGCTCGAAGGCGATGGCGGACAGCCTCAGTGACATGCAGGCGATCCTGCTCCTTCAAAACGCGACGATCGGGAAACGGAGCTGATGATCAAGCCGGGTTTCTTAAAGGCGCAGATCGCCAAATCGCGTTCGGCTAAGCGAGTCTCCCCTTTTCTCCGGCGCATGATTACATCGACCGTCGATCAGGTCGCGCGCGATCACTATGGCGCGGCCTATTCCACCAAGTGTCTCCAGGCGAGTTGCGCGGTCTATGATTTGCTCGCGTCGGTAGGTATCAAGAGCCAGATCGTCGTCGGCGCAATGTGCGCGGCGGAGGTCTTCGAAGGCCCGCATTACGGCATGTGGGGCGGCTTCTGGGGTAACGACCACCATGTGTGGGTCACGACCGAATTCTACGAGCTTGTCGATCTCAGTGTCGCGGAGATGGCAAAGCATCCGCGCGCGTCGCGCGCCGACGGGATTCCGATGCCGCCACTGTGGTGGAACGACATTGCCACATGGCCGTCCGTTCTCCGATATTTGCCGGATACCGTCATCCAGAAGCCGGTATTCCCGGACGCTGCCGACACCGCCGATCTGGTTCTCTTCCTGAGCGGCGTACGGGCTGCATGGGATCGCCAAATCGCTCAGGGCAAGGTCGAGGACGTCGTCTTCACACCCTTTCTCGAAGGAGGCGAGTCAATGAACCTCTTCCACGAAGCAGGGCGTCCCTGGTTCGCCCACGCGATAGTCTTCCAAGACCGCGGCATTCCGTTCCCCGCGTGGATCATCGAGCGAGAACAGGAGCTGATCGCAGCACATCGAGAGTGTCGGCGCGCGCCCACCCGTTTGGCAGCGATGCTCGGAGCACTTCCGAGCTGAAGTCAGCCGGTCAAGCAATTTGTTCTGTGAGGTGCAGATCAAGGCGGCGAAGGCGGCGAGCTGCCAGTCCGAAACCGGCCCAGACCTCCTCGTTTAGGAACGCGCGAGGCCACGCCGGCGAATGTCGGGTTCTGGGAGGACCAGACGTTCGAGCTGCTCTGTTGGAACGACGGCTTCGTCCCAAAAACTGTGGTTTTGCGAGGAAGCCGCCTATTAATTCCAACGCGAGTAAAGCTTTCCTGCGGAATCTTCCGGAAATGGAGGCGTCCCGCGTCCGGGACGCCTTTAGGAACATCAGCCGTTAAGCTGATCCTTCACCGCCTTGGCGGGCGTGAAGGTGAGCTTCTTCGACGCGGCGATCTGAATGGTGGCGCCAGTCGAAGGATTGCGACCTTCGCGCGCCGGGCTATCCTTGACCTTGAATTTGCCGAAGCCGTTCAGCGAGACTTCGTCGCCCTTGGCAGCGGCTCCGGTGATCTGCGCGAAGACGGCATCAACGTACTTTCGGGCGTCCGCCTTGGTCAGGCCATGTTCGCCGGCAAGAGCTTCGGCCAGATCGCTATTGTTCATGTCGCATCCTTATAGATTGAGAGGCGATCACTTTGGTGGCTGCGATCCCGGGTTTGAAGCCTGATTGTTGGGAGAATGATGCATGCGCCGATTGCCCATCGTGCGGAGCGCCTTCCCCATGGATAAGAAGCTTTCCGGCAGTCAGTGCTGATCCTCATCTTCAAGATCCTCGCCGTCGGGGCCACGGCCGGTCATCATGTACCATTGTTCCATCGTTGAGGACGCGCCGATCCTGCGCTCATACCCTGTGCAGACATGCAGGGCGACTTCATGTTCCTCTCATCGGTCGAGAACTTCGAGGTACCTGACGAGCGTATCTCGAACCTCTGCAAGCTCGTCGGGCAATTCGCGTTTGGGGGGATGTTCCATATTAATGCCGCCATATTGGAGGATATCGGGTGCGTCATGCCTGCGCACCTGTAATTGGCGCCAGAGCGGCGGCAATTTTCTGGTCCGGTAATCAGAATGGCGAGGGGCGGGATCTGTCTGGCTCTTTGGGTCGAGGGTCGGGCGGGAGTTTTGGGCGAGGAGGGCTCCTCCGGGAACGGCGGCTGCGTTGGACGGACACGTCACGTGTAAGAGTGGAGAAGGATTTTGGAGGGTGTCGCTTTCGGATGGTCGAGAGCGGCATTTCCAAGGAGTTGAGGTTATGAATATCGGTGAAATCAAGCCCGTGAACGGTCGTCTTATCGGACATATCGCGACCCGTTCGATCGACCTGCCGCGCCTGGGGCTCCGGCCTGTCGAAAGCACCAATGAGCGCGCGCCAGTCTTCGAGATCGTCGCGCTCAATGTCGGGCAGCGCTGGGTACAGATCGGTGCGCTGTGGGAAGCGACCGCCAACAAGACCGGAGAATGCTTCCTCCAGGGATCGCTCGATGATCCCAGCCTGGCCGAGCCGCTGCCGATCGCTCTCTTCGGCAGCGACGCTGAAGGCTATCGGGTCGCTTGGCGGCGACGGGATGCGTTGAGTGGCTTTGGCGGCGGCCAGCGTTCGGAACGTCCGGCGATGGGCGGCGAGGCCATGGGCGGGTTCGGTGCGAGCACCGCCGGCATGGATGGCAGCTACATGGGCGGAAGCGATTTCGACGATGAAGTGCCTCACTGAGGTCTTTGTGCCTCATGGGCCGGGGGAGCACAGCCTCCTCCGGCCTTTCTTTCTGTCTGCCGATTTTGGAAAGGATGCGCATCATGGCTACCGCCCTGCGCCACAGCATCGATCGATTTGCTGACTTGCCCACACTCTACGCACAAATGGTCGCCACGCCGGAATATCAGGCGGCCTTTGGCGACCCGATGCCGCTTACAATTGCCGAGCCCGGAGACGCGCCCGCAGAGCATGAGATGCCGGAGCCTATCGCGGCCCAGGCCGAATGCGGCGGGATCATCGCTGCGATCTTCGACCTCTTCACCGGCACCCGTCTGGAGGCACTGGCACCCGATATCGCCTGGGGTTTCGTCAACAGCTTCCACTATCTCGCGGGGAAACTCGAAAAGCGCGAGGACGGCTATGCGAGGGAACTGGGGGATCTCGCGCGAGCCCCTGAAGGGAGCGAGATCTATGCCCGTTCGCTCGAAGAAAAGCAGCTTCAGTGTCAGTCGGTCGCAGAGCAGCGGCAGGCCATTGAATGCATGCGCGACTATGCCGCGGAAATGTACCGGGCGCAGTCAGGCTGGCCCTGGTCGCCGGCCAAGGGAACGCGAGCATCTTCTGCATCGAGCGCCAGCCAGATCGCTGCGGTCGATTTCCTGCGCGCCCGACAGCTGGAACAGCGAGAACGTCACCTGCCGCAGGGGCCGATCGTGGTTGTAACCGGTCCTGCCGACTGGCACGACTGGCAGGCGATATGGTCGCGGCTGGACGCCATCCATGCGCGGGTTTCCCATATGACTTTGGTTACGACCGGGCAGCGTCGCGGTGTGGACCAGATCGCGGCGGCCTGGGCTGCTCGCGGTCGCGTCCGTCAAGGTGGTGTAATTTCGGCTGTGGCCGTGGGCCATCGTCAGGCGGCTTTGGCGGTGATGTGTAGGGGCTGATTTTCCTCCTCGATCATGGGTTGGTTGAGTTCGGCCATGCCTTCGATCTGCATGTATCGGTGCTGGAGCTGCCACTCGTCGTTCTGCTCCATCAGCACAGCCCCGACGAGGCGGATGATGCTGTCTTCGTTCGGGAAGATTCCGACGACGTCGGCGCGGCGCTTGACCTCCTTGTTGAGCCGCTCGAGCGGATTGGTTGAGTGTAACTTCGTGCGGTGCTGGGTGGGGAAGCCGGTGTAGGCGAGCACGTCGGTTTCGGCCTCGTCCATGCAGGCGCCGAGCTTGGGCCAACGGGTGCGCAACTGGTCGGCGACCTGTCGCCAGACCTGCGTTGCGCTTTTCTGATCGGGCTGCAGGAAGACCTGGCGGATCGCGGCGGCGACGACAGTGTTCTGGCCCTTGGGCACATAGGACAGGGCATTGCGCATGAAGTGCACCCGGCAGCGCTGCCAGGTGGCGCCCATGACGCGGGTGATCGCGCCCTTGAGGCCCTCGTGAGCATCGGAGATGACCAGCTTCACGCCGGTAAGACCGCGCCGAACAAGGTCCTTCAGGAAGTCGGACCAGAAGACCTCCGCTTCCGAGGGGCCGATATGCAGGCCGACGATCTCGCGCCGGCCCTCGGTGTTGACGGCCATGGCGATTATTGCGGCAACGCTGATGATCCGCCCGCCTTCGCGTACCTTGAGATAGGTGGCATCGAGCCAGAGATACGGCCATTCGCCGGTGAGCGGGCGTTTCAGAAAGGCATGGACGCGCTCGTCAATGTCCTTGCAAAGCTTGGAGACGGTGGACTTGGAGATGCCGGTCATGCCCATGGCCTGGACGAGTTCATCGACCCGCCGGGTGCTGACCCCGCCGATCCACGCTTCCTGGATCACCGCAACCAGCGCTTTCTCGACCATCTTGCGGGGCTCAAGGAAGCCCGGAAAATAGGACCCAGCACGCAGCTTGGGGATTTTCAGGTTCAGCGTGCCTACCCGGGTATCCAGCGAACGGTCGCGATAGCCGTTGCGCCAGGTCGCGCGCTCGCTGCTGCGTTCGTGGCGACCCGCGCCGATCAGGCCATCAACGTCGGCCTCCATGATCAGCTGCAGCACGTTCTCGGCGATGGTGCGCAAAAAATCCGGTTGGCCGCCCTTTGCAGCCAGCTCTTCGATCAGTAATCTGTCCTCGGTCATCGGGAACTCCTCTTCGTCACGGTTGAAGTGTGCAAACTCCACCATAACGATGAACCCGGTGGCCACCAGCGACGCCGCATTCCGGGGTGGGGCATGCCCCACCCCGGAATACACCATCGCCTACACCGGAAATTACACCACGAGCGCGGACGCTAACCTGCTCGCACCGGCGTTGACGTGCCCGTCGTGCGCTATGGCCTATATGGAACCGGACGAAAGACTGCCTTTATCCGCAATCGCAAAATCCTTGATTTGAAGCCGGTCGAGGCAGTGCTCTGCGAGGGTTCGGGCGTGCAGGCCAATCTCTACCAGCTGCTGCGCCAGGCCAATGTTCCGATCCACGCTTTGCGCAGGGCGGACCAGGCGGCTGATGCTGTGAAGTTCCCAAGGCGCGTTCCCCCGGCAGCCATTGAAGGAGGACAGCATGGCGATACCTGACTATCTTAGCGCTAACTTCCAGACGCTCCTTCGGGCAGCGGAAGATGGAAATCTCGCTCTTATGGAATGCCAGGACGCGGTTTCCGGAGACCTGCGCTATGTCATCTGCGGCGTTGGCCGGGACGACGACGGATATGTGATGACGCCTTTCGGGCATATGGCTGAGGGTAATCCCTTCGAGGCCTATGTGCCGCCCTTTAGCAAGCCGTTTGTGCCGGCATAGGGGCGCATCCACAATCGAATGAGCTTCCAGGGCGGCTGCGCGATACGAGCGCAGCCGCCTTTTTTTATGGCGAGGGTTGCAGGGCGCCAGGCGGAGAGGGCGGGGCAAGATCCATTGCCATGGCAGGGGCATCGAGCCCCTGCCATGGCAGCTTCTACCTCAACTTCTTCCAAGTGTGGCACGGGGTCACCGTCGGCCTCAAGGACGACGGGGCCCCACCATTTTTCCTGGCGGGCTGGCGACGGAGCGCGCCTGCCAGACCTGCGCGGCGCCAGAAAAAATCGTGACCCCCATCGCCGCTGCGCGGTCGCGACTGCGTCGCGATCCTTGACCCCGCCGGCCGGAGCCCGTGCCGAAAAGAGGATCTCTTTAAGATTGGCAAGGAGATCCGACGTGACTGATTATCTGGACGCCGCTGATCGTTTTGAACATGCCTTCACCGAGACGGTGGAGAATTTCCGGATCGTGCCTGGTGAGGAGGTGACTGACGCAGCGATGCCGGACGCTGGCCAGGTGCAGCAGGCGACCGAGCTGATGGTCCGTACCATCTTCGACATCTTCCGCGATACACGGCTGGAGAGCGTCGCCGACAAGATCGCCTGGGGGGTGGTCTATAGCCTGCACAAGGTCGCGAAGGATATCGAGGGTCAGGCGGACAGGGCGGCGCGCGTGGTGCAGGAGCTCATTCCTGGTCAAGACGGGAGCGAGGTCAATTCCCTGGAGCTCGAGGACGCACAAATCCTCTGCCAGTCGCTCGATGAGACGCAGGATGCGCTGGCCTGTATGCGCGATCATGCAGCGGCCACCTATCATGTGGAGACGGGGCGGCCATGGTCAACTCCGCGCGCGTCGCTCACCTCCAGCAAGCGGACGGCCTCGGTGATCGCGGCGCAGGATTATCTCAAGGCCCGATATCAGCGACGCGCCCAGGCGTATGCACCGCATGGCCCGGTCGTGCTCTTCTCAGGGGGGCAGGTCTGGGAGGATCACGCGCTAATCTATGATGTGCTCGATAGGGTGCATGCGCGGATACCAGGCATGATCCTGGCAACCACCGCGCAGGACAAGGGATGCGATGCGATCGCGGCGGCATGGGCGGCGAGGACGGGCTGTAAGCTCATCGCCTTTACCCTCAACCATAAGCTTGGGCAGCGCGCCGGGTTTGTGCGCAATGAACAGATGTTGCGATTGAAGCCGGCGGAAGCGATCGTCTGCGAGGGGTCCGGAATTCAGGATCATCTCGCCCGAGAGGCACGGCAGGCCCGCATCGTCACCCATCTCCTGCGGCGTTCAGATCAGCGGACGAGCGGGTGGGCGAGGGCCATGAACCGCTGAGACGGAATGGGCGGCATGGGCTTTACGCTCATGCCGCCTTTTTTCATGTCGAGGGGAAGATGTCGCCCCGCTCAGGGACCCGTAAACGGGCCCGTCGCGGTGCGATGCGGGCACGCCTTCGGGGCGCCCGGCCAGCTGCGCGCGGCTACGCCGTGCTCGCTGCAGGGACAATCTTTGGGATTGGCTTTGGCTTTTGCAGCTTGGGAAGGTCTTCTGATCCAAGGGCCATGATGGCGGCAAGCGCAGGTTCGCCGCCTACCCGAATGGCTTCCTGGACAAGATCCCGAAAGAGGCGTTCAGGGATTTGCTCGACGGGCAATTCCTTGACGATGTCAGCATATCTGCCGCGCAAAGCGCGGCGGGCATCGAGGATATCTTGCGCGATTTTCAACTGCCGCGCTTCAAGGTCGGCAAGTCTGTCCCGGTCATTCAACTTGGGCATTGATCATCCTTTCAAATTGGATGGTCTGCCCGCCGCCAGCCATGCTCTATGAAAGATCATCGCAACGCAAGCGGGGTTCAAGGAAAGAGCCAGAAGACGCCCATGGAGGGCGCCTTCTGGCTGCTGCGGCAGGGATGAGATCCTCTTTCTGCCACCCCAGTGTGACGGACGGAGCAGAGAGCCTCAAGGATCGCGGGTGCCCCCAATTTCGCCAGGGCCTGCGCTTACGCTCCGGCCATGGCAAAATCGGCACCCCCGTCGCCCGCTACGCAGTCGCTTCGCGATCCTTGACCCTCTCTGCTCCGCCCTTTGCGCGGCCCTTCTCATTTCAAGAAGGAGACGAGCGATGGACGCCAATGAACGCAAGATTGCGCAGCTCGAACGGCGACGTATCGCCCTGGAGACGATACTGCGTCATCGGGACTTTTACATCGAAATGATCGACTGGACCGCAATGACGAAGGACGACAGGGAGCGGGTCGAGATCGACCAGCTGGAACATATCTGGATGCAACTCTGGGAGATTGATTGTCAGCTCGACCGGCACAGTAGGTGGAGATTGGACAAACGCTGAGGGGGACAGGCCCCCTCTTTTTTTTTGGCATCGGCTCTCAGACGCGCGGAACAATGGCCCCTTCGGGGAAGCCCCGCGCCTTCCGGCACGAGGCTGGCGCAGCGGCGGGGCGCTGCGGAAGGGGTACTCACGCCCAAGGCTTTTTGTAATGCACCGTACGCACGGGTGCTGCGGGCGCGAATCGCGAGGTTTCCTGCGGGTTACAGTGAGGTGCCAGCCGGTGCCACTGTCGTTTTCCTTATTGGTACCTGGCACCAGATGGTCACCAATTGAAAGTAATTCAGGGCTAAGTGATTGATATGCTTTGGCACCATGCCGGTGCCATGCATGCCCATCGTAAGGCGTTGAGATCGCCTGAAAATCGGCGTACAACGACCAGGCTTCACCCCATCTGGACAGGCAACGAACAGGAGTTCGGCGCTTGCCCAGGATCAATATCAGATTGAAAGACGCTCTACACGGGCGTCTTGTCGCCGGCGCCCGATCGGCGCGGCTCAGCCTCCCCGAATATGTCCGCGACATCCTCGATCGCTTCGAAGGCATCGATGCCGGCGGCTATCATGGTCGCTTCGATGAGGTGCAGGCGACCCTCATTCAGGTCTTCGCCATATTGGCCGCCTCGGTCGGAACGCGGCGCCCCGACATTCTCCAGAAGGGCATGGACGATGCCCGCGCCCTGCTCCTCGAACGGGGGCTGCTCGCGCCCGAGGATGGTGCACTATGAGCATCTTCCGCAACGACACGCTAGGCTCTTGGACCCGGGGTGGTCAGGCCATCGTCCACAATGTCAGGATGACCACCCAGGTCTTCTTCCAGACCTCGCTTGCGGGCCTCGCGATCTGGGTCGGGGGCATCATCTGGTATGTACTCGAAAAATCCAGCGACTATCAGCGCTTTGTCGCGATGAAGATCGCGGAAGCGACGCTGAAAAGCGACGTGCCGGGTGGGGCGCCGATCCTGTTCAGGACCCCGGCTGGGCGCCAATATTGGACGAACTCGGACGCGCTGCTGGCCTCTCCCATCGCGAAGAAGACCATGCAGGCGATGGAGCAGCATCTGATCTATGGCGCGGCGCTATCTGGTGCCTTCGCTGCGCTCATGCTTCTGTGGGCCTGGTTCTACTTCACCCGAACGGGGAAGGGGCTCGGCTCCAATCAGTTCATCCGGGGGGCCCAGTTCGGGACAGCCCGGCAGCTCCGCCGCCTGCTGTGGCGATCGAAGCGGGGAAGCTTCGCTATCGGCGGTGTGCCGGTTCCTGAAGACTTTGAGCCTGAGCACATCTTGATCTGCGGGGCGCCAGGAACAGGCAAGACCAACATCATCGTCAAGATGCTAGCGGGGATGCGTGGGAAGGGCCGTCGGGCCATTGTGTTCGATACGGCCGGTACCTTCGTCGAGAAATTCTACCGGCCTGGGCACGACATATTGCTCAACCCGCTCGATGCGCGGGCGGATAGCTGGTCCCCCTGGGTCGATGTCCCGCGCGACTATCATTATGATCAGATCGCGGAATCCACGATCCCAGACAAGGGCGGTGATCCTTTCTGGGCGAAGGCGGCGAGGGGAACGCTGGTCGCCGTCTTCCGCAAGCTTGCGAAGAACAAGCAGATGCTCATCTCGGTCTTGCTCGACACGCTCCTGCGCAGCCCGTTGAAGACGCTGGCGGCCTTTGCGGAAGGGACGGACGCCGCCGCCTTTATTTCGCTGGAGGGAGATCGGACGTCAGCTGGCATTCGCGCCGAGTTGGCTTCTGTCATGCGTAGCTTCTCCTATCTAGACGACACACTCGATGGTTTCTCCGTGCGCGATTGGGTGGCCAATGAAGAGGATGACAGCTGGCTTTTCATCACGGTGAAAGCCGATCAGCTTCCCTCGCTTCGGCCTCTCGTAACTGTCTGGCTCGACATCGCGATCAGCGCGATCATGAGCCTTCCGCCCGACCAAAAACGCCGCCTCTATTGCGTTATCGATGAGCTGCCTACGCTACAGCGTCTGCCGTCACTCAGCGATTTCCTAGCGCGCGCCCGCAAATATGGCGGATGCGGCATATTGGGGTTTCAGTCCTACCCGCAACTGGAGGCAACCTATGGCATCCAGGATGCGGGCGCGATCACCGGTTACTGCTCGACCTGGGTGGCGCTACGAGCGAACGATACTCCCACGGCAAAGCATGTGTCGGAGAATTTGGGCCAGGTCGAACAGGTCGAGGCCAATGAGGGCATGTCCTATGGGGTCAACGACATGCGAGACGGCGTCAATCTCTCCCGCATGCAGGTCACCCGTCCGCTCGTCATGCACACCGAGGTCACGAACCTCCCCAACCTGTCGGGCTTTCTCCGGTTCGGAAGAAATCTGCCGGTCGTCCATTTCCGGGATCGGTACAATGGGGCGCCAACGATCGAGCCGGCATTCGTCGAGCGAACGGAGCCTGCCAAGCGGTTCGAGGAGGGCAACGCTCCCCCTCCTCAAGAGAAGGCACCGCAGAGAAAACCTCGGCGCTCTGGGAAGGATGCGAAGCCCGAGCCGCAGCTCCCCTTGGACGGCGGCTCACCCGAAGCAGCAACTGCGGGTGAGCCGCCTGCGCACAAGGGCGCCGGAGTTCCGAAGCAGAAAGGGGACTCGCCGAACGCCGAACCGCCCAAGCTCCTTGGGCCGAGGAGTGGCTTCAACCTCCACAAGCATAGCCGCTCCAACGGTGAGCGTGACGATGCGAGGCCGGCATGATGCATCCGCGCCGTCTCAAAGGTTCTCCGGGCAACATCGCCCGCTATTACACTGTCGGGGACTATTATACGAAGGGAGATGCGGAGACCTCTTCCTGGGGCGGTACGCTCGCCAATGAACTTGGTTTGGACGGAGAGGTGGATACCGCGCAGTTCAATGCACTGCTCAGCGGCGCCGTCGCAGACCAGCAGTTAGGACGTCGGCGGGCAGGCGGAATTGATCACCATCCTGGGTGGGACTTTGCAATCAGCGCCCCCAAATCCGTATCGATCATGGCGCTCGCCCTTCGCGATGAGAGGATAGTCGCGGCACATGAGAAGGCCGTCGACGTAGCACTTTCCTATCTTGAAGAACATGCCCAGCTGCGGCGCCGAGAGGAAGGGAGCATCGTCCATGAGACGACTGGGCGACTCTTGTGGGCACGCTTTACCGAGCATGCCAGCCGCGAACTCGACCCCCATCTCCATACCCATGTCGTGATCCTCAACATGACGAACTGCGATCCGGGCAACCCGATGGCCAGTCTCGAAACGCGGGCCATGTATGCCGAGCAAATGGCCAGCGGCCAGATCTACCGCAATGCCCTTGCCCACAATCTGAGGGAATATGGATTTGAGATCGACTTCGATCCGCGCCGCGGATTGTTCGAGATCAGGGGGGTGCCAAAGGCATTGATCCAAGAGATGTCGCAGCGTGCCGAGCAGATCAACGCCCATGCCGCTGAGCATGGCCTGTCGGGGCAGGCCGCGCGTAGGCAGAGCTTCTATGAGACGCGCGGCCCAAAGGTGAAAGTCGGGCTGAACGAGTTGCACGATCGTTGGGATGCGCGCGTCGCACCATATGAACCGAAACTTTCAGCTGTCCTCGCCCAGGCCATCGAGGCTGGTGTACGCACAGTCCCGGTGGAACCCGTCGACGCAGCGCGGGCGGCCCTGTTTGGGATCAGGCAATCGGAAGGGCGCGAGGCGGTCAATCCACTTGGTCACGTCATTGCGGTCGGCCTTGCCTCCCATGTGGGAGAGGTTCGGTTCGAAGACCTGCGACCGCTCCTGATAGATCATGAAAGTCGCCGCAAACTCTTGGCAACGCGGGGGCAGACCGGCGACGCAGTCCTCACGCGAGGGCGAACCAGCCGCAGGACCGTGAGGCTGGAACAGGCGCTGACCCAGCACCTCGCACTATCCCTTGGAGACGGCAGACAGGTCGCCAGCGCAGACCGGCTGCTGCCCGTTCTGGAAAGCGCTGGTCTATCCCCGGCGCAGGAGCAGGCTCTCGTGCACATGGCATTGTCGGGAGACCGGATTACGGCAGTGCATGGCGTGGCTGGGGCCGGTAAGTCGATGCTGATTCGCTCCCTCAAGGACGCGGCGCATCCGGGGATGGTGTTGACGGCGCTTGCGCCGACGTCCTCTGCTGCGGCTGAACTGGGTGATCGCGCGGAGATTGCATCCCGGACCGTTGCCAGCCTGTTGGCGAGTGGCGGGCATGGCCTCAGCGCCAACGATGTCCTGATCCTCGATGAAGCGGGGCAGCTTGGAAACCGCCAGGCGCTGCGAGTGCTGGAGATCAGCCGGGCAACTGGCGCGAGGCTTATCCTGCTCGGTGACAATCGGCAGACCGGCGCGATCGAACAGGGAAAGGCATTCTGGCTGATGCAGAAGCTTGGGCTCGAGACCGCCGAGCTGGTTGAATCGCGGCGGCAGGAAACCAGGGCGATGAAGCTTGCCGTCACCCAGGCCCGCGCCGGTGATTATGCCGGTTCGCTAGACCATCTTGATAAGGTGGCAAGCGGCAGCGATGCGGAGGAGCTGGCCAAGGGGCTGGTGAGAGAATGGACGCGCCTGAAGCCTGAAAGCCGGGCAACAACGAATATCCTCGTTTTGGAGAATGCAACGCGCCTCATCGTCAACAGTCAGATCCGCGAGGCATTGCAACGGGAAGGGGTCGTCGCGGTCGAGGACACCCGACTTGCGGTGCTTACCCCGGCCGGTCTCAGCGAGCAGGAGAAGCAGATGGCCCGGTTCTATTCCGGCGGTCAGGTTCTGAAGTTCAATCGCGATCAGGTGGGACCTGGCTTGTCGCATGATGGCGAGTATCGGGTCGTTTCCGTGGTGCGCGATGCGAAGGGCCGGCAGCGTGTGCGATTGGCGGATGAGCAGGGGCGCATCCACAACTGGGATCCCCGCACAAGCAAGGCGGCGCAGGTGAATATATTCCTCTCCGAGCATCGCAACCTCGCCGCTGGTGACCGCATCCAGTGGCGCCTCGCGACTAAGGAGCTTGATCTCAAGAACGCCGAACGCGGGACGGTGGAGCGGCTCGATGGTATGGTGGCGACTGTTCGCTGGGATCGAGGCAATAGGGTCCAGCAGATCGATCTTGGACGCCACACCACTTGGGATCACGGCTATGCGGAGACGGTGTATTCCGCTCAGTCAAAGACCTATGACCGCGTCTATGTGCTGGCGCCTGTGGCGTCCCCGTTGGTCAATGGGCAGAACTTTTATACCGCCATCACGCGCGCCCGCTACGGCGTCAAACTCTGGACGGAAGACCCCAGGAAGCTCGCCGCGAAACTCGAAGAGCGGTCGGGCGAGAAGACATCGGCGCTCGAGGGATTAGGCCGTCTGGAGCGCGATCACAGCAAGCGCTTTGCCGCAAGGAATGAGGCGCGGCTGAAGGGCCTAAGGCTCGAACAGGTTGAGGAGCGGCGGAAGGCAGAGGGCAGGGCGCTCGCGCACAAACTTGATCAGCGAGAGCCGGACCGCGGAATTGCCGGACGTCTTGCAGGCAATGCCCGATCGCTGTTCGAGACGCTCGATCGTCATCTCCAGGCACTTGCGGCGAATCGGCAAGCCAATGCGCACAAGGCGGAGGACCGTGCCACAGGCCGGAACATTGAGGAGCGATCGCATGGTCAGAATCGGTAAGCGGATAGGCGCCCTGATGGTGCTAATCATCTGGCAATCGGATGATCTTACTGCGACGCCTAGTCATGATGTGGCCGATGAACGGAGGATCGCTAATTGCATCCGGCAAGCCGCAGGCGGACAGAAATGGCTCGAAGTAACCCTGTGGGGGCTGCGCGACCAGGAAGGAGGATGGATCGGCGCGGCGGTGCCGAACCGTAATGGGAGCCATGATCTGGGACCTCTCCAGATCAACAGCTGGTGGGTTCCCAAAATTGCCGAAACGCTTGATCGTTCACCAGAGGATGTTCGTCATTGGTTGCGTTACGATCCGTGCTTTAATGCCAACGCAGCCCGGTGGATATTCGTTGCTGCTCTGGCATCGACTGGCAGCTATTGGAAGGCGGTAGGCATCTATCACAGTCCGAGTTCTGATCGGCAAAAGCGATATGCAGCCAGTGTTGCGGACCATCTGAAGCGACGGTTTGGTAAGGCGATTTTCTCGCCTTTCAACGCGGGCGGCGCTGGAGGAGTTCGCTAAGCGAGCAAGATGATCGGCAACTCGGTCGTTCGAGCCCGCCGCAACGCTATCCAGGCAAAGGCGGTGATGCGCGCAATGTCCATTTTCCGGTTCGAAATCCATTCGGCCAGCCGTTTCCGGGCACCTTTGCGGCATGACGCGTTGGCGACACAAACAGGCGTCAGGTTCTGGATCTGCGGCTCTTCCAGCAAGTTTAAGAGGCTCGCTAACGATGAGCGATCGGCGCGCGCATATTCGCCGGTCCAAACCGGTCAGCTTAGGACTTTCAATTCCGCTTGATTCCGATAGATTGGGCATGCTTCATCCCATCTGGCAGACTCCAACTAGGAGCTGATCTGCCGTGCGAAAGAGCCTGCCAAGATTTAATGCGCCACTTCCCATTGAGAAGTCGCAGCGCCCTGTCGCTGGTCGGCGCGGTGAAGCGCGACCTGCCCGATTCGGTGGTGATGGACCTGGCCAGCGGCAAGGTGACGCCGATCACCGACACGCCGGGCTATACCGAGACGACGATCTTCTCGCCCGACGAGCGGCTGGGCATGGTGATGACCACCCGCTTTTCGCAGACCGACCCGGCGATAATGGGGCTGATGCCCCGCCCCTATCCCGACAGCCTGAACATGGGGCTGAGCATGTTCGCCTATACCTATGCCGTCACCGGCGTGCGCACGGCCCGGCCTGGCAATGTCGGGCCGGCGCTGATCGATATCGCCCGGTCGCAGCGCGAGGATGGCTATCAGGGCGCGAACCTCAGCAGCCAGGCCGACTGGGTGTTTCATTCGCCCATGTCCTGGCATCCCGACAGCCGCCGGTCGCCCTGGATCGAAGGGCTGCACTCATCGATCCTATCAGCGTTAGGATTGCAGTAGCGGTGACAATGACCGGGTTTAGCCGTTCCCGCCTGTACGAGCTAATCAAATCCGGCGAGCTGTAGATCGTGAGAGACCGAAGTTCGACTTTGATCATGGTTACCAGTTTGCGTAAGGCGATCGAGCGAAGGCGATTACGCTAAAGCTGGGAAAAGGACGCTATGCGGAGTTCAGGCAGGTGGTGCCTCGCGCTGCACAACGTTGGCCAGCTTGGCGATCGGCGAGAGAGTAAGGAGCCGCTCATCAAAAATATTTTCCGAGCGCGTCCTACGCAATCCCAGCAAGTCAAAAGGGCAAGAAATAGACAAGATGAAATTCTAGGGCAAACTCAAGATCTAAGTCTTTGAAAAGATTGGTGCCCCTACGGGAATCGAACCCGTGTTTCAGCCGTGAGAGGACGCTATCGCAGGCGGTGCACCTAGCGACTGTGCGATTTTTGTCAAAGCGATGGGTGGTTTTTCAAGAGGATAAATAGTGAGCCGCAAACGCTGTTCGCGCGCGTGGGGTGGCCATACTGGGGGCGCTTTCGCCCGGGCTCGGCATAATTGAAGAAGAGGGCATGGAACTGAAGCAGAACCCCTTAGCCGGCTATGGCACTCCAGCTGGAATACGGGTGCAAAGCCGGCATTCTCCTCACTGCCGGACTCGTCCATTCAAGATGGGAAGGCAGACGGTCGGGAGTTGAGAATGGCAAGATCGATGGTGGTGTCTCGCATGGGGGGGAGCGAGGTGCAGGACTGCTAGCAGCCCCGCCCTGGATTTTCATGCCGCGACGGGGATCGGATTATCCGCAATGCTCTGATTGAACGCGTGGACGAGCGCATGTTCCTGAGCGCCTGGATTGTCACGCAGCGGCTTGACCGCATCGACGAGAATTTCGAAATCGTCGCTGCCAAGCGCCACCATTGTCTGTTCGATGAAGTCGTCCAGCGGCATCGCGCGCGGATCTCCGCTCTTGTAGATAAGATCGGTGTCGACCCATGGCGGGGCGATCTCCTGGACCCGCACGCCGGTGTCACGAAGCTGGAACCGCTGGGACAGGGCGTAGGAATGTAGCGCAGCCTTGGTAGCCGAATAGATTGCGTTGGTCGCGAGCGGGACAAAGGCAAGCACGCTGCTGGTATAGAGGATGGTCGCCTCGGGCTGAGCCTTGAGATGCTCGATCAGCGACGACGTCATACGGATCGGCCCCAGCAGATTGGTGGTGAGCAGGCCCTGCGCCATATCATCGTCGATTTGCGCTGCCGCATCATCGAACGGCATGATCCCGGCATTGTTGAGCAGCACATTGGTTGCCGGAAAATCGCGCATGATCGATTGGGCCGCACGGCCGATGCTGATGGGATCGGTGATGTCCAGTTCGATCGCAGCCATGCCCGGATTGGCAGCCGTGACCGCGTCCAGCAGGGCCCGGCGCCGCCCGGAAGTGATGACCTGATTGCCGCGCTTGTGCAGCGCCTCGGCGAGGGCCCGACCGATGCCGCTGGTGCCGCCCGTGATGAAGATGGTGTTGCCGGTGAGTTTCATGGTTCTCGTCCTTGTCTCTGATGTTCAGGATCGCGGGTTTCAGGATCAGGCGCCGACCGCTCCGACGCGAGCGACGCGCGGGAAATCGAGGCTGGTGCCGACGATATTGTTGATGCTGTTGGTGAGGATGCTGATCGCGACATGGGCGATCGTCTCCAGTATCTCGGCGTCGTTCAGGCCCGCAGCACGGGCCTGATCCAGAATATCCGGGGCAGCGCGGCCATGAGCGGCGTTCACGTCCAGCGCGAGCGCCAGGATCGCCGCTGCATGGCCATCACTCGCCTCGCCACGCTGTGCATCGGCAAGGTCGACCGCAGACAGGCCCGCCGCACGTCCGGCGCCGGTGTGTGCCGCCAGACAATAGTCGCACCCGTTGGCCGCCGCGACGGCAATGGCGATCTGTTCCTGAACCTTTGCGGGAAGCACGCCCTGACCGAGCGCGCCGCGCCCATCCCAATAGACATCCAGCACGGCGGGGGCCTGCGCCATGACGCGCAGGAGGTTTGGCACCTTGCCCATGCGGGCCTTCGCCTCGCGGAAGATGGCGGCGGTGTCGGGCGTGGCATCGGCGTCGGAAAGAAGAGCGATGGTCGACATGATCTTGTTCCTTTGGGAAAGAGTTCAGGTGGGAGAATTCAGGCCGCTGCGCGCTCGGCAAGGCCGAAACGGGCGGCCGGCGCGCTTGCGGACAGTTGGGGGGCAAGGGCAGCACGGGCGGCTTCGAACGCATCCCACAGAGCGATGTCCGCGAGCGCAGGGATCGTGCTGGTCTCGCCGCGGTCGAACCCGACCAGCGCCGCATCGACCATGTCCTCGGCCCGCATGACGATTTCCGCGGGCAGATTTTCGACCGGAAGGCCGCCAATTGCCCAGAAGTCGGTGGCAGTCGCGCCGGGCAGGACCGACTGGATACGGATGCCCTTGTCGGCCAGTTCCTTGCGAAGCGACTGGCTGAAGGCCTGAACGAACGCCTTCGAGCCGCCATAGACGCCATTCAGTGTTTCAGGCGTAATGGCCACGATCGAGGCGATGTTGATGATCGCGCCCCCTTCGCGCGCCACGAAGGCGGGCGCGATGGCATAGGACAGCCGCATGGGGGCAGTGACATTGAGGCGGACCATCGCCTCCATGCGATCCACATTGCTTTCGAGCAGGCTGCTGTGCGTGCCTATCCCAGCATTGTTGACCAGCATCGTGACGCTCGCGTCGCTGCGCAGCACCGCCTCGACCCGGGCAAGGTCGGCGCTGTCGCCAAGGTCGGCCGCGATAATCTCGACCGCGCGGCCGGTTTCGTTCGAGAGCCTGGCGGCAAGCGATTGCAGCTTGCTCTGATTGCGGGCGACCAGGATCAGGTCATGACCGCGGCGAGCCAGGCGATCGGCATAGACGGCGCCGATCCCGCTGGATGCGCCGGTGATGACGGCAGTGCCATGGGACATGCGATGGTTCCTTTTTTCAAGAAGCAGTCGGTGACTTTCGACACCCCCTTTATGGACAGGGTGGATCTTGTCTTAAATGACGTATAACGGCATGATTCAGGACATAGGGAGATAGAGAAATGCCGCATGTCGCGATGGTTCTGACGCCGGGCTTCCAGTTTCTGGCCCTGGGCGCGCAGGCCGCGTTCGAACTGGCCAATGTAGTGGTGGAAGACGCTTTCTACACGCTTGGCATCTATTCGGTCGGCGGCGGACCGGTTGCATCGTCCAGCGGTTTTGAAATCCCCACTGTCCCGCTTGGCGAGGCCGGGCCGGTCGACACGCTGCTGCTGATGGCGGGGCTGATGCCGCCGCCATCCCAGGACGTGGAGACCCTAACTGTGCTCCAGGCTGCCGCGCTGCCCGCCCGCCGTATTGCGGGGCTTTGCACCGGTGCCTTTCTGCTCGCGCAGATGGGCCTGCTCGATGGGCGGCGGGCCACGACGCATTGGGCCTATGCGCGGATGATGCGTGACGGCTTTCCCGATGTCCGAGTCGAGGAAGATCGCATCTTCATCAATGAAGGATCCGTCTGGACGTCGGCCGGGCTGACGGCGGGCCTGGACGTCGTGGTCGCCATGGTGGAGAAGGATCTGGGGGCTGATGTGGCGCGATCAGTGGCGCGTCGCCTGGTAATGCATCACCGCCGCGCAGGTGGACAGTCGCAGCATAGCGAGATGCTGGACCTCGCTCCCAGCAGCGATCGCATCCAGAAGGCGCTCGTTCATGCCCGCAGCCATCTGCAAAATCCGCTGACGGTCGAGGAGCTGGCGGTTGTCGCGGCACTTTCCCCTCGCCAGTTCAGCCGCGCCTTCCGCGCAGAGACCGGTCAGTCGCCGGCCAAGGCGGTTGAACAGCTGCGTCTCGAGGCCGCCCGGCTTCTGCTGGAGGACACGCGCCACAGCCTGGAAGCGGTGGCGCGTGAGGTCGGGTTCATCGATCTGCGCCGCATGCGCGAGGTGTTCATGCGCAATTATGGACAGCCGCCCCAGGCGCTGCGTAGGCTGATGCGCACGGCCTGAGGCTTCCGTTCAACCGATGTGCTGCAACCGTTCCAGCGATGGCGGCGCAGCGAGCAGGTCTGCAAATCGAGCGGCAAGCCCGGTAAAGGCCGGAGCAGTGGCATGGCTGTCCAGCGCGGCCTGATCCGCCCATGTCTCGATCATGACGAGCACGCCCGGATCATCCCGGCTCGCATGGGCAAGATAGGCGACACAGCCGGGTTCTGAACGGACCTGCGGCAATATCGCCAGCACGGCTTGCAGGAGATCATCCGCCTTGCCGGCCCGCGGCACCAGGCGCGCGACGAGGTGGACGGTGGCATCGCCAGCCGCATCAGTCATGATCCCATCCCTCCAGCACGATCTTACCCCGCGTGGTTGCGCTTTCGATCTGACGATGCGCCGCGATCAGATTGGCCGCATTGATCGGTGACATTGTCTGCGTCAGCGTCGTGCGGATCGCGCCCTGATCCACCAGCGCAGAAACCGCCTCAAGCAGCTGACCCTGTTCTGCGACATCGGGTGTTTCGAAGAGCGACCGGGTGAACATCAGCTCCCAATGCACCGACACGGCCTTCCGCTTGAAAGCGATAATGTCGAGGCTTGCAGGATCGTCGATGAGCGCGAAACGCCCCTGCGGCGCGATCAGATCGGCAATGTCCGCCAGATGCCGATCGGTATGGGTGGTCGAGAAGACGAAGGCCGGTGCATCAAGCCCGAGAGCCGCGATCTGCGCAGCCATGGGCTGGCTATGGTCGATGACATGATGCGCGCCAAGGCTGCGGACCCAGTCCTGCGTTTCGGGACGTGATGCCGTGGCGATGATCGTGAGATCCGTGCACGCCCGCGCGATCTGGATCGCCACCGACCCGACGCCGCCCGCGCCGCCGATGATCAGGATGGCGGCAGGTTCTGTCCCGGCCTTGTCCTGCACCCGCAGCCGATCGAACAATGTTTCCCAAGCAGTGAGGGCCTTCAACGGCAATGCGGCTGCCTGCGCTGCCGAGAGCTTGGAAGGCGCGTGGCCGACGATGCGCTCGTCGACAAGCTGATATTGGGCATTGCTGCCGTCGCGGGCGATATTGCCGGCATAAAAGACGCGATCACCGGCCTTGAACCGCGTGACATCGGGTCCGACGGCTTCAACGATGCCCGCCGCGTCCCATCCCAATATGCGTTCCGCGCGACCATCAAATGGCGGGGCACCGGCGCGGACCTTGGTATCGACGGGATTGACCGATACCGCCTGCACCGCAACCAGCAGATCGCGACCTGTGACCGCAGGACAAGTAAGGTCGACATCCAGGAGGGCGTCGGAGCGATCGATGGAACCTGGATCATGATAGGCGATGGCACGCATGAGAATGCTTCCTTTTGCAGTTGCCGTGCCTATGTGGTGGCAGCGCCGTTTCATGTGATACGCACAAAATCTGCCTATAGTATCAGAAAGGATACCGTAACTTGCTCAAGCCCCGCCATTCCCGCCTGGACTGCGCGCCTGGCTGCGCAGTGGAGGCCGCCATCAGCCTGATCGATGGCAAGTGGAAAGCCGTGATCCTCTATCATCTCCAGGACGGGCCGGTTCGTTTCAATGAACTGCGTCGCCGTAGCGGGAGCGTCACGCAGCGCATGCTAACCAACCAGCTGCGCGAACTGGAAGCGGACGGGCTGATCGAGCGGGAGATATTCGTGCAGGTGCCGCCTCGGGTGGAATATCGTCTTTCCGATCGTGGAGGCACCCTTCTGCCGATAATCGAAGCGCTCAAGGCGTGGGGTGACGCCAACATGGACTTGTTCGCTCGGCGATAGACGTTCAGCGGTTGCTTGAAGAAATTTGTTCTTGCTCGAGCCGCGAAGATGACCCGTGAACGGGGGAAGGAAGGCGGTTCGGGAGATCTCGCTCCTGTACCAAGTTGGGATCTGACTGGAAATTAAGTTTAATGGTAACAGCGGGCGAGCTCGACTGCTTGGCCTGTTTCTGCCTCATGGATTTTGCCAAAAGCTCCCGTCGTTTCAACGATGTGGACCGATACCACTCGCGACCCTTATGCGCGAAGCGGTCTGGTTTTGCCAGATGGGGTGGCTCGCGACTTCCCCGTTTTGTGAATTGCATATGTCGGTGGAATGGATGCAGCAGCTTTTCTGCGAAGAGGCAATGGCGCGGCCGCGGAGGCGACTTTTTGCACCCCGGACATGGCGCACGAATGGCTCAATCGCCAACGTCGCGCATTTGACGAGAGCCTTGGGCAAGGCCGATACTTATCGAGGCGCCCGCCGGTCGGATCGGGCACGGTATCGCTGCGTGATCTTTTATGGCTGTGCAAAGCCGCCCATGCTCTCGCTGGCGAAGGCGCACGTTTTTGGGGCGGGCGCTGGAGCTTGGTCGAAAGGGCAACGGTCTATACTGAAGCGGTACTCAGTCTTGCTGTTTTGGAGGCACTCATTCACCTCGATCTGCCATTCCAAATATCCGCGATAATCTGCGCCGTCTGACGATCGAAGTTCCCGACAGCGGCTCGGTTCAAGGGCTCATTTTAGCCCTATCGGCGCGACACCTGTCTGGAGACTGGAGACGACGTCATCGAAGGGGCGCGCCCACTCCATAATGCAGGTTTCAGAGCGTCGTCGTCTCGAGCCTCCGCATGTCCTGTATAAAACGACCTCTAGTGCGGATGGGGTTTAGCCTGTTCAGCTACCGACGCAGCCAGACAGTCTGATTGTTCTTGATGCGTTCTGGCCTAAGCATGATTGCGCTTGGCGCCGCTTTCTCGAAATGTGTGTGGCGCGAATCATGCTACGCTGCTACTCAGATATTGAGCCCGGCGCGCACTCCCGAAAGTCCGCAAAATTTTCGGCCGCGTCGGGCTCACCTTTCCCGACAGTGTCGAAGTTGGTGTCTTTTTTTCTGATCGCCCTTGGGGCGCGGCAATGGGAAGGCTGACCTTCAGAATGCAATCTTAGCTAGCGCCGCCTACTGATGGGTTCTCGCATTTTTTGCCATTCCACTTCAGTTAAAGATACTTACAGCATCCTCATTCAAACAGCTTTCCTGTCCGCTGATGGAACCAGTCCAGGATGACGGTACGCTTCGGCGGTTCGCCATGAATGGACGTGATCCGAGCATATAGAGTAGGCCTCTCGGCGGCATCGCTCCGGCCACCCAGCTCCCTAGCGGCAAGTAGCCTATCTGATGGCCTTCATCGTTCCAGACCATGATCGCACAGGGATTGATCGGGTTGCCAGGCTCAGTGATTAGCGCAACGCTTTGTCCGATCACACAACGCGCGATTGCATCTTGGAAATAGCTCTCACCCACTATGCCTATCGACCGCAGGCTGTGGGCACTGCGGACATTATGAACGCTTTTCAATCCCTATCTCCCTCCGAGCGCAGATATGTTCCCCGCCTCACCAGCTGCGCGAGGTGACAAGCGCCAGGTTCAACCGCTTATCATGTACACAGCTCAATGCGAACCCAAACGCCATGCATATAAGGCGACTGTTGGCAGTGCTTCGCTTCATCCTTGGCCAGACGGGTTACATGCATCATCGCATCAAACCTAGGTTCAAGTTTCTATCGTAGCTCACATTCTGCTCGCGCAGACCAGGGCAAAAAAACCATATACAATCGTTCTGCGCGTTTGGACGATTGCAGAGAGAGGTGAGCAAATTTACCTTAGCCACAAGGACGGCCGTTCGGGAGCGAGTGATCGGCCTGTCTAGGAGGGCTAATCGTCATGAAGGACCGCGCTAAGATTTTGGTTATCGACGATAGCCTGGAGATGCGAAACGTTCTGTGCGGACTTCTGCGGAAAGATCAACGCTTCGAGGTCGTGGAAGAAGGAGCAGAATGCGCACATGGTATCGCAATGGCGCGCTATTACGCGCCCGACATCGCCATCGTCGACTGCGCTCCACCCGTGGATACCGAGCCGCATTATGGGTCGCAACTAAGGCAGGTCGTTCCATCTGTCTACATCGCGATGTTCACGTTGCAGCTTGGCAAACCTGCGATCGCCAGTGCACTGAGCGCAGGCTGTAGAGCCTATATCTCGAAGATAGATGGACCGGCAGTTTGGAGTCAGGCGATGGATCACGCACTTAAAGGCGAGCCGTTCTTTCCAGGCGATGCGAGTAGTTTCCTCGTTGAGCGCATGCTTGATGAAAGTGAAATTCCGTTACGCCGTCTCAGCCCTCGGCAGCGCCAGGTCGTTCAGCAGATTGCTGAGGGGCGCAGGAACACGGAAATTGCTGAAGTTCTGGGCATGAGCGTCAAAACCGTTGAGGCGCATCGCTTGGAAGCGATGCAGCGCCTCGGGTTGCGGAATGTGGCAGAACTTGTTCGATATGCCATTCGTCATTGTATAATCGAGCCGTGATCAACGCTGTCAACGTTCCCCTTCAAAACCAATAGATTGCTGATTGCGCCAAGCCTGCAGACACCGGCGTTGAACGATGAGCCGCTCTCTTATCCGTTCGACCAAACCGCCTTTCTGGAGGGAGGTAAGGTGCTGCGAGTCCGTACACCGAAGTGCTTGAAGAATAGATCATCGGCGCTATGCAGAATGGCTTCTGCCTCTGCACAGATGCGTCAGCTTCCAATGCCGATCGACGCGCCCGTAATTGCCTGCAATGCCGTAAGCAGGCGATCTCCGTAATCGGCACTGGCCGCGGGAAATGCAGGCTCTTCGCGCCGCATCGCATGCCAATAGCCGCCGCTGGTCTGCGCCGCCTCGTCATCGCTCGCGGCGAGCCAGCTCTGTGTCGCCTGGCCGGTGGCGATGTCGACTGGCGCGGAAGTGCCGCCCATGCGTGTGCGCGCCCAGCCTGGATCGACGGCATTGCTCATCACGTCAGGCCAGCGGCGTGCTAGCGCCATGGCAAGCGCGATGATCTGAAGCTTGCTATCGGCATAGGCCTGATCCGGCTGCCAGCGGCGCCGCGTCCAGTCGATATCGTCCAGATCGGCATTGCCGCCCCGATGCAGCCTGCTACTCATGTAGACAAGGCGACCGGGCCGTTCGATGCAAGCGGTCAGGACATAGGGCGCCAGCAGATTGACCGCGGTCATGACGCTGTGGCCTTCCGCTGTCCGACCGCGGCCGCTCGCGCCATATAGCCCGGCATTGTGGATCACTGCGTCCATGCGACCGATTGCATTCACCGCATCGGCCAGATCTCGTGTTTCCGACAGCAGGCTGAGATCGCCGGTCACTATTGCCAAAGCTTGCGGCACTTGCGCTGCCAGCGCCGCAGTGCGTTCGACATTTCGGGCATGGAGGACGACATCATGTCCGGCGGCAAGCAACGACTGCGCGGCGGCCAGGCCGAGACCGGTAGAACTGCCGGTGATAAAAACTCTCGCCATATCGACTCCTTGCTCGACACAGTGCCAGCGGCCGAAGGGCCGAAACGCACCAGCTCTATTTGCGCTGCCAAATGTCGCGTTCGGCAAAGATCCTCTGCATTTCCACCATATTCTCGGTGCCCCAGCTGCACAAAGGTTCGAGCGCCTGAGCGAGGCTCTGGCCGAGGGGCGTCAGCGTATAGTCGACGCGCGGCGGCACTTCCTTGTAATCAGTGCGCAGCAGAATCCCATCTGCCTCCAGTTCCTTTAACTGCTGAATTAGCACTTTGTCGCTCACGTCGCGAATCGCGCGTTTGAGCGCGCCGTAGCGATTAGGGCCCTGGAGCAGGAAATAGAGGATTAATGGCTTCCATTTGCCGGCAATGACCTTGAGCGTTGCGTCCAGGCCGCAAGTGAAATTGGGAGCGACGGTTCCGGGCGAACAGTCGTCTCCGGGCTTTGAAGAGACAGGCAGGGATTTAGGCTTTTCGGACATTTTTCATACTTACCAAAAGGTGCATACTTGTCGTTAGGTAGGTGTGCCTCCAGCTACGTGCAACCATAGATTTGGAGGCACTTATGAACAGATTGGAAGGCAAGACCGCGATCATAACAGGCGGCGGTACGGGCATTGGCCTGGCATCGGCTAAGCGCTTCATCGCGGAGGGCGCGTTCGTCTATATTTTCGGGCGTCGACAGGAAAAACTCGATGCTGCCTTAAGCGAACTTGGGGCAAACGCCCGCGCAGTGGCGGGTTCGGTTGCCGATCCTGCCGATCTCGACCGCTTGTTCGAGACAGTGAAGGCAGAGCGCGGATCAATAGACATCCTCTTTGCCAATGCAGGAACCGGCGCGCTGGTGCCGCTGACGGACATCACCGCCGACCATTATGCCGAAACCTTCGACGTGAATGTGAAGGGCACAATCCTCACCGTGCAGAAGGGGGTGAAGCTTATGGGTAGCGGCGGTTCGATCATTCTGACCGGGTCAACCACTGGCGTGATGGGAACACCGGCCTTCAGCATCTACAGCGCATCCAAGGCCGCCGTACGCAATCTTGCTCGCAGTTGGGCGCAGGATCTGCGTGGCACGGGAATCCGGGTGAATGTGCTTTCACCCGGGCCAACGCTGACCGAACTGGCGGCCGAGGTCGTCGGCAAGGAGGCAATGATCGAGATGGGAGCGACCACACCGATCGGTCATGTCGGTGATCCGTCTGAAGTGGCAGCCGCTGCTGCCTTCCTAGCCTCATCCGACAGCAGCTTCATGACCGGAAGCGAACTGTTCACCGATGGCGGGCTGGCGCAAATCTAAGCCAACACCGTTCTTTTCCCGCCGGCTTGCTATAGGGCAAGCTGGCGAGCTGGTCCATTTGGCTGTTCATATTGCATAGCTGGCTTTGGAACCTGGAGATATAAGAGGGAACTCACGCTAAAGAGCCGATCTGCTGCATTAAGATATTTTTCTCGGCCTCGCCTCGGCAAATCCCATCTGAGGATGTCAGTCTGGTCTGCTGGTTGGTGGGATACCAAGCTGATCGAGCGCATCGGGATTGTTGCGCGACCACCTTTAAAGCAAAGAGATCAGCTTACCAGAGGAGTGTCCAGCGTGGCGCCGTCCTTTCCCTGAAAGTGCAGATGGTAGATTAGGCTGATATCTGGCAAGCTATAACCGAGCGCGAAATTTTGACTGAACCGAATTTGTCGCCTCTGGTATTTCCCTGGCCTACAAACGCCGATCTTAACCGGCCGCCAGAGGTTGTTAAAGACGTACCAAAAACCGGTGATTTAGTTTTTGAAATTAATCAGGCGCTGATGGAGCCTTTCAAGCCTTACACGGTAAGCTTCGCGCGAATCGCCATATCTTGTGACGCTGAGCATGAAGGAAAGCAGTGCGAATTCCCTGCATATGAGGATGCAAGATCCTTGGCCGCCGTGTAAAAGATCAGTTCGACAATCTGCCGGGTTGATCCGTAAAAAAGGGGAGCCCTGGGGCTCCCCATGAAAATTACCCTATGGCTTTTGCCATCAAACGCTCCAGTCTTTCGGCGAACGCACGCGGATCTGACGGTGCTTCGCCTTCAGCAATTCGGGCCTCATCAAGCAAAAGAAACGCCAAATCCCGTCGGTCTTCCTCATTATCGCCTGCCTGCCCCAGCTTCTCGATGAGAGCATGGCCAGCATTCACCTCCAGAATGGGCTTCGCTCGCTCCGGCGCACGGCCGGCGGAGGCCAGCATCTTTTCCAGTTGAAGATCCATGGCATTGTCTGCCGCAACGATGCAGACCGCGCTTCTAGTCAATCGGTCCGAGATGCGAACATCTGAGACCTGATCTGCCAGAGCCTCTTTTGCAAAAGCGATAAAGCTATTGGCGTGCTCGCTCGGCGCTGCGGCGTTGCTGTTTCCGTCGGCCAGGGGGATGAGACTCAGATCAGCAGCACCCTGCGTGACAGATTTGAAGGGTTTGCCCTCATAATCGACGCCTATCGTCGTCCAGAAACTATCGACCTGATCGGGGAGGAGCAGAACTTCGATGCCACGCGCCTTGAAGCCTTCGATCTGCGGGGACTGTACGAGCCGATCCAGGTCGTGGCCGGTTGCATAGTAGATCGCTGTCTGATTTTCTTTCAGCGCGCTGACATAGTCCTTGAGCGAACGCCATGTGCCATCGGACATCGTGCTTTTGAACCGTGCGAGGCCCAATAACGCTTCGCGGCGCTCGAAATCTTCGTAAAGGCCTTCCTTTAACACCGATCCGAACTTTTCCCAGACCGCGGCATATCGCTCAGGTTCGCTGGTTGAAAGCTTGTCCAACTCGGAGAGAATGCGGTTGCTTACGCCCTTTTGAATGGCAGAAAGGACCGGGCTGGCCTGGATCATCTCGCGCGACATGTTGAGCGGTAGGTCGGCGGAATCGACCAGGCCGCGCACGAAGCGCAGATAGCGCGGCAGGATTTCCGCCTCGTCCGTTATGAATACGCGGCGCACATAAAGTTTGATGCGCCCCTTGCGGTCCGGGTCGAACAGGTCAAATGGCTTGGTTTCGGGGATGAAGATCAGGACGGAATATTCGTGCCGGCCTTCCGCACGATAATGTAACGTGAGCGCTGGTCTGTCGAACTGCCCTGCAACACTTCGATAGAAATCGGCATAATCTTGCTCGCTTATGTCGGACTTCGCCTTGGTCCACAGTGCCATGCCGTCAGTGACCTGCTTTGGCTCATCCTCGCTGCCGACTTCCTGAAGAAATATGGGTACCGGGACATGGCCAGATTGTGCTTTGACAATCCGCTCCACGGTTAAGCGCTCGGCATAGATTTTGGCATCGTTGAGCAGGTGTAACGTGACGCGCGTACCGCGTGCAGGTGCTGCGGCAGAATCGGCCGGTGCAATGGTGTAAGTTCCCAGTCCATCGGAGGACCAAATGGCTGCATCACACTCTCCGGCACGGCGAGAAGCAACCTCCACTTTACCGGCCGCCATGAATGCGGAATAAAAGCCGACGCCGAACTGGCCAATAAGCTGCTGCCCTTCGCCATTCTTGTCCGCCGCAAGCTTGTCCATGAACGCCTTTGTGCCCGATCGCGCAATGGTGCCGAGTGTTTCACCCATATCGAGGGCGGTCATGCCGATCCCGTTATCCTCGATTGCAAGTGTGCCTGCTTCCTTGTCCAGTGTGAGACTGATGCGCAATTGGGGATCGTCGCCCAACAGAGCCGGTTTGGAGATCGCCTCATAACGCAGCTTTTCGCAAGCGTCGGCTGCATTGGATATAAGTTCGCGCAGGAAAACGTCACGGTCTGAATAGACCGAATGGACCATCATGTGCAGAAGCTTGGAAACATCTGCCTCGAAGGCCCGTGTTTCGGGTACGGTAACAGTGGCCATTGTCATCGTCTTTCTGACTCGTATGCCTAAATCTGAGCGCGACAGATGGATCGAAAGCTTTTGCCGTTCAAGAGGCGGCAGCTGCCTATTTGGCTAGCGAGACGGATGGGTATCACGCAGCGATTGTCGCGTTCCGCTTTCGGCTGGGGATCGTCTTTTTAAGCTGATTGGGGCGCATAGCGAATATGACCGCATCGACACCAAGGCCGTCGATCAGTCCAAATGATCGGTAGGTCCAAACAGAACCTCAGGAACGATGAAGACGATCGGCCGGAGGTTATTCATACTAACGTGACCCTTGAGTATAGAAGATAGCAAAATAGACAGTTTATAACTGCTTGCGCTAATCGCTGTATTTGAGCCAAGGTGGTGGCTAATTCGCAAGCTGGCGATTGACGGCTAAATGTGGATAGGGAAGGGGGCTCTCATGTTGATCTGGGAGCGTTGATCGACCTGTCATGCGCAATGGTTTTCCCGGCACGCAAGAGTGGAAAAAGACGCTTCGTCGATCGGCATAATCGACCGCGCGCTGCCAGCGCCCGCGGTCCCTGTCGGAGAATATCAACTATTGCGTTAAGGCCAGGGCCGGCGCCACGATGGGTCGCTTTTGTGCCACCGAGCGCTACGCAAGCGCTGCGATTATGTCAGTGGAAGAACTACGGAAACAGGAGGCGTCGAGCGAAGTTTCAAAAGCTTTCGTTCAGCGGAGTTGCCTATGCTTGCCGCCGCGCTGATTGAGACCCAAAAAGGACGGGCGCTTGTTCAATATAGACTAACAGGCAACACAAGTCCGCACGCCACGAAGCGCTTTCCGACGGGTCTGAGGTATCGGATCGCCGCACTCCGCGAGCCTCGGGCCGGAGAGCATTTGCGAACGCGCGCTCACCAGCGCGCCCTTCACGCTGTCTTCGATCTGTTCCTGTACACCGCAGTCAGGCGTC
>Ga0213869_10000420_pt1 | contig 35284 bp, 50 predicted proteins | sample PICome_10_FD_160083 | JGI IMG/M metagenome (GOLD analysis project Ga0213869, IMG submission 160083) | Coastal seawater microbial communities near Pivers Island, North Carolina, United States - PICO132 | ecosystem: Environmental > Aquatic > Marine > Coastal | place: USA: North Carolina...
GGCTGCGGGTGCGGTCACGGCTGCGGGTCACGGCTGCGGGTGCGGTCACGGCTGTGGCTGCGGGGTGACGGCTGCGGGTGCGGTCACGGCTGTGGTAAGCGCAAAAAAAAACCTTCCCAAGTGGGAAGGTTCAAGGCCTTAAGTTTTATTTAGAATATGCTTTTCGTTATCCAGGTCACGTTGAATTCGTGCCGATTCAACCCTCTAGTTATTCTTTCTACTTCATCTTCAAAAACCCACTTTTTAACCAGTGCTCCGTTATTTGGCTGACTTAAAGTAACGTCAAGACGATTGTCTGAAAATCTGATTTTCACAATTTGCTGGCCGTTTGACATGTTTTTCCTCGTGGTTGTGGTTGACTGATTTACAAAGGATATCGGCAACAATTCGCAGGCACAATAGCAGACAATCAAAAAAAACAAAAAAACCCCGACTGAAACCAGCCGGGGCAATCGTCGTTCAAATTGCGGCCAGTGCTAACGGCTACAAACAAACCAAACAAATACAATCAACCCAAGGGACCAACAAATCAGCATACGCTCACGTTCTGTATATTCAGACCATGAACCAACTAACGAGCACAGAACCCAGACAGGCAGCGCCACGGCCGCAAACATCGCAAAGCATAGAATAATCATACTGATACCCCCACTGATGAAAGTCTAGCAAACCCGTTACCGATTGCTTCATTCCTTGAAGCGTAGGTGCGGGCAAGCAATCGCAAGCCCACAATAACCCCGCGCGGGTCACCAGGTCGCCAATCTGTTATTCCGCCATCGATAACATCGTAGCCCATATCAGACGATGGCAAGGTTTGCCGATGCGCTGCGCGTCCACACTTGCCGTCCTCGTTGTAATAAACCGCCGATACATTCCCGCCATTGGCTAGAATAGCCTGCGCGTGGTTGCTATTCGCGGTTGTGCCATCGTAAGAAAACGTGACCCAGTAGTTATCACGAACCTGTCCCCACCTACGCGGGTTCTTGGTGTAATCGTAGAACGTGATGCCGGGGTGAATGTCGATGACGTCATGATGTTCCCATGGGATATCTGAAAACATGTTAAGACGTGCGCCGATGGTTCCCCGATGACGCTTGCGGAAGTTTGACAATTCGCGATTGAGTGATTCTAGGAACCACCCCCGGGCAAGGTAATAAAGCACCGTACGGGCTGCGCGACCGTGGTTGACGTTCGTCATGTGAGCCTGACCCGTGGCTACACCTAGGCAAATATCCTGACACCTCACCGCGTTGGGGCATACGTTTCCGAACCCAACGAAGTTAAATGGCAACAACGACAACCCCACCGTAGGCACGATATTTTTTGCTGTCTTGGGGTTTGCATCGCCTTTACCTAATAGCTTCCCGATTGTCACCGGGCGGGAAAGTATCCCACCCGATACGACAGCTTTACGCGGGCTGATTAGATTAACCGTGTAATCGTGCTTCGTTATGATTTCCATGTCTTAATCCTCGTTTGTGGTTGTGGTTGTGGTTGTGGTTGTGGTCATCACTCAATCGTAAAAACTGCGCCACAGAACAAAAACTCACAATCTGTTTTTGTCTGATTCCACTGACTAGGGTCGTCGTGGTCCCTACGCTCCACAATGCATTCGGTCGCAATAAATGGGCTGTGTTTTTTAAGCCGGCTCAAATATTCGATAGCTGATGATTCAGTATCATAGTAATTTAACACGCAATTTTTCGATGATACTCGATAGTTTTTTCGGGTGCTCATAATATCAATCCTCGATTGTGGTTGTGACTGCCGGGTGAATTGTTCCCCGCTGCTGAAAAACTATCGGCACAATTCAACGCGGTCAACAGCACAATTCCACCACCACCAAAACAGCAAATGTTAAGATAGGCAAGATAAGCAAGATCAGTAATTTGGGCAGCCTAAGCAGTTTAGGGGGTTTAGGCAGTTTAGGCAGTTTAGGCAGTTTGGAAGGTTTGAGCAGTTTGGGCAGTCTAAAAAGCTTAGTTAGCCTAGTAGGCTTAAGCAATTTGAGCAAACTAGTAAGGTTAGCTAGTCTAAGCAGTTTAAACAGACTAGGCAAAACAAGTGGTTTAAAGAGGTTAAACAGACTAAGCAAGCTAGTCAGGCTAAATGGTTTAAGTAGTTTGGGTAATTTAGGTGGTTAGGGTAAGCCAAGAAGTTTAGGCAAATTGGGCAGGCTAAGTAGTTTAGGCAGTTTAGGCAGTTTAGGCAGTTTAGGCAGCATAAGCGGTTTGGGTAGGCTAAACAGATTAGGCAGTTTAAACAAGCTATGTGGGTTAAACAGTTTGGGCAATCTAGGTGGTTTGAGTAAGCTAGGTAGTTTAGGTAACCTAGGTATTTTAGGCATTTTAGGTAGCTTAGGTAGCTTAGGTAGTTTAGGTAATTTGAGTAGATTAAACAGATTAAGTAGTTTAGGTAAGCTAAGCAGGCTGGACAACTTAGGTAGCCTAGGCAAGCTAGGTAAGTTAGGCAGTTTGCGTAATCTAGGGGGGTTGGGCAGTTTGGGCAATCTAGGGGGTCTAGGCAGTTTAGGAAGTTTGGGCAGTTTAGGGGGTTTGGGTGGATTGGGCAGTCTGGGCAAGATACGCAAAAAAATTAAAAATCCCTTTGTATAGGGCGTGTTCCAAAAATTTTTTTTTTCAAACAGAGAAGTCGTCTTGGTTGTATCCAAGATTTAATCTTCGATGTCTTGCCTTGTGGCATGCTGTGCAGAGTGCAACTAGGTTGTCCTGATCAAGCCTGCGTGAAGGTGCTTGTTCAATAGGGATGATGTGATGAACCTCAGTTGCTGGTTCACTGCGCTGATGGATCTCACAGTCTGCACACAGAGGATTGAAAGCCCTGAACCTCTCCGAGAGGACTCTCCACTGATTATCGTAATCCCCTTTTCGCTTTCCATGAGCCTTTGGTTTGCAGTCATCGCAAGGAACTTTCTTGACCTTTGCACCACAGTGACAGAGTGATCTCATAGAAATCTCCAGACAGGTATTAGGGGTTGTGTGTTAGCCCAAAAATGAAGGCAGGGCACTTCATGCACCCTGCCTTTATATTCGCTTGGTTGATCTTTAGCCAACCCAGCCCGGCGAGCAAGTTCCCGAACCGACCAGTGTAAAGGTTTCGCTGAGATCGGCGGTCGTAACTGTGACCACTTGGCCCAGTGGAGTGGTGTAGCCAGCAGGAGGACTGACATTGAGCAAGTAGACTCCTGAGTCCAGGTTGAACACGATCTCACCTGACGATCCAGTCGTCAGCGTGAGCGTTGTTCCATCGACATTCACGCGAGCACCTTGCAGTGCGTTGTTGCTTGAGTCTTCAACACGCACGGTGATTTGATAGAGTCCAGATCCACCGGACCCTGCTCCACTGACTTGTGCATCGAGGAAGTAGCCGAACGTGTTTGCAGTTGTGTGACCTGTGCGTTCTTCATCCCAAACTGCATCAACGATAGCAGGGATTGAAACGCTACCACTCGGTGCATTCTCAAGTGCATTGCTCGTGAACTGATAGACAGCACCATCGGCCACAAGAGTGCTCCAGATGCCTGCAATCTCTGTAGAGTTTGTGAGTCCATCTGACTGCACCTCATGAACATCAGCAGCAACGTGATGGTTTCCAGTAACCTGAACAGTACGGTGCGTTCCTTGGCTAACGAGCAATCGTTCTCCGAATGATCCGCTGACATAGCTTCCGGCAGTCAGTGCATCCCATACCTCTTGCACCGTGATGTTGTTCAGTGCAGAGATTGCATTTCCGTTTGAAGTGATGCCTGCGTTGTCCGGTGCAACTGTGTTTGCAAAGTTCGTTCCACGCATGTCGCTGTTTGTCGTACACGTTGCAACCGTTGTCACGTTCGCAACAGCATCATTTGCAGCATCAAACGTGCTTGCGTTATCAGTACCGCGCTCTGCCGCGAGCACCTCAAAGTTCCAAGATTGAACATATGCCTGGCTACTGATCGTTGCAGTTTCTTGGATCGTGAAGCAATCACCTTCTGCTTCGGACGCAGGGTTGTAGTAGGCATCATAGATGCCTGTGGTTGCAGATCGTTTGGTCACGGTGACAACATCTGCTGTGAGTGTCCCGTTTTTGTAGACGACAACAGTAGGAACGCTGTCAGCATCGACAAGCACTCCTGCGGAGGTGTAGGTCATGATCGTCCAGTAAGATGTGTTTCCTACCTTCAAAGTTGCTGGTCTGCTCATCTGAGCCTCGTCTGAAAGAGTTGTGTGAATGCGTGCGTGATGAATGCGTTGTATTGTGTTGCTGGTGTGCTTGGCGATCCCTCAATACCCCTGCTTGTTGCCAAGTGGGTGATCTCGGCTTGGGTGAGTGTGCGATTGTGAACCCTGAAGTCGTCCATAAGCATGATCGGAGAGTAGATACTGCTTGTTGCTGGCGAATAGTTGCCTACAGCCATATGAGTTCCGCTTGCAACAGCAGGACCGCCAGTAACTGCAGGGACATATGTGTCCGTGCTTACTCCATCAACGAATAAAGTCCATGTATTCGTTGTGTTGTCCCAGTTGACTGTGCAGTGCGTCCATACGTTAAGTCTAGATGATGCTGATGAATCAATCTCAAGACCGTTATTTGCCCCTACCCTTGAGCCTCGGTAAATCAGACAGCCAAGGTTTAGCACGCCGCTGTTGTTTCGCAGGTATAATCCCCAACCATTGTAGGAGCCACCCGTTTTGCTACGACAATCAGCAACATAGTGGTTGGTTGATGGGTTCAAGACGCTGGGGTTCATCCACCAAGACACAGAGAAACTGTCTGTGTTGTCGATGTTTTCGGTAGCGTCCTGAAGGATTGCTTTAGCCGCACTCTGGTCGTAATCATAAGCCAGCGTGCCACCCTCGCCTGTGTTTGAGGTTGTCGTCAACCCTCCGTTGTAGGCATATGTTCCAGTACCAGAAATGTCATCGGCAGAATCATTCAGGCTTGGGCATAGCCACGCCTTTTCTGTTCCAAGGCCAACAGGAGGCGGACCTTCAACTCCACGCGAGGTTGCTAGGTGGGTTACTTCGGCTTGGGTTAATGCTCGGTTGTAGACGCGAATGTCGTCCATTTTGCCGTCAGTGAATCCGCCGCTGCCAGCCCCAAACTTCAGTGCGGTGCTTATATTCACAGTGTTTGGAACAGACGCAGTTTTTGACGAGTCAAGCGACCCATCTATGTAGATTTTTACCTCATTGTTGTCACCATCAAACTCGCAAGTGACGTGCCTCCATGTGCTGTCATAGACATCGCCCGACGACTTTAGTGACTGTGCGGCATTGTACGAACTGCCCAAAGACATGTAGAGCCAAGTGAGTTTATTGTCACCAGATAAACTTGCGGCAAGTGGTCCCCTGTTCCCTCCGCTTGTTTCGTAACTACCTGCCGTACCTTCAGTGCCTGAGCTTGACGAAGATGCGTTTAACCAAAAGGAATAGCTAAACACTGTATTCTGGTGGACAGTAGTGCTTCCTGTGTCGATATAGTCATCGATCCCATCAAGCTCAAAGGCATACGACCCACCCTCACTGGAATCAGCAACCACAAGCGTGCCAGACGCAGTGCCATTATTACCATTCCCCGACTGGTCGTTAAACGCAGTCGAGGTTCCGGTATTGTCGTTAGTGGCACTGATCCACAGTTGTTCGTCGCCTAAGCCAGTTGGCATTTTCTACTCAACAGATATTGGGAAATTAGTAGCCATGCTATTCAACGCAGCAGACCAGTCAGCATCAGTCACATCAGGCTGAATCTGCAACGGGGCAATGTACTCGTTGTACAGTTCGTCGTAACGTGCTTTCTTCACCGCGAAATTTGCTCTGGCCTCGCGTTCTGCTTCTGCCGCTGCCTGTTCCGCCTCGTATGCTTCGCGTGAAGCAACAATGTCAGCAACGCTTGCATCAGGGTTAGGGCGTCCACCTGCTGCATCAAGCAGTGCTGCAACAACTACTTGCAAGCTTTCAGGCATCGCAGAGGTCACAGACGCCCACTGAATGCTTCTGGGATAAGCATTTGTGTCTACCTCTGCGCCGCCTTCAAAAACATGCTCGATGAAGTAAGCAATCAAAACCTGAGACTCGCTGCCGATTGCAAGACTTTGGTAGTAACTGATAAGCAACCCGCTTTTGTCGCCGGTGACAGGGTCGATAATGACCGCACCATTCTCCTGAAGGATCTCCTTTGCTGATGAGCAGGGAATTGCGTTTGCAGTTGCATCACGCAAATGTTGTGCGATGACATCATCAGGCACGCCTTGGTCTTCGAGCGGTTTCACATCTCTTAGGTAATCAATACTCATCAGTTATATCCTTCGTTTTTGTTAGCTGGTTTGTTGCTCTGCTCTGCTAGAGCTTTCCAAATTTCAAGTCGGTCCTGCTGGCAGTCTTCAGCAAGTTTTTCTGCTCTCTCCAAACGTGCCTCAGTCACGCCAAGATGTTTCATTGTTTGTCTCCAGAGTACAGTAATAGCACCTGACATTCCGGTCAGTGCAGTCACTAGCACTCCAAGAGTTGTTGGGTCTGGCGTGCTCATCGGTTCCTCGCAATTACATTTTTAACCCATTGGAAAAATGATCTTCTGTTTCTGTACCCGGTTTTGGAAGCAACAACTTTGCCGCCTAAGCAAAGGTCAAAGCTTGGAGTCCCACGCGAATCAGGACTGGCCTTTGTCATCCTCCATCCTGCTTTGCGTAATGCAGGCACGCACTCACGCTCAAATGCTTTGCATGGACCACAGGATGGTTGGCTTGTAAAGACAATCTCAGATGTCAGATCAACCTTCTCCTCTTCGATGATTAAAGGCTCTTCGATTTCAATCAAATCAATGTCGTCAACTTGTTGCTTGTATTCTCTTTCAGCCACTGTTGCGCTCGACATGATCGCAAGGATCACAATAGTAGCAGCAGAGTAAATCAATACATCGAAAATCTTTGCGCTCATTAAATTACCTTTGCTGATTTGATCGCAACATACTCCTGAGCAATGCAGTTACGACTGCCTTTCTCCCAGAGCACTTGCATTCCATCGCTTGACCAATTGTTTCCCCATGAGTTTACGATAAGGATTCCATATCCTTTGCCCTTTTCGTAAACACCCTTGATACCAAGCACCAAGTGACCCCACCAACTCAACCCCAGAGTGACAGGTGAGCAGTCAGGTGCAATCAGAGCACTAAAAGCAGTTGAGAAGTCCCTGCTTGGGATCTCTTCATACTCTGCAATTCCATATTTCTTAGCAGACTTCTTGACTATCGATCTTTGTGCATGGCTGCGTGAAATCAACGCTTCCTGAAAGACCTGCACTGTAGGTATGCCGTGCTCTTGAACAGCTTGGACTGCCTGCATGGCCCATCCGCCTACATTGCGGTAGTTCTTGTACAACTGAGCAGGATAGCTTGCTGAGAGGTGCAGAGGTGGTGACTCGTCGTAACCAGATTGGGCCAGTGCAACGGCTACACCTTGAACCAAGCCGAAGCACCAGCAGTAATTTGTTCGGGCCTGATTTAATATGGGACAATTTGCTGACTTAAATGTATGCCAAGGAGAGCAGTCGCGTTTGTCTTGTTCTGCAATCATGTCTCGCCAAACATCTCTTGGGTATGTCTGACCAGAGTATTCTGGCACTACCGATGCGAATGGTTGGGCATCAAAGTCACGCTCGATAAAGCCTGTTCCAAACTCGCTCACTTAGCACCAATCCTTTCTCGAAATTCAGCAACAGAGAGAGGTGCGTCAAATGACTTAGACTTGCCAGATGCGTCCATCACTGCAATGCATGGGGACTTTGACTCATACCGAAGGAAAAGCTTCTGCAACCATTGAGGGGATCCAGAGATTTCTCCAGGTGCATCGTCGATAACTCGGAAATTGATTCCACGCTGGTCCGCAATCTCATCGAGAACTGGACTCGATGCTGTGTATTGCTGATCGACAGTCATCTCAGGTGATTTGATCAGCAGAGCAGCACTGACCTCGATTGACTGTTTTTCACGGTCTTGTGATGGCAACCATTTTTTGTAGTACCCCGAGTCCCAGACAACGAAGCAAAGAGCAGCAACTAGCATCGCTGGCAACTTGCTTTCATTCTGAGGAGGAGCAGATGATCTCTTTTGGATGTCAATCATCTTCAGTCTCCTCAACTTTGCGTAAACGCTCATCGAGGTCGTTGAGCACGGCAGTAAGCTTGTCAGTGTCGATGCTGCTTTCAACTTGTTCTGCAACTGCATCAACCTTTGGGAACCGTGCTCGGACTGAATCTACAGTCCACTCGGCCAAAGGCTTTAAAACGCCGGACACAATCGCGATGCTCAGTATTCCAATCAACTGAACCGCGCTAACAAGGCTTGTCAAAAACAGTGTAGCTAGGGAAACGCTCTCCATACCTTCAGGCGGATCGTCATCAAAAAGGAACGCAAAAAAATTGTTGCTGTACAAGAAATACACCAATGCCAAGGTTCCTGCGCCACAGATGAACTGAAACGATTTGTTGCTTTTTAGCTCATTCATATCCCGGTTCCCCTGCTTGATATCCTGATTGGACTTCTTCGCCGCTTAGGTTTTCTTCGATCCACTTCTCAATGATCTGCGTCAAAAGCTTCGTTGCAATGCTCAACAGCAGTGCATTAAGAATACCACCGTATTCAGGAGAGTCACGCAGTCTTTTCACTGCATTCTTGCGTGCAATCCGAGAGATGATTGCTTTTTCTGAGTAGAAGTCGTGCATCCTGCACGCGACGAGGTATTCCTGTCTCGCGATTTCTCGAATCTTTTCGCGAGCATTCTTTCGCAAGAGCATTTTTCACCATCAATTTGGCCGAAGTTTTGCCTAGAAGGTTTTCAATTCTGCCCTGAGCAGACTGAATTTCTCGCTTTAGCAAATCGACGTTTTTCATGATTTTCCACGTTTTGCTGACTTTAAAGCGCGGTAAAGAAAGGTCACGCTTCTATTTCGCGGCTCGACACATTGACTTTACCACGCAGAAAAACAATAGCAAAAAATGCAAAATTTGTCAATTATTAGAAAGGACAGTCATCCTCTTCAAGGTGAACAAATTCAGGCTTTTGGGTGAGTTTGTAGTCAGTGATCCTGTGATACTTTCCATCTGGCTTGACTTTGATTTCAGTAGGCATGCAAAGACAACCTTTCTCAGCAAGTTCCACGCCCTCAAAGATGGTGATTGGTGGCTCATTTCTGCTGCGTGCCATCCACCATCTGACTGCCTTCTGCCTCGGAAAGCCTGCATGTGCAAGGCATATCCATTCATTAAATCTGCGTGTGCTCAAGTTACCGTCGCGTGACTCGTCATCAAGAGGCTCAACCGTGTACTGCACACGCATCGACTGCTCTTTGTCTTCGTCCTTTGGAGTGTGAATAAAGTAGTCAACATCAACAACCTCATACCACTTCGGTTCGTTTCCTGCCTGCATGATCTGAGCAAGACCGTCTGCTTTCTTATCGACGTTCGATTCAAACTCGAAACGAAAGCCACATTCGCAGTACCTTGTCCCGCTGGCTACCACTGCCTGACAAGCTGGACATTCTTTCCTCGGTGCTTCGCCTGGTTCGCCTGATGAACTTTTTGCAGAGGCAATCCCAAACTCTGGATCATCTATCGCACCATGCCTGCGTGTATTACCACCGAAGTCTAGAACGAGGCACTCTGTCTTTCCCTTTGCCAACCTCAGACCCCTGCCGACCATCTGCGCGAACAAACCGGGGCTGAGTGTCGCGCGGCACAGAGCAATGAGATCAGTCTTAGGAGCATCAAAGCCAGTGGTCAGCACTGAGCAGTTGACGAGCCATCTCAGAGCACCTGTCTTGAAATTCTCAAGTATTGCCTCTCGCAAGATTGGGAGGGTATCACCAGTGACGACCGCAGCACGCTCGCCGGTCTTCTTCTCTAAGATTTTACCAAGGTCTTCTGCATGCTGTACGCTAGTTGTAAAGCAAAGGCACTTCTTGCGATCCTCGGCATTTGCAACAGAAATGATCTCATCTGCGTTTGCCTCAACAGTCGCCTCGAAGGTGCTCGCAAGCTCTGAGAGGTTAAAGTCCCAGCCAGATCGACGCACGTTGCTTGTATCGACTGTAGAGACGCTTGCAGTCCTGACAGGACAAATGTATCCACCATCGAGCATACGCTTCACAGTGACCTCGTACGCTGTTCCATCGAACATCTGATTTGGCCCGACGATGGGTCCGCAATCAAGCCTAAACGGAGTTGCAGTCAATCCCAGTGTCCGAGTCTTCGGGTTGTACGTCTTGAGATCAGCAAGGAACCTCGCATACTGAGTATTCTCGTTTGACGAGACTTGATGAGCCTCATCAATGATAGTCAGTTGTCTTGCTCCGAAGATGTCTGCATGACCTGAGAGTGACTGGATCGTTCCGAAGATGATGTCCTTGTCTGTCTGCTTTCGACCCAGTCCGGCGCAGTAGATTCCTGCGTCAACATCAGGACAGAATCGATTGAGAGCAGCAAGGTTCTGCTGAACAAGTTCTTTCTGCCGGCATATGACAAGGCCTCGATATCCTACTGCAACAAGACCTTTGCAGATGTCTGCAATGATGATTGACTTTCCGGCAGCAGTCGGAAGGACGAGGACTGGGTTGCCCTCAGAGTTGCGTACATAATTCCAAAATCCGTTAACTGCATCTTGCTGATATTCACGCAGGCTGTATTCGTAGGGTGGTTTCATTGCTGTTCCTTGTGGTTGAAAAGAGTACCCGCATCAGGAATCGAACCTGACTGATCAAGGAATTTTGAACCTTCCACGGTATCAGTTCCCTTTCTTTTTTGTGATGACCAGTGACCACTCATGCGAGCATAAAAAAAGAGCACATCAACGCCGTGCTCAAAGCGACCACCCTCGCGAGATAGGTGGGTTTTTCTGCACACGCTCCTACCGAACGTCAGCAGGAGTTCTAGAAAGCAACTGGACCCGTAGGCTCAGTCACAGCAGACTCGACAGTGGTCGTCTGAGTCTTTGAGACAGGGTAGTAGCGTTTCACATCAACACCGACTCCATATCCTTCGTCAGGCGTGTTCTTGATGTCTGCAACCACCACCTTCTGATGGATCTCAGAAGTGTCGGTGATCTTGGTGATTCCGCAGCACTCAAGCAGATTTCGGAACTGTTGTTGTCCGATCTCAACTGCTTTCGGATTTGCGTTGACCACGTTGAAATTCTGAAAGATCACGCGGTTCTGAAACTCACCTGAAACGATCTGAAACTTGACCTTAATGTACTGACCAATTTTAGCATCGTTTGCTTCCTTGGCTTTTTTAGTCAGCATCAGGTCAGTCTCGGTAACTACCATCGTGTACCTTCCAGCAGGAATTTGCTGGTACTCATTTGCTACTTCTACTTCGTTGTTATCAAAACTAAATTCGGCCATGTTACTACTTTGTAGTTGAGGTTAAAAAACAGTCCACTGGATCATTCATATCAATCTTGTCTGCAAGCGTGATCCTGCGTTTGCTGACATAACTCGGATGTGAATCCGACTTCAAAATTCTGCGACCTGAAGTGGTCGCAATTCCACGCTCTCGGCCAAACCCCTCGTCTTTGCTACTGACAAAAGTTTCGATCTCAGCGTGGAGCACCTCGTCTGCCCATTCAAGCAATCGCCCACAGGCTTTCTTGCTTAACTTTGGCTGAACGCGATCCCACGATGCACCTGACACAGACTCGACTTTCTTAGTCTCTTCATGTGCAATCAGAATTACAGTCTTTCCATTTGCAATGCACAAGTCAAGTTGCTCGAATAATTTTCCAATCCTTCGAGCAACTTCGACAGTACCTTTGCCGAAGTCTTGCTGAAAGCCTTCAGCATGCAAAGCATCCTCAACAAACTTCTCAAACCAATCAATCGAGTCGATGATGATTGTTTTGAATTCTGAAGTAGACGCTTCGTTTGCAGCTTGCAAAACTTCCAACGCGCTGTCAACAGAAAGTCTTGCTACGTCGATGTCACCTGAGCCATCTTCGGTCGCGATGACTAGTGCATCGGGGAAGCGTGACGCCCAGGTTGTTTTGCCAACGCCGTGAGATCCGTAGACGCAGATGCGTCTTGGCTTGGCAACTTTTCCTCGCTTGACTTTTTCAAGTATGCTCATCTTTTCTTTTTCTCCTTGCTTTAATTGACCTCTCGGCCAGTTCTTGTGGTGTCATAATCTCGTAAATCCCCCTTGCTTCAAGCAGGCTGTATGAAAATCCATCATCAGCAACAATCATCAAATCGATTGCTATGTTTTCACCTGACATCTCAACGTCAGCACGCAAAAACACTGGAAGCAAATTGTGCTTGTCTAAGCCCTTGGTATTTACATAAGGGCTGAGATAATCAGTTCTGAAGTGATTTGATATCAACCCTGCTGCTCTGCGAAGATTGAAGGATTTGTTTCTTTCATCGCATTCATCTGCTTTCTTGCGTAGCAACGTGCAAAACTCTGAATAATCCTCGCAAGTCAGCAAGACGTTTGAATAGTTGCTATTTTCCTCCATTTTTGCTATATCCTTGTTGCTGCTTTTCCGATTCTAAGCGTCCTCGAAGATCGTGGTCAAGATGCAATTTCAAGATTTTTCGATCTCACCAAGCGATAAACTCTTCACTCTGGCAATTAAGAAAGAGTTGAAAAACGGAAACACAGGCCGAACAAAGCACTTTTCTGCTGCACATCGAGACAAGCAGCAATGGCTTGCTGCCATCCCGCAGGGTAGCGTTGTGACGGCTCAAGGCATCGAGATGACTGTTGGGCAATTTTACCATGAAGTGCTCTTAGAAGATTCCCTAGCCCAGCGTGTAGGCTTGGTGATTGAGAGAGTGCTTGGCCCTCGCCAGCGTCTGTGGGATCACGATTCTACCCTGCGTGGATCAAAAGAACTTGTCGATTCATTGGTCACCTATGGAATCTTAGTAGACGACAACGCAAAGCACGTTTCTTGGTGCTTAGGAGTCCAAGACTCAGATGACAAAGAGAACGGACCTTACGTTCGCGTACACTTTTTTGAAAGCCAAGGATGAGCAAGTCAAGTCGAGTCGGAATCATCGGTGATTCACATTGTCCTGTGATGCTGGAAGGATATTCAGAATGGTGCATGAGCATCTTTGAGCAGTGGCAGGTCAACAGAATCATTCACATCGGGGATCTCGCAGATCATCACAGTGCAAGCTTCCACGATAGTGAAATCGGCTTCACTGACATAGTTGGTGAGATGGAAGCTGCACGAAACCAGATACAGCACATGCAGGATGTATTCGGCAAGGATGTTGAGGTCATGACTGGAAACCACGATGCCAACCTCGCACGCAAGATGAAAGCAGTTGGTCTTGATCCTTCACTGCTAAGAAAGCAGGCTGAGATTTGGGGCATCGATTGGAAGTTTTATCCTCGCTATCACAAGTTGCAGATCGACGACTACCAAGTCTTCCACGGGGACCAAGGACGCGGAGGCAAGACTCCTGCAATTGCCAAAGCAGAAGCAGACTGGACATCATCTGCAATCGGCCATCACCACACTGCCGGAGGCGTGACCTGGGGATGTAACAACAACTCGCGTTATTGGGGAATGTCAGTTGGTTGTGGTGTCGATCACAAACATGCAGTGATGGCCTATGGTGCATCGTTCGCACAGAAACCAATCATCTCCTGTGGAGTTGTGATCGATGGAGTGCCTTACTTCGAGCCAATGCCAAAGAAGAATAAATATGGACGCAGGCTTAGGTAGCTTTTCTTGCGTTCTCGATTGCTTTGTTCACAAGTTGTTCTGCAACTATCTTTTTCATTGTCTTTGGAACAAGCTTGAATGCGGGTATGAGGTGCTCGGACTGAGACATCAAGTGTGCAACGATTGTGTTTTTGTTGTCTTCGCACCAGTTGATGCCGTACTTGTCCATTCGCGCTGCCATGTCGGAGCATCCGCATCCAGACTTGTTTTTGACTGCCCAGTCTGGAATTAGCTTGCTTAGTTCAGTTCCAGTTTTCATTTTCTAACAAGTTGAACCAGTGACAGTAAACACAACTGCAATTGTACCTGCTCTGTAGGTTGAATTCACAGTCCCGTTGCACACGTTACTGCTGGCAATATCTTCCCAAAAAGTACCAGTCCCAGAGTTGCCATGCCCTGCGGCAATTTGCCATTTTGTTGTAAGTTTTCGCAAGCTGAATGACGCAGTTGATGAAGTCTGAAAAGACCATACATCATTTCCGCCTCTGTCTTTAGAATAAACACCAGCGTCTTGGCTTGCGGCATTTCCCGCATGAGTGATTGAGGACACTGCACTCACCCTGCATCCATTCTGGCATCGGTAGTCACTTGAGCCTGTAGAGCAATCAGTCCCTGTCACGTTCCAACTTACAGTCCCGCCTGCTGAGTCCTGAGCAGAAACTCTGCCAAAACAATAATGGTCAAATATTCCAGTCTCTGCGTCTGTGTATCCGCTGTTTATCCCTGCGCTTGCCCATGCCCAATATTTAGCATAGGAGGGAGTTCCAGATCCAGAATTTTCGTCAGTGTAGATGACCTCCACTCGATGAGTGCCGCTAGTTGTTGGAACTCCCCAAGCTCCTACGCTCGCAATGTTACCAATGCTGATAATGTTGGATGTAGTTGTTCCATGATTGGACAACGTGTATGACGCGCCGTTTTGTGTAGCACTATAAGCATCTTTGAGACTTGTTATTGGACCAGTGGACCAAGTTCCGCAGCATCCGATATATGTACTTACTGGACCGCATGGACAAGGCCCAGAAGGTTCACAACAATTACAACCCGGCGACCATTTAACAGCCATCAACAATCCTCCGCATCGGCAATCCAATCACCATTGTCGTTTCGCTTGGCAGTTATGTAGGCGTCGCCACCAATTGCTGAACCAAACACGTTGTACACAGTCTGTGTCTCTGAAGATACAGACATATTTGGACCGTTCGTGTTGACAATTGTGCATGTTGCAGATCCAGCAGTCGTTCCACTTCTTGCAGGTATTCCTGCTGCTGGTGTCAAAAGAATTCGACCGCTTGAGTTAGGGAGCAAAGCAAACCAATAGTCTCCATCATACATAGCAACAAAATCAACATTGCCAAGTATTTTGTCTGGATGAGGGTTCCAAACATCGACTGTTTCCGCAGGCACTTTGTCAATGTAGGAGGCACTAGCTTGAGTTCCGCTGTCTTGCACGCGCACAGTACAAGTAGCCGAATGCATCCCGTCACCGTAATTGCCACTTTGTGTTCCTGTAATTCCTGCTGCTGGTGACTTTACATGCTTTACATCGGAAACTGCCCCCCCATCAAAGACCCAGTAAACACCAACCCGTGTAGCACTTATGTAAATACTACCTTCAACAAACTCCTCTGTAGTGTTTACGACAGGTACAGTAAGCGAAGACTTTTCAGAAAACTCCAATGCCGAAAGGTAAACCCTTGTACAATCTTCAGCAGTGCAGACATCACCTGATCTTGCAGCAATGCCATTTGCAGGAGTTTTTACAAAGATAGTTTCTCTGCCCGTTGGATCTTGTGGCAACGGTGCTCCTGCCATTGCCTTGCGACCAACGTCTGCAAGTGTCTCTGCTATCTCTCTACTGCTGAACGAATAGCTTGCCATTGTTAAACCTGTAAAAAGCCGCCTGCTGCCAAGTTAAATTCCGTTTCTTCTACGGTATCAAATCTGACGTAGTCAGGAGTGTCGTCTGGATCTTTTGCTGTTCCATCCAAGTTCAGCAATCCCACCGCGCCGATTCCTGCTCCGCTTTGCTGAAACTGGACTGGATCGTCGTTTGCATCAAGATGCCAATGACCGATCAACGGAATTGCTGCTGCATGACCAACAAACAGTGTTGCATTTGCATCACTTACAACCGTATAGTCATCGACCAAAATAGTATATGTAACACGATACTTTTCTGCTGGACCTGCTGCCATTTGAACGCTTTGTGCAACAGCATTGATGTTAGTGATCATTGCTGCTTTTGTCACAAATCCTCTATACGCAGTCAAATTTACTTTGTAGCATCGATCCAAAAGGTCTTGATCAGTAAAGGTGTCTTCAAACTGTGTTATGGTTAATTGCAGAAGAGGCTTTTTTCTTGTAACTGGTTGTTCGATTTCATTTCTTAAATCGACTTCATTTCCCTGTGCGTCTAATCCTGTACATGGCAAAAATTTTGTTGACAAGACAAACGGATTTCCTTGCCCATCATCAAACACTGGCAATCCATCTGGCCCATACGCAGGAGCACCATGCATTACGATGTCGCGACCTATAACGCCCCTAGTCACAACAGGATCAATGTCCGTTACGCTTGTAGGTGGTGTCTCTGGTTGTGGATTGTCTGGCGTTTCTGATTCCTGTGCCTTGCTTTGTTTGCCAGGTTCTGTTGCAAAAGTACAGGTGACTTCAAAAACTGTTGCGTTTGAGTCTAGCCGCCTAACTGATTTGCTGCTGCAAACAGCTAAGGGAATTCCGATGTTTGTTACAGAGTCATACCAAGTGTGATAATTGACCACTGGTATGCCCGGTGCGAACGCAACATGCACATCCGTAACGTCATCAGGTGCAAAGTTTGCATTCGCAGGATCAGTAACAATAACACGATAAACCTGATTCAGAGAAATCTGACAAGACTTCATGCCTCCGCTGTTGTTTGATGAGGCACTGTAGCCTGTCTCTCTCATTTGGCAGACTTCATAAGTCAAAGCCATGTTACTTACCTTTAATTTACTGGAATGACTTGGTTTGCATCAGCTTGCTGCTGACTTGGCTTTAGGTCTTTAATGTTTCTTATTGTTTCGTTGTGTTGTTCAATTTTTAACTGCCTATCTTTCTGATACCTGTCTTCATCTCGCTTTTCTTTTTTTGCATTGTCTCTTTGAGTCTTTAAGTAGATGAACTCTTCAATGCTGTTTTGTCTCATCTTTCCCGGCCCAGCAACGCCAAGAGCCTTCTCAAGTTTATCTGCTTGACGCTTTTCTTTGTCAATCCTGTCCTCTTCAATTGCTCTTTCAGCGTCTGCCGCCATTGCATCTTTCTTCATTTGCAAAAGCGTCTGCTGGGCGATTGGGTTTAACTCCAGCATTGTTTTTAACAGTTGCGCGTATTTGTCATACTCTTCTTGCATCTCCATCATCTGACGCTCTTCGTCGCTTGCAAGCTCCTTTTGCAGTTTTGCTTTTTCCTCAAGAAAATTCAATGCTTCTTGCTCTAGCTTTGCTCTTGTCTTTGCTACTAAGTCGGAATCGTCTTCAACAGCAGTTTGCATGCCTCTCTTTTGTGCGTCCGCTTCTGCCTTGTCTACTTCGGCTTGAAGCTTCCTTTTCTCTTCTGCTCTCTGCGCTGCTACTTGAGCCTCGGTTTCAAATATCTGCGAGAAAGTTCTTGCGCCTGCCAAAAACTCGCCAATTGGCCCATATCCCATAAACTGAAAACTGCTGCCCTTGCCGGCGGCATAGTTTACCTGTCGATCAAACAAACTAGGGTCACGCATCGCAGGGCCAGTAATACCACTCGCGTTCCTTGCTGCTACATCAGGTCGCCCAAACTCCTCAAACTTCCGTTTTTTCTGTCTTAGTCTTTCAAGTTCATTTGCTTTTGAAATGGCTGCACTTGCAGACGAGACTGTTTTATTCAGTCTTCTGAGCACGCTAGCAATTAGACCTGCTTTAGACTCTCCAAGATTTGCAAACAAGTCATTAAAGTTGTTTGCAAGCAGATCCATCTGACCATTTAAGGTCTGCGCCTTCTTTTCAAGACGACCAAAGTACAAGCCTCCTTCGCTTGTTGCTTTGATCAATGCGTTGTTGACATGCTCTGCTGTTATCAATCCTTCTTCCATTGCCTTTGAAAAGTCAGTCATTGCAACGCCAGCTTCGTCAGCAATGATCTTCAAAGAAAATCCAGCATTGATCAACTGGTTCTTTTCCTGACCCATAAGTTTGCCAGCAGCGTTAACCTGAGCCATTGCTCTTGTAAGGTTGTCAAACGCTTCTCGTTCACCCCCTGCCGCGATGCCTAGCCTTTCGACCATGTCTACGATGTTTTCAGTCTCAAGACCGTAGGACGCCCAAACCCTTGCGTTCTTAATAAGACCTTCAGTCGTCAGAGAAGATTCGCGTGCAATTTTCCGAAACGCATTTGCAGATTCTTCACCAAACTCTTCGCCCAAGAAGACTTTCAAGTCGGTTGCTGCTTCCTGAAGATCACCAAACTCCTCCATCATCCTTGTAAGAGCAAAACTGCCCCCAAAAAAAGCAGCAAGGCCAACTCCTGTTGCGCCTCCAGCCATTGCACCAATGCCGATGCCTCGACCTACAGCAGCACCACCTCGACCACCGTACATCGACGCAGCAGCACCACCAATGTTTGCAAAATTCAATCCTCCTGCTCTGGCATTGGCATTCTTAGCTTTTGTGTTCAACAAAGTTTGTCGAGTGTTCTTTTGCAGTAGTGCAGTTTCTTCTCTCAGTTGTGCCTTGATGCGTTTTTTTGCATGCATGTATGCACGCTCGTCAACAAGACCTGCCTTCCTAGCTCTGTTGAGTTGAAAAATCTCTTTGCGATAACGCTCCATTGGCGTCCGAGTGACAGCAATGTCCTTAGCAAGCTTCCTGCTCATCCTCGAAGCTTTGGTAACACCCTGCGTAAACAAAGAACTATCAGCGATAATGTCATATCGCAGAGCACCGATGCGGACGTTATTACCTGCCACTGGTCAACCTCTTGAGTGCTTCGTCGGGGTCTAGCATGTCTGATGAGGACGTTGTTTGTTGCTCGGCAACTTCAAACGCAATCCACTGATCGACGAGAAGAGGACTGACTGAATTCATCCAATGACATGGGTCGTCTATGCCCAGTTTTTGACAAATCTTGAACACCCAACGCAATCTAAAGTTTTTGTCGAAGTGCTTCACAAGCCGATCTACTCGGCCTCGTCGTTTCCCTCAAGTTCTCCATTGATGAGCATGACTGCCTCAATGAACGGATCGAGCTTGCTCCCATCAAGAGCCAGCAAGTCTTTTGAGTCACCTTCGTTGAACATTGCTTTGCCATCTTTATCGCAGATGTGATCAATGATCAAATTCACCCTGCGTCTTTGCTTTGACTCATTGGTCAAATTGCCATTCTTGTCGAACATTTCTGCAATGCGTTTTGATCTCTGGAGTTCACTCGAAGGCTTGACGCACAAGACGCCAAGACCTTCGATGTTTACCTCTTTGACCTCAATCTTGCAGTGATCAAGCAGTAACTGTTTCGTCAGGGAAGTCATCTTCGTAATCCTCTTCGGGCAAGTCATCTGGATCGAACTCAGGTGGCATGACGCCGCCTGAACTGTCACCAAGCATAGCACTGACCTCTTCTTCAATCAAGGATTTGTCAACAGGTGAAACTCTTCCGACAAAACATATCGAGCTTCCGAAATCCCAAGACTTGTAGCCAACCAACGTGCCATCGACAACAACTCGGTATTGCTTGAATACCTCTTTTGCGCCGGTGGCAAGGTTCTTGCCTTCGCAGGGTAGAAGTTCGATGTTCATGATTACGACTCAACAGTGAATGCAGGTCCAGTGTCACCATCAAAAGCAAACGTCACGTTGACGACTGCAAGGTTGTTAGTGCTCAAGTCTGGCAAACTGTAATTGGTAATGAAACCAGTGCCGATCAAAGTTGCATTGGTTGTGTTTGTTGGATCACCAATGGCAAAGGTAATGGTCAGAGTATCGACAACTCCGACAATGGCATCAAAGTCAAAGGTTGGATCGAAGATGATTTCAAGCTGGCACTCACCGGGATCGGTAAGGTCACCTGGAATGTACTTCATAAATCCAGTCGTATCGAGGCAACTTGCATCGATCTTGTCTTGCGTCAACTCAGGCAACGTGAGACTGCGAACGCATCCAGTGATAGCGTTGGTCGTCAGGACGGCAGTTGTGCCTTGTCCGGTCATTCCTTGGTACGGCATATTTTTTCTTCTCTTTTAGAAGGAGTTGTAAGAGATTTCAAAGGTTTGAATTGTGCGAAACAGCCAGTGATCTGTTCCGTCATTTGGTTTATCGACTAAGTAGACTCGGCCAGTATCCTGACCAATGCCTTTTATGAATGTGTTGCTGTAGACGCCACGTTCACCGTTCAACGCTGCCCTTGCTGCTGCGTGGAGTGCATCAGCTTGACTGCGTGTTTCACCGTAGCATTCTACTCTAATTTTCGCAGTTTCAAATCCAACAAACCCACTTAGGCAGTCTTCGGCTGATTCTGAAACGATATACAGCAGCAATGCAGGCATGACTGAGTCTTCAGGAATGAAGTCAACAGTGACCCGATTTCCTGCCAGAGATGTCACGGTTGCATCGTCAGCAATGATTTGTCGAACTGCGGTAGCAACACTCATTACTTGAAAAACCTTTTCATGCGTGCTTTTATAATCCGAATCATTGCCTGACGCTGAAGCATAATTGTTGACTTGGCAGCAGGAGCAAGCCAGGGGCGTTGCATGTGCATCCTTCCGCTATCGCGGCCCCACATTACATGCCTAGCTGGGCCTTCTCCGACTCGCGGTTCATGAATATGACCGAAGTTGTACTGGTAGTAATCCGTTCCAACGATTGCTGTGCTCGGTGCTTTCCTCTTGTACTTGAGCATTTTGCGTGTAACCGCTTTGCTCATGTCATTTCCGGCAGGAGTGCCAATACGCTTTCTAGGCTTTTGCCCCCACAGGTCTCGCGTGCCTGTCTTGCGTGAGTTTCCAAGCTTCCCTGTGTAGGGAATGTTGCGTCTGCCAACAACTGCAATCTGGACCGACGCCTCTGTTTCGACAATCTCAGCCGCTGCTTTGACCGCTGCGCTCATCACCCTGCGATGAAGTTCTTTGGGCAAATGATCAATCATCTGCTTAATTTCTTTGTCGTTAGACAAGATGTTTATAACAACACCGTGCTTTCCCTTGCGTCCTGGCTTTTGGCTTATAATTTCTCTTGCAGCTTGTGCAGCACGTTTTGCATAACTCATCAGTTGTTTTCACCTCTGAGTTCGACGCGAATCTCCATGCTGATCCCATCGGGGTCGGATGTGTTTGTGATTCCGTACTTGACCCCATCGATGATGCATCTGTCCTTGACTGTAATCTCACCGATCCCGAAGAACTCACCAAAAGCAACATGAGTTGTTTTCTCAGTTACCATGCGTCCTCGGAGCACCTCGCCTCCGACCGTTGTGACTAACTCACAAGGCCATCCTGACGAGACAACAGTCCACGAGCTATCATCCGCGTATGTTGGTTGACCATAGGAATCAACCGACCCATCATGCCGATAAAATGTTGCCGAGTGTCGTCTGAATCCAATCCTTTTCCTGATACTCATGGATAGGACGACCTCGCGAGAAGAGCAACAATTCGCTCGTAAGCAACCTCTTGGCTATGCAGTGCAGATCCCTCTTGAGCAGGATCAAAAAACCACTTGCCTACACCAAGCATGATTGCTGTTTTAAAGAGCCTTGGCACGCAGTCGGCACTTGGCCCGTATCCGGCACAAAAGTCGATTACAACGCCGTTGGGGTCGTCTGCAAGGACTTCGGGCCATGTTGTGCCTGCTGCTGGGAAGATGCTACATCTTCCTTTGTCGAAGATGTAGTCGTCGCTATCAAGAGTGATAGTGTTACCGTCAACATCGACGTACTTTACAGTTGTGATTGAGCACACTGCTTTTTTGTTTAGTTTGACCTCAGCAGTGTCGCTGCCCCAGTTGAACCGGGTGACGCGAAAGTCTGCTGTAATGACCTGACGGTCAAGGTCTTGCTCAAGACGCTCCACCGCTGCCTCAATTAGCAGCGTGAGATTAGCGTCATGAGTGGTATCACTTGAGCTTAGTCTTAGATGAGACTTTACTTCGCTTAGACTTACCGGCAGCACGCTTGGTGCTGACGTTCGGATCAGAGTCCAGTTTGTCGTCATCTTTGACTTCCACACAATTGCCAAATGATATTAAAGTCTTCGCAACACCAATGTTGCTAATGACCACCACGGCCCCGACTTGATGACCAAGACAGGGCTTTAAAATTTTAACTCTCATGATCAAGTAATAGTGATCTTGGAGAGAACTTCAGGTGCAGCCGCAGCAATATCAATGCGGCTTGTGCAAACCACACCGATTTGATCGTTGACTGCAAACAACTGGTCGAGCACTTTGAAGCTCAACTGACGACGATCACCGAAGTAGTGACTAACGCCGAGGTCACCGAAGACTGCAAGCAGGTCGCCGGAGGTCGATGAGGAAGCACCCGGCACAGCGTTGCAAAGAACAACCTCGTAACCGAAGAGGCTTCGCTGAACTCCAGCAGCAACGTCTGCACTGGCGTTTCCACCGGCAGCGTTGAGCAGGTCACGAACCTGACCGTTCCACAGGGTTGGGTTCATGTAGAACTTAGGATTCAGCCCACGCTCTTGACCACTGGCAACCACCATTGCGGTGAGGTCAGCAAGAGCAAGTGCTCCTACCGAAGCAACATTGGTGTCAGCAACATTTGCATCACCTTCGATGCCACCTGTGTAGATGGAACCACCAGTGAAAAGATTGTCGTCTTCAGCCTTGCTGAAGCCCCAAGCCAAATCTTCGACAACAGTGTCAAGCATCGAGATGATGCTGTCTTCAGCAATCTCAGATGACATCTTTACAAGACCGGCCATCTTCTTTGCCGTCAATGTAATCTGAGAAAAAGTTAAAGAACTTTCCGTTACAGCTGCTGCCTCATTTGGGTAATATATGACCGAGTGTCCACTGATTTTTGGAACGCTCCAAGTCGTCGAACCCATGACAACTCTGCGACAACTTTGCCGCGCGTGTCCGTATTCTTCAACCAGGTTGATGAGTTGATCCGACAAAGGCGTCGGCACGGAGAATCCGCCCTCGCTGTTAGTCAGCGACTGTGCGGCCATGAAGTCTTGCGCCTTCTTGTTACCACCGATTGCTGCGAGAAACATGCCAGCTTCGTAAGCATCTTCGTTGTTATCGAAATGCCGTGATTTTGCGTATCGAGCTTTGGCTGGAATTGCCATTTTGTTTTCTTCCTTGGGGAGGTCTTCCGAAACACTTGGCTGAACACCAGCCGCAGGAGCGTCCGCTGCCTCCGCTGCAAGCTTACGCCGTGCAACGATCTCAGCTTTTGCTTTCTCAAATTTCTTAGCTTCATCGTGCTTTGCTTCAAGTTCCTGCGCCTCTTTATTGAGGGCAAGAATTTGCTCCTGATGCTCCGCTGATGGACTGTCGCCTGCAACCTCGATCAATGCTTCCACATCCACCGAGATTTCTGCAAGCCTATTTTGAATATCGTGCAGATTCATTTCTGATCCTTGTTTTCAATTTGCCGAACGGACGGTAAAACGCCCGTCCACATTTTTGCCTATTTACTCTATTTTGACATTTTTGTCAATTATCACACTTCAGCCGCATGCGAATCCTGCGTGCAGATGCCTCTGCAACCGCTGCATAGAACGGACTGATGACTTCAGCTTTCTTTTCAGGTTCTTTCATTTTGCGTGAGATTTGATTGATCTCGTCGATGAATCCGAGGTCATATGCTTGTTCTGCTGACATCCAGGTTTCTGCTTCCATCATTGCAAGCAGTTCATCTTCGGGTAGATCGGTTTTGTCTCCGTATGCCGAGGCAATGTCAGCATCCATCAATTCGAGGATGTCAGCCATGCTTCGGAACTCGACGCTGTTTCCCATCGCGACTGTCCATGCTCGGTGAATCATAAACTTGGCATTCGAGTTCATGACAACTCGGTCAGCAGCACATGCAATGACAGTGGCAATGCTGGCACAGATTGCGTCGATGTGAACCGTGACGCTGCCACTGTACTGCATGATTGCGTTGTAGATAGACAAGCCATCTGTGACGCTTCCACCTTCGCTGTCGAGCAAGATGGTGACATCTTCTCCTGCGTGCTCAGACAGAGCACTCAAAAAGTCATCTGCCGAAATATGGTTTTCAAAGTCACCAATGCCACCACGCATGGTGATAGTCTGTGCTGTTGGATTAGTTTCAAGTTTCATCTTGATCTTCCTCAATTTGAGTTTCTGGTTCTTCTCCACCTTTTGCAAGGTCGTTGTCTTGTGGGATGTTTCCGCTGCCTGCGTAGTAATCCTCGTCCAGACCTTCGACTGGATTCATTCCATGAATAGCACGCACTTCGTTACCTGATATCACTCCCTGCTGACGCAAGGTTGATGTGTAGCTTGCAAGAAACTCAAGGTTGTTGTTGTAGATGCTTCTTGCGTCCATGCAGTATCTGAATGAACCTGCTGACCGCTGGCGTTTGCTAAGTAGCTTGAGGTCACATTCGTTCTCAATCTTTGCAATCCATCGACCGAGGCAATTAGTCAGGTACGCTGACTGTCGCTCTGTGACAGACTTGTAAGATCCACCTGAGTTGTCACCGAGGACTGTCTCAAGCAGGAAGATGATAGCTTGGCTTTCACGCCCGAACTGACGCTGGGAAACGTACCCAGTGCTGTTAGTGTCATGAGGCAAGACTTGTGCCTTCATGCCCTCTCTGATCATTCCGGTTTTGCCAGTATTGTCGAGTCCTTCATGAGCCTCGTTGAACTGATCTAAAAAGTCTTGAGCTTCTTTGGCAGTTCGGAAAGCTCCGCGTGGTGCTTCCAGCAGTAAACCTGGTCGCCCTGCATTCCTGAACGTAGACCCAGATGCTTCAGCACCAGCTATCGCAAGACCAAACTGATCACGCATGATGTCAAGCAGGCTTTCTCCCCACCAACCATTTCGAGACAGTCCCATGACTACGAGCACATCACGGTCTGGCAGTCGATACATCGTGCGATCCCGACCTGCCTCTGCTTTTAATGTTCCTGCTGCTGTACCATCGTCGATGCTTACAAGATGCCATCGCTCGCCTTCGGCAACAACGGTTGTCGTATCCTCTGCTTGAATCGGAACCAAACCGACTGGCTGACCGAGGCTATTGCGTTCGATGTAGGCTCGACCATTGCCGTACAGCAACGCATCGAGCATGACTTTCTCAATCAGCGTGAACTTAGTGAAATACTCATTTGGATTTCGTATTGCCTTCGCTCCAAAGTCACTTGGGAACGGCATTTCTTTGCCGTCTTTCGTTTCTTTGCAGGTGATAGGCATCTGAGCCAAGTGACCGCTGATCTTGCTGACCGCGTTGAACACCTCTGGAATACCTAAGACGCTACGCATGGTGATGGGGATGCCACTGGAGGACTCACCACCACCAAGCATCTGGACAAGCCAGTCTGAAGGGTTTTTCAGGTTTGACGTTGCTTGAGCAAACATCTCACCTACTTTGCTGATAAACATGTTTCGATCCTAGTATGTGAAGTAGCCATTTGATTTGGATGATGCATGCATCGCGCGTCCCAGTGCCATAGTCATCGCAACAACACCGTCAATTTTCTCAGCCGAGGCTTTTTTGTCGAACATAACTCTGTCTTGACGGTCATGAACGAGCACTGCGTTTCCGATCATCCACTTGAGACATGAGTTGCCATCGTGCAGAAACCGGCCATCAGCGATGCATGCACGCAGTTCTTGGATTGGTTCGTTTTGATACCTGCATGACTGCGTCATTGATGCTGGCTCAAGACCTTCTGTTTCTAACCTTTCTGCTGTGCTCTGAGAGTTGTAAGGATCGTAAGCAACATCATAACATCGATACTTCTGACATTCTCTCAGCAAATCTCTTTCTAGCTCATTAGTCGGAAACCTTGTGGTCCTGATGAGATCCTTCTCGATGAAGTCAGCAAACGGTCTTTGCGTGATGTCCCGCGTTGTGTCGGTCGAGATGTACTGCCACGTTCTGGCCTCGTACCTGTAGATTGGGACTTCAGGTGCGTGCTCATCAACTTGCGTGAACTCGCCTGTTTCAAAGCGGGCTACCAAGGAAAACGCGGCTAGGTCATCTCTGCCTCCGAGGTCAACGCCACAGCCAACTGCATCAGCATCTTCCCAATCAGAGAACTCGCCGGCACAAGCATCCCACTGCTCTAGGTCAAAGGCAGCAGAGTTACTTGATGTCACGATGTTGCAGTGATACTTTTTGAATCGACGCTCAACGATGACATCAGTCTTGGCAGGCTTGGCTTGGTCTTCGAGGTACTCAGGCATGATGGTCACGCCAAGGCACGGGTTTGCCTTAATCCAGTTTTCGGGATCGTAGACATCGTCATCTTCATCAAGTTCGTAGTTCAGAAAGAAGTAGCTTTCATCGTCGAACTCTCCAGAGACAACCCCTTTGCCGTAGTTGTACTGCTCCAGCCACAAAAACGAATTATCGTTTCCTGCTGTGGTGATGAATAGAGTCAGTGGTTGCGACCTAGCACCACCTTGAGTCAACATCGTTTCGACGAATGCTTTCTGCCCACCATCGCTTCGGAACGCTGCCAGTTCATCGATGACTGTCAGTGATGCAGAGAATCCATCGAGTGGTTTGTCTGAACCAACGCAGAATATCGAGCCTTGATTATGCTTAAAAAATATCTGGTTGTTCTTAAGCGTACTCATCGAAGACAGTTCTTCTGACTGAGCACGCATCCGACATGCTTCAGCAAAGACAACTCGACTGGCTTGTTCTTTCTTTGTAGCTGCAAGGAGCACCTGAGCTACGTTTTCAAAGCCTTTGCTGACTGGGTTGTAGTCCATCGAGCCAGCAAACAATGCAATAGCAGCAGCGAGGGTTGACTTACCATTCTTGCGTGCAGGAGAAACCATTGCCTTTGAAAATCTTCGACAGTCATTGGACGTTTTCTTCCACCCAAAGATTGAAGCAACAGCAAAAACTTGCCACGGTTGCAGCACCAGTGGTTGACCAACATCTCGGCCAATGGAGTGCTTGATCATGACCGGAAAAAACGAGACAACTGCCTCTGCATACTGCCTGTCGAAGTAGTACGGGAAGTCATCGGTACGCTCTTTCTCAAGATCACGGATGTGACGCTCGATTGCATTGCTGACTGTCTTGCAACTTCGGATCTCACCTGAGAGGACATCCTCAATGTACTGATCCATCTCCTGCATTGGTTGGTAGTGCTCGAAATCAAACGACATCATTTGCCGCCTAGTTTTTCAAGCAACTGGCCTACCTTGTCACTTTGCTTTGGACCCTGTGGAGTAGCCAAACGAGTCCGCGCGGATGGTGTCAGTGCAAGTTCTTGCAGCAGTTTCATGTGGTTAGCCAGGAAGCGGTGATAGTTCACCGCGTGGACGGTACTTTTACCACCACCTCGCTGGCTTTCGATTTCGATCCCGTCCTTACGCATGGCTTGAATGCACAGCAGCAACTCTCGATAGTTACATGCGTAGGTTTCGATGATGGGACCATCCTGTTCGCTCAGGCATCCCATCTGCTGCATAGAATCGCAGGTTTCGGTAAAGATTTGCAGTGTCAGTTCATCTGCCTGACAAACGAGAGAGGGTTTGGGGCGACCATCTATAGCTTCGATAGGCAAGATTCTTGTTCTTGCTTTTTCTTTATAATGACCCTCGATTTTCGCAAGGGTCGGATGTGCCGGGGCTTTCCCTCGCCTTCCCATACCACTCTCTCATTCGCCAGACGATCCTCAACCACAAGGAGATGCTCCTATATTAGCCAGATGGCCCAAAGTGTCAAGTATGTGGCCCTCAAGTGTTGAGCACATAGTACAAAACACCGTCTTTACCCTGCTCAAGTCGCACACGGTCTGACTCAAGTAAATCCTCGATGACATCTTTTCTAGTCTTTTTTGACAGCTTGTCGTAAACGCTAATTCGGCCTTTAGGTATCCGACCACCGCGATTCTTCAGTGCAGTAAGCACTTTCTGACGATCTGCGTCAGCCTGTGACTTCACCAGTTCTGTTTGAACTTTGTGAATACTGCGATAGGTCAAACGCTTGACGATTAGAATCGCACGCAGGGTATCAGCAACCTCAACGACCCCATCCTGAACTGGCCCAAGTCTTGAGCAGGCAAACAGCAGTGCAAGTTTCTGGATCTTGTCAGCAGTACGCCTCCAAAGACCTGTGTTTTCTTTTCCGCGTGTTGAGTTGAGTTTAATCTCGTCAGACAGAGCAAGTAATTCGTTTTTCGATTCTTGGCTGAACGTCCAGTTCAGCCGGTTGCCAGCGAAAGACTCAGGAGGCAGGTTGCCGTGAGCACTTGCATCTTTCCAAGACTTTGCTTTGTCAACGATGCTCTCAGTTGCAGTCATCTGTTGGTAGATGCGTCCGAGTGAGATGTCGTAGTGCTCCTGGCTGAAGATAAGCAGTCTACCTAGCAGTCCATCGTTCACGCTGTCTGGAGAGAACCGAGAGTAGAAGAGATCAGGAGTTGTCGTTCCGTAGATAATCGGAAACGGTTCACGCACGATGATGTTGTTCTTAGCATCGGCGCGGCAGTTCGGTTTCCATTCTGGATCACCCGATGATGAGTAGGCTTGCTTGAGAAGTTTGCCAGTTTTTGCCATGTAATGATTGGCATCGCCCATCTCACCGAACATCTCAGCAATCTCATCAAGCTGGAACAGTTGTACGTTCTGAGTTTCCAATGACTTCACAAATCCTTCGCCGGATGAAAGGACTTCAGCACCAAGCACCTCCGAGAACCCTGCACGATACAGAGTGTCTCGCGTGAGTTTGCGTCCAAAGTCTTTGCCTGCACCAGATGGTGCAAGCCCTACCATGAAGAGATTTGGGTGCGTACCTTCAGCAGTGACTTTTCCACAGGTGATAGCAGACATCGTTGCAAGAGCACTTGCAAACGCAAGTTCGGGTAACCATGACTCAGCAAGTTCTTTGTTACGCGACATGATCTCGGAGATTAGCCCAGGTGCGTTGAAGTCAACATCCTTGAGTTCATACTTCTTGCGTGATTCAGCAGACTGCCAAAGCTTTCTGACATCGAGCACCATCTCATATGTGTGCTCAATAGGCTCATACCTAAACTCTGACTCACCCTTTGGCTGTCTTGGCGTGCCGTTCTTGTTTGATGACCTCACAAGGCTTGTGACCTCAGTGAGAGTCAAAGGTGGTGAGACATTCGCAAGTTGCCACTGCTGTAGCAGTGCAATCACCATCGACTCATCGAGGCCGAAAGAAAACAAGTGACCAGCGAGTCCAAAGAGCGAAGAGTTCCTGCTTCCTTCAGAGATAGGTCCGATCTTAGAGAGGTAAAGGGTTGCACGCTCAACACCCGACTGGCCCGAAGGCATGACAGCCTGTTGTTGTGGCTCAGGTTGCTCATTGGTCTGGTTAAGTGCAACTTTAACCGCGTTGCGTAGCATGTCAGGGTCGTCCTTGCCGAGCATGCCCTCATTAGGGATCACATCACCTGTGATAGTCCAGAACCTGCTTTTCCCGTATACCTCGATGGCCTGAGTGCCTTCGATGATGTTCCTGCAACGAAACCCCTTTGGCTTTTCTCCAACGACAATCGCCTTGAATCCTTTCCCGCTGGGGGATACCTCCGCGTAGCAATCGCGTTTGATGAGATCCCAAACTGCCTTGGCCCAAGGTTGCATCTCGCCAAGGAGTGTGAAGCAGTCATCGAAGTCAAACCCGGTGACCGGATGATCACAGGACTCGGTTCCGATCTCAAACGCCAAACCGAGGTTGTCATGTTCGCGGCTGAGTTGCTTGTGTGCCTCCACCGCAATGTCAAAAGTCGTCCAAGTTGACGGGTCGTTTGACCTTGCTGACTTCATCCCCGAAGTAGCCTGAATGGGGATCTTTCTTCCCTTAACGTCTTTCCAGAGATGCCATCGGGGGATGATTTTTAGCGAATCTGGAATTTCTAAATATTGAACTTTCATGGCCTGAAAATCTGTGGTTGAGGACGAGGTTCGACGAAGTGTCTCACCAATCGGGGGGTAGAGCATCTTACTCGGATCGTCATCCGAGACAAGATCAAATCTGAAAAGCGGTCTTTTTCATCTCGTTTTCATGAAAAAAAAGAACGCAGAAACAGCGTAAATAACGTAATAATAATAACAATATATATATTTTCATACTTTTCATTACTACTCTCTCTCTCTTCTTTCTTTTGTTTGTTTGTTCGTGTTTAGGCCTCTGAAAAAACGGAAAAACGTGAAAATGTATTTTGGCTTTTTTGGTTTCTAGTGAATCGACCTGCCGATCCAGATCCCGCATCCAATCCTAGGCGTCTGGAAGCCTCTGTGTGGCCCTCAAAGAGAAATCCTGTCTCAGCACACACGATTTGGGCAAAGTGGGCAGGATGGGGCATCCTGTGGCTCAGAAGCAATATTGAAAAAATGGTTTATCTGGCCTTGTTTTTAGGCCGATGAAGTGCCTATATTCGGTTTTCCGTTCAACCACCAATGGAGTCAAAAATGCCACAAGATAATTCTGTCACGATCACCATCGAAGAGTATCTCGAGTACCGAGGTCAGTACATCGGTGTCTGCCTCGGATGTGGCGATACTCGCGAATGCTGCGAACCAGACGCTGACGGCTACCCCTGCGAATCTTGCGGGGACGACAAAGTTCAAGGCCCAGACAACCTGCTTGCGATGGGATTAGTTGAATGAGCAAGTACACGATCAGCTTTGACTTCCGAGAATCTTTGGGATCTCATGAAGGTGAGTTCATCGACGGCACGGCCAAGTTTGAAGAACTCGCAACAATTCTTCGCAACATGCAGGTCAGATGTAAGTCGTCAAAAGATCATCCGCATGTCAAGATTTGCTGGGGAATCTTTCGTCAGACATTGATTTCAGGGAACATCGAAAAGTGCTTGCTTGCTGTGACTGACGGGAAAATTGAGCAGGATGATTAGTCTGTTAAAATACTTAGACCACTGGAGAGATCATGAACTGCGAATTTAAAACACTGCTCATTGAGAGAAGGAAAGAGTTGCTCGCGTCTTTGGACGCATATGCAAACCTGCCAGATCCGTTGAAATCGGAATTTGAGAAAAGACGAATGATTCAAAACTCTGCTCGTCTTCTAGAAATTTCTTTGTTAGCTCAAAGACTGGGGGTCAAGGATGCCGAGTAGAAATTGGAGGACGGTTGATCGAGCAATCGAACAACTTTGGGAAATCATCATGACGATTGAAATCTCAGAAGAGGAACGCGATCAATTGTCTGAGCAAATCAAAAAACTGTATCAAGTCAGGAAGAGACAATGACTTTCGATGACTATTTAATTATTGCTATTGCAGCAGTGCCTGCAATTGTTTTTACTGTTGCTTCGATAACAAGCATCATAGATGACTTCAACCACTCTCACGCCGGAGATAAAAATGAATAAGAAACTTAGAACGACTGCGTATCGTGCAGCTACTAGAGAAAAGTTTGCACGCATCTATCAAGACGAAGGCACGATGGGAGTCGAGGCTCTTATCGACATGTTTAGCATGGAACCAAACGAGTTCCAAGGCAAAGAGGTTTACGCGAGCAAGGTGTACGTCAAGGCACTCTGCGAAGCACTTGAGCGAATGCATGATTGGCAAAACGATGCCGAGGAAATGTTTCACGCTGCTAACGAGGATGAGCAACGTGAGCTACGCATCGAGAAACCAATCCTCGATGAGATCCTTTTCTTGCACATCATTTGCGATGAAGTCGAAAAAACTGAAGAGCCAGTGCTGTTGGTTCAGCAAGTAATCGACTGTGACCTGGAGCACACTGAGTGAAGTCGCCGTGTACTAATAAGTGCATGCTTCATCTCGGAGCATGCACAGGTTGCCTGCGTACAGCAGAGCAAATTCACGATTGGCGTTTTTACTCAGACGACTACAGAGAAAAATGGATTACTGCAATGAACAAAAGCAAAGAACAAGCCTCAGTAAGAAGACCTGAAACAATTGAGTTGTGGGTCCAGCTTACCGGCAAAAAACTGTTTTGGTGGGAGCCACTCGGTGACTCCGGCAGTTTTGTCGTATGTGACTCCGAGGCAACAGAGTACATCGTCAGACAGAATGACGGTGACATTGAGTTTCGGCAGATTTCAAAATAGGAATTTCAATGACTTGGATTTTAGCAGGAGTAGTCTTTTACGTTGTCACATCTGCGTTTACGATTTACTTGATGGAAACTGCTCCCCTGCGTGATGATCTCGATGATTGATGATGCAAAAGCAATTGCAAGAGTCATTCGGAGTGTCTCTGAGACATTCCGCAAGAGAGGCTGGAAGGTCAAACTGACCAGATCCCCGAAGAGCTTATCGAGGTATGTTCATGCCTCGCGAGGCAATAGAAGACTGACTGTGCGAGTCAGCGATCACAAGCCAAATCAAAACACACGCTTTGACTTGAGCTTTCACCCTAGATACTATCAGCAAACACGGTTAGCATCGTATCTCGATGGCCGAAAGAAGAAACCACGAACACGCAACCACAAATGGAGAAACAGATGAACGTCTGGAAAATCACATGGCTCGACAAAGCCGGAAAGAAGAGAACACGCTACAGAACCAATCAGCATGAATCGCTACGAAGACTTGCGAGAATAAAAAAAGATGGACTCTGTGGAGTGATTGAGTCTACTAACATCCCCGCAAACAGATTCGAGCTTGTTGACTTCATCAACGCCCAGATCACCATCGCGGAGGGCAATTCAGATGCTTGAGTTTTGGCTTGTGACAGTCGGCTTTATGCTAATACTTCTAGGGATGATTCTTATTTCAAAAAGGGGATGGTGATGGGTGAATTGATGATACAGTTTGATAAGTTGTTGGAGACACTGAAAGAGAAGGACGCCGAGATTGAGAGACTGCGTGAGTTGCTCGTGAGATGCCAGCCACAAATTGAAGCTGGCTATGGTCACGGGCGGATCGACCGCGAGTTGATACTGGATTTAAAAAAGGAGATGGGTGATGAGTAAGCCAGATATTGTTGATAGACTTCGTTCGGTCGATTCCCAAGGCATTCGGGGAATTGCTGAACGAGTCAGCGAATTGTTGCTTTGCAGAGGAGCAGCAGATGAGATCGTGCGACTGCGTGAGGATAACGAGGTGCTTCTCGGGGAGAGCCAGCGACTGCATTGGGATAGCAAGAGACTACTCGGGTTGCTGAGAGAGTGTCAGGACTACGTCGAAGCGGGGATGTCCTCCGTGGATTCGGAACTGTGTGACAGGATAGAAAGGGAGGTGGGTGATGAGTAAGTGGATAACAGACAGACTTCCGACATTTGATGACGCGGATGACCAAGGTGATGTCTACACTCTCAATGGAGTGCTTCAAAGATGGGATTGCATCGCTGACAATGAACTTTGGTGTCCACTGCCAAAAGCACCTGAGCCATACGAGCACCTCGTCAATAAGCTTCTCGAAGCTATCGACGAAATGCACGATGGAGAGGCTGACTGGTCGGAAGTCTGGAAAGCAAGAAAAGCACTGAGATGACATCAGTCCTCTTTGTCGAGTTGAGCAACGATCTTCTTTGCTCTGGCAAAGCCTTCGTTCCCGCCCCAGCACGCCCATGATATTCGCCCATTCGATGGATATCCTTTTTCACCAGGGCTGAAACCTTCAGCCTTTTTGTCAACCTCATGGCGAGAGAAGAATGAGTAAACACGCTTCCAAGTTCGCTCCGACAAACCCTCGTTGCGAATGATCTGACGAGCGCGAGTTGCACCGACCTGCGTAGCTCCACGGCCATGCTCTTCACGCCAGGCAAGGCCCCGCTTTGCCTCTGCTATCATTCCCTTGGAAACACTCAGGTCAACTTCGTTTTTGAATTCTTGGCTCATTCTACTGCTGCGTTTTGAAAGTTGCATTAGTTTAATACCCCTGCGAAAATAACGGTTTTTGAAGTCAGTGCAAGCAAGACGAAGGATTTTATCCAATGAGCCTTTCAGAACTGATGACATCGGTCTTGCAACCGATATTCGACCTGCTCCCGAGGCTTTCACAACGTCCTGCGAGCAATGAATGGGGGGTACGCGATAGTTGGCTTGGCGGCGTGACTCACTTTAAAGCACCTTTGTTTCATGTGCCTGTTACCACGCATGCAGAATATTGGCCTAAATGTGAAGTACCCATCGACACTGGACTACAGACCCTTACCACTGCTGACAACAAAACTGTCTCGGTCAACGCAACTCTCATTATTAAGATCGAAGATCCAATCGTTCTGCGAGAGGTCTGCGAATGGGAAGGCTACGAAGAGTGGATCGCGATGAAAGTCAGGGGCATCGTCCAAGATGTCATCTGCGGTCACAACTGGAGGGACTCCCTCGAACGTGCCGCTAGACTCATCGAAACAGACGCAGCAGATCAACTCATGTACGCAGGTATCGAAGTGCTCCAACTCGTCCTCGAAGACGCCACAGAGGTCATTCCACTGCGTATCCTGAACCCCTACGGAGGCTCAGAGTGAGGTTTCAGACCTGCCCCTTTGACACGTTTGGTCAAAACGCTCAAAAAACGAGCTTTTTTGCGCGAGCATGCGGCCAGACGTCGTGACCTTGGGGGGTCTGGGTAAAATAGGCAGGGTAGGCAAACTGGAGAATCTAGGCAGGGGGCGCAGCCTAGGGAGTCTAGGCAGTCTGGGAAAGATTGGTTATCTAGGGTATCCAGGGTATCTAAGGTATTTGGGGTATTTAAGCAGTTTAAGTAGTTTAGGCTATTTGGGCTATTTGGGCTATTTAGGCTGAATAAGGTATTTGGGGTATTTGGGGTATTTGGGGTGCTTAGGGTATCTAAGGGGTTTAGGAAAGCGAAGCATTATAGGATAGATAGGGTAGGTGAGTAGTTTGAGCTATTTGGGTTATATAAGAACTTTGGGGTATCTGGAGCAGCTTGGCAATTTGGGTAGTTTAAGCTGTTTAGGATGAATGAAATGATTGGGGTATTTGGGGTATCTAGGAAGGTAGAGCACTATGGGACAGATAGGGTAGGTGGGTAATTTAGGCTATCTAAGTTATATAAGAATTTAAGGCAATTTAAGTAGTTTGGGTAGTTTGGAGTATCTAGGAACCACTGGTAATCTGAAATGTTTAGGCTGTTTGAAGCATTTAGAAACTATAGAATATTTGAGGCATTTGGGGTATTTGGGCTAAACAGGTTGCCTAGGTTATTTAGGCAAGAGAAACGTTTTGCAATAAGTAGGTAGCCTGCGCATGATTAGGCAAGGTACGCAAGATAGGCAAGACCGGCAGCCTGAGCAGCTTAGGCAAGATAGGCAATCAGAAAATCTTTTTTGTTTTCTTGCCTAGAATATTCTGCGGGTCACGGCTGCGGGTGACGGCTGCGGGTCCAGCTGCTGGCACGGCTGTGGCTGCGGGGTCACGGCTGCGGTGACGGGTGACGG
>Ga0213869_10000421_pt1 | contig 35275 bp, 21 predicted proteins | sample PICome_10_FD_160083 | JGI IMG/M metagenome (GOLD analysis project Ga0213869, IMG submission 160083) | Coastal seawater microbial communities near Pivers Island, North Carolina, United States - PICO132 | ecosystem: Environmental > Aquatic > Marine > Coastal | place: USA: North Carolina...
TAGACAATATAGGTTGAATACTTCTGTCGTGGCTAGCCGCATTTCTTGCAATACACGCAAGTAGAACTCTCATTCCAGAGTCATGTGCTAGACCGTCTGTTTTCACCCTGGCTCCATATCTTCTCATCAAAGCAGTTTTTGATGAACCGGTTAACGCAGCCGTATCAGTGGCACTAATTTCTAGCACAGCCCTTCTGGCTAGAGATTGAATTGCAGTATCTAAAAATGGCATTGGCGAACCAAATGGGTCAACATCTACCCAGTGCCACCCTTGGTCTAGTACCGCAGTTCTCAAATCACCTTGTCTCGGAGTAAGTATTCCTTCCCCGTGCGAGGGAGGAAATTGTTCGTGATTCTTCATTGCCCAATTCAATGAATTTTCATTTAGATCACAAATTGTAACTCTCATCCTTTTCGAGTATTCTTCTGGTAATTCATTTAACCATCTTCTGGCTCTTAAACCACTAGCAGCTAAACCGTCAATTGCATATATTTCTGAATCACCTAAGAATCCCGAATCGATAATATTCTTCATTAAAATGACACTCCTAGTCCTTGAACCAGCCATTGCCGGATTATAGAATACCTTTTGAAAATCTTTAGAAGATGGCCCTAAAATATCATTTGTAATATTGTCTGCAAGTCGCAAAAATGTTGCTCCTTCTAGGTGTACTAAACCCTCACTCAACACAAATCCATCCTATTAATAATGTTCAAAAATAATTTCTGGATTAATGTGCGTGACTTTCCTTCCCTCGTCATGGACAAAACCAACACGTTTGCAACCAGGCAGTCTCTTAGAAAGCCAGGATTCTACTGAACCAGCAGCGTCTTTACTGACAGCTATCGTCATCCCCATTCCCATATTGAAAGTACGATGCATTTCTCTATCATTAACCGAACCATTATTTGCTAACCATAGAAATTCTGGTAATATCGGCAAAGGCGAATCTATATGCCAACCAAGACTATCGTGTAATCTCAATAAATTGGATAATCCACCACCAGTGATATGAGCCATAGCCTTTAGGTCACTGATTTTACAAGGACCGATACCATCTCTACAATCTTTAATTAAATCAATTAATGGATCAACATAAATTCTAGTAGGGTTTAGTAGAATTTCTCCTAAAGTAATATCTCCTTCTTCGAATCTTTCGATATTTCGATGTGAATGTTCTGGATCAAAAGGCGATTTTTCTATTAAGGAACAGCCTGAGCGTTCTAGAATAGCTCTTACAAGAGTATAGCCATTAGAATGTATGCCACTACTAGGTAAGCCAATTATTATATCACCAGTCTCTAAGTTTTCTCCAGTAATCTCATCACCCTTAGGGAACCAACCTAAAGCTGTACCAGACAAATCAAGTTCAGTGACAATCCCTGGGAGTGTAGCGGTTTCTCCTCCTGCCAAAGTTATCCTTGCTCTCTTACAGGCTTCAGCCAAAGAGGCTCCGATTATTGCATGAGTGGCTGGATCAGTTTTTGGGACTGCAATGTAGTCTACGAAAGCAATTGGTTCTGCTCCTACGCACAATAAATCATTTACATTCATAGCAACACAATCAATCCCTACTCCTTGATATTTTCGAAGATCGTTGGCAATCATTAATTTCGAGCCAACCCCATCAGTCGCCAATGCTAGTCTATTTTCTCCAAATTCTATTATTCCTCCGAAACCACCTGGTAGCGGAACTGGCGCTCCAAATTCTCCCGTTTGACGAACAGATGCAGAAAGTGCTCCCACCAAACTCGCAACTGCAACTCCCTCTGCATCTATATCTACACCCGAGGATGCGTAGTCTAGTGGCGTGTCACTCATAGCACTGGGAACCATAACTACTGCATCAATTACTCTGTCTGATATTTTCCCTTATCTCCTCGTGATAATGTTTTTTTTTAAATGAAATATTATAATTACCGCAAATATAGCCAAAAAGACATATTTAGATACATCACTAAGAGACTCTATAAATGTTATACGTCGTCGAAGACCTTACCGGAACGTGAGTATCCTATGAATAATAAAAAAATAATTGCAATAATGATGACCCTAAGTATGCTAGCAGCAGCATTTGCTGGTTGCTTAGGCGGAGATGATGAAGAACCAGAGCCAGAAGCAATAATGGGTTGTATGGACGCTACTGCGAACAATTACGACGCTACCGCTACTGAAGACGATGGATCGTGTACATACGATTCAACATGGACATTGACACCCGCAGAAGATGTGAGTTCAGTGTTCGTAACTTCTGACTGGGACCCAATTATCCCCAATTTGAACGCCGGAGAGATGTGTGATGCAATCCTTTCCGCTATGACCAAGACCGATGCAAGAGAAGTTGTAGTTGATTTCACGCGTGGTTACTACACAAGTAGCCAAGGTGTAATCGGTGCTGACGGTTCAGCAATGATTTCTGACGCACTTGATCTAAATATGGCAGGTACAAGAGTAGCAGTACAATCTGGAACAACATCAGATCTTTGGGCTAACGATAATCTACCGAATGCAACAATCGTTGCATATGCGGATTTCCCATCAGTTACAGCATCTGTAACTAACGGTGATGCAGATTATGCAATGGGAGATTCTCCTGTATTAGCACTAGCTGGTAGCTTAATGGTCACTTTCTCTGATGAGACTTTTGGAATCGCTGTTGATGATGGAGATTCAGAACTTCTTGCAGCATTGAATGTAGCAATTACTGCAGTAATTGATTCAGGCGAATATGATTTAATTTTCGGAGCATGGTTTGATGGCGCAGTTGTACTAACTGATGACACAACCGCTGATACTGCAACATCCTACCCTGAAGCAACAGAAGGAAGCAGATTAGCACACGTCCTAGAAACAGGTGATCTAAGATTCTGTTCCGATACATCTTATCCTCCGTTCGAGGCACTAGATGCTGACGGTAACGCAATAGGTTTCGATGTAGATATTGGCAATGCAATCGCAGATGAGATGGCAGCACACTATATGGGTACTGCTAACCCAACATTTACACCTCCTGCTGAAGATACTGTAATCAAGATCGGTTTCTTAAATGATGCAACAGGACCAATTGCTGTTTATGCAGAAGCATTCACATTCTCAGCAGAGGCAGCAGCAGCAAGTCTTTCTGCAGCGCACGATGGATACACCTTTGAGATAGTTGAAGCAGACTCTGCTTGCGACGGACAAGCTGCACAAACTGCTGCACAATCATTAGTTGATGCAGGAGTAGTAGGAGTAGCTGGAGCAGCGTGTTCCGGTGCTTCAATCGGTGCTAACTCAATACTTTCAGCAGCAGGAATACCAATGATTTCCTATGCAAGTACTAGCCCAGCACTTTCAGATGCTACTGCACACCCTGATTTCTACCGTATAGTTCCTAGTGACGCTATCCAAGGTGATGCTATGGCAGATATGGTTGCAGCAAGTGGAGTTTCTAATCCTGCATTAATTCATATGACTAACGCATATGGGGCAGGTCTTGCAGATTCATTCGAGGGCTTCTGGACTGACATGGGCCATGACCTATGCCTGAAAGCAGGTTATGATGAAACTGCTACTGATTACACTGACAAAGTACAAGCTGTAATAGATGCAGGCTGCGATTCAGCGGTTTTAGCATCTTATTCAGCAGATGGTGCAATGATTGTTGAGACAATGGCTGTAATGGGCGCAACAGTGCCTACATTCGGCGCAGATGGAATAGCAGGCGAATCAGCTTTGAATGATTACACTAATCCTGCAGCAGCAAATGGAATTCAAGTAACATATCCTAAGGCTGCATCTGCTGGTTCAGGTGATTTCTCTGCAGTTTGTAATGCTGATGCAGTATGTGGTACAGGTATCTATACTCTTGAAGCATTTGACGCAGTATCGATGATCGGTGAAGCAGCTGTACACGAAGATGGTGAAAATATGGCTATGCACATTGAGATGGTTGGAATGAACTATGTTGGAGAAAGTGGCACACTTACTTTCCTAGACAATGGAGATGTTGGAGGCAGTGGATATGATGTTTGTACATTTAACCACGTACCAACATACGGAGATTACTACAACTGTGATATGATGTGGACTGCAGCTGGTGGACTAGAAGCAGCTACATTCATGGGCATGACTGTAAAGATCGGTTTCCTAAATGATGCAACAGGGCCAATTGCTGTTTACGCGGCAGGTTTCGTAGCAGCATCACAGATTGCTCTTGGCATTGCTAACACAATCGGATGGAACAGCATGGTTCAATTCGAGATAGTATATGCAGACTCTGGTTGTTCAGGAGACATGGGTGCTTCAGCAGCACAAGCATTAGTTGACGCTGGAGTAGTTGGAGTAGTTGGAGCAGCATGTTCTGGTGCTTCAATGGCAGCAAATGGCGTTCTATCTGCAGCGGGTATCCCACAGATTTCCTATGCAAGTACTAGCCCAGCTCTTTCAGATGCAACTGCTTACCCTGATTTCTTCCGTGTAGTGCCAAGTGATGCATTACAAGGTCAAGCACTTAGCGCAGTAGTGCAAGCTGATACGCCAGCCGATGGTTCAGTAGGGTTAATCCATATGACAAATGCGTACGGATCAGGTCTTGCAGATTCTTTTGCAGATGACTTTACTAATTCATCAGGTAACACTCTTTGCACAAGAATAGGCTATGCAGAAACAACAACAGATTTCTCTGCAGCAGTTCAAGCAATGGTTGACAATGGCTGTACTTCTGCAGTATTAGTATCATATGCGGCAGACGGTGGAATGATTCTTGACGAAATGGCAACACAAAGTTGGACAGGTCAAGTATACGGTGGAGATGGAATCGCTGAAGAAGGTCTTGCAGCAGATACATCTTCTAGTGTTGATGGTGTAATTGCTACAAAACCAGCAGCGGGATCAATGGGTACTGTAGGATATGTATTCCAAGGTCTTTGCGCACAATCAGCTGATTGTGCTAATGGTATCTACACTGCTGAAGCATTCGATGGAGTTGTTGTAATGGCATTAAGTGCATTCGCACAAATGGCATCACCATCTGCTACATTGAGTCAAGTGATTCAGGTCACAGGTCAAGGATTAGAAGGAGCGAGTGGAACAATCTCTTTCCTTTCTAATGGAGATAGCCCAGGGGCAGGATACTGTGTAGGTGACTTCACAGAAGATGCTAGTGGCAATGTAGCCTTTACTTGCAACCGCAGCTGGGATCCAGCTAACGGAATGTCTTGAATAATCGTTTAGATTAATCAAGTACGTAAAGCAGTGTGGCGGTATATCCGCCACACTGCCCTTTTTTTAAATTCAAAATTATGATTTGGTATGTGTGTGTGTAGTTAATGCTCCAACAAATACGTGAAAATTATAATCAACTTTCTACTCTCCATAAGAGATTGATTATTAGTTTATTTTTATTCTTCGACTCACTATATTTGGGTTTATCATATGGGTATGGCTCACTAAATTTACTTGACACTATCCTAATGGATAATTTGCCTACTGATTTAATTTGGTTATTGCAATTATTAGAATCAATAGGGGCCGGATTTCTTGTTGTCAAAATATTCTTTGACGACCTACCGGTAAGCCCTATTCGAACTATAGCGATAACAACCGCCCCCCTATTCATGTTAGGAGTGGTGTTTCTGTCATTAGAGGCACTATTACAAGGTCTTGATACACGGGCGACAATAACACTTGATCTTATTTCTATTAGTACCGGTACACTAACTTGGGCGTCCACATATCTTGCTATCGCAGTTGGTTTAACCCTAACTTACAAAGTTCAAAGATATGGTAACTTCGCCCAATCAGAATTTTTCATGATTGGAATGTATTTAGCAATGATAATGGTTTGGAGTGATTATTTCGTTCCTTTGTTTGACGCTCCTAGAGATGGAGTTCTAACTTGGTCGTTGTTAACTTGGTCCCTCATTGCCGCCTTTATCCTGACTGGATTTGCAGGCATAATTATCGATAAACTCGTATACAGGGGATTCCGTGAGCAAAAAGCTTCACCTCAGGTTATGATGATTGCCTCATTAGGTGTTGCCCTCATTCTTAGAGCGTTGACATATTTACGCTTCGGTTCTTCAAGAAAGATGTTCGTGCCGGATGCAGATTGGCGAATGCCAACAATGCGGTGGGAACTTCCGACAACTAAATTCCGATTCAATTTTGGTGACAGAACTTTGAACGAGGGCCAAACATATAATCATTATAATTGCGAACAAACCATAGATGAAACAACAGGAGAACCCATACTCTCTCGGATTGTTAGCGAAGTTTCTAAACCATTCTTCGAGATGTATGATACCAATGTTGATTGTGTTACAGGAGCTACTACGAATTATGCATATTACAAAGGCATAGTGCCCGCAGTAATATTCTCATCAGTGGCAATTCTTATTCTATTACTAACCAAAACTAGACTAGGTAGAAAGATGCGAGCAGTTGCAGATAACCCCGAACTTGCTGCAAGTAGCGGCATCAATGTTGAGCGTATACAATTAGCTAGTGCCTTCCTGTCTGCGGGGATCTCCGGTTTAGGTGGAGCAATATTTGCTATAACTTTACGATATAATCCCGAAACAGCCTTTACATTACTTCTTCCTTCTTTTGCAGTGATAGTATTGGGAACCATTGGCTCAATACCTGGAGCAATAGTTGCTTCTCTGATAGTTGGATTTGTTAGAGCACTTTCTTCTCCAATATTGATAGGTATAGGGAGTCCACTGGAGCGTTCTAATTATACTGCTTTAGATGGAGTCATGCCCTATATATTCCTTGTTGCAGTATTGATGATTATGCCAGAAGGAATCGGAGATTCCTATGAAAAATGGAAAATCGATAGATTAAGACGTAAACGAGAAAGAATAAAAAAACCCTCAAAAACTGCCACATACTTACTTGCTATATTCCCTTTAACTGCTGTACTAGGTATCCATAATTGGTGGAATAATCGCTCAGATCGCGCCCAAACATTAGCATCTATTAGTATTGGAAGTTATATTTTTCATCGCTTTGCTAGTTTTATTTCTAGAAATTCATTTTACTCAGATGCATGCTCAGACACCTGCTCTACAAATACTGGAGTCCAAACAAATCTAGAGATATTATTGGGGAGTGACGGTATTCTTCAGGCAGAAGATTCACCCTATTTTTCCGATACTTTAGCCGATATAGATATTTCATGGTTTGAGTTAATGCAAACTGAGTTATGGTTCGTCGAATCAATTTCTTCTATAGATAATTTTGTTTGGCCCTTAATTCCAATTTTAATTTGGTGCGTTGCCCTATTCCAAGCAGTAGAGTATGTTGGGGAAACCGATTACATTTCCAAGCCAGTTAAATTAATTGATAAAAATACTAATATTTTCGAAATCTTGAGTATTTACCTTTCAAACATACGAAATACCTGGAATAAGATTGTCAGAGGTTATGAAAGTAAGGTATATTCGATAACAAACAACATTAAATTACCATCCTCAAATGAGACTTTTAAGTATGGTAGAGAAAGCAAAATAGGATCTAACATGATCTTCATAATATTACTAATAATTCTATTTTTATTCCTTTACTGGCTCCCTATTTCTAATTCGGATACCATGAATTTCAATAAAGCGCTACAAGTATCAAATGTTCTTCTGACCTTGTCGATATTCATTCTAATGTCCTTCTCATTAAATCTTCATACTGGAGTTACTGGCATGGTTAATTTTGGCGTCATATTCTTCGTTGGTATTGGAGCAATAACTGTTGGTATCCTAACTGCTCCCACTGAGGTTCATGGTTATGCATGGCCGGTATTGCCTGCAACTATTTTTGCAATATTATTGGCTGCATCATTTGGATGGGCGTTAGCCTATCCTACTGCACGTTTAAGAATGGATTATTTTGCTATAGTCACGATTTCTCTCGGTGAAATTGTCCGTGTGTTATTGGCCGGAGAGCCCCTGTTAAGAGTCGGGTCAATTGGTTCCGCAATTGGAATTTCTAAGTATACACTTCCGTTAAAACAATGGTGGTTTTGTGGCAGAGGCGTCCCTATCGGCCCAGATACTAATTATATCAGTGCAGATTCATGTAGAGATGATTCAGCACTCACAGGTCCAGCAGATAAGATGGGGGAGTTATTTAATCTCACAGATGCAAATGGTTTAATCGAACCAGCACCGTATATGATGTTACTTGCAATTATGGGTATTATTTCAGTGATACTAGTTTGGTGGCTTCTTGAGACTATATTATCCTCTCCCTGGGGTCGAATCCTGAGAGCGATTAGAGAAGATGAAGAGGTAGCCCAACATCATGGTCATGATGTTTTGTCACATAAAGCGGCTAGTCTTGCTTTAGGGGCGGCAATAGCAGGACTTGCGGGTGCATTCTGGGCTTGGAAACTTACAGGATTTGAACCCTCAATAATGGCTCCTGCTCGTTCAACATTCTTAGTTTGGGCTGCCTTTATTATAGGAGGTAAAGCAAATAATAAGGGAATGATAATAGGTGCCTTCATCATAGTCCTTATGGAATTCGTTTTCAATGTTTTAGTTGCAGCACAAGGTTCACCGGATCTACCATTATATTCCACTGCGGATAAGATAGATCGTTTATTCCAATGGTTAGTCATGGATCAATGGGAAGTTACTAAGATATTTATTATCATATTAGTTCTAGGAATTATATTGCGAATCAGAATAATTTCTGATATTGGAATGTCAGGAGTATTTGTTTTCTTGTTCAGTGTATTTATGTTGGGTCAGCGCTCAATCGAAGAATCATTCACCAGTGGGTTAGTAAGTGCAGATATGGTCTATGTAAAAGTACTATTAATTGGTAGTTTAATGTTATTTTCATTGAAATTAAATCCAAAAGGACTAATCCCCGAAGTTCCATTTAGACCTGCTAAATACCCAAGTCAATTAAATGAAGGAGATGATGTAGAATGAGTACAGTTCTCAAAGTAGAAAATTTACGTAAAGAGTTCGGTGGACTTGTAGCCGTAAAAGACGTCTCATTTGAAATTAAACAAGGTGAATTCGTAGGACTTATTGGCCCCAATGGATGTGGTAAATCAACTACCTTCAATTGCATCAGCGGTCTTCTAAATCAGACATCAGGTAAAGTGGAAATTTATGGCAAGGATGTTTCTAATATGAGGCCAGACCAAATTCATAGTTTAGGAATGACAAGAACTTTCCAACATACTAGATTATGGCGAGAAATGACAGTCATTGAAAATCTTCTAGTTCCACCGAGAAAACAACTTTCTCCGAATATTTTCAAATCATTGTTCAAATTCCCCCAAAGTCGCCATGAAGAATCTCTGAGATTGGAAAAAGCTCATGCTATTCTCGAAGAGTTAGAAGTCCCTCATATGGCACATAATTTAGCTAGTGAATTATCAGGGGGGCAATCGAAATTAGTTGATATTGGACGTTCACGAATGGGGTCTCCAAATCTCCTGTTACTCGATGAACCAGTAGCCGGTGTCGCAGGCCCATTGGCAATGAAAATATTCAATAATTTGAGAAAAACAGTAGATGAAACTGGTATTTCTATATTAATAATCGAACATAATATGGACTTTATACTTCGCCAAGGTGTTGATAGAATTATTGTTATGAATGAAGGTGAGGTTTTGATGATTGGTACTCCCGATGAAGTAAAATCGAATAAAGCAGTTATTGAAGCTTATCTCGGTTCTGCCGGAGAGGAGGAGTGAGTATAATGGTCAGAGTACTAGATGTCAAAGGACTCAATGGAGGATATGGCTCAGTTCAGATTCTCTATGATATTGATCTATATGTCGAGGAAGGAGAATTTGTTACAATTATTGGGCCGAATGGATGTGGGAAATCTACATTTATCAAGGCTATATTTGGAATAGCCACCTACTATTCAGGAGATGTAATGCATAACGAAGAAGATGTTTCTGGTTGGCGAACCGATCAATTAGTGAATAGAGGAATTGCATATGTCCCTCAAGTCGATAACGTATTCCCATCTTTAACAATATATGAGAATCTACAGATGGGTGGCAATAACCTGTCTAATTTAGTTCTGAATCAGAGAATAGAGCGTGCTTTGAATATGTTTCCTGACTTGAAAGAAAGAGTTCACGATCTAGCAGCTTCTCTATCGGGAGGAGAGAGGCAAATGTTGGCAATATCGCGTGCTCTTATATCCAATCCAAAGTTTTTATTGTTAGACGAACCAACAGCAGCATTAAGCCCCTTATATCAACAACAAATCATTGAACGTATAGATGCTTTGAGAGGCGATGGAATTACCGTACTAATAGTGGAGCAAAACGCTCGTTTAAGCCTTGCACGTTCAGATAGGGGGTATATTTTTGCTGGAGGTAAGGTGGTACATTCCGGAGATGCTCAACATATTCTAACCGACCCTGAGATAGGTGACTATTTCCTTGGTTCGCATTAATATAAATAGAAATCATTTCTTTGATAATACCTTTTCTGCGGCAATTGGTATGACTTGTAGAGAGTTCACTAACCGATGCCCATCCTCAACCTCTATTAATTCAACATTTGAATTAGATTCGGCTATCTTTCTGGAAGATTCTATTGGTACGATATCATCAGAAACGCCATGAATAATCACAGTTGGGTGGTTTATGTTCGGCCATGACATCTTTTTAGCGCTGACCATAAAATCCCAACCTAACTTAATTTCTTCATTGAGGCCATGATGGAAATAAGGTCTAAATCCATTATTTTCCCATTCATCCAATTCCCCTTCTCCTATTTTTTGGAAATTTTCTGCCAAACCAAAAGCAGGCGCCATTAACACTAATTTTAGATTTTTATCTAATAATTCCTTAGCTGCATTTGCGACAGCTAACCCACCGTAAGATGACCCCATGATTAGGTCAAAATCATCAATTTCAGATATCTTGTCAAGAACAACTGCTGTTTGATCGCCTATTGTCCAACCTCTTTTACTCATATCAATTGAAATGACATCCCACCCTAGATTTTCTTTAATCCACTTGGGTTTCGAACCATTTGGGCTTCCTTCAAGACCATGGGCCCAAAGAACCTTCAATGTATCACTCCAAATCACAGAATTTTAATGCAACAAAATCTGTATTTGTCGGCTCTCTCTTCATAGCATTAGCATCCAATACACGTAGATGAATTTCCCCCACTACATGAATGGTCGCATGATATAAGTGGCCTCCATGTACTGTATGGCCGTTATCTGACATTAGAGTATGTAGGTGAGTAAAAGGACCATCATGACCAGGGGCTAAATTACCCTGTGTAGATAGTAATTCCATTGGGCCTTCATGATCTAAGGTTTGATAAATTCCATCGGCCCCTAAATATCCCATTCGAATATCTCTCACTCTTCCTATTCCACTAGTGATTACAGCGCAATCGATTCCATGTTCAGAAAGACTTTGAATAGACTTATGTATTTCCTCTCCGGGGTCCAATCTCAATATTACATCATCGTCTACCCTGACAAATTCCATAGTTGTCGATTGAGGACTTGGATTTGAAACCAACGTAGAGTAATTTTCTATGAGGCGTGGCGAAAATTAAAATTTCTTGCAGTGGAAGTGATTAATACGTAATTTTTGAATTTGATTTACATTAAAACTCCACTAGAAACAAAGGGGTATCTGAAACTATCCAATTTGGTTATAGACCGCAAGTGCGTCGGAGCAAAGCCCAGCGAGGAATAAGTATGACAATGGCAGCACACGATTCCTCTGCTCGTTGGAAAACCTTCTTTTTAGAGGCCAAAGAAACTGAGATATTTACATTGCTCTCAAAACAGTCAATTACTCCAACGCTTGAAATTCCATTCCATGAACTTGAGGCCTTTGATCCTGATTTCGCAGAAGATATTCTCCAGTTCCCACGAACAATTCTCGATACAGGTAAAGAAACGCTAAGACACATCTGTAGAGAACGTGGAGAAGACTTAGATGTTATATTACGTGTAGGCGAATTACCTCGAGACAGTCGTCGAACTTTACGAGAGATAGGCTCAGCAGATATTGAGAAATTGCGAAGTAGCGATGTTCAAGTAATAAAAATCTCAGAGATTAAGCCTAGGATGCATATTGCAATTTTTGAGTGCGAATCATGCGGGGTAAGGCAGGAACTTATTCAAAGTAATGAAAGAGAATTAAAGGAGCCAATTCGATGTCCTCCTGCTGACCAAGGAGGTTGTGGGGAGAGCGCAGGAAGGGGCGGAGCTACGCGTTTTCAGCTTATTTTTGAAGTATCAAGATTAATTAATAATCAATGGATAGAAATTCAAGAATTACCTGAATCAGTAGAAAGTGGTGCACAACCAGGACGGGCCAAGGTACTTCTTGAAGGAGACTTAGTGAACAAGCATTTACCTGGTCAAAGAATAGTTGCTAATATGATTCCTGTAGTTTATAGCGAGGTAATAAAAAATAAAAAAACCCCAATGTTCGATATTATTTATCATCTTGTTAGTTCTGAACACGAATCAGTTCCTTTTACTGAAATTAAAATTACCGATGAAGAAGAAGAACAAATTATTTCTATATCTCAGAGAGAAGATCTTCTTGCATTGATGCAGAATTCTATTGCACCATCTATATTCTCAACTGGTGTTATGAATTTTGTAAAAAGATCACTCGCTCTTCAATTATTTGGCGGGGTTTCCAGAAGAAATCCCGATGGCACTCGAACCAGAGGGGACATCCATATTCTTTTGATGGGAGATCCAGGAGTTGCTAAATCTCAGTTACTAACTTATGTTTCAGAATTATCTCCTCGTGGTAAATTTGCATCCGGAGGGGGTGTTTCCGGTGCAGGATTAACCGCAGCAGCAGTAAGAGATACATTTGCTGACGGAAGATTTGCTTTAGAGGCTGGAGTACTCCCTCTTTCCGATAGAGGTTTAGCAGCTATAGACGAGTTCGATAAGATATCTCCTGATGATAGAAAAGTAATGCATCCTGCTATGGAGCAGCAAAAAATTGATATTTCTAAAGGAGGAATTACAGCATCTCTGCCTTCGCGTTGTGCTATTATTGCAGCAGCAAACCCTAAATCTGGACGTTTCTCAAAAAGAGGCGCTAATACTAGTGTACTCCGTTCATTTAGTGAAACTGGTTTAGAAGCCCCTTTAGCATCAAGATTTGATATCATATGGATGTTGAGAGATACGGTCAAAGCAGAAACGGACGAAATGATTGCTAAGCATATTCTTCGGAGTAGAACGAAAGGAGTCCCAGAAGCGCTGATTGATGAATTTGTAGAAATTGATCCTACTGAAAAAGAAAAAGATTTAATTTTCAAAGAGGGAGTTGATGGCAAAGAACATCTTACACAAGCATTCCTTAGGAAATATATTGCATATTCAAAGAGAAATCATCATCCCGATATTAACGACGATGTTATGGCGATGATATTGGAATATTACGTTTCAGAAAGACAGTCATTTGGACGCGAAGATCAAGACGAAGGAGAATCCAACGTTGTCCCAATAACAGCTAGAGCATTAGAGGCACTAATACGCCTTACAGAAGCTCATGCTAGAATGTATCTCCGAAGTGAAGCAATTGCCGAGGATGCAAAAGTAGCATTGGCGGTGTTCAAGCATTGGCGTGAAGAATCAGGTATTGAAGACGAGTCAGAATATTCGGGCATTACTGTCAGACAGAGAAATACCACTTCAATAATTATGACAATCATTAGAGATATTTGTAATGAGAATAATAATGTAGCAACGATTACTTCGATATATAATCGAGCAATTGCGAAGAAAATTGACGAGTTTACAGTAGATAAGACAGTACAACAATTGCGTCAAAGCGGCACACTCTATAGTAGTAAAAATGACGAGTATAGTTTTGTCTAGCGCCCCGTTTACCCTATGAAAGATAACCTTGTCTCTGTGATTAATATGGAACCAATGGGAGACATATCTTCTCCGGGTAATTTAAACCCCGAAGGTCTAGGTTTTATGTGTGGATTAGAAATACATCAACAATTAGCCACCGGTAAACTTCACTCTCGTATGCCAAGTGAATTGTATGATTTCGGACTAGATGAAATTCCTAATAATTGGCCTCGCTCTCAAAGAAAATTACGAGCGGCCCAAGGAGAAGGTGGGCGAATAGATGTTACAGCCCGTTTTGAATCGAAAAGGAATCGTTCATTTGTTTATGTCCAGTCTCCAAATTCAGGACTAATCGAACTTGATGAAGCCCCTCCATTAAATCATGATGGAAATGCTGTTGATGCGGTTTTGACTATGGCTGCAATGATGAATGCTAAGCCAGTATCGTCTATGCAGGCTATGAGAAAGACAGTAGTTGACGGTTCGAACACTAGTGGTTTCCAAAGAACTACTTTAGTGGCGACAAATGGATTCATAGAGACAAATTTAGGGAATGTTGGAATTGATGTAATATGTCTTGAAGAAGACTCTGCAAGAAAACTCGAGACAGAGTCTACATCAGATGGAGAAATCGTTTTTTATACATTAGATAGATTGGGGATCCCATTAGTTGAGATTGCAACTGCACCTGACATTCAAACTCCAGAGCACGCAAAAGAAGTTGCTTTAATGCTAGGTACATTGTTAAGAGATACTCGGCGGGTTAGAAGAGGCTTAGGTTCAATTCGTCAAGACCTTAACGTAAGTATTGCATGCGGCGTAAGAGTTGAAATCAAAGGTTGTCAAGATTTAGAATGGGTACCTCAAATTATCAAAATTGAGATGGCGAGACAATTACATATGTATCGCCTAGCCAATGAGTTGCGCGGAGAAGCAGAATTACCTATGCTTCCCCCTGACCGCCGTCTAGATTCTATCCCCGTGGAAAATAGAGTGGCGCTCTCAGCAGCCTCTAAATTACCCCTTAAAACTGAAGAACTTACAAATTTATTTGCAAATAGTAATTCTGAAATGGTTGAAAAAGCACTTTCTTCTGGTTCTGTAGTTTTAGGATTAAAGTTACAGGGCTTTGCAGGGAAAATTGGAACTAAAGAATTAGACGAGAATGGTGCACAAATGCCTCGACTTGGCCGAGAGCTAGCCAGTTCAGCCAAGCAAGCAGGTGTAGCAGGAATTTTCCATTCTGACGAACTTCCGGCATATGGCATCACTTCAGCAGATGTCGATGCAGTAAGAAATGAGTTACAATTATCAGATTCAGACGCTTTTATCCTATGTGTTGCTCCAAAATGGCAGGCAGAGTTAGCCCTCGAGTCAGTACTGTTGCGTGCTAGAAGAGCGTTCCACAGAATACCAGGCGAAGTACGTAATGTGGTAATCAGAAAAGGGGCTCCTGAAGATGGAACAACGACTGCAATGAGGCCTCTACCTAGTGGTGCACGCATGTATCCTGAGACAGATATACAAGTTTTGAATTTAGAATTACATAGGTGGGATAAGATACGATCTAATCTACCTATGAATAAACAACAAAGATTGTCGAGATTGCAAAAATATGATATCTCCAGTAATCAGGTAGAGGCTATATTAGGAAGCGAGTTGGATGACATATTCATTTCAGGTTTAACTGAAAATGAGCTATCATCTCCCTCACTTACTCCAAAACCTTGGGCATCGATTTTGTTAGACAATTCAAGATTAGAGATTTCTAACAAATCAAACGTACCTGTATCTAATGTTTCTTGGGAACTACTAGCTTTGTTAGTATACTCAAGAGATCAGGGGATTATTACTAGAGAAGGAATAGTCCCTCTTGGTTCAAAGTACCTTCTGAGCATTGATGAAGATTTCTCTACATTTGATAAAAAGATAGATTGGATATCTAAAACGGCTGAACTCGAGGGATTCATTCCTGCAGATAGTTCTTCAGTCGAGAAAGTAATTGATGTAATTATAGCAGAAAAATTAGATTTCATTCAAAGTAAGGGGATGGCGTCAATCGGCCCGTTAATGGGTATGGTTATGGCTAAACTTGGCGGCTCTGCCGATGGCAAATTAGTCAATTCTATATTACTTGATAAAATTAAGAAAATTAGCTAGTTATGTTTTCTAATTATTATTTTCGAGTACTATAATTATCATTAATATTAATTTACTTGGTTACTACCCGTACGGAATCCATGTCTACACTGATAGTGACAGTTTCATTAGTTGCCATACTTACAGTATTAGGATACTTCGCGGCAAAAGAAGAATATCGATTAAAGTCCGCCTCAATTGTTTTTCTAGTAGTTCTACTGCTTTCATCGAGTACACTGTCTACAGAGTGGGGTAGAATGACTTCAGAATTAGTTGATAATGACGAAGATCCGCATTATGGTTTACCAGACCTATGGGATGGTAAGCAAGCGGTTTGCTTCCATTTCCCTGATGGTGCCTCTCCTTCTGAATTTGCTGATGGTCGACATCACATAGATTATGATGGAACGGATTTTAGAACAGACAAAAATTGGAATTCTACTGGCGCTTGTGTTGGCGGATTCGAAGGATTTGAAAATGGCCTAGATTTACTGAATGCAGCAGTCGAAGTAAGACCATTGCTTTTTGCACTAAATGTTACTGAATTTTCTTTCGGCTTACAGATAAATTCTATCGGGAATGTAAGTCCCTGTGAAGTATATACTTGTGCAGAAGATTTCTCTTCAGGAGCATATTGGGAATTGTTAAATGACGGAGCATACTCAATGACTGGAATTTCAGATTTAGCGCTAAATAGCGATACTGTAATCACTTGGCAAATAGCTTCATATTGATTTGATAATATTTGTATCTAATAAAAATTGTATATTTTAACCATCTTCAAGATTGAATCAGAGCAATCATCAATAACATAATCACATTGGACTGCTTACCTATGTTATTCGATGCGCATGCAGTAACTCTTTCTCCTACTGAACAATTTGTTCTAGATTTGGCAATAGTATCTGTTGTAATTGCTTCATTGATGTTTACAGATAGTAAGTTCAAATCTAAAACCCCCGGTTTAATTTTTACAATAATTGTCGTACTTGCGATTTCAGGAAGGTTGTTATTAGATCCAATTCCTAATGTACAACCTGTCACATTTTTAGTAATAATGATTGGAATTTATTTCGGCATTTCTTATTCAATTGCGTTTGCCACTATAGTTACACTATCTTCTAATGTGATGCTAGAACACGGCCTTTGGTCAAATTACCAAATAATTGCTTGGGCATCCATAGGTATTTTAGCCACGTTGTTACGTACTCAATTTATTCAGAATGAAAAGCTAAATATCACCAATCTTGCAATATTCGCTGCATTCTCTGGATTTTTGTTTGATTGGATAGTATCTTTGAGTATTCTACACAATGTAGATTCATCATTTTTCCTGATCTACTTGCTAAATGGGATTCCTTTTGATTTACTCCATGCCGGCGGGAATGTTGTATTTGTTGCATGGCTCGCAAATCCACTTAGTGAATTAATGAATAGACATACTAACCTTACAAATCCTGAGGCGGTGCCTGAACTTGCCTCAAACTAATGAATTAACGATGATATTAGTCACTCGAAGTGACCTCACGTTATCAAAAGGAAAACTTGCTGCACAATGTAGCCATGCAACCGCTGAATGTATATTGAAAGCGAAAAGAGTAGCACCTAAGTTATTGGAAAAGTATCGTACCAATGGTGCGAGAAAGATTGTTTGTAGCGCTAGTAATCTTGAGAGTCTAAAACGTATCTTCGGTGAAGCGAATGAAGCAGGATTGATTTGTTATATGGTCAAAGATGCTGGACATACCGAAATACCCTCAGGAACTGTAACAGTTGTAGGGATAGGGCCTGGACCGCGTTCTACTATAGATACGATCACAAGCAGTCTGCCTCTTGTAAAGTAACAACTCGATTATTTAGAGTATAAGCACTGAAAGAGTATCCAGTATTTTGTAAATTCGGCTAAACTGGAGGACGTATGTCCCCCAGTTTGCCTTACGTATATTCAAAAGAATGTTTTACTTATTCCATTGCTTCATCAATCTTAGAGCCAATCAATGCTCCAGCACCTAGGAAAGCACCATCTAAGGCCCATGTACTAAGTGTATTGACTATATTACCAGAATCAGCCATCAATGTAGAAGCCATATGATGTGCTCCATTCATGCCCATTCCGATACTACCTACACAAGCAATAACTACGATTGCAGTCATCCAAGCTTCACAGCGACTGTGTACTGCTCCGATAATAGCACCAGCAGCTACCATAGTTACAACAGTCCACATTTCAAAGCCCCACATGTCACCAGCTGTATAGTCAGTAGTTTCGCCCTCAGTCATCATTAAGATCGCTGCAAGAGCTCCAACTATTTGTGCGACTAATCGCATACCACCATTCATCCAGTTTTCTTGGTCAGCCAAGTCTCCGGTCATCATGCTCATCCACGTAAACATAGGCAGAACATGTGCCCCAGCCATGGCAGTCATTACGGCTGCAAGTACTAAACCAGCCATCAACATATCACTACCTTCGCCCATTCCCGTTAGAACCAGCCAAGAGACTATGAAAGCCCCTCCGATTTCACTCATCATTACTTTTTTATCTATTTCCATATTTATTTCCTCCCACCGTAGTGGACGCTTGTGCGTTATTCGGAGAGTATATAATAACACAAGGTATGAATCCGGTAAAATAGGCTAGTTTTAGGGCTTTCTTACGTATACCGGTGTTACAAAAAACACCTGCTATCCTCCACATTACTTAGTATATTTGATGATATTGTTATTTTATCTAAATTTAGTGTGATAATAGCAATAGTCATCAATGAATAGCCATTGTCGTCGAATATGGTGGAGCAGGTCGCCCTTAATTCAGGCACTCGTGAAAACCTTCTATCAGAATGTGAAGGGCTTTCTTCACTTGTTGAATGGCTAGATACTATTCAACGCCGCCCAGGAATAAAAGAATTAGGACAGAAATTAGAATCAATTGAAGTTAATATTCCAGCATTGAAAGATTGTATAGGTTATGCAGAAGACGGCTATCAGAGGAATGTAATTAAGAAAACAGAATTCTATGAATTAGTAGCAATATGCTGGACTCCTGGTCAGTTAACTCCTATTCACGATCATGTAGGTAGTGATTGTGCTTTCAAAATAATTGATGGAGTATCAACTGAAACAACTTTCAATCTCAACGATAAAGGATTAGCTTACCCAACTAGCGTTAGAAAATACCACCAAGGTGAGATTTGTGCATCTGATGAGCCTGATATCCATAGGGTAACAAATAATTCGCATAATGAATTGATAAATCTTCACGTTTACACGCCTCCATTACATGCTTACAATACTTATGAGCCTGCGAATTAACACTCAAGAGTCTATACCCATTTCGCGCTTATACTCTCCAAAGACTTCACTGAAAAGTTGGATATCAGATTCAAATGTTTCAGGCAATAATGGACCAAATGAAAATCTAAAGAATCTTGAATATGGAGTTACATAATTTGGATCTTTAGAATGAGGTCGAGCCATATCACAGTCAGAAGCACATAGTATGGCCGCTCCTCGTTTGAACAATCGTCTATTCAATTCTGCGCTTGTCATTCCTTCAGGTAATTCGAGCCAATGGTAAAATCCTCCATCGCCGGTATATACTCCTAGACCCATATCTTTGAATGCATCACCATACCTTTTTCGCTGCCAGTTGTAATGTTCTTCAACCGCTTTTCTAGCCTGCTTTACACGTCCAGGCTCAAGTAGCTTAACTGCATAGAGTTGAGATGGATGGCTAACTCCCCCCATCCCAAAACTGGAGTAGTTGGATAATGTCTCAATATTCTTCTTACTAGCAACAATCCAACCAACACGAATACCTGGAGATTGCAAACCTTTTGTACAAGCGCCTGCAATGAAGACATTGCTATTGTCTAAGTCTTGTACATACTGTATTCCACTTACTGATGGCGAATGAAACATTTCGTATGCTTCGTCGAGGAGAATTCCGTTCCCTGGTTCTTCAGCTATCTGAATCAATTCCCTCAATTCATCTCCCCAACGAGTTTGTCCCGATGGATTTTGAGGATTAGATATGATAGGCATAACCCTAGTTTTAGCATTAAGTCCAGCACGATCAAAGTAGGATTGATTACTCGGATGAAAGTTATTTTCTTTGGTGAATGGAACAATCTGAAAACTAGTATTTGTTTGTTCCATTATATCGAGATAAGCGGGCCATTCGATATTACCTATTCTCGCCTGTACATTTTCCTTCAGGAATGCCAGTACTGTGTAGATTCCAGGCCTACCTCCGGCAAATACCATGACATTCTCTGGAGCAATATTAGAACCATATTGAGAGTTGTAATAGTCTGAAATCGAATCTCTCAACTTTGGATGTCCCCATGCCTTAGGGTAGAATCGATCCTCCCAAGTAACGTCGATACTATCGGGTAGAGATGGACCATTGAAATTCTCTAAAGGCGTGGTTAAAGGAAACCCTTGTGACCAAGGATGTGTACCTTCTGTACCCATGAATTGTCCGAAAGAATCTCTGAAGTCATACAGAGTTTCATAGATTCCCATGGGGGGACAGTTGTCTGATAGGAAAGACTCTGTCATACTCTCCCGAACCGCTTCAAGCAAATTAGTTTGTTCATGATTTACTTTCAACTAAGGTTGCTAATATTTAATAGCATTTAATCGGTACGAGATATTATGAATAAATCGCCTAAATCTATATTTGTCTCAGTTTTCATTGCTGTAGTGTTAATTGGAATGTCTATTTCTGCAATACCAACCAATCAAAACAAAGAACTTGGTGATAAAGAAAATAAGTCTTTTACACATACAAATGTTAGTTTTGAAGGATATCAAGAGGATTCTATATATTCGTATTCAACACTATCTTCCGGTGGATGGACTCAGTGTGCCATAACTGAAGATACACGTGTAGTCTGTTGGGGTAATAATGCTCAAGGAAAAAGAGGATTGGGGGGAGGAATAGGCAATGCCTCTGAGACTCCACCAGGGAAAGCAGGTCCTTGGGTTGTTGGCAATTTATCTGGTGGGATGGTTGAGGTTTCAGCCGGTGCTTGGTCCACATGTTCCTTGGACCAAAATGGCGAAATATGGTGTTGGGGAGGTGGTGAGCAGGGCCAATTAGGTACAGGTACTGATGTTTGTGTGGATAATACGATAACAACTTGTAATTCTGCTACAAATTACCCTCCTGCTAAAATTTCTTTGCCTTTAGGAAAAACTGCTGTATCTTTATCTGATGCAAATCAAGGGCATTTCTGTGCAATTTTGGATACCGGTGAAGGATTATGTTGGGGTTGGAACAATGATGGTCAATTGGGGGATGGAACAGTTTGTACAGGGGGGACGTGGTGGGACTCCAATACTAACAACCCAACACCTGCTGGCTGTAATTCTAATAACGGACGATATACTCCAGTGTTAGTTGATGACTCAAATTTTCCAGCTAATTATTCAATAATCTCAATTTCAACTGGTATGGGGCATTCCTGTGCAATTATTGACAATAATGATTTATATTGTTGGGGTACTAACTTTTGGGGTCAACTAGGTTTGGGCTCATCTGGCAGTAATGATTTTCCAACACCTCAATATGTCGATAGTGGTGTAATTGCTGTAGCTACTGGTAATGAACATTCTTGTGCGTTGTATGAAAATCAAATAGTGAAATGTTGGGGAAATAATGCTCAAGGACAACTTGGAACCGGAAATTTGCTTAATCAAAATGCACCTACTCCAATAAATCTGAGTTCCAATCTAGCTTTGATTTCTCTAGAAACAGCGTACAATCTTAACTGTGCAATTTCTGAAGAAAATATTCCGTATTGTTGGGGGGCTAACCAATGGGGGCAACTTGGAAACTATGATCCAAATGACTCAAGACAGGAGACTCCATTGACTGTTGAAGATAATTTATCAGTGATAGCAATTTCACTTAACGGAGATACAGTTTGCGGAATTAAAACGGATTCCAACACAACAGCTCACGGCCATCGAGATGTATTTTGTCGAGGACAATCATACAAAGGACAGATGGGAGATGGATTTTGGAATCAGTCTTGGGAAGATTATAATGAAAATAATATAAATTTAACATCCGATTATATTGGTCCTCAAATTTATCAAGGATTGGGTGGAATTCATATACCTGAGAGGGATATCGATTCAGATTCGATAATTGCAATACTTGACAATCTTCCTCATGGTTGTCCAGATGGTAGTTACGATCCTAATTATGATGGTTCTTGTGTGACTACTGACATAGGTCATTACAGTACGAATCAGTTATATCATTCACAAATACCATGTGACTTCGGCACATATCAACCAAATACTGGACAAGCCAGTTGTATTGAATCATCTCCAGGCTATTTTGTTGATACTATGGGCTCCCACACTCAGCAGAATTGTCCATCTGGAACGTATCAACCGAATCACGCTCAGTTAAGTTGTATTGATGCATTACCGGGGTATTCTCCCAATGTAAATTCAACCAATCAAGTCATCTGCTCTAGTGGTTATTTCCAACCTAACGCAGGTCAAGAATTTTGCATTCCTACTTCTCCTGGATTTTATGTTTCAAATCTTGGTTCTCTGAATCAGTTTGGCTGTGAGCCAGGGACTTACCAACCTAACTATGCGTCTTCTTCTTGTATCGAGGCCAGTCTAGGGCACTTCGTAGAAAATAGTAATTCCACAAATCAGGAGATTTGTATTTCGGGGACCTATCAACCCAGTTATAGTTCAACTTCATGTCTTGACTCAGAGCCAGGATACTATGTTGAAAATGATGGTTCGAATATACAAACTCCTTGCGGTTTAGGGACATTCAGTACCTCCGTAGGTGCTACAGGAATTGAAACCTGTATCTTAGCAGACTCTGGGCATTATGTTGATAGCATAGGAGCAAGTAGTCAATCGGAGTGCCCTGCTGGTTCTTACAACTCAAATATAGGTTCTACAAGTTCAGATGATTGTTTGTTTGCAGATGCTGGCAATATAGTCGTAAATCCTGGTTCATCTACTCAAACACCTTGTGAAGTAGGATTTTATCAACCCTCGACAGGCCAGATATTCTGTTTAGAGTCTTCAATTGGACATTATGTGTCTGATACAGGAGCAACATCATCAGAGGGCTGTATAGAAGGAACCTATCAACCAGAGATGGGTCAATCTGAATGTATTGATGCCGCTGAAGGAAATTTTGTTTCTTCACCCAGAGCATCTTCTCAAACTCCTTGCTCATCAGGTACCTACCAAGCAGAAACCGGTATGACAAGTTGTGTACTCTCTGATGTTGGATGGCATGTACCATCTGAAGGACAGAGTATGCAGATAATATGCCCAGCAGGTCAGTATCAACCACAACCAGCATCTTCTGAATGTATACTGGCTAGTCCTGGAACTTATTCTTCCTCTGGTGCTACTTCCGTATCGCCTTGTTTACCAGGTTCATATCAATCAGAAGCCGGACAATCGGGGTGTGTTCTTGCAGATCAGGGGTATTTCTCTAGTGATATATCCTCTACTGCACAAGTGGCCTGTGCAGAGGGAACGTTTCAATCATTAACAGGTCAAGAATCTTGTCAATCAGCCGATCGTGGACACTATGTTGATACTTCCGCGGCCACAGAACAAACTCCGTGTTACCCTGGCAGTTATCAGTCATTAATGGGGTCAAACATTTGTGTATTAGCATCAGAAGGATATTTTGTTTCAAATGCTGGAATGTCATCACAGACAATGTGTCCTGATGGCGAATCTCAACCAAATATGGGTCAGACCGAGTGTATACTTGATTCCGTAGATTCAGGTATTTCGAGTATGGTAATCATAGCAGGAATAGGGGGAGTATTATTAGTGGGCGCAGCAGTCTTAATGCGTCCAAAGTCTAAGCAAAAGCCATCAAAAGGTGCTAAGAAAGTTAGAAAAAAGAAAAAGCAGTAATATTCTTTTTGAAAAGAAGAACTAATATCGCTTTATTTGATATGTGATAACCTCATGGCAAGGTCATGAAGGACTATCCGGGTGGACGTGTTGATCTTCGTAGCGATACCGTCACTCAGCCTACGCCAGAGATGCGTAAAGTGATGTCACTGGCAGATGTTGGCGATGATGTACTAGGCGATGATCCTAATGTAAATCAATTAGAGAAAATTATTGCTGAGATGTTGAATAAAGAAGCCGCTCTTTTCGTACCATCAGGGACTATGTCTAACGCCATCGCCATCAGGGCCCATACAAACCCAGGTGATGAAATTATAACTGAACGTTATAGTCACATATACGTCTATGAAGGAGGAGGATATGCAGCACTTTCAGGTTGTTCCGTCGCTTTAGTAGATGCAGAACTCGGTATTATGAAACCATCTAATGTTGCTAAAGCAATCCGTAAGTTTGAGGGAAGTTTAGGGCATTATCCCAATGGAAGTCTTGTTTGTGTAGAAAACACCTCAAATCGAGGCGGGGGTACTTATTATTCTCAAGATGCTTTAGATTCGATTGCAAAGGTAGCACATGACAATAATTGTGCATCTCATATAGACGGTGCACGATTATTTAATGCAGCAATTGCCACTTCAACTAATCCTGCAAGAATGGTGAGAGATTATGACTCAATTTCTATATGTTTATCGAAGGGTTTGGGCGCACCCGTTGGTAGTGTATTAGTCGGTTCTCGAGAATTTATTAATCGTGCACATCGTTGGAGAAAAATGTTCGGTGGTGGCATGCGTCAAGCAGGTATTTTGGCTGCCGCAGGAATCTACGCATTAGAGAATAATATCAATCGTTTAGCCGAGGATCATATTAGAGCCAAGAGTTTAGCAAGTGCGATAAATAGTATAGACTCTTTCTCAGTTAATTTGGAAACCGTTCAATCAAATATGATTTACATCTCTTGTGCAGATGGCCAAGCTCAATCATTAGTCGACAATTTATCTAAAGAAGGCATAGATATCTTGACAATTAATGATTCTACTGTAAGGGTGGTAATACATTTACATATTACTGATGAAGATATTGAAAGAACGATTACTGCATTCAAAAATACAAACAATTAACCCTCTAGTTTTTGTGTTTAAACAATTTCCGATTTATCATGACTCGTGTACGTGCCATAGTGGTCACACTGTTTCTAATATTCCTTTCACAGCAATCTTTTGCTGAGTCTGATAACATAAAGACATGGCATAATGTACTTTCTGATTCAACTGACACTGGTACTTTAGGTGGGGTCTCAATTTCTCTTTCTGAGAATGTTTCCAGTGATAGCAATACTATGAGTTCTGCAGAATGGCCCCATCTAATCGAGGTATACACCGCTACTTGGTGTACTAACTGTGTAAGGACAGAGGCGATAACCAATTCTCTAATTTTATCTGATAATGAAAGTATAATGCAAATTCATTACCACCGCTTTATTGCCGAAGTCCAAGACCCCTTTGGGTCACAAGAAACTGATGATAGGTGGGTTGATAGATATGGTAAATCTTCAGATATAGCAGGTGATTTAGAACGTATTGCTCCATCTAACGTATTTGATGGCGAGAGGCTTCATGTTGGGACCACATTTTCATCAGATTCTTTAGATACTGATTATCAAATTTCTTTCGACACCGCTCCATCAATAGAGTACTCGGATTTTTCAGCAACATTAAATTGGTTCAATGAGTCAGATACCGACAGGTTTTCTTGGAATATTTCTACTCCCTCATTGACCGAATCATATACGGTAAGTCCTAAACTTTTCTTCATCGAAGAAGTGGGTTACTTTCCTGAAGGTGGTAACGGAGAAGAGTATTATCATAATATTCTAAGAGATGTTGTGAATCTCCCCTCTCAAGAAGGCGAGATTTTAGTAGATTACAATTCTGCTTACGATGGCACTGATTTGAGCGTAGTTCTAGTATTCGATTGGTATTATAATAATGATACTGGTGCATTTAGTGCTCTTCCATTCCCCAATTTAATTGTATTAGTTTCACTTTTTGTTGCGGCAATACATCCTCGGAAAAATAAATTATCAATGTAATTTTCACATTGTAATATCGTCGGGTTCAAAAACCCTCGTCGTTATGATTAATACTCGGAGGTGCTAACTTGAGTAGCCATAATATGAATATAACCAATGAAGAGATTTTCTCGGGGCAATCTCCTGCTTGGTTGTATGATCATATAATTTCTGAAATTTCTAACCCAATTCCATATTCGCAAGGCGGTCTTCCTAAATTATTAATCATATACCCTAATGATGAATCTAGACTAGAGATGCTCTCAAAAATTGCTGACGAAGGATATGTAATCGACCGAAATTTACACCATACAGTTAATTCATTAATGATTTCAATTATGAATGATTTTAGAATGCCACAATTATTCAAGAATGCACCATATTTTGATTCAATAATTCATGAAGAATGCGTCAAAGAATCAACAAAACTAGGATTCCCTCTAATCAACCCTTTACCTACAATGCATTGGGGTCATGGTAAGACTAGAGCCCTTCTTCAATTACATAAATTTCTTTCTTCAGAAAGTGTAGACACATTTTCGTGGCAGGGCCCTGGTATCCCCACAATAAGCAAAATTCTAACTTCTTTAGAGACTAAAATGAATTTCACATATCCTGATTTTTTATCTCGCCGTCTTGTTAGTTATTTAGAGAAAATAGAGAAACCCTTCTCCTTAATAGGAATTGATGGAATCATAATGTTGAATCATTCGCCTACAACTTCCAAGGCATATCTAGATTTCATTTCCGCTGTTTCTTATCATTGTCCAATTCACCAATTAGCGAATAAAGGCAACTTTCGTAAAGGTGAACACGGATTATTATTATTAGATAATTATCCAGTAAAAGACGAATCAAGCCTACCGACTTGGGTTCCTAAACATAAACTCGATAATTTGAAAGAAACACGATTAAATAAAATACGAAGAGTATTAATCAAAGAGGAGAGCGATTCTTTCAATGCGGCTCTTTCTTTTGCCCGTGAGAAATTAGATTCTAGCTCAGATTCAAGAATAATAATTGTCGATCCAGATTATTACAACAATGTATCTAAATGGAACATAGGTCTTAAAAATTTAGGGATTCCAATTAATCCTGTATCTATAAATGTCAAAAATCATCCATTAGGTTACTGGATAAATAAATATCTTAAATTAGGCCATGATTCCGATTCATTTTCATTATTAAATCTTCGAGCATTGTCCCTCCAAAAAACAATTAATCTGTTCCCTGAAGTGCCCCCGCACCCTTTTGATAAGGATTTATTGCCCATTCCTGATATCGAAGTTCTCAATAGAGTTTCCATGCAAAATCATATTCTTGGTGGGCCCGGTGCTTTAGAAAGATGGATAAATAATTTATCTCGAACAAATATCGAAGTTGATAAAATAACAAAACCATCTGATTTAGAAAGAGTAAGGAAGCAAGAAGAAACCCTGTGGTGGTTACTTTGTTTATCCCAATGGCTTTACCCCATACTCAGTAAATCTGATCAACAAGTTATCAATAAGAGTAAAACGATAAATGGACTTTTATCGGACCAATCATTTCCGTTACCAGAAGCTACTAAGTCTGGTGATCAATGGCTTTTAGAAACTCTAAAATTATCCAAAGAGAATTCTAGAATAGAAGAATTAGATGGATTATCCTGTTCTTCTGCAGGAGTAATACAAAATATATGGGCAGAATTAGATAAACTTAGAAAAATTCAAAATTTATTAAATCAAGATAATATTTCTTCGGACTGGGTCGAAGAAATATCAAATTTAATGAATAATATTGAAACATTTGTAACGTCTAATAAAACAAGTAGCAGATTAAGGGTATTGCCTGCTGAAAAAGTATTAGGCTGTACTGCTGATATGATAATTTTAGCTAATATCTCTTCACAATCTTGGAACTTAAAGGTTCCAAAGATGCATTTCTTAGGTGATGAAGAAAGGAATAAGTATAATCTTCTAAGAGCAGATAGTCCTGTTAGAAATGCTCGTCATATACGTGAACATATTTTCCATTGTTCGCCAGAGGTAATAATTCTTGATCCAAGCAATGACGAATCAACACCCGCTGCCGCCCCCATTAGTGAATGGGTTTTAGAAAATGATTGTGCAGATATATCAGAAGTATTTGATTTAGAATTATCAAATCTTTTTATCCCTAAACTTTTACGCCAAAAAGATGGGAAATCCCTGGAAAACAATATCGGCCCTACACTCTCACCTATTAACAGAAATGCAATAACAATATCTCATGAACTCGGTCTTCAAAGAGATCGAGAACGACGTCAACCAAAGAAAGCAGACATAGATGGTTACATTTCAGAAGAGAATATAGGAAAAATATTTCAATTTAAACCCTCACATTTATGGAAAAAAAAGCCAAGAAAATTTCCTGAGGGTGTAGAATGGCCTCGCTTAAATCAAAGGTGGCCGGTGTATTCTGGAACACAAGAATGGAATGGAAAATTATTCGTTACTCCAACAGTTGATCCCAGGCCATTTGTTCCTGAATCGACAGGTGTGCTAGTTAGCGATAAGAGAAATGGCTATTTATTTGATACTAAGTTAGGCAAGACCACATGGTCCCCCACAACTCTTCAAGATTGGCTAATTTGCCCTCGTCGAGGCTGGCTCACTCATGGAATAAAAGCAGGTATTGAAGAATCATCTCTTGATGAAGGACTTGATTCCAGAGTCCATGGTTCATTCTTTCACCAATTGCATTATGATTTATTATGCGATGTTTTAGGATTTAAATTAGGTAAAATTAGGGATATTGATAATTTAGAACCCCCGTCTAATTTAGCGAATTGTACAATCTCTGATGAACATCTCATGGCTAAAGGTCTTCATAATTTGGATAACCTAGCCCCATGGTTAACTAGAACTGATTCAGTATCAAAAAATAGACTTAGGATGATGAGCGGTATGTCGACAATTGAATGGGAAAACTGGCTTGCAAACCCTCAACCAATTCCTCTTTCAGGTCGATTAGGTGAGATGATACAGTCAGAAAAATTAGAATTATCTAATTCTATACCGATAGTATTTGAATGGAGATTCGATAGACTAAATCTATCACTTTCTAAAGAACTTACGATGCCTAATGGCGAACATCTATCGTCAATTCTAGTCAAAGGATCGATAGATAGAGTCGATATTATCCCTTTTGTCATTGATGGTGAAAAAATTTGGATTAATGAAAATGGAAATAAAGATATAGCCCCATTAGAATTATACAATTCTGAATGGAAACCACGTCGTCTCGTTGTGATTAGAGATTTAAAAACCTCTGAGAAAACTAAATCCAGTGATTTATCTAATCGTCATAAAAAAGGAATTCTTGAAGAATTGCAGTTAGCTCTGTATGCTAGAGCATGGGAACTAGAAAATCCCGGAGACTTAGTTGTCGGTGTGGGAATTTCTATTCTTGGTCAAAAGACAACACACTATGTTGAAACTTCGGCTTCTGATTATACAAAATCTGTCGATAATATAGGTGAAAAGACTACGATTACCCACGACAAATATCGTTTCTTAAATGAAGATTCTAGCCCTCAAAGTGACCCATTCAGAGCATGGCTTGCATCTAGAATTTCCACCGCATTAAACATTTCAAATAATGCTGATAATGGATATTTTCATCCTATACCTCAGGAGTCATGCAAATTCTGCAAAGTAAGAGATATTTGTGATGTAAGAGTGGAGGCCAGTTTCTAATGTCAGAAGATAGCAAAGAAGGTAAGAGTCCTTCAATGAGTCATAATATTGCTCAACGCTTAGCTCTAAATATAGATTCTCATATAGTTATCGATGCAGGTGCAGGTACCGGCAAAACTCGAACCATAATAGATAGAGTAATCGAGCATTACTTGTCTGCAGATCAAAGAGCTACACGAATACTACCTACTCCCGACAGGCCATCAAAATTAGCAAGTGGATTAATTTCTACAGAACCAAAAAATAGGGTGGACTTAGAAAATCATAAGGGTTTACTTCCCAGTGAAGTTGTATTACTAACATTCACTACCAAAGCTGCCGATGAAATGCGAGATAGACTTAGAAGGAAATTAGTTAATCTAAGTTTAGGTTCTAAACACAATGACGGAGAAAATATGTCGGACCCAAGGATATTGAGAGCCGGCTTGAGTGAACAATTTCTATACCTTTTAGATGATGCACCTATAGGGACAATAGACTCATTCTTCCATCAATTAATAGCTCCATATAAAGGAATTCTCGGAAACTCTCTCAGTCATCAACAGATGACAACCTCTGAAAGAATAGCATTGAAAGATTCTGCATTAAATACACTTTGGAGACTGCCATCATACCCTCTCAGTGTAGCAGTTGATGCGGGCATTTATCCCGAAGATGTTGAAAAATTAATATCGTCCAGAGATAGAATTCAGAATTATTATTCTAGTCGCCGTAGAGCTATGGCAGTAATCCGTAATCTTTCCGAAAAATCACTTTTTCTCGATGAAGCCACGGAAAATCTAACCGAAGATGGTCGAAGCATAAGTCCAATTCTTTTGAAAGAAAAATTACTGGAATCAGTAGATGAGAATAGTTTAGATAATTTTAATCAGAAAATCAAAGATTCAATAGATAATTATTGCCAATATATTAAAAATAATATTGTTGCATATGGTGGGCAATGGGATACCAATACTCGCATATCTTGCTTAGATTATCTTTCCCAAAATCTTCCCGATACTAATATCTCTGAAAAATTAGTTTGGCTTAGTAACGTAATTCATTGCACTGCATCACGTTCTTCAATAATTAAAACATTGAATGGTAAAGAAAATGACCTTACTTTCTTCAGTGGTAAGAAGAAAACTAGCCTTCCAGATAAAGATTCTTGGGAAAAAGGAATTGGTAATGTAGCAGCACTAAATACAAATTTATTACCTATTGTTAATAATTTTAGATCCTTATGGGAATCTAACGAAGCAGAAGCGATATTACATTATACAAAAATTATGATGTTAATAGATTCCACCCAAATTCCATTTTCTCCACCGAACTGGCTTCCAAGTGTTGTTGATATAGGTGCTGTTTTACCCAATCAAGCGCCATATAATGAGAAAGTAGTATATCGATTTAGTATCGAGCAAGAAGCCCAACATCTCGATGATTTGAGAGTAGTCTTATCCGGATTTCTTAAAATTCTTAGTAAGTTAAAGCAGATCGATGAACTTCATGATTTTTCAGATACTAGGGATTTAGTAAGAGATTTACTCCTATCGCGCTGCCCTGAGAATTGTAGAAGTTTTTATCATCAGTCAATGATTGATGCACTTGACAATGCAAACTCCTCTACTCCTTGGGATGATAATCATATACATCTGGCTTTTGATAGATTAAAACATCTTGAATCAAAACCGAGTCTTGCCGGCGAATCCTTCTCATATCTTCAAGAAATTCGTAGAGATATTGAATACAGATTTGAATTACTGAGAAAGATACGTAGGAGATATCGTGCCTTTGTCATTGACGAGGCTCAAGATAATTCGACACTTCAATGGCAAATCTTGGCTCGATTATGGGGTGAAAGATACTTCAATGACAATGAGGTTAATCCTCCAGATACTCCTTGGCAACCCACAATTTGTTATGTTGGAGATATCAAGCAAAGTATCTATTCATTTAGACAGGCTGAAGTCGGAGGCTTTAGGCTATATTCTGATTATCTACGTGATATCAATAAGCATGAATTTGCCAGTATTAAGCTTCTCACAGATTTCCCACCATTAAGAAAAGAAAATAAAAGTAGAGATCCAAGGAACGCTAATCATCTTACAATTTCAAGAGCAAGCAAACACCTTGAAAGAGGAGGGCAAGACCTAGATAATTGGGTAAACTTCGAACATTATGATGAGCAAGAAGCCCCTTCGCCGGAAGAAATCAAACTTCGAAAAGAGGGTGTAATTTCACTTAAAATCAATTACAGAACAGATGCAGGCCTTCTCGAATTAATGAACGAATGGTGGAAAGATATCTTTTCTCCCCGACATAGAAAAATTCCTAATGCAAACTTCTATGCCGATACTCAACTCTTATCTCCAAATAACAATTCATCCGGCTCCATTGAGTGGATTTGTCCTGTAGATACTAAAATCTCTGGCGACCCCCCATCGGATCTAAACAAATACATTGATCCCTTCAGTATAAGTTCCTCTAATTCTCATGAAAGACAGGCATTAATGATTGCTTTGAGGATTAAAAATTTAGTAGAAGGTAAGCCCATTAGAGTCAGAGCAAGTTCTCAAGAAATAGGTGCGAATATATTACCTGCTGAACCCAAAGTATCTCCTAGTGAAATCATGGTCTTACTCCCCACCCGTAATGAAATAGGTAACTTATTAGTAGGTTATTTAGAAGATTTCGATATAGCAGTTCAATCAGATAAAGATGACGATGTATTAGCTCACCCTGCAGTCCATACTTTGAACGGTCTAATTCAATTTTTAGCTCGTCCTTTTGACCGTCATCATGCTTCTTGGGTTGCTAGATCATGTTTAATCGGATTTAATGATGAGCAGTTAGATAGTTTCATTCGAAAATCAGATAGTTCAGAAAATTTACTTGAGCGTTTATTAGATATGGCTATCAATGATAGACAGAAATCTCTTATTAATCGATGGATAGAGCTCTCCAAGAGAGGTCGAATCAACCAACTACTCGAAGATACAATTGACAATTCAGATATATTCCTCACATATTCAGATCGCATCTCAGCGAATAATATTGAGCAATTCTTGGAATTAATAGGCTCTCTAAGTTCAGAAGTAGGTGGCGATATAATGGTAATTGCGAATCGCTTAAGAGAATTCAGTGAGCGTGCATCTTCATCTATTGAAGATACGAAAATAACTTCTGATAACTCGGTTAAAATTATGTCAATTCATAAGTCCAAAGGATTAGAATCTAGTATTGTTTTTCTTGTGAATATTTTTTCTAGAGCACAAACTACAACCAATCAAGATTCTCGCTCCCGAGTGATGGTAAGCCCAGAACTTTTTGCAGGAAATCCAAAACCTTGGGGGGACGATGACCTATTCGTCCCCGCATCTTGGTTGCATACCAAAAGACTCTACCAGGCTAGAACAGATGCAGAAGCACGTCGGCTGTTCTATGTCGGTGCAACGAGAGCGAAGAAAAAATTAATTTTAGTTGGTTCGCCCACAGGGACTACTTGGAAAGATAATGATTCTGCTACCGACGAATCTTATCTATCAGTACCCTGGAAATATCAAACTCCAATCCCTCAACTTGGCCAAATGTGGCTAGAATCATTACGCCAGAAATCATATAGATCGGGGGAAGAAGACTCTCCATGGCATAATGATTCTAATTTTTCCTCAAGCGGAATTTCTGATTCACCTGAGAATTTAGACTTTGATTTCCATCTTGATCCATTTAGTCTTCAAATTAATTCTTTTATCGGAAATAATATATTACCCGGAATTACTATTCTTCATCATCCTGATTGCTTTAATTTCGATAATTTTACTCCAGATATACTACTTACTCCATTACAAAAAATTGAACGCAAACATAATGCTGCAAAAGATACTTCTAATATACAAATACAAAATAATAAACTCCGTAAAGATTCTTTGTCAGTAGTCAAAATTCAACCGAGCCGTCTTTCGATATTAAGCCAGTGCTCTCGTCGCCATTGGATAGAAACTAGAGCCGGAATTTCATCTAATCCTATTATTTCTGAAATGAATAATAAGAAAATATCCTTTCTCCCTGGTGGCATAGACGCTGCAACATTCGGTAATGTGATTCATAGAATAGTTGAAATTGGAATTCCTAATCCTGGTCTAATTGACCCCGAATCGCCTTCTTTACCTGACTTATGGGTTAAGAAAAATCCTAATAATTTAATGAATAATACTATTCATGATGAAGTATACAAAGAGATACTTCCATCTAGTATGGATTCATCTGAAATTAGCCCATTAGTTCATCAAATGATTCAAAGATTATCTGCCGGAAAACTTGGACGCCTTGTTTCTGGAGAAGAAATAGATGGTGTAAAGGTTGAAGGTTTGAGAACAGAGATGCCATTCCATATATCGTTTGATGTACCTACAATTGACTTATTCATGACACGCTGGACTCCCAATGGTGAAATTCCTCTTTCTCAAATAGAAAAAACATCAGTAGTAATGGATGGGTTAATTGATTTGGTCCTATGTACTATTAGTGAAGATGGCCCCTGTATAAGGCCAATTGATTTGAAAACAGAAGAAGCAACTAAATTATATTCAAATAATTCTAATGGATTATTAGAGAGTCTTGGTAAAGACTCATATGAACCATCTTGCCTATCTGAATATCAAATTCTAAATCATCATCGTATGCAGTTAGTTATCTACCATAGAGCATTACAAAAAATGGAAAGTAAAAGGGAGACTCCCAGGAAAGTTTTACGTCCTGCAATATGGATTGGAGTTACCGGACGATTGGTAGAATATCCCAAAGAAATGTTTGAAGAAGCGAATACTGAGTTAGACAAGATTTTAGCTCAGGCTGCTAAAATTTCTCTAGACCCTAGAGACGTAATCGAAAATCACCCCCCTCTTTACGTTGAAGAATCAGAGCCATGTTTATCTTGTCCATTCCATCGAGAACCTTTCCCAATTTGTGGTCCAATAACGCAGGACCTCTAAATCAAAGATTCAAAGACTATACAGCCTAACAAGGTACCATGTCTGTAGACTTAGATAAGCTGACCGAGAGGGCTGATGAGTTATGGGAAACTTCAATTCTTCCAAGTTTAAGTGAATTTATTGAAATTGAAGCGCTTTCACCTGGATTTGAACCCGATTGGAAAAATAAAGGAGAGCTTGACTCGGCCATTGATTTATTTTCAAAGTGGTTAGTAAATCAAGAATTAGATGGCATGACTTACCAAATTCATCGAATAGATGGAAGAACGCCTGTACTTTTGGTAACGGTGGAAGGAACCGGCCCCGGTGAAGTCATATTTTATTCTCATTTGGATAAGCAACCATCACGAGCAAATCTTTGGTCAGATGGGCTCCATCCTCTCAAAGCAGTTCGTAGAGATCCTTGGCTTTTTGGTAGAGGCGCTTTAGATGATGGTTATGGTGGTTATTTGTGTGTAACTGCACTAAAGATGTTACAAGAGCAAGGAGTCCCCTATCCTCGTTCTCATTTCCTTATCGAAACTTGTGAAGAATCGGGATCATATGATTTACCTCCATATCTTGATGCATTAACTGATGAATTAGGAGATCCAAATTTAATAGTCGTCCTTGACAGTGGAGG
>Ga0213869_10000424_pt1 | contig 35017 bp, 38 predicted proteins | sample PICome_10_FD_160083 | JGI IMG/M metagenome (GOLD analysis project Ga0213869, IMG submission 160083) | Coastal seawater microbial communities near Pivers Island, North Carolina, United States - PICO132 | ecosystem: Environmental > Aquatic > Marine > Coastal | place: USA: North Carolina...
CTGTGCCATCAATGTCATTGAATGCAGTATCTAAATAGTGAAGGTGTACTGCTATCTGTGGACTTGCTGTTGCATATTTTTTACCGTATTCTAAATGTTTCTTGTCTTTGAAGAAATCATATAATTCAATTTGTGTAACATGAAGTTCGATGTTTTCTCTATCGGTAAGCATTTTAGCAGTCATTACATCGTCAGAATTAATAGGTGCACCTTGCCAAGTAGTAAGGTAGGTGTGTGCTGTTATAGGTACATCTAATTGTTGTAAAACTCTTAAAGCAAACTGACTATCGCCGCCACCGCTTAGACAAATGTGTGCTTTTTCGATATGCGACAGTTGTTCTTTTATTAAATCCAACAAGGAACTGTTGCCTGATGGCTTCTTGATTGTAATACTGAGAAACTTTTCTTCCTCGTAATACTGCAATGCTGGCGGATTTCCAAATTCTATCATAAATGATCTCTATCTTTGCAAAAGATGATAAATATACTTAATACATACTTATGGAGCTAAACCGAATACAAATTCGTTTTTTGGAGCAAAACTAAATGGCAAACTTTATTATATCACTAGACTCGTCAACTTATGCAAACGCAGGGGCGGCAGAGCTGGCAATTACAAACGCAGGATTAGCAATAACGAAGACTTATTCTTTCCCACTTACATACGGAGTTTCAGGAACAACAGGCCAAGTCTCAGGACTAGCAGGAGTAACCGAATCATCTGAAAACGGCGAAGCACTTAACGTTGCACTTGAAGCATTTACTGAAGCAAGTGACGAACAAGATTCTGAGCATTTATCAACTACAGCAATTAACCCTAACTACCAGTATTACTGGCATCCACTAGACGGCACATTTGGTGCAACACAAACTGTCTACTTAATGGATACTGGTTTTGATCCGTATCACCAAGAGTTTGGCGAAACACCATTAGTAACTGATTTACACAGTTGCCCAGATGCAACTGGTTTTGGTGACACTGACGGTCACGGAACTAAAATGGCATCACTTATAATTGGTCAGTCAATTGGTAGTGCTAAAGGTACAACTATACAAAATGTTAAGATGTTCGACGATGCTACAGGTACAATTACAGCAGGCGATGTTATTGATGCATTAGAAGCAGTATTAATACACCATAGAGCTAACGATGCGTCTAAGCCTAAAGTTGTATTGATGGCTTGGTCTATGACTAAGAACGCATTAATTGATGCTAAACTTAACCAGATGTTAGCAGAAAACTTAATGCTAGTTGCAGCGGCAGGTAACGCAGGTTGTGGTGTTGATGTTGATACAATTACACCAGGTGGTTTGGATACTATTACAACTGTTGGTTCACACAGCCAAACATTCCATGTATCAACTTTCAGTCAAATGCCATTGATTGATTATGTTGATGACGAAACAACTCCAGTTCGTAGAGGTTTAGTACAAAGTGCAGCCAAGATTGATATATTCGCAATTGGTGAAGAAGTATGTGTAGTAGACTTAGCAAACACTAGTAACTATGTACCAGCTCAGGGAACATCAGTATCATCTGCTATGGTAGCAGGTTGTGCTACGCACTTCATGAACTTATATCCAAGTGCATCAGCAGAAACAATTAAATCATACATGGTAACACGTGGTAACGAAATGGCTCGTTTACCTAGATCAACATCTACTGCTGACAACTACCAAACAATTCTTAGTTATGATAACTTATCTTACCCAGCAGGTAAGACTGCAGAATACAATAAAGTAAGTTTATCAATACTTTCATTACCGATGACATCAGATGTAACATTTACACAGATTCCATCAGGTAGGTTAAAAAACATACAACATGGACAAACAGCAACAGTCGATATTGGTTTACATGCAGATGTAACTAATGTCGCAGTGTTAGACTTTAGTCCTTTAGCGCCATGGATGGCTTTTGATACAGCAACTGGTATTGTTACAATTACTGCAACTGTTGCAGGTGGCTGTGCAGAAAGTTTAGCACCAGGTGTTTATCACTTTGCTGTTAAAGGCACAATGGGTGACAAAGTTTATGTTGAAGAGTATTCAATTGGTGTGTATGCAACTTCAGAAATAGAGTTAAATACATCAACAGAGTATTACTATAACGATGACGATAGCGATTACGAAGAAGTAATTCAATACTCAGCATCTATTAATAACCAGATCAAATAACTTAGACTTAGTTAAAAGAAGGTACTAAATACAATTGGTACCTTTTTTTATGACTATAGAAAACTTACGAGTAGATACAACAACACACAGTCGCGTTTTTAATCCACTAAGCGCCGCTGGTCAGTGGCTTTGTTCTGTGTTTAAGCATAGATCAATAGGCGACATAGAAGCCTCATATCCCACCTTAGTTGAAATCACTCAAGACTTACCAGATTTAAAATCTATTACAATGGATAACGAATACGGTGATGCATTAGAGTGGAGTAAACTTGCACCGTTTGTGCGTGTTATGACTATACAAGGTGTATACATTATGGTTAACACCTACGGAATGGCTGAGAATAAGGCAGTAAAAAGTATAGTAGATGCTAGTTGTTTATACAAAGAGCAAGATGCAAGTATAAACATTATCTTTAATATTGACGGCATATACGAACAATGTGGTAAAGTATTCTTAGGTGCTGAATGGAATCATATTAAAGAAAACATAATAACTGTAGGTAACAAAGCACACATAAAATTTTACAAATTTAAGCACAATGCTCATCAACAACCTGCAATAGAACATTTTTGTAGAGCTATAGGTGCTACATTTGAAGTACTAGAAGATCCGTTGTTTGGTAACAAATGCTTTAGTGTAATATCTAAACAAGGTAAATGGTTATACGATATTCATCCTGTTGGTTCAAATCAACCAACATTGGCACAAACAGCAATAGGATGGAACTTATTAAAAACAAAAGTTAGAAGTATTAAAGGAACACCAATCGACGAACTAGAAAAATTACCTGTACCAATAACAGCAAAAGACTTAGACACAGATGATATTATTAATATCACTATCAAAGGACATGTTATCAAAGGTTCGGGTATTGCTCAAATATTTAGTTACGCATTATGCGGTGATTGGGATTATTACGAAGTAGATACAAGTAATGCATACAACCTATCAGTAATGCAAGAACTTGCTAAGTTTGTAAGAATAGATTTATCTACTATAAACATATACAATAATAGTATTACTGATATATTAGAAGTTGTTTAACTTACTTCAACAGTTGGCGAACCGCTACTAACATTATGTCCACATGTAGCAGTACTTCCTTGTTTAGCAGGAATACCGCCGTCTGCTAACACTGTAGTTGCGCCATTTGACACTAGTGTAGGTGCAGTATGTGGTGCTTTGCCATGAGGAGCAACCTTATCTCCTATTAAAGAAACTTTTTTATTATCAGCAAATACTGTTGATGCTCCAGGTCCTAGTATAACACCTTTTGCAGTATCTGTTTTTACTCTTGCTATCTTTGCCATACTACTATTTATATGATTATACTCGCCATTATTAGCAGTAACGATATAGAGCCTAAGAATGCAAAGCCTAATGCTATTGCTGTTATAAGAATTTGAAAAGGTGATGCAGTGTTATGTTCTGACTTACCGACACCTACTAGTAGTCTAAATGTGTTTCTAAAATAGGACACTATTTAATTTAAATACTGCTAACATAGAAAAGAATACTACTATTTGTATAACTGCTGGTATAACCACAAACAATTGCATAGCACTAAAATCGCCTTTCATGAAATAGTCTGTTTTAAACCATTCTGCTTGTTCTTCGGGTGTTGCGTCTCTAACGATCATTTTTTGGTTCCAGGTAGTAAATATTATTGTCTACATCACGCAATCCACGCATTATGCCTGCTATACTATCTGTATTGGCAGCAAAGAGTAATATCATGTAACACATTGCATGTTTCATTATAATGCTGGAGTTAACGCAAGTATAGAGAATAAGAAAATACTGGACAGTGTGAATATTTCTAAGTCTTCGACTAACCTAGGAAAGTTGTTGTTGTATCTTTTTTTCATGTCGTCTGCGTGTTGAGGGTTAACATGCATATATAATTAACTTATATACACTTATAAAGAGTATTTATACAACAATTTAAATCAGCAGGACATATACGGTTGTAATGCCCTATAATGCTATTCTTCTTCGAAAATGCCTATGTCTGCTTCTTGTTCATTAAGAGCTTCATAGTCTGCAATACTGTCTTCACTTGCTTTACAGACGCTTAGAATTGCTGACATGGGCATTGTAACCTCGTCAGTTGGTCCTGTAAAGATATAAGGAATTAGTGCAAGATCAGCACCGTTAATAACAACAATCTTTGGTTCACCAACTGTAAACAGTTTGTTGTCCTCATCTACTCCTAGCAGTTGTGCTAGTACTTCGATGCCGCTCATAAGTTTTAAGGTGATAACTTCACCTGAGAGTTCTTCTAATTTATACATGTGTGTTTCCTCTGTGTGTGATTATTTATATCATAACCTGGTCTGCATGGGTCGATTCCAGAATCCTATAGTATCATCTAAAGAACTGCACTTTAGTAGTGCTTTATTATAGTATCTTGCAAAGCCTGTCATTTTGTCATTACAAGTATAAAAACTTTCTAAGTATTTTAGATAATTTAGTGTAGTAGGGTGATAGTCTGCTGTTTGCCCTTTATTGCCCCAACCTGCTATCTCAAGTGACTCCCATTCGTTGTTATATATTACTTTGTGAATACTAGGCTTAACTTTTTCTGTTGTGGTATGGTAAAGGTTTAAAACATCTGGATTACTTTCGTTATATTCAGGCGAGTCTTTGCCTCCGGATGTATCTTCGAATTCGACCATTTTAAGCATATCAAAATCACAAGGCAAACTTTTTAGATATGCATGAGACTGTTCTATAATTGCTAAGTCTCTTATAAGATAAAATCTATTATCTGCCCAATTTTCAACAAACTCTTTTGGTTCAAATACACCGTCGGAATAAATGTTTCCTGGAGTTGACCAAAAACCGTTTCTATAACGATCTTCTCTGCATATACTAGACCACATAACCATAATTAAATCGTTTTTGGTAAAATTGTGCCTAAGATTTGCTTCTACTATGCTATTGGATATGAATAGATTACCAGCGCCACTTTGTGCATAATTGTAGTATTCTGGAGTTACATGTCCTATAATGTCTGCCCATGTGGGCCAATGATATCTTGTGAAACTACAACCAAAAGCAAAAAATCTTTTGTATTGATCAAAAGGTCTCAAAGGGTTAAACCTTTAAAGGTTTCCTCCGTAACATCTTGTTTTGTACCACCAATTACATACGAACTAATCTCTGTCTCTTGTGGTGCTACTTGTACATCACTACCGCCTATCCACTTTTGTGTCCACGGTAATGGGTGTGTTCCTGCAGTGTAAACTTTTTCTAAGCCGATGTTAGTCATTCGCTTAGCCGCAATGTATTCTACATACTGCTTTAATAGCTCTGCGTTTAGTCCAATAATACTTCCATTTTTGAACAAGTATTCAGCCCATGCTTTTTCTTGCTCAACTGCTTCGATAAACATTTGCTTTGATTCTTCTCTAGTTTCTTCTGCAATTTTTGCAAAGTCTTCATCTTCTTTAGGTAATAATTTCAACATGTGCTGTGTACTTGCTAAGTGAACATTTTCATCTCTAGCAATTAACTTAATAATTTTAGCATTACCTTCCATCTTTTTAACTTCAGCAAATGCCCAACTACATGCAAACGATACATAAAAACGCACACCTTCTAGTATGTTTACACTCATTAAACATTTCCATAGTTTCTTTTTATGCTCGTATAAACTATACTTTGCTGCACCTTTACGCATTAAGTCATTGTAGTCATAAAGATCATTATAGCATTGTGTAATGCTGTCAGCACAGTCTACAATTTCTTCGATGCTTGTCATCTCATCAAAAACTTTGCTCGGGTCAGGATATACATTTCTAATGATATGTGTATAACTTCTGCTGTGAATAGTTTCACTAAATGCCCAAGTCTCTATCCAGGTTTCTAATTCTGGTAGACTAACAATAGGCAAGAACACTAAGTTAGGTGAACGCCCTTGAACACTGTCCAAGAGTATTTGTCTTTTTAAGTTTGATGTAAAGATATGTTGCTCGTGTGCCTCTAAGTCTTTGAAGTCTTTTGAGTCTTTGGCAATATCAACCTCTTCTGGCCTCCAGAAGAATCCCAATTGTTTGTCGGTGAGTTTTTCAAACTGACGATACTTAATTGTATCATACCGTTGCATACACACACCGCCATTAGGGTCTAGGAACATTTTTGCTTCCATGTGATTATATTTTTTATTTGTATTTAAAACTGATTTCATATTTTGCACGATTCGCAATCATCCTCTTCTACTTCGGTAATTTCTAATGCTTCTAGTTTTTGTTCTGTATCTAACTCGCCTTGTCCGTCGTTAGTATTATTATAGTACAATTGCTTACCGCCGTATTTGTAAAATGTAATTATATCTTTAATGAGAACGCTCATTGGCACTTTCTCATCTTCGTAGTGTTCTGGATTGTAAGATGTATTTACCGAAATACCTTGGTCTATGTACTTTTGTAATACAGCCATTATTTTTAAATAGCCTTGCGGAGACTTTTGATCCCACAATAAGTCATACTTATTTTTAAGTCTTGGGTAACCCGGCACTACTTGTTTTAATACACCGTGCTTACTTTGTTTAACACTGATGTAACTGCGTGGTGGTTCAATACCATTTGTGCTGTTACTAATCTGTGCTGATGTTTCTGCTGGCATAAGTGCCATCAGTGTTGAATTACGGATACCAGTCTCTGCTAACTGCTTACGCAATCCTTTCCAATCTTGTCTTTCTTGATGCTTAACTAGCTCGTCAACTTCTTTCTTGTATGTTTGATTAGGTGTTAATCCTCTACCGTACTTAGTTTCGACTGTTCCTGGGCACTCGCCTTTCTCAACTGCTAAATCTGCACTTGCCTTAATTAAGAAATAACTCCATGCTTCAGCCCATTCGTCAATTAACTCTAAGTTAGGATCTTGATATGTTGAGTCATTCTTTGCTAACCAATATGCAAAGTTAATAATACCGATACCTAACGGTCTGCGTTTCATTGTGCTTAACTGTGCTGCAAGTACTGGGTAACTTTGGTAGTCTAAGAGTGCGTCTAAGCCTCTTACAGCAAGGTTACATACTCGTTGCATCTGTTTGAAGTCTTTAATAACACCCCAATTGATAGCACTTAAAGTACATAAACTAATTTCACCTTCTGCATCATCAACACTTGTTAATGGCTTAGTTGGTAAGTTAATCTCGCAGCATAAATTACTTTGCTTAATAGGTGCTACATCCTCTACAAATGCTCCATGTGTGTTAGCATGATCAACATTCATTAAGTATATTCTACCTGTGTCTTTGCGTTCTGTTGCGAACGCAGAAAATAAATCCATTGCCTTAACAGATCTCTTTTTAATACGAGTGTTTCTTTCTGCTGTTTCGTATAGTTCTTTAAACTTATCTTGATCAGCAAAGAAAGCATCATATAAGCCAGGCACATCATGCGGTGAAAACAATGTAATGTCTCCACCTGTTAATAATCTTTCGTACATTAACTTATTAAATTGTACACCATAGTCCATGTGCCTTACACGATTTTCTTCTGTGCCTTTGTTGTTCTTTAACACCAGCATGTCTTCAATTTCTGTGTGCCAAATAGGATAGTATAGTGTGGCTGCTCCACCTCTTACACCGCCCTGTGAACATGACTTAACTGCTGATTGAAAAAGTTTATAGAAGGGGATAACTCCTGTATGAGTTGCATCTCCACTCCTAATAGGTGAGCCGATTGCTCTAATACTACCTGCGCCAATACCAATGCCGGCCTTTTGACTTACATACTTAACTACAGCACTTGTAGTTGCATTAATGCTGTCTAAACTGTCATCAGTTTCAATTAGTACACAACTACTAAACTGTCTTTGTGGTGTACGCACACCTGCCATAACTGGTGTAGGCAAACTTATTTCAAATGTACTAATTGCATCGTAGTATGCTTTAACATAGTCAAGTCTTGTTTCTTTGTCGTACTTACTAAACAATGTCATAGCAATAAGCATATAACACACTTGTGGTGTTTCGTATATTTCGCCTGTTGCTCTGTTCTGCACAAGATACTTGCCACGGAATTGTTCCATAGCCGCATAAGTTAAATACTCATCTCTACTGTGATTGATGTAATTGCTCAGTGTATCAACTTCGTCCTTTGTGTATGCAATTAAAATTTCTCTATCGTAAAATCCTTGCTTGATATTTTTGTCTATGATATCACATAAACACGGTGGCTGAAACTCACCATACACTGCTTTACGCAAATGATAGTTGATTAGCCTTCCTGCTACATATTGATAATTTGGTGATTCTTCGCTAATTAAATCAGCGGCACTTTTGATAAGTGTCTCTTGTATATCAGTACTTGTAATTCCGTTGTACAATTGTATCTGACTGTTAATCTCTACTTCACTTGGTGCAACACCAGTAATGCCCTCGCAGGCATATTGTACTACCTTGTGCAACTTGTCTATGTTGATATCTTCGAGTTGCCCAGATCGTTTTTGTACTTGCATGTGTTTATCCGTTGTCTGTTTGTTTCTAATTAAGTTTTTAGTGTATTATTTACCAGAAGCAAATTGTACAATAAAACGGTGTAAATGTCAAGAAAAAAGTGCGGATGTTTTAATTTTATGGGAATTAAATCGAGTGCTATTGTCTATTACTTCTTGCATACTAACTGTCTTTCCTGGTATAAAATTGTATGCTAAGTTATCATGTATTAGCACCAGTCCATCATTTCCATTTATATGATTACTTATCACTTCAAAGTACAATTCTTCATCGGAAATGAATCCTTTATTGTGTAGTGTAGCCGCTAATATTAGAGTGATTCCAGACTGGCAAAAGTATCCTTCAGATACTATTTCAAACACATTAGGCCAGTCACGAGGAGTGTAGTAGTCTATATACCTAGGTATAGGTTTGATAGGCGCAAACGCTTCTAGCAAAGGTTCTACTGTTTTGTATTCTTGCTGTCTTACTGTACGCCATGCATTCAAACGCTCTGATGACGTTTGGTGTTTGTTGAACATAAATTAAACTTGTATTAGTCTGGCCATCTACGTGCAATATATCTAACTTGCACCGAACAGGCAGGACTTAATGTGTTATTAGTTTTTATAAATCCAGTTGTACCTGTTACACCACCAACAAAGTCTACATTACCTGTTAGTGTACCTGAACGAGCATCTGTGTAGTTATCTGTTAATACAACATCGTTAATTGTTGTATCACCGGAATACATTAGTGTACCTACACGGCGATAATTGCCTGAACTAGTTGTGGCATGCATAGCATATTCTACAAATACAGTATTTAATTGTCCTTCACCTGGTGACATTGAAATGTCTAATTCGTTAACAGGATTGTTTGTTCCTGTTGGCAATGTTAACTGCTCTGGTGTAGGGAAATCTGTTGTTGCTTGTCCTGCCGCTAGTGCCTCTGCTGTTAAGAACTCAATGTTTGTTTTGATATTCATTAATCCTCTTATATCAGGATTAGTTGATTCAAAGTATAAGTTGTTTAATATTTTTGCAAAGTCTCGAGCTTCTGTTCTTTCTTCAAAATTCATCTCACCAATTGAACTGTTTAAGTTTAATGGCCAATCGGTAAACACAGGATTACCACCTGCTGCTGTGGAGTTAAATTCTGCATTTACATATACATCTTTAAATATGTTAACAGTAGGATCGGTTAATGTTTCGTTTAACCAATCTTCAAGTTTTGCTTTAACAGTTGCAGTTGGTCTATCGTATTCGTCGGCTTTAAGTCCTATTGCTGTTACTGTGCTTGATGTATCTTCGTGTAACGCAAAAGTAAATGGTGTTTTCTGTACTGATTCAGCATGTGTAATATACATCTTGTCAGCTGCACCAGGTATACTATTAATTCTAGGCCATAAGTTTGCACCATTAACAAGTGTTTGTACATCTGCAGGGGTTGATGCTGAGGCTAAGTTCATTGAAACAACCGGTGTCGCTTCAACTGTAGCACTAGATATAACTGGAGTAAATGTTAAGTTTGTTACATTACCAGTTATGTTTGAACCAGTGTTTAGAATAAATGTGTTATCAGTAACAGCGGCAACTGTTTTAGTACCTGTTGGATTTGCTGCTTCATTGTTTGTTAATGTTACAGAACCACCAACTGGATTACCATGTCTTTCACTGTTTACAACAACATTGGAAGCATCTTTATTCTTGTATGTTATATAAACTAAGTTAGCAGGGTCTGTGGCCATTGCAGAGTTAAATGCTATATCCAAACTGATAGTTTTACTTACTGTACTAACCGCACCTGCTCCAATTGCTGTGTCAACATTTACTACAGTACCATCTAAGCCTGATACATTAGTACCACTTAAATCTATAAATTTAACACTATCAACAATTTGTGTATTCTCAACATTCTCAACTGTTATTCTTAACTTACTTCCAACACCAGCATCAGCGCCTGTTACTTGTCTTGTTAAACTTGCTGCATTACTTGGTATTGTAGCAGTAACTTCACCTGACGATAAATCATAGTCTGAAATAGATAATACCTTACCGTCTGCTAGCCAATCAGTACCACCTTTAATATATGTATGGTTATAAACTCCATTAGGATCATAATCCTCATTAGAGTCTAATGAATAACTTCCAGCAAGTATGTTTGCTGATAAAGTAATATCAGATGCTGTTGCAACTGCTGTAACATTTTCTCTTACAGTGTCGTTCTTTGTTAAAAGTAATGTACCTAATGTCTGCGAAAAGTCTGCTGAGTTAGGTGCATACTTTACATCTGTTGCTACTTGTATGTGCTTAAATTGCATACCAATAAAGCCAATACCAATACCTTCTGCAACTCTAATATTATTGGTGTCTAATTCTCTGTAAGATGTAATACCTTTTGAAGCATAAAAACCAGGCTGACTTGTTAAACCAATGTTAGCACTAGTTACTGCATTAATTACTGCGGCATTACTGTAATAAGAGATTGAAACTGCATCTGCTCCTGACGGAGGCGATCTAAATGTAAGTGTATGAGAGTGAGTAGAAACACTTTGACCTGTAGCAGATTGTTCAAAGAAGTAATCTTCTCCTGAACTAATTGATGCTACCTTAGATGGTACAGTAACAGTACCATTTTTAACTACTTGTAAATCAGTAGGAACAAAGGCTGAACCTGTTATGTTGTTTACAAAACTTGCACCAGCATTAATATTACCAAATACTTTTCCTTCTCTACCAACTGTTGTGCCACTTGACGCAACTACTGTTGCTGGAGTCCAACTAACAACATTTGCAACGCCGTCGAATTCACCTTTATCATAAATTTTATGAGGCACTGTAAATTTGACCATTTGTATATTAGCAAGACTTGCAGTTATACTTTGGGCACTTGCTGTTTTTTCAAATATACCTGTTTTATTGTATATATCTGAAACTGGATCTGTTGTGTCGGCGCCAATGTACAACTGTCTACTATCTGTTGCGAATCCAAGTTCTCCTGGACGCAACGGCTTAGGGAGGTCTTGTTTCTGACCTCTGCGTTGTTGCATTCGTACGATTTTTGTTGTTTCTTCTGCCACTGTTAAGCCTCTCTAATTACTTACTTAACAGTATTTATCACTTTGAGTGACTAAACTTTATTATAATAGTCTTACCATACAAGCACCAACACATGCCTATATCCTTTAGTAAGTTTTGTTACACCGTGCAATCTACCTTTGGGATGAAAAATATGGTCGCCTGATTTCATGTCAATAATTTCAAACTTATCTGTTTTTATACAAGTTTCTCCGCCTTGTAAGTCGCTAGATGAATCTAATAAAATAATACTGGTTCCATAAGTACAGTCATCGTAGTGCATGTCGGCTTTTGCGCCAGCATTATATTTTAATAGTTTTATAACTGGCTGATGATTATCAGGTATATCCTCTGCAGGCTTTGTCACCAGTGATAGTATTTTGCTGTATAATGAATCTGTTTTGTCTATGTAGCATTTTAGAACACCAGTAAGATATTCTCTACTTATGGGGCCGGTTTTTTCACCTTTTACACCTGCGTAGAAATCGCCGGATTCAATTAAAGGTGTACATAATGTTAATAGTTTGTTCATTGCAATGAGTAATAGTCTGCTAATCTCATTGCCCATTTATTGCAGTATTCTTCAAATTCGTCACCATTAATAACAAAGTCAGCGTATTTGCCTTCTCTGTCGATCATTAAAATAGCAACTTGTTTGATGTTTGTACCAAACATTTCATTGTGTGCTAGTGCGTATGCACAGCCTTGCATGAAGTAATCTTCAATCCATTCACGCTTTTTAATCTTTTTAGCAGTCTTAAAGTCTATAATACTTTCAACACCGTTAAACATACCCACTGCATCGCTTGTACCTGCGTATAATCCTTGAGCTATTAGTGCTACTTCAACACCCCATATCTCATCTACTTGGCTTAAACCTTTGTCGATCATTTCATCAACCATGTTTTTAGCCATAATACTTATGTGGTTATTACCTTTGATTTCGTACTCTTCAAGTAATACATATTTTTCTAAAGCATTATGTACTTTGGTACCTAAGCCTGCACTTTCTTGACTAATTCTGTTTGCTTCAGCATCGCCTACTCGCTTACGCCAGTTAATAAGTGCTGTCTTATCACCAGTATCAGAAAGTACTGTTGTGACACTTGGCACTGGTTGATCATCATCACCTGTGTATTGGCGTTGTCCGTTTTTTGCTGTTACCCTTTTGAGAGTTGGGTAAGTGAATTTTTCTACAAGCATTAAGTATACCTTTATTAGTTAAGATGTATTATAACATGTGATGGATGTTGTGTCAATAAAAAAGGCACTTAAAAATGCCTTTCTTTTCAATAACTTATAGGTATTACCAACTAATATTCCACTGTAATGCTGTTGCATCGTTTGGATTTGTAATAATACTAACACCGTATCCTAACTTAGTAAAGTAGTTTTTTACATAGTTAAGTTGATCTAATTTAGTTGGATCTGTTGTAATGTTGTTCCATACATAGTAGTACACATTACTGTTAGTCATTGTAGAATTGTTTACATTTGCGTAAAGTACACCAGCATCAACGTTAGCATATACTGCGTTCTCAATAGCAGTTACTTCGTTGTGAATTACAGTATTATTTCTAGTACTGCTTCGTGCTGTTTTAGCATTTATAAATATGCCTGGCATTGCTACGCTATCTCCGTGTTCATTGCAGTACTTGCTGCACCTTGAGCTAAGTCAGATACTGTGTCTGCAGCTTCTTCGCCGCCATCTGTGCTTACTTCGTCAGGTAATTGATTCTTAGTTTTAATGACTTCTCTGTTTACACTACTAGCATGTCCGCTCTTATCAATTGCTGCAATAAGTTCGTCTGTGGTAGTAACAAATCCTTGCTTGGCTAGAAGTGCTCTAAATTGTTCAGTAGGAATATCCGTCTCACCTTTTGCTCCTACTTTTGCAAGTAGATCTTGAACAGTAAGAATTAAATCGGAAAAATATCCCTCTGATATCACTTCTCTAATTAGCATGTTAAACCTCTACAGGTGTTCTGCCTAATGGTTCTTCTTCTGGCCCTGCCGCTGCTGGTTCGTTAACATCCATTGCTGGCTCTTCTAATCCTACTTCAGGTTCTGCAGGTGCGCCTAAGTCAGCAGTATCACCTAAACCCATATCGTCTGTGTTTACAATTGTGCCTGCGCCGATTAAACCTGCTATAGCATTATCGATACCATCTTTAGCAAGTTTTGAATTTTCTAAGTATCCGCCTAGTAAACCATTAACACTGTCTGCAAAAGTAGCTGCTGCTTGAGCACCCATTTCGCCACGCATTTGATCTGCAATTGCAGGAAGACTTTCATTCATCATACGACCAATTTCTTCTACATGTCCTTGTATGTCGTCTGCTAATGCTCTTACTGCCATTACAACTTCTGCTTCTTCGATACTAGTACCTTCAACTTCTTCATTAATCATGTCGTCTACTAGACTGTCAAACATTGTGCTTTCGTTTTTCTTTTCGTCTTCAGTGTCGCCTGTTACTTCGTACTCTTCGCCGTCTACTGTAAATTTCTTTTCGCCTTTAGCAATAGCGTCTTTTCTTGCGCCTGTGAATTTGTTTTGCTCTGCTACTTTAGCACCAAACATTTTAATACCGTTTGCAACTGCATCTTCATCTAAACCGTTTAAGAAACCAACAACTGCATCTCTGCTTTTTTCTGTTACTTTAGCAAAAGATTCTAACTTCTCTTCAATTGCGTCTAGGCTTTCTGTACCTGTTAATTCAACACCACACTCTTTAGCAAGTTCTCTAAGCAAAGAATCGTTAAGGTCTGTTTCTGGGATATACTCGCCTTCTTCTTCGATGCTTTCGTGCTTCATACCACATGCTTCCATGTAGTTTTTTGCTGCTGAAAGGATAATTGGCATAACATGTTCATCATCATATGCAAAACGAGAGTCCATTCTGTACTGATTCATACATTCGCCACAAGCCTCGTCTACAGTGTAGCCGCTGTCCATTAAACTACAAACACTAGCATTGATCATTTCTTTCATCTCACCATGTGCTGGTGATTCTGCGTACATGCCTTCGCTAATCATAGTTGTAAGAACATCTTTGATGCCTAAAAACTTTGCGTAATCAGGATCTTGTTGAAACTTAGTTTTACCGCTTTTGATTAAAGCAATACTTTTGTTAGCAGTTTCTAGTAAACTGTCTAATTTTGCTTTCTTAGGAAATCCGGAGGTCTTCAATGAAACTCCAAACTCTTCCTTTAGCATTTTGTTAACTTTAGCGATTTTCTTTACGCCTTTTTGATTGAATTCTTTTAAAAACATTTTTATAATCCCAGGTATTAAATTCTCTATTACTGTTATTTATCATCTTTGTGAACAATTTAATTAAACCGTTTCAATTCATCCTTGGTAAAATTGAATTTACATATGGTGTCAAACAGTCTTGCTTCAACTGCCTGGCTTAGATTAAAATCTTTTGTATTTTTAATAGTGTGTCTATAGTACATAATGTCATTTTTACATCTATAATACTGCGAAATTAAACCATCCATTTTTCTTTTATTGTTAATAGTAGGCTCTTGTCCTTTATTACGCAACTTACAAATGTATGAAGCAATACACTTCATCGGTAGTTCTTTTGCTATAATTGACTTCGAAACATGTTCTTGCACTATAAATGCATCATCTTGTTTGCTTACAACATAGATACCTTTTTTAGCAACATTGGTTGCTATAGTGTCTAACTGTTTGGAGAGTCTTTTCTTGTTCATATAGGTATTTATGAACTGGTGTTCTATAATTTTTGTTTTGCTGAGTATATAATGTAGCACTCACACCCATTTTTGTTTACTTTATTGAAAATATTTTTTTGATGCATTACATCACAGAGATGTGCATCACGCTCAGACAGTTCATTTAATTTTAAGCCGCCGAACAATTCAGCCTGATCATATAGTTGTGTTTCAAACTTGTTAATTAGACTTAAAATATTATCTTTACCTTTTACTGCTTTCATATCTTTTGCTGATGCCTTGACTTTTTAGGCTTGCCGTATCCGCCTGTTTGCAGAGTAGCCTCGGCATGCATTGCTGCCATATGTTTTTTGTACTTCTTAGTACCTTTTTTATGTGGACTTTTACCTTCAGGCATAGTATCTGCTTCTTTTAATCTTGCTGAATGTTGCATTGCTGCTTTCTCAGAATCAAATGTACCGTGGTCTTTGCCATTAATTTTTAAATGAAATTTTGGCTTCATTGAATCACCGGATTTAGTAAGTACAATTTCCTTACCATCGCGATTCATAATCATTGGATTTGCTTTACCTTCATCTATTATTTTTGGTGTAAACTCTTGCATTACATCTACAATACTGCCAGTACCACTATCGTATTCATTACCTTGTGGGTCTAACACTATCCAAGCATTGTCATCGGCACTTGCACCTTCTTCGTAAGCATTTATAACATAGCCATTGCTGAGTTCAATTGGTGTATCACCGTATTCCCATGCACTAATGGCCATCAACACTTCTTGATGTGGTAACTGAGGAACGTCTGCTTGGCCTCCAAAGTTGCCTGATACAACATCTTCAGTTTTCTTTTTCTTGTTTTTAGAAAAGACACTTGGATTAGGTCTTTTTTGCATAGCACCCAAAGGAGCTGCAACGGTAGCAATACCACCTGCACTAGTTGTTTCTTGTATAATGTCGTTGATTTTCATATTAGTATTTACCGTTATTTCTTTTTGCCGCCTTTCATGTTGGCACACCAGTGATACATTTTGCCTCGCTCACCTGAATACTTTTTGGCTTTTGCTCTCAGACTACTTACCGAACCTTTGCAACTGGCTCCTGCTTTTTTGACTCTGCCTGGGCGACTCTTGCCTTTCACTTTGCCATCAGCAAAGTTTTCGTATGTCTCTTCGTCTCTGGCTTTACTACTGTAATGTTTTATTAATTCTTCTATAGTAGCATCGACTCTAATTGCTTTAACTTTATCTAAGTCTAATTCTAATGCTACATCATATCTATGATGTCCGTTGACAATAAAATTATTTTTGTCTATAATTATAGGTCGTATACTACCGTCATCAAAGCCACGCTTTGCTTTGTCCTTTAATCCTTTTACACGTTGCTTTTGCACAGACTTTAAATTAGACACTGATATGTTTCCTAATTTATATGAGAAAGGGCCGTCGTCTAGATCAGGTTGCCTAATTTGAGGCATAATCTTTCGAGGAAAGTTTTTTTCTTGCTCCGGCCTATCTAACTCTGCAAGTCTCATTATCTCATTGATACCTGTACTGCTGGTCCGTTCATTTTGTCACCCCAATCTAATGAACCTAATTTAAACTTGTCTAGGTGATTTTTATAATTGTCAACCTGGAATGCTAAACTTTTCTTACCACCAAGTTTTAAGAATAAGAACATATCAAACTGTTTTGCCTTAAGAATGTTTGCATAACTACTATAAGATATCTCGCCTGCTAATGTACTCGATTCTGCACGATCCATACTAGCATAATTCTTAACTATATATGCTATCATAGATTTGTCCCCATTTATAAATGTTTTTTCAAACAATTCTTTTATATAGGCTTGTCCTGCTCCTGCTGCAAGTGTATCTAATTGAGTAGCAATATCCAAGAAGTGTGTTCCTGCTCTACTACCTGCGTTACCACTTGGTAAACGTTGTGGTCTATCTTCTGGTGCAATTTTAAACTTGTCGTAAACTGCATCTAATTGAGGCTGTCCGTAGTCGGCGTTACTATTTTTAAGTCTGCCACCACCACTTGACTTCTCACCTTTAACTTCAACTTCCACGCCATCAATTTTTAAATCACCTACACTAGCAAATGTAATGTTAGGTGCTAACAGTGCAAGACCGACTTCGCCTGGTCCTCTATTAGAGCCTTCAATATTGAGTGCAATGTTAAACATGTTATCATATAGTTCTGTTATAAATGCTGTACTAACTCCTTCGGCACCTTTTAGCCATTGATCCCATGTTGATGCACCGTCGGCCATTAAAACTTTAGTATCAACATAGCTCACTTGTCCGTATGTGGAAAGAAAGTTTTCGATGTCGTCAAAATCACCCTTAGTATTCATAATTGCTTTTACGAACTCTGGTAGTACACCTTTATAACTGTAGTCTGCTTCAGGTGCTGTTTTATCTGGCTTTAAGAAATCTTCAGGGTGTACTCTTTCATGGTTTTCAGCATCTGTTCTCATAAAACGATATACTCGTTGTACGAATGCTGGATTGTCTTTTAATTTATCTATAATAAAATTAAATCTTTCTTTATCTCTGTCTAAGTCATCCTCTGACAATATGCTTTCTTTAAGTCCTGCTTTTTGTTTAATAGTAGGATGTACTTTGTTTTGCACAAAGCCTTTGAATATAGAACGCAAATCAGTATCTGGTCCTGCACCACTAGCGGCTTCTCTGAAAGCTCTAATCATACTAGGATCAGGTACTACAAAATATGCTTCCATTTGTGCTTTTAAATCACTAGCAAGTAACGGAACATTTAGTAACTCTCGTATCTTCTTTTCTGGTGAGTTGTCTGGTACTGCACCCTCTCCCATTGCTGTTCTATAAGAGTTTTTGTTTGTACTAAATCTATCGCCTATTACTTTATGCCCTTCACCACTTAACAGTAGGTCCCACATCATTTTGACTACTCCGTCTTTGGATTGTAGTCTTTCTAAAGCACCGGAAAACCATGCAACTTTTTTTGGTTCCATTGGTCTAGTGCTTTCTTTATTGGAAATTAACTTCAAAGCATATTTTTTAATTTTGTCTAAATCATCCATACTTTGCAATTTATACAAGTCGTCTGTAGTAAAATTAAAATCTTTTTTACCTTCTACATACTTAACTTTATTACCAGACTTGTTAGGGTGTTCAAAACCTTTGCCTTTCTTTTTCTTGGATACTTTTAATGCTTCGTTTATCTTTGTAGCATCTACTTTACTTAACACTGATAATTGTTCTTTTAATGTTAACTGATTAAACTTTGTAAACATGTTATTACTCTCTTCTATATTACTAAACCTAATATTCATTTCTTGGCTCATGTATTGTCTTTCTGACGCATCAACTTCGTGGTGTGTTCCAATTATGTATGGAGTCTTTTCTCCTGAAGCAGGAGCTGGATTGAAATCACGTTCTCTGTAAGGCAAGAATCCATACTTCTTACTAAAAGCATCTATCTTTATTTTAGCCTCTACTGTCTGTTCTTGGTATCTTTCGGCTTTTTGTTTTCTGTGAACTATTAAATCTTTTATTCTTTCTATTTTTTCTGCTTTTGCAGTATCCTCTGCACTTTCATTAGTATCAACTCCGCCTGCTTTGTATGCCGATACCATTGATGATATTTCATCCCACTGTACAGGATTGCCACCGTTTTCCTTGTTGTACACTAATGCATTTAGAACATCTTGTTTTGCATTATTACTTGTTTCTAAGTTGTTAATCCATCTTGCTAGTTTTACAGCATTAACTCTTGGATTGTCCATGAAGTGACCGAATCCAGTGAACCACATTTTTTTATAGAGAGGAAAATCATTTTCCGCCATCTCGATTGCTGCTTGATTACTAAAAGTAGATGGGTCATTATCACTGGCATCTGAGCTACCTGTTGCACCTAGTTCTTTTAGTTCTTGTTCGTAGTCAGCAACCATTTTAAGTTCGCCCTGGGCATCAATCATTCCTTCATTATAATTGTATAATTCTCTATATACTTCACTATGTTCATCGCGATCAATAACTTTAAAATCTTCTGCTTTAAACTTTTTACCAGGAGGCGTCTTTATTGGAGCATCTGACATAAGTTTGTTGCCCATTTCTGTTTGTAGCCAATTGTAGTATGGTACTGGTAAGTACATAATGTCAACCGCGTTGTCATACTTAACAGTAAAGTCCGGTACCGGTGCTTTTCCTACTTTAACTTTAAATGTACTATTAAATGCATCAGCAAACTTTTTCATGCCGTCATGGTAATTTGACCCGCCTCTCTGTAAAAAAGGCACATACTGTTTACTTGCTAAAAATTCTTTATAAAGAGAATCAGGTGTAAATCCAAAATCTTTCATTGCTTGTCTAAAGGCACCTATTTGTTGTACTTTAACAGGATTACGATTCTTGCCTGTTGCTATAGAACTTAATAGATAACCAAAAGCAGTAAGACTATAATTTCGTGCTCTGTCATTCCAGCTCTCTTCTTCTTCTTTAATAATACTTTCTTCTGCATTCTCTCTTTTAGATCTTGCAAGAGCATTGTATGCTATAGCAAGAGCGTCTATAGCATCAATGTAATGTTGTTTGCTTAATATTGACTTGAATGCATCCACTACTTTTTTATCAGTGTGTTCTGGGTCTATTCTGCTAGATGCTCTTTCGTCTTCTTCTGGGTCAATAGCATCTAACTTATTAACAAAACGAAATAATGCTTTAATATAGTCTTCTCTAAAAACATTTTCATCATGTCCTGCCAGCATTGTGGCTGCATATCGTATTGTTGTTTTAGCAACCTTGTCGAAGTTTCTATGGTAACTATCACCACCTGCTATACGAAATTCAATTAATCCGTTGCCATCGTTGTTAGTTGCATCTTTAAAGTTAATGCTACTAAACTTACCAGCACTAATGCCGTCTTTGAGCATATCCTCTAGTGCTGAAAGAGATTTTTGATCTTTGTAATTAGCACTTAAATTTTGCATGTATTGTTGTATTTCTTTTACTTGTGACTTAGTATAACTGTTACCATCTCTGTTAAACTGTTGTAACAAATATTTGTCACCAAGTAATAATGCAATCTTTAATTTGTTTACTGGTTCTACATCGCCCGCCATACTCATTGTAACATGTAAACCAGTAGATCTATTTGTATCTACATTTCTGTCACTCCAATGAGAAAATAAACTTTTCATTTCGGCAAGCATTTCTGTTGGGGTGTCGTACACTGGCGAAATAATTTCAGCACCCATGCCGTCACCATCGATACTGCTGTCGTCTTCTACTCGCCAGTAATCATTGTCAACTTGTATACCGCTGTGATAATCTCCTGCTTCGACGTGGTCTGATATACTTGAGTTAACGGCCCAGTCCCGAATCTGATCTGCAACTTCTTCCATGCTACCTTGGCTGTTACTGTAAAGAAATATGTCTAAGTCGCCGAGTAACGATTGCCAGTTGCCGTTGTATTCTTCGTTACACCAATCATCTTCATCAATGTTGCTTAATGCTCTATCCCAGGCTTCGTCCCACTGCTCGCCATTGTCTCTGATATCGTCTGCTAACCATTCTAAGTAAGCATCTTCACGTTCAGCCTCAACAAATTCTCTGGCCCATGCGTCTTCTTCCCAGTCGCTTCGTTCTTCTATTTCTTCCTGTGCTTGACGATCATCTTGATCTTCTAAGCCCTGTAGTACCATTTCTTTGTACTCAGTTACATCATCCATGTTAACTTCGTATGAAACATAATTATCTAAATAGTCAGGATCTTCTTTGCGTTCGTCCACTAGCTCTGCTATTACATCACTTTCATACTCATAAAACTTGTCTGACTCTTGTAGCCATTCTCTGAATGCTTCACTCACATGATCAACACTTCTGGAGCCTTCTTGATCATATATTAGATCTTGTACTCCGTTCCAGTTTTCGCCATATAAGAAATCTTCATCGTCGCTTTCACTTGAAAAACCTTCCCATACTGTTTCTGCTTCAAAACCACATCTAATGTTTGCGTTTAATGAATCTTTTGCAACCTTAGGACTATTGAAATTTATTTCAAATATTGGATCACCTTGTTGGATATATTTTTGTGCTCTGATTAATCTTTTGATTTTACTTTTAATTTTTTGTTTACGCTTTAGACCTTTGTTGAGATCTGATTTTTCTGTTACTGCTTGTTCTTCGCCTGGTAGTGTGATATCATCTTCAGGATCTAATGTATAAAATTCTTTGTTTTTTTGATTTTGTACAACAACTGCATCTTTGTTTAGGCCAGTGTTTACAGGACTCATTACTTTAACAGTATCGCCTTTTTCATCTTGGTATTCAAAGTCTTGAGCTAACTCTTTTGCTTTTGATATAATTGGTTCTGGGGTTGTTGGCTCTTGGGTATTGCTTTTATTTTGCTGGCTGCTAGGACTAACTTGTGGCTTGTTTACACCTGACTTAGGTGGCTTAGATGCCGCTGTTGCTTTAGCAGTTGAGCCTGTTTTTTGTTGTGATGTAGGTGTACTAGCACCACTATTCATGCCGTATTCGGTGATTAAAGATCTAATAGTTCGTATATCTTTTGCTTTCATAATTATCTATTCTAACGTCTTTTGTTAAGAGTCTTCAACCTCTTTGCTGTAGGATTAAATCTTTTAGTTCTACGAGCTTTACGAATCATTCTCTTGCCCATTTTGGCTTTTGTTCTTCTCAGCGTCATACGCTTTTTGAGATCAATTGGCTTTGCACATTGACTTGGATTAGCAACAACTCTGCCTGCTCGTGGACCGCTTGTACAACGGACAGCACGTTTAATCTTGTTGCCCATACGGCGCCAAACCATACGAGCTTCGAGGATTTCTCCCTCTACTATTTCATCAAGTCTCATCCTAATAAGCTCTCTAATAATATTGCTATTGTACCCAGCAATGAAGTAACAGTAACAGCAACTATGCCAATAATCCATCCTTCCATTTTATTTAATCTTTGCTTAGTATCATCTTTAAATTCACGCAACTCAGTTGTTATTGCTTCAATACGAAGCATGTCAGCAATGATGTGTGCTTCAATGTTTCCTGAGTATGCCGGTAGTGATTCAGCAGCTTGATCTAACTCTGGTTTTGTTTTCTTTGGCATGTTATAATAAATCCTGTTTTGTGAATTCCATGTTTACTGAATTCTTTGTATCTATTGTGCCTGCATTTAATACAATACCGTCTAGTTCATTTGATAATGTATCAATACTATGCACACTCTCACGCTCAAAAGCAAATTTAAAAATCCAGCCAGCACCTGTCATAGTTGGTGCTCCATATCCTTCTAGTACATTAGCACCTACTCCGCTTAATGCAACTGGCTTGTTCATGATAATTGGCATAGCTCTTAAGCCAATAACTTGAACAACACTTTCAAAATCTTTTTGCGTATCGTCTGTAAAATCACCAGTATGTGTAATGTCTAATGATGTATATAATGTGTAAAATTCTATGTTTCCTGTTACGACTTCTTGGCTGTTCATTGCGCCTGATCTATTTAATGTCATGTGTGTCTCCGTATATTGTACTATTTATCATCAAACCGTTGACAGGTATCTAAAAATTTTTGCTGGTCAAAAAAAAGCACTCCGAAGAGTGCTTTTTAATGTGACGCCTTGCAACATCACGTTCCTAAGGTAGTAAGGAATTCTAGCCGGAAAAGGAAGTTACCCCAGCCCATGCACAGCCAGTAACACCAAATGCGTTAGTAGCGTCATCAGCAATTGCTGGGCCACCTTCGTATGCAATGTATATTGCTGTAGTTGCATCTACTGAGAAACCTTCAATACCAGTAATAGTGTAGTTTTGTACAGTTATTGCTTGTATTAAAGCATCCATTTTCTCTTGGGTCATGTTTGTTGAAACTGTTGCAGTTGCAATATGTATTATTCTACCGAAACCATTTAAGTCTTCGGTGAAACCATTTACTCTTGTTTGTGCCATTTTGTTACTCCGATTTGAACGGGCTTACCTGTTGCCCTATGCAAATATTTATCTTATTATAGCCAAAAAAAATCCCCACAAAGTGAGGATTTTTTAAACATAAATGTTTGGATATTAACCGAATGTTGCGATTAATGTAGTACCTGTGATTGAAGGTGTTGCCGCCGCGCCTTGTACAGCGATGTGACTACCACTTACTAATCCTTCAACTGCTACAACTACAAAGCCTTCTACTTGTGCTTCTGCACATGCCGCTTCAACTGTTACTGCTGTTACGTCATCTACTTCTAAGATGTGAGTTGTACCTACGAATCCGTTTGCTGCTCTTACAGCTGCATTTGGGTTTGCTTGTGCCATTGTTGTTCTCCTAAATATAATGTAGAGCTAATTCTTTACTCTATGTACTTATTTATCAATCTAGTCATAAAAAAAGGCAGTTAAACTGCCTTTTAATATCTAAAGTTAGTTAAACTTAGAATGATACATCAGCAATAACGTGTGCTGCAATGTCACCGTTTGCTAAGTTATCTGCACCTTCAACTATCATTTTAACTGTATCGCCTGATACTGCGCCAACTTTAAGTACTGAAAGGTTTAAGTTTTGAACAGAGCTAACTAATGCTGTTAATTGAGTTGCTGAAATGTTTCCTGCTTGTTGTTGAAAACTTTTAAGAAATACATCTTTACCAATAAACTCGCCTGCTGCTGCTGATCTTCTATCTGTTTGTGCCATGTTAATTCTCCTGAATTGAATATATGCTATTATTTATCAATTTATGCTTTAAAATCCGATTTATTTATACTAAGAGCGTCTAAGTTTCTGGCTTGTGATTTTGCTTTTCCTAATGCTGAAGTAAATGTTGTTCCAAGATCTGTTGTGTTTAGACCTGCTGTTGGATTTAATTTCTTCAATATTCTTTGTCTTGTGCTGCCATCACCGGGAGTATAATCTTTGACTGCATTCTGGTTACCTACTTGGGCACCTCGTTTTTTCTTAGGCTCCGCTGACAGTTTAACTTGAGAATCAGTATTTGTTGCACGATCAGATTTCTTTTTAGATTTTTTGTCTTTTGTTTGTTTCTTACCAGTTACATACTCATTGTCTGGGTACATATCTTGTACTGCTGCTTTGATTGCTGTTCCTGCATTATAATTTGGCTTATTATAATATTGTAAAGCCTTCATAACAACTGAAGCCCTATGGAATTGCATTGCCCACTGATACTTGTTTCCGTTAGGATCTAAAAACTCGCCATCAAATTCTTGTTGAAGTAATTCAAGTGAATCTTGTGACCCTAGCATTTCACGCTCTGCTATAATTTCATCAATTCTCATGTTTGTTTCTTCCTTCTACCAGCTGCCCAATAACCTGCTATAGCACCAATACCTGTACCTGCTTTTTTAACTGTATCAGGTTTTTCTTTAGCAAGTTTTGTTAATTTCTTAGCGGCATACCTACCTGCGGCTGCACCAATTGCTGCACCTGCAACTTTTTGTGCAAAACTAGTTCTCGGTACATCATATGCTGGTTCTGTGCTATACTTCCTATATTTAACCATAGTAGACATAGGTGTAAGTAATTCACTTCCTCTTCCTATGCTACGCATTGTTTGTAATATTTTTGTTACTACTAGTTGTCTACTTGAATACTTTAAATTACCCCAATCAGTAATAAATCTACGGTATTGTTTATACTTAGAATCTGTAATTTGTAGTTGTGCTTCTAGTCTAAAGAAGTAACTAACTGCTTCATTTTTTCTATCAGAGCCGTTTGCAATTTTTTTCATAAACATAAAATGCTTTCTAGCATCAAAGTTTATATTTTGTAAAAAAGAAGTACTTGCTACTCTGTTCTTTAATGTTATTTTATTACTCTTAGGATTTGCAATTGTAAAACATAGCATGTATAAGTCAGTGGCACTAGTTCTAAATGTAGTATATCCACCATACTGGGAGGTTTGCTTTGCATAATTTGCTGCATAGCCATGTTGTACATCATCCTGTACCATCATGTAAAGTGCAATGGTATTTAAATAAGTTAGATTAGCAACATCTCTACCAGTGAGCTGACGCATATTGCCAGAAGATCTGTATAATCTACTTTCAGATATTTCTTGATCTATAAATTCTAATTCCATTATCCTGTTGGCTTCCCTGTTCCAAAGTTTAATCTACTGAATTCCATTCTGTCAACTAGTTTGAGAGCATTACCAATTCGATCAATAGCAACAAAACCTTCTCCGCTTGTGGCTTTGAATCCTTCGCCATCTGCAGCAAACGTTTGTGTACTTTGTAATTTTCCTAACTTGTCTATGATAACTAGTTTTGCTTTAATAAGCATCAAATACAAATCATACACTGCTGTTATTTCTTTAGCATGTTGTTTAATGAATGCTACAGTTTTAACCATGCTATCTGTTTTGGCATCTTTAGTTTTTTGCATTTTAACTTTATCAATTTCTTTTGTAGACTTATCAATCCACTTTACAACAAATTCTTTTGCTAAACTCTCAGGGGAGCCAAAGTCTCCTGCTCTAATCTTATTATTCACTGTGGCTTTTAGTTGTTGTAAGAAATCTTTACCTACTAAGTCGTTGCCTTTCTCTAACCAGTTAAATACATCTTTACTAATTTGCTTAGTGTAAGTGTCAGCGGCTTTGATAGTTGCTAATACTTCTGCTGATTCTTTAGCAGTCATTGTTACTGTACCTGATACATCCTTGATGTTTGCATCTGTTTGCCAAACACTAGATGTACTGCCTAATCTATTTGAATCGAATCCAAATGTTGCTGTTGTATCTGCTAGTGTTGGTCCGCCTGCGTACTCTGTGTGCCACACTATACCTAAATCAGCACTTAACATTTCTTGTGCTAGTTCGCTGTCCTTTGGTAAAGCATAAGCCAGTGTATTAGGCTTAAAATATATTAAGGCTTCTCCATCATGATTCAATTCTTTGATGTCGCCTTTTTGAAACATCATGTCGCCTTGTGCAACTGTGTCCCAATTTAATTTGCTTAAATGTTTTAAACAATTTTTTAATTTGATTCGTAAACCACTACCGTCTTTGTCGCCTCGGTCTGCGTGGTAGTTGTCAATGTCTTCATCAGTAAAGTTTAGTTTTGCTTTTCCTGCAAACACACCCTTAGTACCTACAAAGAATTTGCCAGTTGCTGGATCTTTACCGGCTACAATTGCTGGTGAACCGTCCCACTTCACAGTCATATCAAATGCACCTTTTGCTGAGCCTTCTAACATTTGATGTAAACTGTATAAGTAGTCTACTGCTTCTTTGGCTCCTTGGTATCCTTTGTTAAAGATATTATCTTCAAGGTGTTCCATGTGAGTGTTCTTGCCGTCTGCTTCTAACAACAAGCTCTCATTGATTACTCTAGTTACTAGAGGTTTTGATATCTCTATAAAACGCATTTAGATACCTGCTAACTTTTTCATTTCTGACATTTGTACAATATCAGTTGGTATTAGCATAACATGTGATGTTACACTTTCTGAAATTAATACTTCGTAACCTATGTCTGCCCAAGTAAGTCCTGCATGTTCTAGTATAGCACACATGTGTTCGTATGCTTCTGCTCTCATGCTTCTTGCCATTTTAACAAAAGTTGCGTATGCTTGTGGATCTGATTTTGCTAAGCCACCTTTCTTCATTACTGGAGCTGCCGCTTGTATGAATTTATCTGCATCGTATCCTTTGGATTTTAGTTCACTTAATTTAGCAACTAATGCTTTTGCAGATGCTAAGTCACCCTGTAGTGTTTTAGACTGTAACATTTTTAACTCTGCTGTAGTAGGACCTGGTACTGCTTTAGGAGCACCCTGTGCTGGTTGTTGTGCTTGTGGCTGTGCTTGTTGTCCTTGTGGCTGTGCTGGTTCCCCAGGTTGTGCCGGTTGCTCTGGTTGCTCCGGTGTTCCTGGTTCTGCTTGTTGTCCACCACCGGACTTACCAAACATTCCGCCAATTGCTGCTCCTGCCATGCCTGCTAATTTTTTTCCAGTACTCGCCTTTGGATCTAATCTTGTTTTTTGTGCTAAGCCTGGTGTTTTACCAGACATATAATCTTTTGCTCTTTGTATTAAACCGGGATTCTTTAATGGAGTACCGTCACCGTTTCTACCATACTTTGCCATTAAGTCTTGTTGCATTGCACCTTGTGCAGATCTACCTTGTGGGTCTTTCCAGCCTGTGCCATCCCATGTAAATTTAATTTTATTAATTGTTTCGCTCTTGCCCGGTGTTAGTTCTGGTAAATCTGGTTCTTCAGTGTCGCCACTTTGTGCTTGTTGTACACCTTTGCCTATTGCGCCGCTACCACCTGCAGAACCCCCTGTAGGACCGCTTGTAGTGCCCTGTGCGCCACTTTGTTGCCCTTGGGTACCTTGTGCACCACCTTGAGGTTGTTCTGGCTGTGCGCCACCCTGTGGTTGCTCTGGTTGTCCACCTTGTGGTTGCTCTGGTTGTCCACCTTGTGGTTGTTCTGGTTGTGTGCCGCCTTGTGGTTGTTCTTCTGGCTCTGGCTTTGCTGTAGGTGCAGTTGGTGCTGGTAACTCAGGACCTGCTGTTGCAATATCCTCTGGTTCCATACCACCTTGTGCTAATATGTTTGCAATTGATTGGGAATCAGTTGGCTTCTTGGCCTTGTTCCATAATGCTGTAAGTTTTTTAACAGTAATGCTGTTACCTAACTCTTTACCTGTTTCTTTTGCTTTACCTACTAATGCTCCGCCTGCTTTCTTAGCGGCTCCGCCAACTACTGCGGCTGCTTTAGCGGCTCCACGTTTAATATCTGCTAGTCCAATTTCATTTACTAGTTGTTGTTCTGCTTCATTTAGTGGGATGCCTGCAAGGTGCTTAGTGTAAAGCAGTTGATAATCAATACTTTCTGCTTTAGGTTTTTCTTCTGCTTCTGGTTCTGCTTTCTTTCCAGGTATTGTTGCGGCTGTTGCAGCACCTTGACCTAATGCTGATGCTATGTCAGTAATTTTTGCCATCTTAGCAATATCTTTTGCAGCGTCACCTGTTAAGGCTGATATTTCTGCTTGTAGTCCAGGATCTTCTAACGCTGCCTGACCTGCGTCGAAGATAGCATTAGATGCTTTTATACCTGCGTCTTTGATTTGCATTAGCGTTGCTTGATCAGTAGTTGCTTTAATTTGTTCAATATAGTTATATGCTTTTGCTGTTTGCTGTACTGCTTCATCACTAAATGATTTAAACTGCGATGCTGCATCTTTTAATGCATTGTATTGTTCATACTGATCGTTGGTCATTATAACATTGCCACTAAAATAATTTCCTGTAGTACCTGTAGTCGATACAGACATGTCTACTGAACCGTCTGGGAATGTTTGATTCCATAATTCTTTTGCTGGGCCGCCTTGTGCTATAGCTTCTTTAGTGTACTCATCTACTGTTGCATCCTGTAATGATTGAGTAGCAGTCGCTAAATCTGATTCGACACCACTAGAGAACATATCTTTTAGTTCTCCTCCTAGGAATTCAAATGCCTTACCTGCTAAGAAACCAGCAACTGCTGTCTTGGCACCTTTGCCTACTGCTGTTGAAAGTTTATCACCTGCTAGTAAATCATTACCTAACCTTAAAACAAAACCTGCTGCGGCACCACCCGCAGGGCCGGCACTAAATGCTGCTGCTGTTGTTAGCAGTGCTATTAAGAATTTTGTTTTACCTGGGTTGTCCTTTGCTGCTTCTGCCATCTTAGCAATGGCTTTGTTAACTTTAGAATCTTTACCGCCTAGTTTAGTGTTTAAATCTAGTTTTGCTTTTTCAAATGCTTGGTCTAGACCTTGAACTGGTGCAGTGTCTTGTATTACTTTGCCTAACTCATTAACTTTATTGTTAATTTGTTTCATAACATCAGCGGCAATCTTAACACCACCAACAACTGCTTTACCTGCATCTTGTGCTGCAAGTCCTGCTTGGCCTAATTTCGTTTTGTACTTACCGGAGTCAACTGCAATTTTTTCTGCATTACCAAAGATTGCTGTAATCTGGTCTACTGTGAGTTCAGCTTCTGATAAACTCTGATATTCTTCTAGTAAAGGCCAAAGTTCTTTTTCCCATCTATTAACATAAGATTTAGTATCTTCGTCGAGTTGACGCCATACACCTTCGGATAATATCTGGTGACTTTTGCTTTCGTATAGGTTTAATTTGGTGTTAAGTGAATCACGTAATATCATTGTTTTCTTCCCGCTGGCTCTCTTTTATTACTTTTTTGATGCCTCGGGAGAATTTAGAAGAATCTTTAGCACGAATGCTATTGACTATACGATTGGTTAAATCCTTTGCTTGATCTTCGCTGTAATGTGCTTCAATACGCTCAATTAAATGTATTATACTTTCAATAAGGTGCTCGCCACGGTTTTCAACCGCATGATTTCTGTCTCTGTCTACAGAAATAAGATTTAATTCTTCTATTATACTGCGAGTTTTACGCACATTACGCTCCTGTTAATAGGCTTAACACTATTTATCAATTAGAAGTCGTCATTCTTGCGTAAAAAGTCGACCATGTTTAGTGCTTGTCCTACTGTGTTCTGTGTTTCAGGTTCATCTGCTTTAATACTACTGTTTCTTTTTAGTTGATCAACTAAACTGTTAGTACTCATTGTTAGAGAATCTTCATCACCTTCTTCTAAATCTTCAATTCTTAACGTGTCTGTGTTAAATTTTAAATCAACTTTGCTACCAACACCTGCACTACTACGAGTTTTCATAAATTGTATTTGATATCTGCCTCTTTCTCGCATAGCATTACTTGTAAATATACCAATAACATTATCTGCTGTATTAACTTTACTGATACCACCTGCAATATGACTGTGATCATATTCTACTTCTTCTACAGCACTTCTTCCTAACTGCGATGCTGTTGCATGTAGTATATCACGCTCTACTGCTAAGTTACGCAACTCCTCAGATATGTATTTGTCTTTAACAAATAAGTTTTCTGCTGATATTTTAGCACTAATAGGCATCATTAAGTCTAAGTAATCTACTAACAAGCAATCTACTTTTTCTCCACACTCAATTTCATATTCTCGTAAAAATACTCTAACATCATTTGCATTTACACCACTTGGCATCTGCTTAACTCTGAGATTACCAGCACCTTTTGCTTTCATACGCACTCGCAAATCAACATCGTCGATGTTTTTCATAACATCTCTTGTGCCATAACCACTAACCATTGCATCTAAACGCATACTAATAAGTTGTTCACTTAGCTCTAAACTGATATAAACTACATTTAATCCAGCCATTACCCAATTAACTGCTAAGTTCTGTAAGAATAAACTCTTACCACCACCACTTGGAGCAGCAAATATGTTAATCTCGCCTCTATTCATGCCACCATACAACTTTTGATCGATTCCTTTCCAGCCTGTACTAGTTGCACCTGCTTGTTGCTTAATCCATTCTAGCCTTTCTTTAGGGTTTTCAAAATAATCTAAGCCTAGATCTTTTACAAGACCAGTTTGTACCGCCGCTTTAATTTTATTTTCTACTGTGCCGTAGTCTTGTTTTTCAAGTAAGTCTGTGCTTTCAATGATTGCTGCTTCAAGTGCCTTGTGTCTACAAAATGTTTCAAACTCACGCAAGAACCAGTTGTGATGATCTGGTGTTATATTTTCAATTGGAAGTAATTCGATACCTCCTACTGCTTGTATTTGATCCAGTGTGGGAATAGAATTAAATTCAGTGCTGTGGTTTTGTAATAATTCAACCGAAGGACGAAACTTTCTATTAAAGTATCCAGGGTCAACAATGTTTTGACATCTTGAGAACAATGTAGGATCACTGATCAAGAACCTCAAAAACATTTCCTGTACTTCTTCGTTGTAATCTTTTATATCCATTATAGCATTCTCATCTTTACTTGTGATTTAATCTTATTATCGGTTGCGTATTTAATTATACTCGCAACGGTTAAAAGTCTGCCATATTTGGCGACTGCATCTGCGGCATCTTTTACATCAACATGCCAAGGTGGGAAACTTATTTCCCAATTAAGTTCGAGAGCTTGTTCAATTAGCTCTTTACCTGCTGTATCTCTGTCAGGACATACAATAACTCGTTTACCTAATCTATCAATTAAGTGTGCCTGTTCTGGTGTTATGCTGTTACCAAGTATACTAACACCGTCAACTAGTATAGCATCAAACACGCCTTCTGTGACTATAACAATTTCTCGCTCACTGTCGGCAAATGTATCAACATTAAACACATATCCTGGTTGTAGTTTATGCAAATACTTTGGTGTTTGCTTGTCTGGTGGGGCAATATGTCTTCCTGTCCAGCCTACAATTTCTCCATTATATGTAAATGGCACAATAACTCTTTTCTTGTTTGCTATATCGTTAAAATGTAGCAAAGGGTATATGCCTAGTAGCCCTCGCTCTCTGGCATATTCTTTTAGAGCATTACCATCTGCTAAACTATCAATTGTTTGTACATCTTCTGGCAATTCTACTGTGTCAAACTTGCTTAAATTATAAACATAGTTAGTACCTTCTGACTCTTGTAAGTCGTCACTGTACTTTAACATTTCAACTTGCACTGCATGTATGTCACTTGTAGTAGCACCCATTTTCATTGCTAAGTCTTTATACTTCTTACCCATGTAAGGATTAGGAGACCAGCCTGTTTTGTGTCCACAGTTAAAGCAATTAAAACTAATTTTAGCACCATTAGAAATAACACCTGCACGTTTACGGTTATCACTGCACACAGGACAATCAAATGTAGTCCAGCCACTAGGTGTCCTTGTACTACGCACTGGGAGATTGTCTATTAACAATCTATGTATTTGCTCTATTACAGAATCCACACTCATAGGCATATTATAGCAGAGTTAAATATCAAAGTCAAATAGAATTTAGTTTCTAACGTGAATATTGGAAATAGTACTATTGGCATCGTCCGGGTAACTTATAACTCTTACCCAGTTGCAGTTGACGGAAAATGATTTGTGTAGGATATCAGTGGTACCAGAAATAGCTACATTGCTTATTACATCAAACCAATCTGAATGTGCATCGTCGGCATCGGGTGTTGTATGCAAACAACTTGCTTGTATTTTTATATTTCCTGTATAGGTTGAATGATACACTGCTACACTGTGTTGGGCATTTTGGAAGTTACTATCCAAGTTACCAAAGAACGCACTCGAAACAAAAACATTGTTTGTTGGTTCTAACATTGTAGTATTAAACTGTGTAGGGATTGGTTCGAGAACTGCTTGTTCTGATATTTCAATGTCTAATGCAACATCATTATTTTGATTTGAATACATTGGCAAGTCTACACCGTTTTCGTTTGTTCTAGTAATATACATTCTATATAGACCTGGATTAATATTTTGTAAATCGCCTTCTGTGAGATGTAACTTTACCATTCCTGTATCGCTAGTAACTTCAATTCTTTTAGTAAGTAGTCTAGTTCTCGATGCTGGATTCACAATGTATGCAACAACATCATCTGTGAATACAGGTTGTAGTTTTCTATCGCGGTTTCTAATATTAAAGTTGATTGTATTAGTTAACCCTTTGTGTGCTATTAGTGATTTATTGTTCATTGGTTTGTTATCCACATGTAAGTTGTTGGCCTCAATTACGAGATCTACTGAATTCTCGTACAAATATAGTCTGTTATTGGCATGATTCATATAATATATACCTTTCTATTACAGTATTTATCTATTACTAAGGTAAATATCGTTATGCAAGAAATTGATCAAGAGCGGTTTCCGTTCATTACTGGAATTACCTATGCTAGTTCCGAGTATTACGGGATAGTAGTTAATTATGATAACACTATACTAACAATGTACGACCTAGCAAAAATGCCAGACTTGGAAACTAGAACTTCGTTTGTTACCATGGGTGAAACTTGGTGGTGGGAATCTAATCGACTTTTACCAATTGATGTGTTTTTGCATCACGAAATGAAACCTTACCAAAAATACTTAACCACAATGGTTATGAAAGATGTAGATCATATGTTTGGTCCAATGACTACCTTACAGAATATGTTAAAGAAGCGTATTAAGAGGAGAGGTATTCAGTTACAAAATGTTAGGCGAACAGACTAACCTTCACAAATCCTATTTAACTGTACCACAATTGCTGTAGCAAATGCAATAGCATGGGCTTTCTTAAAATAGTATTCACCTGATTCAGGTTTTACCCAAACAGTTTTCTCTATCTCTTCAAAAGATTTGCCTTGTAAATGTTTTTTACCTGGACGAATAATAGCAAGTATCATTGCTAGTTCTTCAACACTAGTAGGTTTGTATTCTTGCAATACATTTAAATAATTATTTACATGATACAACTGAGATACTACTTCGTTATGTAATAAGAGTTCCCACAATGGTTCAGTGTTAAGCAATTTATTTAAGTGTGCTTCGTCTTTGATATTTGCATACACACTGTTATTAAGATAGTCGACTTTAAACCAACCCTCTTCTTCTGCTTGTTTGTGATCTATTGTGCTGTATCCTTCTAATGGAAACTTAGGAATGTTCTGAAAGTAGACACCAGTATTGTGTTTGGTAAACTTACCGTCCTTCTCAATACTTGCAGGTGTATGCTTAATAAGGTCGAGAAAGTTATCTCGATTAGCCATATCAATATCTACATCAAAATTAATCTTCACTGAACAATAAACTCCACTTCATTAGTTTTTCTTTTTTAACTTTTATTCTATCTGCTATTTGTTTATCACTTACGAGGCCACCATCACGCAAAATTTCGATCATACACATAACATCACCAATTTCTTCTTGTAGTTGTGTGTAGTCACTGTCCTCTCCAAAACGCAACATCTTGCTACATGCTTGTATTAGCTCTCCACATTCTTCCATTGTGATTACTAACATTTCTTCTTTCTTTTTCATATTACTTTCCATACCAAATATTAATATAACCTGACTTATTTTCAAATGCTGTACCATCGTTTACCCATTCTGGTAAGTTAGGAACCTGTGTACCTGTGTGGTACTGTATTAGGTCTGTGATACCATCGCCATTTAAGTCTCCAAGTACACCTTCGGGTGTTGATACAATACAGTTGTTATCTGCATCGCAGATATCTTGCTGTGGTAAAGGTGGCAGTTGATTTCGTTGATGAAATACTAAGTTACCTTCTTTGTCATTGATGTAAATATAAGGTTCGCCTTCTTGACCGTAACCACCTGATGACCAGTAGTCCATGTAACCATCACCATTTAAATCAACAGTTTGCTTATGCACACCAGCACCAGTAATAAACTTTTCTGGGAATGGGTTATCTTGCATTACAAGTCTGTTACCTTCCATAGCAAAAAGTATTCTAACTGTACCGCCTTCGAGTTGTGTGTTACAGTCATACTCAGTATTCTCATTGTATTGCTGGCCGTTAGCAAGACGTTGTACAGCCGCAAATGCCAACAGCATTGGCTCGCTGTCTGGTGTTGGCCACCAAAGTTCAAAATGGTCCCATGCAAGTCCACCAAAATAATGTTCGCCGTTTACTGCTACAATTTCGTTACGAGCACACCAAGTTGATACTTGCGGATCTCCCCATTCGAGACATCCTAATTCATCACATGTATCGTACACCAATGTTTC
>Ga0213869_10000425_pt1 | contig 34997 bp, 58 predicted proteins | sample PICome_10_FD_160083 | JGI IMG/M metagenome (GOLD analysis project Ga0213869, IMG submission 160083) | Coastal seawater microbial communities near Pivers Island, North Carolina, United States - PICO132 | ecosystem: Environmental > Aquatic > Marine > Coastal | place: USA: North Carolina...
TAAATCAAGCAACTTTATAGACGCAAACGATAATTTTGCTCTTGCAGCCTAGTTAACTAGGTAACGGGGTTGGCAACTTACCTGGCAACAGAAAAGTTGCACTTTTATTGACAAAGGGTGAATGGTGTAGTGGTAACACGGCGGTCTCCAAAACCGTAGCTTGAGGTTCGATTCCTTGTTCGCCTGCCAATAACTAGGATAAATATGCATATGAATAAAGAAGAATACGATGATACAGTTAGCCGAATCAATAAACTTATTGATGAGCAGGTACAACCTGCTGTAGAACAACACGGAGGTTTTATTAAGTTTGAAGACTTTGATCAGAAGACAGGTCGAGTAAGTGTTTTACTACAAGGATCATGTTCCGGCTGTGCAAGTAGTACAGTAACTCTTAAAATGGGTGTAGAGAACATGCTTAAACATTATATTCCAGAAGTAACAGCAGTAGACGGAATGGATGACCCCAACTTTAATAACCCATATTATTAAAAATACACTCAGATCTAACATACTCCCTACTATATAATAGTAAATAATTCTATACGAGTTTAATCATACAATAAAGGAATGAACTAAACATGAGAGAAGGTGTAAAGATACCTAACGTGGTTTTTAAAACCAGAGTAAGAGATGAATCAATCGAAGGGTCGAACCCTTACCGTTGGCAAGATGTTAACAGCAGCGACTACTTTGCAGGAAAGAGAGTAGTTCTTTTTAGTTTACCAGGAGCATTCACTCCGACATGTAGCACATATCAGCTACCAGGATTTGAAACAAATTACAACAAGATTAAAGAAATGGGAGTAGACGAAGTTTACTGCATTTCTGTTAATGACGCATTTGTTATGAACAAGTGGGCCAAAGACCAATGTGTAGAAAGAGTAAAAGTCATTCCAGATGGCAATGCACTGTTTACACAAATGATGGGAATGCTAGTTGACAAAAGGCATTTGGGTTTTGGACAACGTTCATGGCGTTATGCGGCTGTCGTTAATGACGGTATAATTGAAGCATGGTTCGAAGAGCCAGGCAAGAACTGTGATGGCGCTGATAGCGATCCCTATGGTGAAACAGCACCAGAGAAAGTGATTGAATATCTAAGCAGCCAAACAGAGAAGTTTACCTTTATTAAAGACATCAAGGGCACTGAAACAGTTTAATGAGTATATAAGTTTGATTGTGTATTCTTTAAATAAAATCAGTGTTGGAAAAAGGACGCAACTCTGCGCCTTCAAAATTATAGGAAAATAATAAAAATGATAAAAATAATAATGACCACTGCTTTCGCTATTGCGTTAGCAACAACAGCTCATGCTGATAACTTCGATGATATTAGTATGAACATTAACCTTACTTCAGACAACACTACTGTTTCTGCAGGTACAGGTGCTAACTACGACTTCGCTGACACAGCAAACGTTTATGGTATCAAGCATAACTTTGGTATGGTATACGGACAAGTTGAGTTTATCGACGACAGTGCAAACGATGACTATCGTTTTACAGTTGGTAAACTATTTACAACTGGTGCAATAGATCCAGTAACAGGTGAGGCACCTCGTCTTACTTTATACGCTGCTCCAGAAGTACATTATACTGTAGGCGATTCATTTACTAAAGACGAACTAAGAATTAGTCCAGCACTTGGTGCTGCTTTTGATGCGGGATTGGTAACTCCATACGCAGAACTAGGATATGATTGGTCATCACTAGAAGGTGACTTATTTAATCTTGATAGAGCAGATGCATATGCTGAAGTAGGTGTATCTATGCCAGTAAGCGACAAGGCAGCTATTCAGGTTGCTTTGATGCAAGATCTAGATTCAAGTTTCAACTCTGTTGATAGAGAATTAGCGTTGACATTTCACGTAAACTTCTAAAAAATCTAACCAAAAGGTGCCATTTCCAACATTATGGCACCTTTTTTCTTGACCTTTGCTTCAAAAGGTGCTATAGTACTACTATAACTAATGAAGAAGAGGCTCAGAATGAATTGGACAGGCATAAAACGTAAGGCAATAATTACTGGTGTTTCACTCGCTGCTTTGGGTGTTACATTTGCAGTAGGTACATTTAATCCTAATGCAATTACAGTTAGCGGTTATCAAAAGCAGATTGAAACTAACTTCTTAAAAGAGGCAGTTGCTCTTGGTATGCACGAACCAGACTTTGTGTATACTGATCCACAGTCATTTATGGATGCAGTAGGCAATTGTGTCGATTACATTAACTTTACTACTCCACGTGAACAGCGTGTTCCGAGTGCTATCATCATTGCAATGGCAGGTATAGAAAGTGGTTGGGGTACTAGTAGATTTACTAAAGAAGGTAACAACCTTTTTGGTATTCGTACTTGGGATGCCGATGTTCCACAAATGAAGCCATTGGATTTACCTAATGCAGAGTTTGGTGTAAAAACTTATCCTACAAAATGTGCAAGTGTACAACATGCAATTAATATTCTTAATGAACATTATGCATACGAAGGTTTTCGTGTAGAACGTACAAGACAAATTGCTGCCGGCATTGTAGATTACAAATTACTTAGTGAGAACATTTCTCCATGGAGTGTAAACGAAAAGTATAGTAATATGATTGTAAACACTATTGCAAGTAAGGAGTTACCATAATGAAAAGCAAATACGGACCTAGGTACTTCAAGCCTGACTTTATGAATATGAAAGACCATTGGGCAGTTGGCACACAGTGGCCAGTAAAAGGTAGTCGTGGTGATGACTATACTGTTGAGTGGACATCAAAAGGTTTTACTTGTGATTGTATAGGTATGACAATGCATGGTAAATGTAAACACACTAGAGCTATTGCTGAACGTTGGCAACAAGCCTGTGATTATAATTTTGCGTTAGGAGCCTAATATGACAATGCATCTAGCTCGTGGATTAACCACGTTGAATACAACAAAGCGTAAGAAGAAAAAACTAACAGATAAGAAAATTGAAGAGTTTACTGTAAACTGGAGAAAGCATAATAAAGATATGCGTAGGAAACATCTACATTCACATCAGTTTGATACAGTTGAAGAATACATTGCTTATTGTCGAGGTGAATACAGACCTAAGTCAATACCTGCAGTTGCACCATTACGTAATACTTCTACTCCTATTGTTAGAGAGGCAGATAAAATACCTAGTTATGTTTCTAAGAATACATTCGCACCATGCACTAGGAAGGAGCCTTTACAATACACAGGTGAACGTAGACTTATAGGTATTGCTACAATGCACAAAAGCAATATGGTTCCTGTGTTCGCGGACGATGACGATAAGACAGGAAAGAAACAAGCGACAGAAATTGCACAGATGAGGCGCAACTAAAGTACTATGTTTAGTATGTATAACACCAATCTAAATAAAGGATGAAACTAATTATGCGATCATTAATAATATTCACAACACTTGCATTTGTAGTAGTATCTACAGCGCAGAGCGGACAACATCTTCATGCATCAACATTGATGGATGATAAAGATTCAACAATTGTTGGAGAGTTATATAATTCAAAATCACACCCAGACGAATACTGTTTGGCACTTAACATTTACTACGAAGCTCGAGGAGATAACCTAGCAGGTAAAGCAGCAGTAAGTGATGTAGTAATGAACAGAGTATCTTCTACTTCTTATCCAAACTCAATTTGCGAAGTAGTATACCAAGCACGTTGGAAAGAAAGCTGGAAAACAAAACAGTTTCCAGAGCTACCAGATGATCAACGTGTTATGATCCCTATTCGACATCAGTGTCAATTTAGTTGGTTCTGTGATGGTAAGTCAGACGAACCGCCAATTGGTGACGAATGGAGACAAGCACAAACTATTGCGTATCGCATGGTCAACTCAGGTTACTTAACAGGTATATCTGAAGGCGCAACACACTACCATGCAACTTATGTTAATCCTAAATGGAATACCAGTATGTTACTAATCGGTAGGATTGGCTTACATATATTCTACGTGCAAAGATAATTATTTGACCCAATACATTCGAGATTTGATTAATGATCATAAGTATCCTGCCTGTGTGGGATTATCTCGGACAGGGTCAAGTATATTTCCCTGGAGACAACAAAGAACAGAGTGCTGGAATGATATGGTAGGACGTAAATATCCTTTCCATCTTAGACTGGTACCTAATAAGTTCATTGATTGGGATAGAGATGGTACTAAAATGAAGTGGTTATTTTGGATAAAAAAGAATTCCAAAAAAGTAATTAAGACTTGACTTACCGAGTAAAACCTAGTATACTATAGACTACATTAACACATACAGAGAGGCTGTTATGAAAATGAAGGCAACTATGAAGGCATTGACTGTAGGCACACTAGTACTCGCATTAGGTGCGTGTAGCTCAATGAAAACAATTGACGTCAGAGAAACTAAAGCTAATCCATCATGGTACATGGATTGTGAACAAATTGGTTCAGAAGGTTTCTTGTTTTGGAAAGACGACTATGCTTATGCATGTGGCATGGGTGAAAGTAAGTTTGAACAAGCGTCAGAATCACAAGCGTATGCATTTGCTGTAAAAGGTTTTGCAGAACGTATTAATGGTACCGTTAACTCAACTACTACAGTAGACATTCAGAACAACAATCGTAATACAAGAACATTTGTAGAGCACCTTGTTCAGAATACTACTATTAGAGAGCATCTTGAAGTTAAAAAGTATTCATATGAACTGTCAAGTACAGGACATGTGCATACATACGTTCGTATTAAGATGCCATTAGAAACATTTGATCGTTTGATCGCTGAAGCGAAAGACCCGGCATAATGTTTAAGCTACTCGCAATAGTGGCAGCGGCTATCATGTTTACAGGGTGTGCATCGACTCCCCCTGTAACTGCACAAAAGCCAAATTATTGCCACACATCAGAAGACATTACAGTACAAAATGGATCCACTGTCGACAGTAAGACAAGGGTGCAATGTACTGATAGTCAGATCGAAAGGCTATTTGCTAAACGATCTGGAATGGCTCCTAACTGTGGAGAATTTAATTACTGGATGATGATTGGAGGACATAATGTTCAACGCAAAGGTATCAGCTGTCAGAAACCTGATGGTAGTTGGGAAATTGTGCATACTGATCAGTATTAGTACATGTCACCCAGTACAAGCACAAGACTTTACTAACCCTAAGTTTTTTGAGTACTCGTCGAACCATCCGGCAAGTCGAGTTCTTGAATGGTCTTTTGGTTGGTATAAGAAACTAAACAACAATCAAAAGAATGCATATATGGCAAGTGTGACTCACGCATTGCATTATGCAGAGAATGGAGAACAAGTTACTTGGTATCGTGACAATGCTAGTGGCGTGTCAACTCCAGTGCTAACATGGCCGACAGGGTCAGGTTATTGTAGGAGGCTACATTTAAGTGCTATTGCATATAGTAAACAAAAAGTCATGACTGTGACTGCTTGTCATTATAATAGTACTAATTCATGGGCCTGGTATTCAGGTAAATAAGTGCATAAGGAAAACATGATATACGGAATCTTAACATTACTCACAGCACTATGTATTAGTGCTATTGCGATATACTACAGTGTAGCAGGATTGGCTGCTATTTTTGCCGCCGCTGTGACTCCTATTATTATTATGGGTGTTGCACTAGAAGTTGGTAAACTTGTTACCGCAGTATGGCTTCACAAGTATTGGAGCAAAGCTACCTGGTGGTTGAAGACCTATCTCTCCACGGCTGTTTTTATCCTTATGTTTATTACAAGCATGGGTATTTTTGGTTTCCTATCTAAAGCACATATTGAGCAAACAAGTGCAAGTGAAGAAAGTGTTGCAAAAGTAATACAAATAGATACAGAGATTGGCAGACTTAATGCTATTATAAAACGTGCAGATGACAAGATACTAGCATTAGAAACTAGTGGTACAGGTTCTGATGCGAATATACAGAATCAAATCGATAAAGAACAAGAACGTATTGATAAAGCATTTGAACGGATTAAACCGGCTATTAATCAACAGAACAAAATTATTGAAGACGCTAGAGCTACAGACGGCAACAGAACAAAACCATACGAAGATCAGCTTACAAACATACAAGCAGAGATCTTACGTTTAGAAACTAGTGCAAAAGAATACGAAACAAAGATTGAAAATTTAAATACCGATACAAGTGTTACACAACCTTTACTAGATAACATTCAAAAGATTGAAGAAGAAATTATTCGTGTAACTAATCAAATTAATAGCGAAGAAGATTCACAAGTAAAAGCAGGCCAAGCAATCATTGGAGTATCAAGTGACGGATTATTTGGCGGTAATACACGTAGAGCATTAGCAACTTGGGTTGAAGCACAAAGGGAGCGTATCAAAGAACTAAACGTAGAGATATCAGAACTACGTCAAGGTGCAAGTGAAGATGTTGATAAAGAAAAAGAAAGACTAGCAGGAGTTATTAAAGATATTCGCACAGTGCAAATACCTGCACTTAAAGATCGTGAACTTAAAATGCTAGAAAAAATTGACGATGTACGTAAAGACGAAAGTCCTGTGATTCAAACTGCTAGAGATGAAATACAAAGACTACGTGAAAGTGCAGAGAAACAAGTTGTAAATAGTCAAGCACTAATTGAAAGACTACGTGGACAACTAGCACAAACAGATAAAGCAGATGAAATTGATGCCGCTATTAGTGAACAAGCTGTAAAGATTAAAACTGCTGAAGATGAACTTGATACACTAACAGAAGAAAAGTATGCACTACAAGCAGAGTATCGTAAGCTAGAAGCTGAAGTAGGACCTATTAAGTATATTGCTGAATTTGTTTATGGCGAACAAGCAGATAACAACTTACTAGAAGAAGCAGTACGTTGGGTCATTATCATTATTATATTTGTTTTTGATCCACTTGCAGTACTATTGCTTATTGCATCACAGTATACATTTGAATGGAACAGAAGGTCTGGTCCAGGAGGGGACGATGACGGCTCCCCAAAGTTAGATCCAACACCTAAGCCACCCTTTACGGATAAAGAATATGATGAAGCGTGGCAAGAGAATATCGATAGAGATCACGAACAAGCATTAAAAGACAACGAAGAGTTTGACCGTAATTCTTACGAAACTGCTAGAGCTCAAAAAATTGCTGATAACATTCCACCAGTTGAAGATACTGCACCAGTTAGACTTGCTGACGAAGAGCAACAAGATGTACCTGAGCAAGACAATGAAGATCTTGATAAATGGAACAGTTGGGTAAATGCAGCAAACAAGGCAGCAGAAGAACAGGTCGACAAAGAAGAAGATGACGAGTCTGCAGAGTTTGAAGGTGTAAGTGACGAAGAAAAAGAGGCCATGAAGAAATGGAAGGCTGAAGACCCTGAGAACAACAAACTTAAAGATAAAAGAATTCAACATACACTTGGTAGAATAAAAGAGCTACCGTGGTTAAAATATTTAAAGCCAGAAGCAGACTATAAAGTGTTTCCAGAGCTAGAAGAAGAGATTTCAAAAAAAAAGGAATCTTTAAGCTGGATCGAGAAAGATGGGGCGGAGCAAGTCAAGAAAACAATAGAAAAGGAAGTTTAGGATATATACAGAATGCAGAACAAAATCCTAACTCAGTATGGCAACGCATAAAAGCAACATCGAATGAATGACACAGTAAGCATAGTAACATACCCAGACGATATTCAAACAGACGCATTAAGAATATTAACGTATGACCTCACACCAGAGCAAAGTCAATTAGTAAGTAATACTATCCAGACTTTAGAATTACCTAACACAATAATTTATGTTGCCAAACCAAGCGATGATCCAAAATGGGTGGTTGACAAAAAGCATAAATGTGTTATAGTAATACTAAATGCAAATTCAGAAGATCAACAGACAACAGGATATTTTTTGGCTCAGCCTAATAGTTATTATTTTGGCAGCACAAAACTATCCGTGGCTAACAGCAGAGAGATTCTGGATCAACAACAAATAAACAATTTAATGGAGAAAGCAAAAAACAGTTATGGCATATGATAGAAACCGAAAGCACTCAACGAACAAGCAGTGGTCTAATAATAAAGGTGACAAATTTAATAAACCTCGTAAGCAATGGACACCTGATCCGGAAGGATTAGCAGTTACAGTTCGTGACGGTGAAGATGTCAATAAAGCTCTCCGTAGATTAAAAAAGAAAATAGAACGTGATGGATTGATGCAAGAAATCCGTGATCGTGAATTCTACACAAAACCTAGTGAGAAGCGCAAGAAAGCCAAAGCGGCAGCAGTAGCCCGTTGGCGGAGAAAAGAGCGTGAGCTAGAACAAGGTACTGCTCCAAAAAGAAAAAGAGGACATTAATCAGCCTTTACCGGTTGACAACGTCACAACTCTCTGCTATAATTATAAAGTAATTGAAATTAACACACACAAAGGCATTTAAATGAGAACAGATATAATGATCGACTTAGAAACACTCGATGTACTGCCCACAGCGACAGTGCTAACAATAGGTGCAATTAAGTTTGATCCGTTCGGAGAAGATCAAGCACAAAAATCCGCAGAAAAATTCTATGTAAAAGTTGACGTAGACAGTTGCGATGCACTTGGACTTACAACATCACAATCAACAATTGAATGGTGGGGTCAACAAAGCAAGGCCGCACAAGAAGAAGCATTCAGTACAGAAGGTAGAATCCCCATTGACGAAGCAATGAACAAACTGTATAAATTTTGTTGGGGTGCTCAGCGTGTATGGAGTCATGGTGCTAGTTTTGATATAGTTATCTGTGAACACATTTTTAAAAAGCTAGAAAAATTATGCCCCTGGAATTTTTGGCAAGTGCGAGATACGAGAACATTGTTTGACATTGGTATCAATCCTCACAGGCCACCAGTACTTGCACACCATGCGTTAGAAGATGCATGGAACCAAGCAGTCGGTGTACAAAATGTTTTACGTACATTACGTTCAAGTTCAACAATTGATGGCAGGTTTATTCAGCCATACGCTAATATGAGAGGATAAGTGTCAAATATGCGAATCGAACAAGATATTAAACTAGATTACAAGGATGTACTGTTTAAGCCGAAGCGTTCTAAATTAGAAAGCAGACGTGATGTTGACTTAACTCGTACATTTAAATTTCATTACGGTAACGAATGGACCGGAGTACCAATCATGTCAAGTAACATGGACGGTGTTGGTACATTTGAAATGGCTAAAGTATTACAAGAACACAAAATGATTACTGTAATGCGAAAACACTATTCATTAGATGAATGGAAAGAACAGAGCCAAGGTGTTAAGATGAAGTACCTAAGTGTTTGTACAGGTACAGGAGTTATTTGGGATAAAGATGCTCAAGACTATGCTACTATGAAAGCAGTCTTGGCAATGTATCCAGACATCAAGTTTATTACTATTGATGTTGCAAATGCTTATCATGAAAACTATGCAGACTTTATATCAAAGGTTAGAGATGAATATCCTAACAAAACTATTATAGCTGGTAATGTTATATCAGCAGAGATGACAGAAGAACTTATTATCAAAGGTGCTGACATTGTTAAGTGTGGTATTGGCCCAGGATCAGTATGTACTACAAGACTAATGACCGGTGTTGGTGTTCCGCAACTATCAGGCATTATTGAATGTGCTGATGCGGCCAACGGTATTGGCGGACACATTATTGCTGATGGCGGCTGTGTGTATCCAGGAGATGTAAGTAAAGCCTTTGGAGCAGGAGCTCACTTTACAATGCTAGGCGGAATGTTAGCAGGACACAAAGAAGGTGGCGGCAATATTATTACAAAACATACTGCAGATGGTGGTGCGTACAAGTTAGACAACGGAACTTATGTTCCACGATTTGAAGAACAAAACTTTGTTGAGTTTTACGGTATGAGTTCAGATGCAGCAATGGCAACACATGGTACACGTAAAGATGGATATAGAGGTGCTGAAGGTAAACTTGTTTCTATTCCTTACAAAGGTGAAGTACAAGACACGCTAACAGAAATACTAGGTGGACTAAGATCCACTTGTACATATATTGGTGCAAAACGCATTAAAGATATGCCTAAATGTACTACATTTGTACGTTGTACACAGCAAGTTAATCAAGTGTTTAATGCATTTGGATAATTTTTTGCATTCAATTTATGAATTTTGTCACTTTAAAGTGATAAATAAATGTGTAGAAAAGACTGATTCTTTTTTACATACAGTGGCACGCCGAAAGGGTGCTTAAATTAAAATCTTGCTTATTAAAGGAGAAAACATATGACAAGACTAACAACCCTAGACCTACCTAACTTCCACAGAGCTACAATTGGCTTTGATAGACTATTTGACGAACTTGAAAGAGGTTTTCAAAATAGCCCAAACGGAAACGGTTATCCCCCATATAACATTGCACAGATTAACGAAAACGAGTTTATGATCTCGTTGGCAGTTGCTGGCTTTGGCATGGACAATCTTGAGATTACTAAAGATGGTGATCAACTAAAGATTGAAGGAACGGCTCCTAAAGGAGATTCAGAAGTTAATTACCTACACAAAGGTATTGGCGGACGTAACTTCCGTAGAGAGTTCACACTTGCTGAGCATGTAAATGTAGAGAATGCTTCATTAGAATTAGGTATGCTTAATGTACACCTAAAGCGTGATGTTCCAGAAGAACTACAACCTAAGAAAATTAAGATCAATGACGGTCTTACAATCGAGGGCAAAAGCAAGTAGTACCAATCTAGGGGGAGTGAAATACCTCCCCCACTTATGGAGAATTTGAAAGTAATGAGTACAAATACAGACGCAGTAATTGATGAAAAGATAGAAATTGATGTTGCGATTCCTAAGATGTGGCACGTTGTTGTAATGAACGATGAATTTACACCAATGGAACTAGTTATTGATATTCTAAAAGCAGTCTTTAAACTTGAAGAAGACATTGCTAACAAGAAAACCCTTGAAATACACAATCACGGTGCAGCAGTTGTAGGGAAGTATGTTTTTGAAATCGCAGAACAGAAAGCATTAGAAGCAACTAAAATGGCTAGAATGAATGGCTCGCCACTTAAACTTACCATTGAAGAACAGAATCGATAAGTACTACTATAATTAAAATGTTAGGAGTACCTATATATGAGTTTAAAAGAATTAACCAAAGAAAACCATACTAACGCAGAACGACAACAGTTCGTAAAGGTTATGTTCTCTGGCAAGATTGATCCAGAGTTTTACGCCTTATATCTTTGGAACCAATTTCCCGCTTATGAGCTCTTAGAATTAATGGCTCAACAGCACGGTCTACTTGATGATGTACCTGAACTATTACGTTCAAAGAGCATTATGTCAGACTTCTTAGAACTATGGAAAAGAGAAGATAGACCACCTACACTAAAAACTACTCACAAGTATGTAATGTACTTAAAAGATATCATGGACGATCCTAACAGATTAATGGCTCACGTGTATGTTAGACACATGGGAGATCTAAGTGGTGGACAAATGATTGCAAAACGTGTACCGGGTAACGGAGATATGTATAAGTTTGGAGACATTGACATCAACGATTATAAAGATAAGATTAGAGCAAAATGTAATGACAACATGGCAGACGAAGCAAAAGTTTGCTTTGATTTTGCTACTGAATTATTTAAAGAGTTGATGGAGCATCATAGTGAGTAACAGTGTTATTTGGGATAGACTAATTGACTGTCAGAATGAAATTATAGATATCTTTGACGATAAAGCAAAAGAATTTTCAGAACCAGGACTTGACTATTTTAATAAACCAGACGGTAGTTGGATCAACCGTGTGTGGCATAACGATGAAATTCGTAGAGCGCATATTGATGTAGTTGATGCTAGAGATAGTAAAGGTCTGTGGATGATGCATGTATGTATTTTTCCAACATTAGATAACCCAGCACCTATATACGGCTTTGATGTTATTGCAGGTAAAAGAAAGATGACTGGTGCATTCCACGATGTAAGTGCTAGTAGTGATCCTAATCATCCTATGATACAAGGATATGCAGAAGCAGTAGCAGACTTTATACCAAGTAAGAAACGTGAACTACCTGAATGGGCTCAAAATATTTTTAGTCCAAGTATGATTGCTGCCGGTAATGTAAGCACTGAAGAAGAAGCTGTTGCTATTATTGATCTTGCAATAGATAATTTACACACTTACTTTGCTGAAGTAGGCCTTACTAAAGGTGAAGGAGATACTGCATTAGTACAAGCTTCACAAGACTACTATTGTCATAATCAGCAACAAAACCCACACACTCCACGCACTATGAAAAGCCTAGGACTTAACGAAGCTGATGTAGACAAGTTCTGCACAGATATGTTATTTCCCAAACTTGGATAAATATTAGTATGAGAGCATTTGAATTTTTATTAGAAGACGAAGAACCGGCAGAAAACCCGGACGTCGAAAACATGAAGAAGGTCTTAGCATCTAAGATCAAACAACTTCCTACTGATCCTAAGACTATGGGATTACTACAAGAGATAGAAGAACTATTAGCAAACATTGGTGCTGGTAGTAGAGTAGAAGTAGTAAAAGGTGCTTTACAGCAAATAGATGATGCTGAAGTAAACAAAGCACAAAAGCTCTTAGCAAAGTATTTCTTAAGTTTAGAAGCAAATAATACAGACAAACAAGCATTACTAACTGCATGGAAAGCAGACAAACTAGTTAATATAGGTAAACTAGTTGAGCCAGGCGCACATACTATTGCAGACATCATTAACGGATACGATAGTAACCCTGCTATTAAAGAAATGACAGACGACTTGTCAATGATTTCTTTCTTAGGACAAGGTAAAGGCGAGTTCTTGTTAAGTGTGTTTAGTAAAAGCATTAGTAAAGCAGGTAAAGGTGATTTATCAGTTGCTGGTAAGATGGTTGAAGTTAAGACTAGAGAAGGCGGTGCAGGCCGCTTTATGGATCAACAGGTTAAACCTGGATCAGGATACCAACAAGCAGCAAATGCTTTCAAAGCAGTATACAGAGATATTATTACTGATCAAAAATTAGAAAATGCAACAGGTGTTAGTTTAGCAAGTATTATTAGAATTGCTCAAAGTATTACTCCTGACATGAACAAAGATTTTGAAGGTAACTTAAGAAACTTAGTAGATCAAATCTTTACTAATTTACCAGATGATTCTTTAAAAGGCAAGTTTGTTTCTAACGTAATGGCAGGCAATGAAAAACCTGCTAAACAAGTGTATGCAGTTATGTGCTTAAACAACTACATCGAAGCAAAAGACGATGACGGTATATTGATGATTGATCTTACAAAGAATCCATATGAGTTTGTATACTTTATAGATAATGCATCTCTTAATGCTGGCGGACTAAGATTACACATGTCAACAGCTTATCCAATAAGCGGCGAATTTAGAAACCTATATCCACAAACGCATATTACTAGATCTTCAGCTGCTTAATTCTGAACCAATTCATATTTTTTTATTTTAGCAATTAGATTTGTTCGGCCTATGCCTAAATCTTTGGCTGCTCTTGATTTATTCCAATCGTGAAAATCTAAAACTTCAACAAGTTTAGTTTTTTCAAGTTCTGCTATTTCGTTAGGTAAGTTAATTACTAAATTGTGGTCTTTGTTACTAGGAAAGTTTGTTTCTAATAACTCCCACATTGCATCCTGTTCAGATAATTCCCTACTCATAATATTCCCTTCCAGTGCTTATGATACATGTATTTATTACGCAGCGTTAACATTGGAAATATTGATGATTCTAAATAGTTAGTGTAAAAATTTTTACACCTGTTTGATAAATATGTACGTAGATGTTGCCTTTGCTGTGAATAATAAATAGTGTTGACGCGACAACTACAAGGAGCGATCTATGAAAAATGTAATTTCTATAGCTATCATTCTGGGCTTATTAGCTACAGCACCTGCCGTTGCGGGTGATGAAGTTTTTCAGTTTAAAAATCCATCTTTCAGTGGTAAAGGGTATTCCAGCCATGTCTTGAGTATTGAACAATTACAGTTTACTCGTAAAAAAGATATTGAGGAGAAGGCTGAAGCCAAAGCTGCGAAAGAAAAGCGTGAAGCAGAGTCTACAAACTTAGCGAAGTTTCTTAACAACGTTGAGAGTAGAATCTATGCACAATTATCAAAGCAATTAGTTGACGGTATGTTCGATGATACAGGAGCCAATAGCGGAACAGCTGAAATCGAAGGCGCTATAATATACTGGGTAAAAGATATTACTACAGATACTATTAGCATCACGATTACCGAAGAAGACGGAACTGTTACTACGATTACTGTGCCTTTGACAGGTTTTGGATTTTAATGACAGAATTGAAAAGACTATTTAGAAGTTTGTTATTTGTGGTCCTGGCTATAGCAATGACAGGATGTGCGGCCACCTTTACAAAGAAGGATTGGACCCCACCCGTTAGGGCGGAAAGTCCATACCAAAGTGTATTGGAGACCGTGCCAGCTATTGATGGACCAAAAATAACAATTGCAATTTACAGTTTTCTAGACAAAACAGGGCAGCGAAAGCCTAATGACAATTTTAGTCAGCTCAGTAGTGCGGTTACTCAAGGTGCTGAGGTATGGGTTATTAATGCCTTAAAAGAAGTCGGTGGAGGAACGTGGTTTACAGTTATTGAACGTGTAGGATTAGACAATCTAGTTAAAGAGAGACAATTGATAAGATCAACTAGAGATGTTTACGAAAATGATCCTACATCTTTAAAACCACTTCTCTTTGCAGGTCTAATATTAGAAGGTGGCGTAGTAGGCTACGATTCTAATATGGAAAGTGGAGGTGTAGGTGCTAGATATTTTGGCATTGGCAGTTCAACTTCTTATAGAACAGATCAAGTTACTGTTGCAATGAGACTTATTAGTACACAGACAGGAGAAGTACTCCTAACTGTAGCAACTGAAAAGAAAATTGCAAGTTACAGTAGCGGAGGCGATGTATTTCGTTTCCTAGATGTAGGCACAAAGGCACTTGAAATAGAAGTAGGCGCAGCAGTAAATGAGCCAACCAACTATGCAGTTCGTACAGCAATTGAAGCAGCCGTAGTTGAGTTGATAAAGAAAGGTGAGAAAGAGAAACTGTGGAAGTTCGAGAGGGAAGAACTAGAGAGTATGTTGATACCGGAGTCGCGTCCGACAATACACGAAAGACATGATGCTATAGTTAAAATGTCAGAGGAAGAGTTTAACAAACAGTATCCAGGTGTAAAGAGTTACTATTGTGACGCAGATAATATGTGTTGGCATAACGATCCATTAATTAAAAAATTGGTTGACGAAATAGACGACCAAGGGAGCGAAGATGAAGATAAAGACAATAGTAGCAAGTAGTCTTTTTGTTTTAAGTTTGGGGTTGATATCTCCAGTGTTTGCTAATGACATATACATACAGCAATCTGGTAATGACTTAGACTTGGACATAACACAAGACGGAACTAATAACATAATAGGTACATCAACAACTGGTGTGGCTTTAACCGGAAACAACATGACGTTTTCAATTGTTCAAACAGGAGACGCCAACATTGTTGAAACTACCATTAATGGTAACACCTATACTGGTAACATCAACTTAACTGGTAACACTAACACAGTTGATTTAGATTGTGATACAAACGGTGTAAACTGTGAAACTGTATCATTAAGTATAGATGCTGTTGGTAGCCAATTTGATATTACAGCAACAATTGGCGGATCAGCAGATGCACAGAACTTTGTGGGTACAATTGATCTAGATAATAATGGTAATCAAGACACACTAACTTTTACTCTTAATGCAGCAAACGCTGATTTAAACTTTGACATGGGTAATGATGGCTCAACAGCACTATCAGGTGTTGGCGCTGGCGGTACTACATCATCAAGCTCATCAGTTGAAAGCGGTGTTGCTAACACAGTTGCAATTACACAATCTGGTGGCGGTGATGTTAATGGTCACAGTATGGTAGTTGATATGAAAGGTGGTGGTTCTATTGTGAACATCAATCAGTCAGGTGTTGAAGACAAAGTTATAAATCTTACCACAGTAGGTAATGACGCAACTATAGATATTACACAGACGGATTAATTTACATGATCCGATTGCTGGACAGATTGGCTCTTGTAGCAGGTCTAATGGTTATGCTAACCATTAACAATTCCGTTATGGCTGCACAAGCAGATATCGGAAAAGTAACTCAGCAGGTTGGTAACACTATAATTGAAAGATCAACAGGTGATAAACTAGATTCAGAAACAGGAAGTTCAATAGTAAGTTATGATACCGTTCGTACAGGTCAAGGTAAAACTGCTATAGAGTTTGTAGATGAAACTAGAGTTGACGTAACTCAAAATAGTAAATTAGTTATTGACGAGTTTGTATATGATCCTAATACTTCAAAAGGTAAACTTTCCCTCAAAGCATCTTTTGGAACTATTAGATATGCATCAGGACAGATAGCAAAGAACAGTAGACAAGATATAAAGATTACTACTCCGACTGCTACTATCGGAGTTCGTGGTACTGACTTTACTATGACCGTTGACGAAACAGGTAGTTCAACTATTATTCTTTTACCAAGTTGTTCTGCTGTTGGTGTTAAGCGTATCTGTGTTGTAGGAGAAATTGAAGTAAGCTCAGATGCCGGATCAGTTATATTAAACAAAGCATTCCAAGCAACTGTTGTAGACGTACCAGAAAGAGATCCTTTAAAACCTATTATACTTGATATTAACGAATCGCTTATTGATAACTTGTTAATCATTCGAAAGCCTAAAGAAGTTGAGTATCAGTTAGAAAAAGACCGTGCTAAAGACTTAGCAGACTTCTTAGGGTTTGACTTCTTAGAGTACGACGGATTAGATATAAACCAACTTGATGAGGAATCAAAAGATGTTTGGCAGACAGAGTTAGATGCAAACTACTTAGATCAAAACTTCCTTGTTAACGTACTTGATCAACTTAATCAGATGTTATCAACTTTACTAAGTGGTCAATTATCTAAATCAAAAGCAAAACAGAAATATGGTAAAGATCCTGTTACAGGCATCGAACTGTATAATCAAAATCCTAATTGGGTATTTAGACGAGATAGTGGTACAGGTATGAATGTAGAACTAGTACTAGATCAACAGAATGGATATAACATTAATTTACAACAATCAGATTTTGAATTTAGAGATTATAAACTAGGAGACGGTAGTAATGATATTGACATCATTCAGAAATAGTTTATTATTCCTCTTTTTAATATCAGTCACAACGCCAGCATGGGCTGACACAGCGTTTATATATTATAAAAATAGTGGGAATGCTGAAACAAGTTCTCAATACGCAAATTTAAAAAGCCAACTTGAAGATTTAGGTTATACTGTATCAAGTAGCACAAGTGGGTCAGTTAGTTCATCTGATATATCAGGTAAAGATCTTGTGATTGACATAACAGGTGAGTCAAACTGTGGTAGTACTTGTAAAACAAACTATGACAATTATGTATCAGCTGGCGGCAAATTACTTATAGTAGGATCTAACGGCGCAACCAACAGAAATAGCAGTATAGAAGCACTGATCGAAAGTAAGATGAGTGTAGGTAGTTTTACACAAGGGCCTAACAACGGCGGATGTGCTAATTGTTATTATTCAACAAGAAAAGGCGACTTTTCAAGTAGCACAGCAAGTGAAAATACTTTGCCAGGTTCAGACAAATATATGTACAATGTGACTGGTGGTACAACTGTTGCTGCCAACTCATCTCTTAATAATAATATTTCAATTTGGCACAAATGGGATTATGGTTCAAATGGTGGTGCAGTTTATGTAACATTTGGTTACGGACAGTTTCTTACAACTCGCTCATATGCAAGTAACATGGATGATATGTTGTTATCAATAATGGTAGAAGAAGGATTGTATACAACATCAACATACACTTCAAGTATAAGCAACGCACAGACTACACAGGTAGCAACATCAAGAGCAGTAACAGGTAGTGGAATTTATATCAGTCAAGTTGGTAACGACAATACACTTAACATCACACAAGACGGTGAAGATAATCTTATAGCAGGTGTAGGCTCAACAACTAGCAACATAGTAAATGCTGATATTACAGGAAACAACAATAACAACACAATGACTCAAAGAGGTGACGACAATGTTATATTGTTTGATATGGTAGGACATTCAAATACTACTGTAATTGATCAAGGTGGTTCAGCGGGTGCTGACGATAATAGATTAGAGTTTGACATTGTTGGTAACGGCAATACATTTAATGTTACACAAAAACATAATGACGGAGTAGGCACAAACGGGCATTATGTTGGTGTTGACATAGATGGTAGTAACAATAATGTTTTAACAAGTCAACTCAATGACGGAGATAAGAAAGCATTTCTAAGTGTACAAGGTGACGACAACGATATAGACTTATATCAACAAGGTGCAGGTTCGCACTATGCAGAAATTGCTGTTGGTAGTGATCAAACAGTTGCTATAACACAAGACGGCACAGGCAATCATAATGCAAGTATTAACATGACTGGCCACAGTGCAACACTTAACCTTACACAAGATAGTTCAACAAATCAGGTATATTCAATACAACAATATTGTAATACTGCTAATGGTTGCGGCACAACCACAGTAACCCAAAACTAAAATCTCGCATAAATACTGGTGAATAGAACAAAGGAGCGAACACTTTGATAGATCCCATCTCAGCCGTCGCAATGGCGACCGGCGCATTTAACACGATTAAGGCCGGCTTCGCAGCTGGTCGCGAAATAGAATCCATGGCAGGCGATCTAGGTCGTTGGATGGGTGCTGTTTCAGATATTAAAAAAGCAGAAGAGTACAATAGCAACCCGCCTCTATTTAAAAAACTGTTTCAAGCAGGCTCAGTTGAAGAAGAAGCTATGCAAATTTTTATAGCTAAGAAAAAAGCAGAAGATATGCGAAGTGAGTTAAAAAATATAATCTCATTTACTAGAGGACCAAGTGCATGGGAAGAGCTTTTACAAACCGAAGGTCAGATTAGAAAGAAACGACAAAAAGCAATTTACGATCAAGAAGAACGTAGACGTAAGTTAGTAGAAGGTATTGCTATAGCTGGTGGATGTTTAGCTGTTGGTGGATTTTTAATTTTTATAATAGTATTAACAGCAAAGGCGAAAGGTGTAATATAGTTGAGGTATGTTTATAAAGACTATGTTTTTGTAAATGATAACAATAAAGGTATACTTTATAAAGCAGGAAAATTGCTATTTATGGGTAATTCATGGAGCGCAATAAACATATTCTTAAGCTCAACAGAAGCAGCACCTGAAGTAATACACATGTTTAAGGCACAACTTGAACAAAGAGAAGTAGTTAAACTTAGAGCAGAAGCAAAGAAACCTAAAGAACCGCCCACCACTCCTATTCAGGAAGAAAAGAAACCAGCTATTAGAAGACCAGGACGTAATACCGACAGGAGATTAATACGTTGATACATGTTTTTATGCTAGTAGTATTAATAGCTGACGTACAGCAGCCATCACCTATGTATTTTAGGAGTATAGATGTGTGTCAATACTATGCTAAACGTATACCACGACAGTACGGAAATTACAGCTATAGCTCAATGGTACCTCCAGAACATCGCATAACTGCATACTGCAAACCTATGAAGATGAAAGACGGACCTTACGTTTACGATCATTGATCCTAAGATAAATAGGTATATGAAACTTTCAAAGATCTTAACACATTGGTCAACAGCCCTTCTAACTCTAGCAGTTATTAGTATACTAGGCTTCAACGACCCGTATGTAAAAGAGACTTTAAGACTCAAATCATTTGATCTTATTCAAAGTTATGACACAGTAGAACCACTATCCAGCGACATTGCTATACTAGAAATAGATGAAGCATCTATAGAAAAGTACGGACAATGGCCTTGGAAGCGTGATGTACTAGCAGATATTATTAAAAATTTACGAGCTCACGGTGCTGGTGTTATTGTTATGCCTATATTGTTTTCTGAAAACGATAGACTGGGCGGCGATACAGAACTAGCACAGATGTTGCTTAATAATGGTGTTGTTATTGCACAAACAGGAACAACACAAACAAATAAAAACGCAGTACCAAGAGGTGTTGCTAAAATAGGTGATCCTATGCCTTGGCTATTTGAATGGCCAGGTATGTTAGGTCCTATACCGTTACTAGGTAACAACGCAGCAGGAGTTGGTGTAATCAATACTGCACCTGAGATAGATGGTGTTGTAAGACGTTTACCATTGCTAATGCGTGTTGGAGACGAAGTATACCCAAGTATTCCTATGGAAGTTATACGTGTTGCTGTTGGCGACCCTAGTTATCAAGTTAAAGCAGGTGAGGGCGGCATCATTGCTATGCGTGTGCCTGCATACGAAACTATTTCAACAGATCCAAATGGTAGAATTTGGTTACGTTGGAACAAAGATTTTGATGTTTACAGTGCTTCAGAAGATGATTTCTTTTGGGGAATGGAAGGCAAGATTGTAATAATAGGAATCACAGCAGAAGGACTAGCACCAATCGTTGCTACTCCAAACGGAGAGCAGTATAGTCACGTAATGGCTGCAACAGCATTACAAACTATTATGAACGGAGATACTATTGTACGTTTTGATTATGCTACATTTGTAGAGTACGCTGCTAGTATCGCAATTGGGCTTATTCTTATAATTGCGGCGGTTTTAGCACCGTATTACGTTGTGGGTGCATTGGTACTTGTTATGTACGCAACGTGCTTGTACGGCGCTTACACGCTGTTTAAGGGGCACTTACAGCTATGGGATGTGAGCTGGATACTGTTAGTAGGCACAGCAGTAGGTTTCCATGCTACATTTAACCGTTTTGTAGTAGAATTCTTTGAAAAACAAAAGATTAAGAAGCAATTTGCAGGTTATGCATCACCTACAGTAGTGCGTATGCTACAAGAAAATCCTGCACTGATTAAAGACGGTATGAAAAAAGAAGTAAGTATTTGCTTCTCAGATTTACGTGGATTTACACCTCTAGGAGAGAGCTTTGGAGATGATGTAAAAGGACTAACCAAAATTATGAATGGCTACATGGATGCTATTACGCAACCAATACTTGATGCAGACGGTATGGTTATTAAGTATATTGGCGATGCAAGTATGCATGTACACAATGCACCAATAGATGATCCACAACATCCTAAGACGGCTGTACAATGTGGACTAGATATGTTAAAAGCAGTGGAGAAGTTTAATGATAAAATTACATCAGAAGGAAGACCGCCTGTTGGCATGGGAGCAGGCATCAATACAGGACTTGGCTATCTTGGAGAAATGGGTAGCACACAAAGACATTCGTATGATGTACTGGGAGACTCAGTCAGCACAGCAGCAAGAATTGAAAGTAAATGTAAAGAGTACGGATGTGTCTTACTAATAGGCGATGCTACATATCAACAAACTAAAGATGATTTCTTTTATTTAAAAATAGACGATTTAGCAGTTAAAGGTAAAACAGTTGGAATTGGCATTTGGACAGTACTAGATAATCCTAAGCCAGCATGGCGCACAACAAAACGTTACCACGAAGATATGCATAGAGCATATCAAGCACAAAAGTTTGAAGAAGCAATATGGATTGCTAGAAAGATAGAACGCAACTTTGATGGTAAAATGGAAGGCTACTATAATATGTGGATTGAACGTTGTGAGTATATGATGACACAAGACTTACCTGAGGACTGGAACGGAGTTTTCATTGCAACGACCAAATAATTTTGAACAGTTAAGTATAGAAGATAAAGTTACTAATCTTAAAAGACGAATACATGACTTGCAACTATTAATACGATTGCGCAGTAAGTTAAGTAGTGCAAAGCCTGATCAATCGCAGCAGCCCACCAAAACCCACTATCAACAGAACTCCAACCATGCCGTGCAATCCAGTGATGCTTCGACCAGTCAACGTGCCAGTGAATTAGATAGTCTAAAAGCGAAACTGATGCGGCCACCAACAAATCCCCTGTAAGCGGAAGTGTAACAATTAGTGTGCCAATGCCGTGTTGTGCATAGTGCCAATGTGCTAGAGGATTTAACCACTGAAGTTTTTTCTGACCTTTTATGTAATGCTGTAGTGCAAGGTCAACTATAGTGTGCTTTATTAGTAGTAATGACAGTAAAACTAGTTCCAAACTATTTCTTCTTTTTCGCTGCTGACTTTACAGCTTCTTCAATTTCATCAACGTCAAGATCAAGTTTTTTCCCTGTAACTTTTTCGTACTGATCTTTGAATTCTAATACCATGTTTAACTTTTGATTAAGTCTAATCATGTCGTTGTCCAACATGCGAATACGATCTATCAACCCAACTAATTTACCTGAGGCTTGACTTAGCACAGGTTTAATCTCAGTTGTTACCCATCTCCACACGTAGTAGACAAAATATCCAAGACCCATCGCAGCTACTATAGGAAAGCCAAAATCTTTTATCGCTGCTGCTAGTTCTGCTGTCATACTCGTTATTTGCTCGATTCCTCGTCTACTTTACATAACCAACCTGATTCGTTCACAATGAAACGATCGCCTGGTTTATATAACCAATTTTCTTTAGGTGTGCCGTCTTTCTGTACACCCATTACTTCTCCTGGCCAATCTCCATTTACTTTGAAGTGCGGTCCAGCCTGATCAATTGTGTAGTCTACCCACATCATAGTTCTATCCTTTCTTCTGTTCTGCTTCCCACCATTCTGCCTTTGTGGCAAAACCGTTGTCTTTCGCCCAAGTCATTTCTTGGACACTTAAAAACCCTTTCGTTATTGCTTCTTGTTGCTCACGAATGATTTTTATTCCTTCGCCGACACTACCTGCATCGACTTCATGTTCAATACCGTCAAGTGTTATTTTCAACTGCAACTCCTGCGTCTACAGACTTGACCAATTCAAAGTATCCGTTTGGTCCTACTCTGTAACAACTTCCAATTTCTATATCCACTTCGTCTATGATAAAAAATTTATCATCTGGATCACTGTTCTTTAGTATGCGAAAACCGTTCTCAAATTTTGTTATCAGTAAATCTTTCCATAACATAATGTTACCCTTTCTTCTATTAATGTTTTAGTCTCTTCTTGCGTCTTCTTTGCCTTCATTGGCAGCTATACGATCTACGTTAGGTTTTACATTTAGAGCGTAGCTCATTAATGCATCAATCTTAACAAGATCGTTATTCATTGTTTGTACCCGATTATCTAATGCTGATATCATATTCTGCAGACCACATACACTTCCTGTAACACTAGCCAAAATAAATTTTAGCGTAGTGAACACAAAAAAGCCTGCGGCTATTGCGCCTGCAATTGGAAAACCAACCTCGCTTACAAATGTTAAAAAGTTCATAATAGTATTTTCGCTCCTACTTATTAGTATTTAGTCATTTTGTGAGCATAAAACTATTTGACAAGTTTTTTAATATATGCTATAATGTTTTTATGAGTCATGACATTTATACTGTAGTTAAAGATTGGACAACTTTGTCTTCCAGATATTCTGAAGAGAAACTAGTTTGGTGTTTGGCATCTTGTGTGGATAAGTTCTACAATCGTGAAGAACGTTGGTTTTTTAAGGACGATAGAGATGCACAGATGTTCGCTCTAAAGTATGGTGAAAACCCAAGCAATCAGTAGTGGTATTTAATGCTTGACACAACCAATAAATATATGTATACTTAATAAGAAAGAGATATATTATGCCTGCAAAGTACGAAGTTTTGACAGCTAACGATGCAATAGACAAAAGTCTCCATGATAGTGATATTCATTATCTAAGTGGCGATATTTCTAATGAGAATGTTAGTGAAACGATTAAATGGGTACTTTCGGCTAATCTAAATAAAAAACCTAAGAGAACACTCACTCTATATGTAAACACATATGGCGGCGACTTATACGAAGCATTTGCTCTTGTTGATGTAATGAAGCAAAGCCATCATCATATTAGAACAATAGGTGTTGGTGCAGTTATGAGTGCAGGATTTTTAATCTTTGCAAGTGGTAAGCAAGGTGAAAGATACATAGGAAAGAATACAGGTATAATGAATCATCAGCACAGCGATACAGTAGATGCTAAGATGCATGACATGAAAGCAGCAATGCATGAAAATCAAAACTGTGAACAACGTGCATATCAAATTTTAAGAGAGGCGACAGGATATACTTTAGCACAAGTTAAAAAGTATTTTGACAGTCCAAGTGATCAGTTCTTTACCGCAAAGGATCTGATTAAGTTAAACGTTGCGGATCACATCTTATAGGATTTAGAAATGGAAAATGACGATAAGGGTATGAAGGTAGTAGACTTTAAACCTAAACAGAAGGAAGAAGTGTCAGAAGAGATTCAAGGTCGACTAGACATTGTTGATGCATTACGTAAGCGTGTAGAAGCAGGTGAAGTTACAGAGTTTGTTGCTACAAGTTTAGGTGCAGACGGCAACGCTGTTATCTGGTCTAATGTAGCTGACATTGCAGCCGGTGTAGGTTTATTTGAAATTGGTAAGCATATCTTAATGACACAGTATGCTCCAGAGCATGACGGCTTTGACTTCGAACCCGAATAGAATCTGTGTTTGGGAATCAACCGTAGGTGATGTTGAAGACCCTGAAATGTATGCTGACATTGCTATTTGGGATTGGATGGAGAAAGAACCAGCTGGACAGTTTGCTAAAACTAATTCAAAGGTAATGACAAGAACTATCGGCCCAGACGATCACAGTATGGGCTTTCGAATAAAAGTATTTGCTGAATTTGAAGGAAAAGATTTTACATTTTACAGTCTTAAATACTTGACAAACTAACACACATATGTTATTATTAATACATAATAAGATGGAGAACCAACATGGACAAGATTTTAGATAAAGCTATTGCTTATGCTACCCTTGCTCACAAAGGCCAGAAAAGAAAATACACTGGTGCTCCTTACATTGGACACCCTATAGAGGTGATGGGTATTGTAAGGACTGTACCGCACACAACAGAGATGTTAATGGCGGCAGTTCTACACGATACCGTAGAAGATACGGCAGCTACCTTAGATGACATTGACAAACAGTTTGGGTCAGTAGTAAAATCGTTAGTATCTGATCTTACAGATATTTCAGATCCTGAAGATGGCAACAGGGCGTTCCGTAAAGCAAAAGACAGAGAGCACTCTGTTAGTGCGTCTGCACAAGCGCAGACAATTAAATATGCAGACCTAATTGCTAACTCCGAAAGTATTATGAAACACGATCCGAGTTTTGCAAAGGTATACATGCAAGAAAAGAAACTGTTACTTGACGGAATGACGAAAGGTAACCAAACTCTAAGGAACCACGCAATGAAGATAGTGGACGAATATCATGCAGGCAATAAGGAGTAGGTATGTATGACTTGGATACTAATATTAATAACGATTTTGCCATTCAAAACTACTGTACACGATCGTGGAAATTTCAGTAGCATGGAAAGGTGCTTTATGGCACGTGAAAAGACTCTGGTGGATATGGGTCAACTTGATGGATACCCACCAGTTAATCAAAACCTAATCTGTATTCGTACAGATCAACGAAGAGGATAATATGGAATATTTAATTATATCTGTTGTTGTTATGAAAATTGTAGAAGCTGTCGGGTTATGGGACGGAATGGTCTGTGTAAGTGGGTGTCTATAATGAATGATTACAAAGAAAAGCAACAGGACCTTACTGAACTAAATGCAGACGGTAACAGAGAACGAGGACGTAATGGTGAGGATCTAAAACAGGAGATGCCATCTGTTCTTAAAATCTTAAAAGAAAATACTGTTGCAAAACTTGTTAAAGGTCAAGTAGTAGTTACATTTAATAAAATTAACGGTGACAAGCGTATAATGACTTGCACGTTGCAAGAAGGTGTTGTGCCTGAAGCAACTAAAACAGACACAATCTCACAGAAGAAAGTACAAAAGATTAACGAAGAAGTACAAGTTGTGTGGGACCTTAATGCTAAAGGTTGGAGAAGTTTCCGTTGGGAGAATGTTACTGAGGTAGCAGGTGTTTAAATTTTATGATTATGTTGCCATACTAGTCTTTACACAATTATTTTACTTTGGTGTTATGGGAGTATTTTACGGAGGATTTGTCGGAGGTATTGTATTGTTTATTGCTTGGGAACTTTGGAGAATGTATGAAACATGGAGAGTAAGTGAATGACAACAGCAATTTTAATTCCTGCTAGATACGGTAGCACACGATATCCAGGTAAGCCTCTTGTAGAATTAGATGGCAAGCCTATGATTAAACGTGTGTATGATGCTTGTGTAGCAACCGGACGTGATACTTTTGTATTAACAGATAGCATGAAAATTTTTCCTTTGTTTGATTCAGACAGTTGTTGGATTGAAGAAACTCCATACGAAAACGGAACTGCAAGATGTGCTGGAGCCGCTTCAAATAATTTTTTTAAAGCATACGATACGTTTATAAACGTACAGGGCGACATGCCAGACATTACAGAAACAATGATTGATCGTTGCGAAGAATGGTTACAGTATTATTCTGTCAGTACCGTTTATACAACAATGCGTGAAGAAGAACAGAACAGACCAGAAAGTGTTAAAATGGTAAGAGCTGGAGATAAAGCACTGTGGTTCGGACGAGGTATGACCGGGTATGGCGAATGGCACTTAGGTGTTTATGGATACAAACGCAATGCTTTAGAGATGTATCCAAATTTAGAGATTCCAATTGAGGAAGATGTAGAAAAACTTGAACAATTACGCTGGGTAAAGAATGGTTGGGATATTGGATGTTCGCATGTTGACTTCGACGGAGTTGAGATTAACACGCAAGAAGACATTCATTTATGGAACTACAAGCACGGTGTGGAAGTTAAATAAAACATACGCTGGATTAGCTCATTTGGTAGAGCAGCTGATTTGTAATCAGCAGGTGGTCAGTTCGAATCCGACATCCAGCACCAGATTAGAAGAAGAAGAGAAAGGTAATACAATGAGAGAATGGGTTTATGATTGCTGGAATAGTGTAATGGATTATGAAAAGAATCCTTTAAGTGCTATTCCTGACTTTAGTACAAGACATATGATCATGCAAGTATTAGCATGGATGTGGTGTATTGTATTTGGTATTATTGTAGGCAGCATGTACGCAGGAGTTTTTAGTATGGTTTTACATACACTTCTATTAGGTGCAATTGCAGTTACAGTAGCAACATTTGAAACAGCTCAAAGAAAGCCGACCGCCTTTAATTTTATCAGCGGCTATAATTCATTTGGCAGAAGTAGAACTTATACCATTTGGAGAGATGAAAAAGGTAACGCCCATAAAGTGCCTTTAGATAAAAACGATCCAGGAGGCGAACATGAATAGGGGCCATAGCTCAGTTGGGAGAGCGCCTGATTTGCATTCAGGAGGTCGTGGGTTCGATTCCCTCTGGCTCCACCACGTACAGGATATATAATGGAAATTATCTGGCATATATTATTAACAGTATGTTTAGGTTCAAGTTGTATTGAACAAGACGTACAATGGTTTGAAACTGAAGAGGAGTGTTTTAAAATGCTAAACATATTTGAAACTATTCCACCTGATGGAGATTGGGAAACAATACAGTACCAGTGTAAACCTATTAACTCTATATCAACTTAGGAAAAGCATGAACAACGAGAACTTAGAAGTATATCCACTGTTTGCTAAAACAATTGTACGCACTCAAGTAGATTTAGAAGGCACAGATTTAAGCAAGATTGAATGGGCGCAAAACTATCAAAACGAGATTAGTACCAGTCAGAATGTACTTGATGAATCTAACTTTACTAAACTTAGAAAAGAATGTATGAAAGGTATTAATGATTACTTTCACGGAGTAATGAAAGTAGCAGAAGATACAGAAATTTATATTACAGAATCTTGGTTTAACAAAACTAATAAAGGTCAAACACATCACAGGCATTGGCATCCTAACTCAACACTTTCGGCAATTGTATACTTGTCAGGAGAAACTGGCAAAGGTGGCAATACTAGTTTTATTACAAGCCAGTATGATACACTTGAATTTGATGTTACAGAAGGAAATCTTTGGAATAGTAGAAGTTGGACCGTAGAGCCAGCAGTTGGTACAATGCTTATCTTTCCATCAAGTGTAGAACACTTGGTACAACCATACGATGGTGATGAGCCTCGCATCTCGTTAAGTTTTAATACCTTTGTAAGAGGTAACTTGTGTCAAAATAAACTAATGAGGTTAGAAGTATAATGAAATTTGCATATTTTAATCCAACGGTGATGGCAGTAGATGACGTTACTGCTGAACAATATAGTAAGTTACGTGAAATAGTAAACACTGCTCACGAACATAGCGAACACAACGATGAAGGAAATCCTGATATTAGTATTAGGGGCGGACAACAAGTACAAGTTGTCCCTAATGAATTTAAACTTGATACTTCTTTCTTATCTCAATACATTGAAGAAAGATGTCAAGCATACATTGACAACGTTATTAAGACAAGTGGAGTTGGTGACCTGTATGGCTACAAACCTGTGCTAATATCAGCATGGACTATTAAGCAAACATCAGGAGATTACCAATCATTACATAATCACGAAGCACACATTAGTGGGAACATATACATGGACGTTCCATTATTGGACGAAGGCTCAAAAAGCAGTGATGCTAATATTGAGTTTAGATTGCCAGTAATTAGAAACCCTGCTCATTTTGTTTTTACTGATCAATGGCGTTTTAAGCCAGAACCTTTGAAAATGATTTTATTTCCAAGTTATATTCCACACACAGTTTATCCGTGGAAAGGCCAAGGAAGTAGAACTATTTTGGCATGGGATGTAAAACTTATAGCAAAATAAGGTGTTGACTTCCAGATTGGTATATGTTATACTTGTACTATATTAACAATAATAACGATAGGATAATTAATGGCTGATCTTGATGATAAACAAATAGAAGCATACGGATACCACCAGCAGGCACACGATATAGTAAATTCACAACACTTGCTAGTTTTAATGGCAAGTAAAAGAGCAAGAGAAATACAACAAGGATCCGCACCTTTAGTTGAATATCAGAAAGGGCAAAAGACAACAACAATAGCAATTAAGGAAATCGCACTAGGACTTTATACCGAAGATCATTATAACGGTAAAATTAAAAGTGCTGAAGATGAATTAATGGCAAAACGATTCCAAGAGGAGGAAGAGCAATATGGAAGAGAAAACAACCGAGCAGATGCAAATGAACATCCGCAAAGCAACACACTTACAGAATAATATTAAGCGTTATATTGATGCAATTACTCTTGAGTTTTCAAAAGAAGTTAATACTAGTGACGATATCGTAAAAACTTTACAAGACTCAAACGAGTTATTGTTTAAAACTGACGAGCGTAGGAACAAACTATTAACTATCTATTACAATATTGCGGCACTAATTGCTCAAGCAAATGCAGGTAGCGGTATTACTACAGCACAAGCAAAGATTGGGTTTGTTGATAATAGATTAGCACAGGTAGAACAAATTGCAAAAGCAGTTCCGCTTACAGATCCTGATGCACTTGCAGGATACCTAAAAGAAGTAACAGGCAGTGTTTCAACTGGTGTTGTTTCTTTGGATCAAATCAAACAAGCAAAGGCAGAGCTGGCAAACTTAAAAATTAACAGACAGCAACTAGAAGAAGAGATCTTTGAGCTAATGGTTAAAACAGAGATCCCTATTACAGACGACAACGTTGCAGTATTAGGTCAAGAAGGACTTCTATAAATGGCTAAAGCCCTAAAAGTATACTGGGCGCCTGATTATAATGTAGATCAGATTGACTGGAATATGCTGTATCCAGATCCAATCAGTGTTTTTGATAAATCATACAAACAAAAAACAGACGTTGACAAACATGACAGTGTGTTCTACTGTCCTGCCTTTAAAAATCTAGCAAAAAATACACTAGAGTTTAAGAATCCTCTTACGTCAACATTTGAGTTTGATAACAATGGACAGAAAATTCCACCAACTAAAATTCAAGGTGTGTTTGGCAATGTTGTTCGACAACCTAACTTGCATGATCAAATACTGATAGAGTATGGGTTGCGTTATGTATTCTTTACTGATGATGATAGCTTGGATTGTACTCTTACTGCTCCGTGGTTTAATAATTCACCATGGCAAAAGATAGCAACTATGATACCTGGTAAGTATGACATTGGCAAATGGTTTAGAGCAGTTAATGTAGAGTTCATGTTAGATCCAGGAATTAAAAAGTTTACAATTAAAGAAGATGAACCGTTATGCTACTTTAGTTTCGGTACAGATCGTCCTATAGAATTTGTACGTTTTAGTATGAATGAAGAACTTAAACGTTATTCAGTTGCATGTTCCTCGTCAACAACTTGGAACTCGTGGATACCTTTAGTAGATAGGTATAAGAAATTTAAAGATAGTAAAACAAAATCACTTATCCTAAAACAGATAAAGAAAAGAATAGCGCAGTGAATAATGTTATAGATCAAAACGAAATATTTAAAAAGTTTAACTTTAGCAGTACCATAACTGCTGAAGATAATCAGAATGCTATTGCTATTGTTAAGCATATCATTGAGAGTGGTAACTACTGGGAGAATAGTCCTAAGTATCAAACAAAGGAAAACATCTTTAGTAGACCAGAGCCGCTATGGTTAAAGTATCGTATGAGCTTCTTGTTTAGTGTGTTTATGTACTTTGGACGTGAAGTGCAAGTAGGTAACATGCAGGCCTGGAGTTTTATGACAAATAAAGAAGGTGCAGAAGATAGAAAAAGACTTTGGCACCATCATCAACACAAACCAGAGCCTAAAAGCATGAGTGGTATTATGTACTTAGAAATACCTGACGATGTACAGGACATAGACCTATGTGGCACAGAATTCGCTCCTAACGGACCCGATAATGACGGTAAATTCTTTGTTAAACCTGACCAATATACATGGTTAATATACCCAAGCGAATATTGGCATCGTCCTGCGGCTCCCCAAAGTGATAAATATAGATATATAATAGCAGCAGACGTTGAAATCACAACTTAGGAATTATGCACGAATAAGCGTACAGGCATAAATACTAAGTATAGAAACGAATATTGCCAGGAGTTTAAAAGAATATGCCATTACAGATAAGAAGAGGAACCGATGCTGAACGTCAAACGCTCGCAACTGCGCCACAAGCAGGTGAGTTAGTTTGGGTTACAGACCAAGCAAAGCTGTACGTAGGTGACGGAACAACCTTACTAAAAGATTTAGAAGCAGTAACTGGTTTTAATGCAGAAGATGCACAAGACGCAGTTGCTAATATGCTTGTAGCAGGCCCTAACACAGGTATTAGTTTTACATATAACGACGGGGGCAACACAATTTCCGCAACAGCAAATCAACCGCAGTTGCTACAGAATTTAGACTTAAACTCATTTAACATTACTGGCAGTGGTGGATTAAACATAACTGGAAACAGCACAATTACTGGCAATTTGACTGTTGAAGGTAAAATTGTAGCAGACTACAATGGTTCTGTATTTGGCGATGACTCAACTATACTTGTAAATGCAGTAGAAGGTGCAATTAACTTATCTGGCACAGTTAAAGATCACATTGTACCTGCAACAGCAGACACACATAACGTTGGCGCACCTGGCACAATGTTTAATAATGTGTATGTTAAAACTGCGGTATCAGTTAATGGTGCAAATATTACAAACAACGGTGGCGCTATTGAACTTCCAGCAGGTTCAACAGTAGGTGGATTAACACTTGGCGGTGTTGCAGAACCGGGAGCAAACGTAAACGCAAACATCATTGGTGATGACTCTAGCACAATTATTAATACTTCAAACAACTCAGTTAGTGCAACATCAGTTACAGCAACGTCAGTTACAGCAGCAGCATTTAATGGTGATGTAAAAGGAAGTTTATTCAGTGACGACAGTACTGCTATTGTTAACTCTATCACTAAAACAGTTACAGCAGAAACACTTACAGGTGACCTAAGAGGTAGCGTGTCAGGTGATGACTCAACTATACTTGTTGATGCCATTGCAAGTCAAATCAAAGGTAATGTAAATAATGATACTGTTGATACAGGTAATATTATTCTTAATAAAAATTTAGCTACAGGCGGCTTGTTACTTGAAACACAAGGCGACGGTGAAGACGATTACGATCTATTCACATTCAAAGCATACAACACAGGTGCAGACGCAGCCGCACAAGTAATGGTTAAAACTCGTGGTACAAAAGCAAGTCCAGCGGCTATTCAAAATGGCGATGGTATTTTTAGACACGTTTACTCTGCTTATGGTGCTGCTAGTGAATCTTCATTGGGGTTATCAGTTGTACTTGATGCTACAGCAGATGGTGCTATTGCAGCTAACCAAATTCCAGGTAAGTATGAAATCATAACAGCAAATGCAGCAGGTACACTTGCACTAGCAGTTGCGTTCAACTCAAAACAAGAAACAGTATTCGGTGGACCAGCTCAACTTAAATCATATACAACAGCACAACGTAATGCTCTTACAGGAGTTAACGGTCAAATGATTTATAATACAGATACTTCTAAGATACAAGCGTATGCTGGTAGTAGTTGGGTAGACTTACACTAATTAAAAGTGTTAATTTGACAGGTTATAAAGTTATCCTGAGTGCCATTAGCAGCCCAGTGTGAATCATTAATTCCAAAACTCCATACATCACCCTTTTTCCATCTAGTAAGAATTTTTTCTTCAAACTCTACCATTTGTCCTAGTTCCCAATCTTGCAAGAACATTAGATAACGTATGCATTCATCTTCTGTTACATTATACTTTTTTCTTAATTTATAAAACTTATCAGTATGCACAGGTACAACATTGCCTGGAGCAACGTTTGTCCAGGAAACTGTTCCTTCTTTAATATTCATCTCTTCCATAAACCTTGGCCAGTAGTCTGGAAGGTCATTATCAAATGCTTGTTCTAACTTGTTTAGTTCGTTATTGTAATTAGGGTGTGTCCAGTATTCTCTTTGTGCTTGTGTCAATGGTGACAGCACACTAAACTTAAAATCTTTAAGATCTTGAGACCAGAAGTCTGATATAGTCTTTTCAAACTTTATCATTTGTTTTTCTCTTTCGCTTTTTTAATCATTTCTTTGTATTCCCCATTGGGGTGTCCTTCGAGATGATTATGGTATATGTCGATAACTGTTTTAGGTGCCCTGCCATCGAGTAGAGTTGGTACAAAGCCGTGAATAATACTTGCAATGCCTGCCCATATCAAACGGAAGCCTGCAAGTATAGCCCAATATAGGTGCTGAAAATAAGTTACCTGGCTTTTTACAAGGTGTTTTTTAAACATGATTTCTAAAATATTCCCTTATCAATTCGTTATCTACTTTTATGCCTGATAGAAACTTTTGTTTGCTTAGTGTTGCTAACTTATTTATTACTACATTTTTATAGTTATTATTAAAAAATGCTGTAATCTCATTATATGCTTCAACATTAATTTTACTCCAAGATGCAAGATAGATACTGTTAGTAACACTATCTATAACTAAGTAGGTATCTAAGAACTTACTATTAAACTTGTTAATATCTGCGTAATCTATTATCTCTCCGTTAATTTTAACAATGTCTTTTCTTCCACAATGCGTATACAAGTTATCTTCTAGTTTAAATATGTCGTTAGTTACTATAGTATTATTATATACAGGCATTCCTACATGTATTAATCCTTCTTTATCTAAAGATATATTGTAAAAATTGTCTAACTTAGTAAAGCATGAAGAACTTTGTTCAGTAGTGTCTTTAGTTATAGTACATTCAAATACAGGACCACTTGTTTCGTTACTACCGAATATACTTGTAATAGATTTAAAAATTTGATCTTTAATTGCATCTTTAGCAGAGTCTTGTATGTACGATAGTGTTTGTACACTTAGGGTTGGCCATGAAATGTTCTTTGCTAAACTAGTTGTAATAAACACATCGATCATAAACGGATACGGAAAGTTAACAAAACCTAAAGTATCACTATATTCTTTAATTTCATCAACAAAATTATCAAATGGTTCGTCTTCATCAAGATCATAAAACAGATGCGAGGTGATACCGTTACTGATCAATGCAGGGAATAGATACACTGCTACACTACTTCCGTGATTTAAGTTTCTAATATGTAAACAGTTACCTGATGAAAATTTATCTGCATTACGTTTTGAAACCTCGTATAAAAATTCATGCGTGTGTTCAACAATCTTAGGCGTTCCAGTAGTACCACTACTTGTACATCTCATTAAGATATCTGTAGGTGCTGGACGTATTTCTTTAATTTTATTAAACGCTTCTTTGTCAGTAATCTCAAAATTTAAATCTCTTGATGTAACATATGTTCTACGGGCGCAAGTTGAAAAGAAGTTAAACTTAGCAAATGCCTTCTGAGATTCGTCAAACCATTCAGGTAGAAGATCATGTAAGAAAATATCTATAGGAGATAATATTTTTGTTTTAGCATCAAAGTATTCTAAATCAGTAAAGTCATCTTTCCTATTGTAGTCCACTATTACAATTTTTAACCCCAGTTCAGAAGCAGCAAAAATTGCAGCTATATAATCTAAGTCTAATCTTTGCAATCCTATAAGAATAGATTCTCCATGCTTCGCTTTACATTGCTCACATAAAACATATTTCCATAAGTCTATATTGTCTACTAATTGTGATTTTGTGAAAGGCTCCTTAGTACCGCGTAGGTTTATACCTTTAAAATTATTACTAATGATGTCACGGGTTATCATGTGTAGTCCTCTAGCTCTCCTCGTCTACGTAAATCTAAAGTAGTACAGTGAAGGCCACCACTAAGTGTTTGTGCATGACGCATCTTTACAGGAACTACAGTAAATTTTTGTTTTTCTAATACACGAATTAAATTAGTTTGATCATCT